>Ga0102832_1000288_pt1 | contig 108599 bp, 95 predicted proteins | sample EBPBio282013_DNA_FD_88942 | JGI IMG/M metagenome (GOLD analysis project Ga0102832, IMG submission 88942) | Wastewater treatment Type I Accumulibacter community from EBPR Bioreactor in Madison, WI, USA - Reactor 2_5/28/2013_ DNA (Illumina Assembly) | ecosystem: Engineered > Bioreactor > EBPR >... | reverse complement strand
TTTGGACAGCACTTATCACTATGCTGCTCTTAAAGAGCCTTCAGAGAAGGGCAGTTTTCAAATGGAACCTATCCAATTTGGTAAATTTGATACGAACTAACCTATTTACGAAGTGTGATCTGAAAAAGTGGCTGGATAAGCCGTTTCTAACGGATAAAGAAATGGAGGAAATATCACCCCAATTATCCCTTTTTTAATTTTCAAGGGGGGATTGTTTATAAAATCTATGGTTCAGAGGCCTGAAATCAACGTCAGGCAAGGGTTCCTATTTTCTATACTGAACGTTTTGGACGCATGTGATTTCAAGAATTACTTTTGTTGGGCGAAAAGAGTCGCCTATTTCAGGAGGTTCAATTGACTTGCAAAGGTGCGGATGCCAAATGGGTTGAAATTCATGTAAACCGCTTTGTAGATGGTCAGGAATCTGGATTTTTAATGTTTGTTTACGATGTAAGTCATCGGATGAGCATCCAGAATCAATTGATTGAATTGCAGAAACGCCTTAGTGATTTTGGGTATTTGACATCCCATGCATTGAGGTTGCCTGTAGCTAACATTATGGGATTATCTGCTTTATTGGATGATGAGCAAGTAGATGCCAAGGAGTTGAAAGAGTTAACAGCAAATTTGAAACTATCTTCAAGTCAATTGAATGAAGTTGTGCATCAATTGAACAATGTGATTTACTCACTCAAGTCGTTTTCTGAGCGGAAAATGTTTTATTCACCCGGTAAGCGGCCAAACTTGGTAATGCTGGTAGATGATGATCCGATTAACAACTTCGTCAATAAGCGTCTGTTTAATAAGTTCGATCCAAATATTCAGGTTGAAGATTATTTGAATGCACAAGAGGCCTTGATACGTCTTCAAAGTGGAATGCATACACCGGAGATTCTGTTTTTGGATTTAACGATGCCTATGTTTGATGGGTGGCGTTTCCTGGATGAATTGAGTAAGCTGGTTGATTCTGAGATACGGGTAATTTTATTGTGTACAACTATTACCAATTCAGATTATTTGCGTTGCAAGGATTATCCTTTTGTTGTGGATTGCATTGAAAAACCGCTTACCATTGAGCGGGTGGATGAGTTAATTTATCCGGGTAAATAAACTGAGCAGGTATTCCTTGTTGTTCAAGGATTGGTTGGGCGCTTTCGCATCAATTTCAAGACCAGGTTTTTTAAAAAACGCGGGGGCATTTTGTAGCCTTTCGACATGCGTTTGCCCATTTCGGCATATTCTTCCGGACTGGCAGATGAAGCCCCTAGGCCATCTACATATCTGTTGAACATGCAAAAAGCTGCGGCAATAAGCACAGTATCGTGTATTTCTTCCTCATTTGCACCAAGTGATTTTGCGTGTTCAATATCATTTGCACTTACTCGTTTTCCGCTTTCCTGAACTTTGGCTGCAATTTTTAGCAACGCTTTCATTTTGGCAGAAAGATTTGCGGTTTCCAGGTTTGTAATTACCTCTGAAATGAGTTGGCCTTGATCGCCTAGATGGACAATGCAAGCCGCCGCATGCGATGAATGGCAAAATTCGCAGGCATTGAGGTGGGAGACATAAGCGGCAATTAGTTCGCGTTCACCCGAACTTAATGGTGATTTTCCGAGCAATAAGGTTTGAGCCAAATTGGACAAAGCATTTCCCGTTGAGAACTTGTAAAATAATAATTCTACAATGCCAGGCTGGTTTATTCCGGTTTGAATGTATGCCATAACTTTATGTGGTTAGGAAAAGGTAATATCAATTTATTGAAGAAAGGCAAGTATTTCAGCGAGTAAAAAATCAACTTGAGCAGAATCCAAGCTTTTATAAGCGATGCAATATCCGGTAATTTTGGCTTTGCCCAATTGAGATTGAAATCGGTTTTTGAGGAAATTCTTATCGCTTAAGCCCATGAAGTAAATTGAAATTCCTGTTTTGGTTGAACTGATTCCTACCTTGAAAATGGATTTGCTTGAGCCATCTGCATAGGCAAGTTGAGTTTGCCCAAATCCTATGCTGGGATTGGTGACTATTCTTCCCTCAGCGTTTTTTCCATCGCTAAAGCTGATAGGTATTTCAGGAAATTGGCTTAGGATACGCGAATAAAGTTGCTCAATAGAATCTTTTTTGGGTTGAGGCAATTCATTCAGGTAATTCCTGATTTGGGCTTGGGTATGCGTTGAAATGGAGGTGTTCAAAGTGAGTATTGGGAATAGAATTGAAAATTTGAACCTGTTCATATGCAGAGGGATGTTCTCAGGGTTTGGATTTCCAAATTTTATCGGAAATGGGCAAATACTCGGGTAATGCGGCAGATCCATACCAGGTGTAAATTTCAAAGTCGAGAAAGCCTGCTGCTATGGCAGGATCGGTTTGCAGTATTTTTTGAAGTTCTTCGTTTGTTTCCACTCCTTGAAAAATGAAAATTCCGCGGTAGGTCTTTTCATTTTTGCTAAGCGGACCAGCCACAATTAGTTTTTCTTCTTTAACCAAGCGGTTGATGTTTTCCATGTGCCCATTGAAACTCTTTTCGATGAGTGATTTGTCGGTGCTGGTAGTTGCGCCGGTTTTGAGAATGACCAGCTTGTATTTTTTCATTCCAAAGGCATCTGCCCCTAGTTTTTTGGCCAGATTTTCATCGTAATTCGGGTTAGCAGGGAGGGAATCTGTTTGGGGAGCTTGGGCCTTGGATTGGTTGATTTGGAATAGGAAGACGAAGGTGAAAATTAAGCTCAGGGTTTTCATGGGTTTGGTGTTTTGAGACGAATCTAAGGTAGGAAAGAAATTTGAAAGAAGCTGGATTGAAGAATTGCTTGAATCTGAAACGCGAATTGCGTGCGGGATGGGAGCGGATACCCGACCTTAGCAAAGCCCTGAAGGCTGCGGTGAAGGGCCGGCGACCGGAGTAAGCCCGGCAAAGCACCTTGCAGCCTGCGGGATTTGATAAGGGCGAGTAGGAGTGTACAGCCCGGTGCCGTTGGCTGTATTAGTTTTGATTGATGTATTGTATTTCCTTAGCCAATGGCACACGCCCACCTTAATTTGAAAGGAGTATTGACTTGGATGCAGTCAATAAGCCTTCACTTTTTTTAATTGTACATTCTCCACCTTAAGCCCAGGCGAAGCGCTCGAATGGGTAGCGGATGCGAGGGGGTAAAGTAATAGCCGTTGAGAGAGAATAAGTCCATATTGGCATGTTCTAACTTGGCAAACAGGATGGCTTTTTTTACTTCGCCGCTTACAAAAACATCGATGAGTGGATAGTTGCCAATCTGGCGATTGTTTTGCAGGTAGAACTGCCTTGTTGCAGGATTCCAGGCATTGGCGTAGTACTCGCTGAAATAACGGAGTTCGACTCCTAAACTAAAGTGTAATGCTTTTTTGAACAATTGGCCTTTCACATACCAGCGTGTCATACCTGAAAAGGCAGGTAGTCTCAGTTTATCTGAGCCAGAATTTTGCAAGGCCAAGTGTGCATCAATTAAAAAGAAACCGGCCTGAAACGTTTTTGAAGCCTGTAAACTGGTGACAGGAATAGCACTGCTATTTTGCTTTGGAAGTCGATCTGAATCTATGTACACCCAATTGGTAAGCAACCAGGATTGGAACTTTACTTCAAAATTATGGCGGTAAGCTTTTGTTCTTAGTATTGCCTCTAGTTGGCTTACATTGATTTTGTTGAAATCGTTAGACCACAGGTAAGGATTTGAGCGAAATTGAAGCAGAACCTGGTCGGGTTTGTATAGGAAATTGCTAATTCCGCCTTCCAATTGCCAACCAAACGCCAATAAGCTTGCTTTGCCTTGGAGGTTGAAATCGCCGGCATTGTATCCCAGCAGAGTAAGTTGGGCCTTGCCTCTGAAGCCGTAATCGGTTTTACTTTTTGGATTCCGTTCCAATTCGCCATCGGCGATAAGGTTGTACTCGCTACGGCTTTGGTCGGTAAGCAGAATTTTAAGGTTTTGCAAACTAATACCAGCCTCGGCAAACCAGGAGGCATTTTCCTTGTTGCGCCAGGTTCCAAATGCAAAGCGGTTGGTCCATTTGTTGAGGTTAACAGAATCGCTGTAGGTATTGGATTGAACCAAATTCCAAGCTGGAAGAAAAAAGGCAGAATCGCCAACATTGTCGAAGAAATAGCCTTGTTTTTCCCAGTTGATTTGATGGATGAAATAGGCTAACGGACGAATGACATAGGAACTATCCCCATCGTCGCCGGTGGTATATTGTTTTGGTCCCAGGTTTATTATTGAGCTGATTTCAAATTCCTGGTGTTTGAAGCGCGATTGGGAATTGCTTAAGTAAACGGGTACACTTTTGTTGGTACCGGTTAGGGTTTCAAATAAGGAGTCGCTGGTGATGCCGCCGTTTTCATCATGAACGCCCCGGTTCCAATTGAAGCTGTAGAGTTGAATGAAGCGCTTGTTTTTGCTTTGGTAATTGGCATGTAAGCGTGTGAAATACTCGGAGCTGTATTGACGGAGGTAAAATCCTTCTTGGGTGATACGTGAAAAATCAGCACCTACATTAAACCGCGGATTGAGGTTTAGGGAAAATTTTCCATCTAAATAAAGCAAGGCATTTGGACCTTGCGCGTAATTGAAATCTGCATAAGGCCTTTTGGTGTTGATGTATTGGGTTTGCGCGGCTGTTTTAAAATAGGGTTGATAGGGATTTGCACAAAGATTGAATCCGCTTTGGCGGTTGAGGTCGAAGATTTTGTTTTCGGAAGGACTACCAATAAACCCCAAATCCTGGAAGGCCAGGTAGTTTCGGAAAACCGGGCTGAACACTTGGTTTTGGTTCATGGATGTGTCCTCGTAGCTCCAATTCAAGCCACGGCGAATGGTATGGATGGAGGCATATTGAGTAGGGTATTCAATTTGTTTGTTGGAAGGGATATCCGGATTTTGCGCAAAAAGCGAAACCGGGAGAAGTAGAAATAGAATATTCTTCAGCAGTGATTTCAAGAGTTTACTCGTGGATTAGTTGAATTTTTTTGCAAAACCTGTGCCGTTCTGTTTTTAATTCGATAAGGTAAAAACCGGAGTTCAGGAAACTGCAATCGAGGTCAAAGGTAGCCTCAGAAATGCGTTTTTGCAAAAGCAGCTTTCCTTGGAAATCACGTATTTCAATTGATTCCAATTGTCCGGATTCATGGGGAATATCCAAATTGAAACGTCCGTTTTTGGAAGGATTTGGCCAAATTCTGAGGTCTTTGGGGATACTTTTCTCGTTTATACCAGTGATGCTTGAATCTCTTTTTAGTAAGAACAAGCCTTCGCCCATATCGCTAATGGCAATGTTTCCGGAGGGGAAAAGGGGATAAACGCCCCAACAGCCTTTCCAGCCATCGTAGCTTTCAACCGGCCAGGGATGCGAATGAAACCAGGCTTTTGTTTTTACATCCAAGGGATTGCTGATATCAAATATATAAAAGCCATCCTGATAGTAAGATACATAGGCTTCCTGGCCAACAAACCAGGCGTTGTGGGCTGTAGCTTTGTCGGTAGAGTGGAAGGAGTTCACAAATTTGGGACTAAAAATATCTTTGATATCAAACAATTTAATGTCCAATCCACCCGGGATTTCATCGGTAAACATGAGCAAGTTTCCGGCTGCATTTACGTAAGAACTGTGGTTATATCCGTTTTGCGGATAATCTTTGATGATGCTGAGGAGTTGTTGTTTTTTGAGGTCGCGCAAATCGAAAATGTATAAGCCGTTGTATTCAACCGAACAATAAGCGGTATCGTTTCTAACAAAAACCTCATGCACATTTCTGAATGATGCGGAACCATCGCCAAAGGTTGGCACCTGAAGACGACCAATCCATTGGGGTCTTTCCGGATTTTCCAAACTCATGATATCCATAGCGGCAACACCACCGGATTTGAGTCGGTTGATGCAGAGGTAAAGGCGCTTTGAGGCAGAATCTATAAAAATGCTATGGGTATTGAACGAAAGAGAGTCGGAATCGTAAACTTTGTGCACCGAATCGGGGAGGTAACGCAGGTCAAAAACCTGAAGGCTGCCGGGATTTCGGTTGTCGCTAACGCAATACACGTAGTTTCGGTAGCATTCATAATCGCGGTTCACCATTTGTTTTGAGTTGCCATCTTCCACATCACAGAGTCGAATATTTGCGGGATCGCTCACATCAAAAAAGTAAATTGAATCGGTGCTTCCCATAATGATGTATTCCTTTTTGGAAATAGGATCTACATAACCAGTTAAATCATTCCAGATTTGGTAATTGTCATTACGAGGAAGAGTGGGATTGTTCCAATGCCCGAGTTCCCGTAGCTGAAAAGCTTTTTGCGCTTTGGTTTGTGTCCAAGAAAAAATTGAAATTACCAGTACAAAAAGTGCTAGCCTTTTCATGGATGCTTGATTTGGAAACGTTTTACAACCAGCCCTTTTTCGGTTTGCAAATGAAGAATAAAAATGCCTTCGGATAGGTTTGGCAATTGGAATTGGGTTTGATGGGGTTCAATTTCCGTTTGCATCACCAAATTTCCCAACATAGACCAAACCGAAACTTTGGTTTTTTCTGAGCTTATAGGTAACCCCTGAATGGTAAGTTGTGAGGAAGTTGGGTTGGGATAGAGTTGAATTGCGAGTTGCTCGGATTGAATTTTTGGGGCACTAAGCAAGTCTTTCTCGGGAGTTAAGACCCAGATTCCGGTGGTAAGGTCGCTTGCAATAATATTGCCTGAAGGCAAATAGGGGTAAATGCCCCAGCAGCCTTTGTAACCTCCGTACAGTTCAGGAACTTCGTAATGCGTATCAAACCAGGCCACTTTTTCGGGGTTTGCCGGATTGCGGATATTGTAAACAACCACACCATCGTGGTAAGAAGAAACCCAGGCAAAATCATTCAACCAATACGCATTGTGTGGCATGGCCAGCGTGCTTGAATTGAACTGACTCACAAAAACCGGGTCGCTCATGTTTTTGAGGTCGTAAATTTTGATGTCGAGCCCCATGTTTTCATCTGTAAACATGAGGTATCTACCGCTTGAATCCAGCCAGGAACTGTGGTTATAGCCACGGTCGGGATAGGAGGTAATGCTTCCAATGAGTTGTTGTTGATTTGGATTTCGGAGATCAAAAATAAAAAGCCCGGCATCTTCGCAGCTCAAGTAAGCTGTATCGTTTCGGGCATACATTTCGTGAACCCGAGAAAACAGAAAACCACCACCCGGTTTTTGGGGAACATCCAATTTCATAAGGAAAGAAGGTTGTTCCGGGTTATCAAGACTTAGCACATCCAAGGCCGAAAAGCCTGAAGCTTTGCTATTCATGGGCATGTACAAGCGTTTGCTAGGCTTGTCAATAAAAACAGTATGGGTAAATTTTCCCAACACATCCGAATGGTAAACTTCGTGCACCGAATCGGGAAGGAAATTCAAATCAAATACCTGAAGGGCACCTGCTCCAAAAGCTTGGTCGGAAACGCAATATACATAATGGTCGTACACTTCAAAATCGCGGTTTTTGGCATAAACTGAACCACCACCTCTAACCTGTAATAATACCATAGAATCAGGATTGGTGATATCGAAAAAGTAAATGGAATCGGTGCTACCAGCTATGATGTATTCTTTGTTGTTGCGCGGATCGTGCCAGCCGGTTAAATCGTTCCAAATATCGGTTCCATCTACTTTAGGAAGTTCCGGGTTGTTGTAATTGGAGCGTTTTTTTATGCGATAAGCCTGTTGCCCATTTGATTCGGGAGTAAAAAGTGGCAAAAGAATCAGAAGCAAAATCAGGCGTTTCATCTTAAAAAATTAAACGGTAAGTGTAATGAATTTTACTGGTTTTGGCGCCGAGTGAATGAAACAAGGAGTGCATTTTAGGGTTAAAATCACCAATCCATGACAGTTCCGCAGATTTTAATTTTGGATGTTTCCGCATCGATTCGTAGAATTTCATAATCATTCCGGTTTCAATTCCCAGGTTTTGATAGCGCGGAATAACCCCAAATACTATGCCACGAACCCGGTTTACATCTCCAAATTGGCGGAACCAAAGGAATTTGAGTTTGTCTAATATGCCCATTTTTCCTTTCAGGTGTTTGAAGATTTGATTCACATCAATCACATTCACATAAAAACCGGCAGGTTCGTCATTGGCATAGGCAAACCATATGGCATCTTCCAACAAAATAGGTTTAAGCGAGCGAAGTGTGGTTTCGATGCGTTCTCGGGTAATTGGAACAAAATCTTTCCGCGATGCCCAAGCCAGGTTGTAAATATGGATAAAATCGCCGGCAAAGCGCTCCAGTTCAGCCATTTTGAAGTGTTCAAACTTATAGGCCGGGTTGTTCAAAACGCGGGAAGAAAGGCGTGAAAAGCGCTCGTAATTGAAATCAGCGTAGGTAATTTCAGAAGTGGTTTGTTCGGTATGAAGTTTGAACCCGTAGCCTTCAAACAATTCTTTGTAATAGGGAGGATTGTAGTTTTCTTGATAGGATGGATTTTTGAAGCCATCAACCAACAAACCCCAGAATTTGTCTTTTTCCCCAAAATTGATTGGGCCGTCAGCCTGTTGAATTCCCTTTGAAACCAACCAATCTTTGGCGGTATCAAAAAGAATTTTTGCAGCATTTGGGTCATTAATGCACTCAAAAAAGCCCATTCCACCCGTTTTGGCTTCTTTGTCGTTGAAAAATTTTCTGTTAAAAAAAGCAGCGATCCGGCCAATGAGCTGTCCGTTTTCAGATTTCAAAATCCAGCGTTGCGCCTCTCCATCTGAGAACAGCACATTGGTCTGCGGATTGAAAACATCTTCAATATCATTGTCTAAGGCTGAAACCCAGTTGGGGTCGTTCTTGTACAATTTGCGAGGCACATCCAAAAAGTCGCGGATATGAGCCGAAGCGGAAACAGGAATTATTTTCATTTTGGGCGAAACTACATAACAGATTGCCAATACACAAAGGAACAGTTTTGTGCAAAAGCTTTCATTTGTTTAATTTGCCAGTCAAAATTTTGCTGGCCATGTTAAAAATCGGAGATAAACTGCCTGAATTCCGGCTCAAAGGATTCGATGGAAATTACTATACCAACTACGATTACGCAGACAAGTATGCGCTTGCAGTGGTATTTACGTGCAACAGTTCTGAAATCTCTAAAGCCTATGCCCAACGTTTGTTGAATTTGTTTGAAAAATACGAAGAAGACAATCTTGCCATTGTTGGAGTCAATTCAAACGATGCAGAGCAATCGCCCCTTGATAGCTTTGAAAACATGGTAAAAGCAGCAGAATTGTACAAGCTTGCCGACCGTCATTTTCTTTTTCTTCAAGACGAAACCCAGGATTTGGCTAAAGCATTTGGTGCAACCGTAAATCCGGAGGTGTTTTTGTTTAACCGCAAACGCGAGTTGGTTTATAAAGGTGCTATTGATGATAGCTGGCAAAGTGAAGCTATGGCAACGGCAGTTTACCTGGAAGAAGCAATTGAAGAAGCTTTGGATGGAATGGAAATTGATTATCCGGAAATTCCGGCCATTGGAACCCCGATTATTTGGAAGAAGTAGTGGACTTAACCCATAAAGTTGTCATTATTACGGGGGCCTCATCAGGAATTGGTGAGGCCTCTGCGTATGCATTTGCCGCTAGGAAATGCAAATTGGTTTTGGCTGCCCGCAATCTGGATAAGCTAAATGAGGTTGCTGCCAAGTGTAAGCTTGCAGGAGCAGAAACCTTGGTGGTTAGTTGCGATGTGAGCAAGGAAGAGGAATGCAATACCTTAATCAAATCTGCAATTGGGCAGTTTGGAACCATTCATGTGTTAATTAATAACGCCGGAATTAGCATGCGTGCTTTATTTGACCAAGCCGGTATTTCGGTAATCAAACAAGTAATGGACATCAATTTCTGGGGAACCGTGTATTGTACCCATGCCGCCATGCCTTATTTGCTGAAGGAGCAAGGTTCGGTTGTTGGCGTGAGCTCCATTGCCGGAATCAAAGGTCTTCCCGGAAGAACAGGTTATTCAGCGTCCAAATTTGCCATGAATGGCTTTATGGAAGCCTTGCGTATTGAAAACCTGCACAAAGGTTTGCATGTTGGCGTGATTTGTCCGGGATATACCGCCTCAAACATCCGCAATACGGCCTTGAACAAAGATGGAAAATCACAGGCTGAAAGTCCATTCGACGAAAGCAAACTCATGCCAGCTGAAGCAGTAGCCGAAGAAATTGTAAGTATGGTTGTCCGACGACGTGAAGAGCGCATATTAACCCTTCAAGGAAAACTTACCTTTTGGCTCAATAAGTTCTTACCTCGCTGGGTTGATTCATTGGTTTACAAGACTGTTTCCAAAGAAAAAGACAGTCCTTTTAAATGATCCATCCCAATTATTATTACAACAAAAACATGATTCAAAACGAACTAAAAAAATATATTTCACAGGCATTTCTTGATTTGTACAAGGCCGAAATTTCAACTGATTCCATTGCCATTGAAAAAACCAGCGATGATTACGAAGGCGATTATACATTTGTGGTTTTCCCTTACCTGAAAACAACCCGGAAATCTCCTGAACAAACTGCCCAGCAAATTGGCGAATACCTTATTCAACAAGGTGCTCCCATTCAATCATTTGAAGTGTTGAAGGGTTTTTTAAACCTGGTTGTAAAGGCTGAATTATGGATTCAGTTTCTGCAAAACGAGGCACAATTGCCCGAATTTGGAAGCAATCATAGCGGCAATCAACAAAAGGTTTTGGTTGAATATTCATCGCCCAATACCAATAAGCCTTTGCACCTAGGCCATATTCGGAACAACCTCTTAGGCTACTCCATCATTCAAATATTAAAAGCCAACGGGTTTGAAGTAAAATCATGCAACCTGATTAACGACAGGGGCATTCATATTTGTAAGTCAATGCTTGCCTGGTTGGAGCAGGGCAATGGTGAAACACCGGAAAGTTCTGGCATCAAAGGCGATCACCTGGTTGGAAAATACTATGTGGTTTTTGAAAAGCAGAATAAGCTTGAAAAAGAGCAATTGATTGCTTCCGGCATGAGTGAAGAGGAGGCCGGAAAGTCAACGCCTTCCATGAAGCGGGCTCAGGATTTGCTTAGAAAATGGGAAGCCGGTGATGAAGAAACCATTCAGATTTGGAAAACCATGAATGGCTGGGTGTACGATGGATTTGGAGAAACGTATTCTAAACTTGGCGTAAACTTCGACCAGTTTTATTACGAATCCAATACTTACTTACTTGGAAAAGAACTGGTGCAGGAAGGGCTTGATAAAGGCGTATTCTTTAAGAAAGCAGATGGCTCGGTTTGGGTGGATTTAACTGATGATGGCCTGGATCAGAAATTGCTTCTGCGGGGAGATGGAACTTCAGTTTACATTACCCAGGATTTGGGAACTGCCGAGTTAAAATTTGGAGATTTCGCTTACAACAGGTCGGTTTATGTGGTTGGAAACGAGCAAGACTACCACTTCAAAGTGCTTAAATTGATTCTTAAAAAATTGAATAAACCGTATGCCGAAGGCATTTACCACTTGAGTTATGGTATGGTGGAATTGCCGGATGGAAAAATGAAAAGCAGGGAAGGTAAGGTAGTTGATGCCGATGATTTGATTCAAGAAATGGTTCGAACCGCCGGGGAAACTACGGAGGCTTTGGGCAAAACTGAAGGATTGACCGAAGAAGCTAAGGCAGATTTGTTCCATTTGATTGGCATGGGAGCCTTGAAGTATTTCTTGTTGAAGGTAGATCCTCGGAAGAAAATGCTTTTCAATCCAGCGGAGTCGATTGATTTTCAGGGAAACACTGGTCCATTCATACAATATACTCATGCCCGGATTCGCTCTGTTTTAAGAAATGGTGCAGGTTTAGAAACTTCCTTTGAGGCTTCAAGTATTGCTGTTAGCAAAGCCGAGAAAAACCTAATTAAGAATTTGTACCAATATCCGCTTGTGGTTGCAGAGGCAGCGCGGGAAATGAGTCCGGGTGTTGTTTGTAATTACTTGTTTGATTTGGCAAAGAGTTACAATCAATTTTACCACGACCATTCCATTTTGAAAGAAGAAGATCCTGCCCAAAGAGCATTTAGGCTCGTTCTTTGTGATAGCGTGGGTAGGGTAATCAGGCATGGAGGATCCTTGTTGGGAATTGGAATGCCTGAAAAAATGTAAGCGTATGAAAAACCTAGCTTTTGTACTTGGTATTTTTTTGATTTTTGGTGCCTGTAACCCTTCTAAGCAGTACACTAAAAAAGGCACAGAATTGTATTTGCTTGGCAATTATGACGATGCTGCTACTTATTTTTACAATGCTTTGTTGGCCAATCCTTCCAATTTGGAAGCCAGAGAGGCTCTCAAGAAATCAGGAAACAACGTGTTGACTTCCAAATTTTCAACTTTTGGTAAATATGTGGTTGAAAATCGTTCGGGAGATGCGGTTCGTCAGTATTTATCAAACAAAAAATACTACGAAAAAATCAAAGCAGTTGGAGTGGATTTGGAATGGCCAACCATGTACGATGAAGTGTATTCGGATATCAAAAATGAATACATTGGCAAATTGTACGAGGATGGTTTGAACCTAATGAAGGAAAACAAATACGACGTCGCTGAGAAAAAGTTTACCGAAATTGGCGAAATAGAACCCGGCTACAAAGATGCCAGTGTTTTACGCATGAATTCCATTCTTGAGCCCATGTATCAAATGGGGGTAAAGATGCTTGATCAGGAAAACTTCAAAGAGGCATACCGCAATTTTGATAAAGTTTACCTTCAGGATAAAACCTACAAAAATGTTTCAGCCCTGCGCGAGGCTGCATTGGGAAAGGCCAGTGTAGGTTTGGGCGTTCTTCCTGTTCAAAATCAAACCCGGCACCGCGATTTCGACAATAAACTTTATCAGGATATTGTGGCAGGTTTGGTAAAAGGGAAAAGTCCTTTTTTAAAGGTTGTTGATCGCAGCACTTTAGAGCGGATGCTTCAGGAGCAGCAATTGGGCATGAGTGGATTAGTAGATCCTGAAACAGCCGCAAAGGCAGGTAAACTAATTGGGTTGAAATATGTGTTGATGACTGCTTGGAGTGAATGGAACATGGACAGAAATCCATTGGCCATTGATTCAGTTGAGGCTTATGAATCGTTTACCGAAACAGTTCCCGGTCCTAATGTGGGTCAGGTAAATTCAGTAACACGGTTTAAAAAGGTAAAATATGCACGTCACTATCAAATGAATCGGGTGTATGCACGGGTGTTTTATCAGTTGGTATCCACTCAAACCGGACAAATTGTTGCAAGTGATGTCATTGCCTTGGAAAAGAAGGATGAGTTTGAGCGCTATTTTTTCAATGGGCCGGTTAGCAATTTGTATCCAGAACTTCCGCGAGACAATAAATTGCCCCCGGTTTCTAAAGAATGGCGCGAGAAATTCAACAAAGCCAATCGTCGAATTTTTTCTTCTGAAGAATTATCGAATCAACTCAGCCAATCCATTTCGCGCAGTTTGACCGATGAAATTCGCATTTATGTAGAAAGATAAGACAAAGTGTCGCTATTTATTGGGTCGAAAATCAGTATTTAAGCCAAAATGGCTTAATTTTTGACTTGGTACAGGAATTGAAAAGTTAGGAGTGTTAATCAATTAAAACTTTTAACAATTCAAACCATAAACCAATAAACGTATGACACTCATTAAATTCAATCCAGCCCGCGAATTATTCCGCGACCAATTTGTAAACACTCAAATCAATAGCCTTTTTGATTCGCTGTTCAATGACAGCCTTGGAAAATTTGAGCGCAATGTGTTTTTCACCCCACGCGTGGACGTTGTAGAAAGTGAATCGCGCTTTGAGATTCAAATGGCATTGCCTGGCATTAAGAAAGAGGAAATCAAAATCGATATTGAGAAAAATGTGTTAAGCATAAGCGGGGAGCGTAAATTGGAATCAGAGAAAAAAGAAGAAAAATACCATTTGGTAGAAAACTTCTATGGCAAATTCTCGCGTAGCTTCACACTTCCGGAGAATATCGACTTTGAAAATCTATCTGCGGAATTGAAAGAAGGAATACTTTTTGTTCAAATTCCTAAGAAGGAAGTAAAACAAAATCGTTCGACCGTGGTTATTAAGTAAAATCAAGCAGGGGTAGCTTGAGTTTTCATAGGTTAGAAAGGGTCCCCGCCGAAAGGCGGGGGCTTTTTTTTTGGCTGTGAATCCTTTTTGTCAGCTTCTCCAATTCCATTTCCTATTTTCGCAAAAATGAAGGTTTACCGCAGTTTAGACGAAATTGGCAAAATCAATCAAGCCATAGTTACCCAGGGAACATTTGATGGAGTGCATGTGGCTCATCAGGTAATCTTAAAACGTTTAAACGACCTAAAATCCGGAACCGGAAGAGAAACGGTTCTCATTACCTACGAGCCTCATCCGCGCATGGTACTTTTTCCGGAAACACATGGCTTGAGTTTACTCACCGATTTGGATGAGAAAATTGAACTGTTATCGAGCCAAGGAGTTGACCATTTGTTGGTGATTCCTTTTACTCCTGAGTTTTCCAATTTGAGTTCACTTGATTTTATTCGAAGCATTATTGTTGAAAAACTAAACACCTCGCACCTGGTAATAGGCTACAATCATCGGTTTGGTAAAAACAGAGAAGGTAGTTTTTCGCACCTCAGGGAGTTTTCAAAAACCTATGGTTTTGAGGTGGATGAAATCCCGGAGCAGGATGTGGACCAAGTTTCGGTAAGCTCAACAAAAATTCGTGAGTCCCTGCAGAAAGGCTCAATCAAAACGGCCACCTCTTATTTGGGACGAGAATATTGTATAACGGCCAAGGTGGTTTTGGGGAAACAATTGGGCAGAACGATTGGATTTCCCACGGCCAATTTGGAACCAAGAAATCCTTTCAAATTGGTTCCTCAGGATGGAGTTTATGCCGTAAAAGTGAATTGGAAAGGGAAAAGCTTTGGAGGAATGATGAACATTGGGAAAAATCCCACCTTTCCGGAGAAAGGTCGCTCCATGGAAGTCCACATTTTTGATTTTACTGAAGACATTTATAATCAAAGCATACGGGTGTCGTTTGTTGATAAACTCAGGGAAGAAAAGAAATTTTCCGGTATTGAAGAACTGCAATCTCAGTTAAATCGGGATAAATTGCGAGCCCTTGAGGTATTAACCCCCTAATTGATTTCATGAGATTCAGGTTTTTATTGTTGATTTCCCTTTTATTTTCTTCGCCTTTGCTAAAGGCGCAAACTGAACTTGAACTTCAACCGGATTCAACAGTTTTTATAGAATTGGAGGAAGATGAGGACGAGGAATCGGAAGAATTTGATTCCATTGTTGTTAGTCCGTCTGAAAAATATTGGGATTTTATTCGTCCACGCGATTTCTATTTTGATACATCCTTTGCTCCAGCTCACCATTTTTATTCGGGTTGGGATACAGTCACCATCAATCCTTATCGGGTAGATGTAAAGAATATGTCGGATACCGTTAACCTGGTATTGGCCAATTTTGATGATTGCGCATTTCATCCTCCGGCTATTGGTGATGTTACCTCCAATTTCGGATTCAGACGATGGGGTAGGAGGCTCAAATTCCATTTTGGAACCGACATTCGCATGGAGGTTGGCGATCCGGTCTATGCAGCTTTTGAAGGGGTGGTTCGCATTGCCAAGCGCAGTGCAGATTATGGATATGTCGTCCTGATTCGCCACAACAATGGACTCGAAACCTTGTATGCGCACTTCTCGCAATTGCTGGCTTATCCGGGTCAACCCGTAAAAGGAGGCGATATCATAGGACTTGCTGGCAGTACAGGAAGGTCAACTGGCCCGCATTTGCATTTTGAGGTTCGCTTTCAGGGTGAGAAAATAGATCCGGCTAAGATTATCCATTTTCCATCTGGGTCTTTGCTGAATGATACTTTCCAAATTGACAAAGGCTGTTTCAAACACCTGTATGAGGTTCAATCGGCAAAACTGAAAGCAAAAACTCCAAAGTCGGTTAAAGCACGCAAAAATGATACTGTTGCTAAAATTGCCGCTCGTTACGGATTGAGTGCAAAAAAGGTGGCCAGGCTTAACAGAGTAAAAGTGGGCACTAAACTAAAAGCCGGAAGAAGAATACGACTGCGTTAACTCAAAAATTCCAAACTTAGTTTAAAGAACTCATCCGGTTTTTCGGCATGCAGCCAGTGCCCCGTATTTGGAATTTCCTGGAACTCGGCATTTGGGAACAAGTTTAGAATCAAAGGTTCATCTTGGGATTGAACATACCTTGAATTGCCTCCTTTTAGGAACAAAGTTGGTAATAAACATGGAATATCGGATTGAATTTCGGAGGTAACCTCATCGTAATCACGGAGCAGTACATCCATGTTCATTTTCCAAACATAGCCAATACCATCCTTTCGATCGAGATTTTTTAATACAAATTGCCTTACTCCAAAATCGGGTAAATAAGGCAACATGGCCTCTTCGACTTCTTTCCTGGTTTGAATTTGGGATAAATCAACGGCTTTGATTGCTGCAAAAACATCATCATGCCCTCTTTTGTATTTGCGTGGGGCAATGTCGGCCACTACCAATTTCTTTACCAGGTGTGGATGTTCAAGCGCAAACTTCATCACCACCTTGCCTCCCATAGAATGACCAATTAGTCGCACTTGATTTAAGCCATTTGAACTGATAAAATCATGCAAATCGTTTACCATATCCAACAGGGTATGGCTTGAAAAATGGGGAGACTTGCCATGATTTCGTTGGTCAAGATTGAAAACGTGAAAATGTTCTCCAAAACGACCTGAAAGGGTATGCCAATTATCCAGACTTCCCAAAAAGCCATGAAGAATCAGTAAAGGTTCCCCTTGGCCGTACTCTTTAAAATTCAGTTGCATGCGATGGGGCAAAATTAGTTTGGAAATTTCAGCCAGCCAAGGGATTCAGCGAATGTTTCAATTGTAATAATTTGCCGCTTCAGTATAATTTTTACTTTATAAATACATTTCAACTGTAAAACTTAGCTATGAAAATTTTTTTAATTGATTTTTATCAGTAATAAAGCCTAAATTGAACTTAAATATTTTAATGCGTATGAAGAAATCACTACTGTTACTCCTTTTAATTCTAAGTGTTTATCTCGGAAAACTGAGCGCTCAAGTCTCGGTTATTTCCAGTGGAGGCTCTACATTAACGGCCTCTTACACCACACTTAATGCGGCATTTACCGCGGTCAATAACGGTACTCATACCGGTACTATTGAAGTCACAATCCACACGAACACAACTGAGATTGCCAGTTGTTCACTCGACTCATCAGGCGCTCCGGGTGGCGCACTTTACACTTCAATTCTCATCAAACCTGCTGATACTGCAACAGTTCAAAAAGTAGTTTCTACTTTAACATCAGGTATTATTTTGTTGAACCTTCAAGGTGCCGACAATGTAACCATCGATGGTCGTCCAATGGGAATTGGTACAAACAGGTTCCTTACCTTCCAGCACTTGAATAACACTACTTCGGCCTCATTTACCATGCGCTTAATCAATGGTGCTAGTAACAACACTTTTAGGTATGTTAATTTCATCAACAATACCTTTACACTCGCAGGAGGTGTGAATGTTCAATTCTCAACCTCAGCAGCTACCAGCGGAAACCAAAACGATAGCATCTACAATTGTGAAATCAATGGAGGTAGAACTGCGCTGCAAATTGCAGGTACATTGGCAAATCCCATGAACAATATTGTTGTAATGGACAATCTGATTACCAATTGGGCGAATCAGGGAATGGGGGTAAGCGCAGTTCTTAACTTTACTATTGTTGGGAACACCATTAATATGTTGACTACTGGTCCGTTGAACGTTGCACCTCAAGGCATGTTTTTAACCATGAATGTGGTAGGATCAGTTGGTAACGTACACAAGAATTTTATAGGTAGGTTTAGGGTGTTTGGCAATACGACAGCATTGAACCTGTTTGGAATGGTTGTTTCTCCTGCTGCTGCAGCACCGGCAATTGTTCCAGTGTTGAATATGACCAACAACTTAATTGCAATTACAGATACTGCAACCTCAACTGCAAACCGTATTGTTGGTATTCAATATCAGGGTACTACCAATCCGTTGGTTTTCAATTGCTACCACAATACCATTCGCATTGGTGGTAACCAATTGGTTGCTCCTAACGGAAACCCAACCACCATCGGGTTCTACAAAACCAATACCGCAGCTACTTCAAATACCAGCTTCAAAAACAATCTTATTCAGGTTGATAGAACTGGTTCAGCTAATCAGCATGTGGCAATTTGGAACAGTTCGCCAGCCAATGGTATTAACAGTTTTGATTACAATACTTACTGGAGTCCGACTTTGTTTAAAGTAGCTTGGGTAACTACTTTTTATGATGTTACAGCAGGTTTCCGTTTAGCCGCAGCACCAAATGAGCAACATTCAATTATTGCAAGCTCTCCATTTTTGAATACCGGCACGGCAGTTTTAAACCAGGCTAGTGCGCAATTCATTCCTTCCAATTACATTGGAACTCCGGGTACTGGGGTGACAACCGACCTGTACAACAATGCACGTTCGGCAGGTATTCCTTATAGAGGCGCATTTGAAGGAAATCCTATTGTAAACTTCAAGGATGCAAAGGTGGTTGAGGTTTATACATTCGGAAAACTACCAGTTCCATATGCAGTTCCTCATGAGGTAAGAGCAAATATTTCCAATGAAGGTATTGATACCTTGTTTGGACAAAAAGTGCTGTTGACTATTTCAGGAGCAAATTCATTTGCCGATTCCTTATACATTGATACACTTGCTCCTGCTGCTTCAAGGATTGTATCTTTCACTGGATTCTCTCCAACGGCTGCTGGTGGTAACTTAGTAACAGTTTCTGTACCATTTGATAGCACCAATTCAAATAATGTAAAAACTGTTGGTCAATTGGTAACATTCAACTCTTATGCTTATGCAGAGCCTGGTGTTGCGCCTGTTGGAGGTGTTGGTTACAACGGAAACTCGGGTGACTTTGTTGCCAAGTATCCATTGGCCGGTTCAAATTCAGTAAACCAGGTTGGAGTGAATTTCTTCGCTGGAGGTAATCCTTATCAGATTGTAATTTACGACAATGCCAATGATACGCCGGGTGTATTGTTATGGACCTCACCAACCTACAATTCAGTTGCTGGTGTGAATACCATTCCTGTGAGTCCGGCAGTTCCGGTTTCTGGTACCTTCTATGTGGGTGTAAGGCAAATTGGAACAACCAATGTGAGTTTTGCATACCAAAATGAAAACCCAATTCGCGATAAGACATTTTTTTACAAAGCGGTCACAGTTTCAAGTTGGACGGATTTTGCAGTAACCAATTCAGCATTCCGCTTTATGGTTGAACCTCGCTTAACCCAGGCCAACGACTTAGGTATGACTGAAGTTCTGGCTCCTTGTAATTCAGTTGTTCAAGGTTCCCCTGCAATTGCTCCAGTTGTTCGTTTATTCAACTATGGATTGAATGCACAGGTGAGTATTCCTGTTGGGATTTCAATCACCGGTCCTGTTAACTACAACCAAACCAGCACTTATAACGGTCCTTTGGCTAGCAATGATGCTGCTTTAATTTCCTTCCCTACCTTCAATCCTACCACAGTTGGTACCTATACACTCAAAGCTTGGGCTTCGCTTTCAACAGATACAGAACGCTCAAACGATACAGTTACCTATACTTTTGTGGTTACCAACCTTTCTGCTCCAGCCACTGGAACAGGAACTGTTGTAAGTTTGAATGGTATCAACAATAAACTAGCTGTTAAAGGAACAACTCAGCTCGACCTTACCACAAACCGCATGACTTTTGAGGCTTGGGTTAGACCAACTTCAACAGCCAGCAAGGCTTATATTTTCTCAAAAGACGCAGATACACTCAACCCGGGATATAACTTAATGATGTTGCCTGGTGGAACATTAAGCTTTACCACTTCAACCAATGTGGGTGTGGTAACGTTAAATTCAACCCGAACCATTACCAACTTGCTTTGGAGCCATGTTGCGGCAATTTACAACGGTTCAAAAATGGTTTTGATGATAAACGGTGATACTGCCGGTGAAGTTGCACAAACCGGAAGCCTTACCTCAAATGCCAATGATTTTGTTGTGGGTATGAGTTCGCAAAACAACTATCCGTTCAGTGGTAGCTTTGATGAAATGCGCATGTGGGATACGGTTCGCACCGAAATGGACATTCGCGCCAATATGCATAGCAGGTTGGCTAACAGAGCAAGTCCATATTTGGTTGGATACTGGAGATTTGACGATGCTACCGGATTAACAGCAGCCGATGCGTCTGGAAACTGCTTAACCTTAACAGCTCCAAACGTAATTAACTGGGCTCCTTCTACTTTAGCCTTGTTCAGCAATACCTTTCATTATCAAGTTGTTGGTAGCACAGGAACACTTCCTATGCCAAATGTGAAACTGAATTTGAATTTGGTTAACCTCTTCGGAACAGGTGCTTTGGGTGTTTACTACTTCAATAGCTCGCCAAACGGAACAAGCCCAGCTACAACTCCAGGTGGTATTTCAAGCGTTCACGATAGGTTCTGGTTGATTTACAAATACGGAACTTTCGGATTTGACAGTGCTCAAGCCGTATTCCAGCTCAACCCGGGCAATTTGAGTGTAAATGCCAATACTGCCAATGTATTTGCTTATTCAAGACCTTATTACGACGACGGTGCTTGGGGCTTAATTACCGGATTCATTGGATATGTTGATTCGATAGATGTTACCAATCAGCGTGTTCGCGTGAATTTGGGTTCTTCAAACCAGTTCAATACCTCATTTGCAATTGGAGCGAATAACAGTCCATTGCCTGTAAGCTGGAAATCGTTTACTGCTGAAAAAGCAGAAAAGTCGGCTTTATTGCATTGGGAAACTGCTTCCGAATTAAACAATAGCCACTTTATCCTTGAGCGTTCTTTGGATGCAAAAACCTTTGAAGCCATTGAAAAAGTAAAAGGTGCTGGAACCAGCTCTCGTACAAATTCATACAAAGCCATGGACGAAAATGCATTTGCATTTGGAAATCAGCGCGTTTACTACCGCTTAACTCAGGTTGATTATGATGGTCAATCAAGCACAAGCCAAGTGGTTAGCCTTGATTTGGAAGAAGGAATGGACGCAGAAATCAATTCAGTTGTTCCAAATCCATTCGCTGAAACCATTGATGTGGCGTTTACCCTTCCTGCAAAATCTACCGTAACCATTGAGGTGATTGATGTGAAAGGTCAGGTATATGTTACAAAATCAATAGATGCAAACAGCGGATTTAACCAGGTTAACCTTCAGGAAACTACAGGATTACCTGCCGGAATCTATTTCTTAAAACTAAGCAATGGCTCTTCTGTTAGCACTACCAAACTGGTAAAGCTTAATTAATCAGCTACTTATCCTAATTAAAGAAGGGGAATCGTTTAGGCGGTTCCCCTTTCTTTTTGCATTAAACCCGGAATACGCATTTGACCATCTATTACTGCCCAAAATGCCTGTGAAATTGGCCGTAAACTCAGTTTCCCTCACTCGCCATAAAGATTCATTATGCCTTGCTCGTGAAACTGCCAATTTCTTTGGCCTTTTGGCCCTCATGACGAAGTTCAATTGCGTAATCCGGGTAAAATTGGCAATCTCTGCTAGCTGAAAACAATTCAACCAAAAATCTGTAATTAATTTAGACTAAGTTTAAACAAGAGATTTTTTAACCTATTTTTGCACGTCTAAATCCAAGTACATGTCTGAAGAAACAGATATCATTGATCAGGTTGTCAGTCAGGAATACAAATACGGTTTTACCACCGATATCGAGATGGAAACAGCTCCAAAAGGGCTGAACGAAGATATTGTAAGGTTTATATCCTCCCGTAAGAATGAGCCGGAATGGATGCTGGAGTATCGCCTGAAAGCCTATCGCCACTGGTTAACCCTAAGTGAGCCGGAATGGCAGAACTTCTCTTATCCCAAAATCAATTATCAGGATATCATATATTATGCTGCCCCAAAGGAGAAAAAGAAACTAAATTCCTTGGATGAAGTTGATCCTGAATTGCTAAAAACCTTTGAAAAGCTTGGCATTTCTCTAGCCGAGCAAAAGCGTTTGTCGGGAGTTGCAGTTGATGCGGTTTTTGATAGCGTTTCCATTGCAACCACATTTAAAGAGCAATTGAAAGAAAAAGGCGTGATTTTTTGCGCCATCAGCGAAGCACTTCAGGAGCATCCTGAATTGGTTAAGCAATACATGGGCTCGGTTGTGCCTTATACCGATAATTACTTTGCAGCGCTTAATGCTGCTGTTTTTTCGGATGGTTCATTTGTTTATATACCAAAAGGCGTGCGTTGCCCTATGGAATTGTCAACCTATTTCCGCATCAATGCAGAAAATACCGGACAATTTGAGCGCACATTAATCATTGCCGACGATAACTCGTACGTTTCTTACCTGGAAGGTTGCACTGCACCCATGCGCGATGAAAATCAATTGCATGCTGCGGTTGTTGAGCTTATTGCCATGGAAGGTGCAGAAATCAAATACTCTACCGTTCAAAACTGGTATCCTGGAGATAAAGACGGTAAAGGTGGAATTTACAATTTTGTAACCAAGCGTGGTTCTTGCGAAGGCAAAAACGCTAAAATCTCCTGGACTCAGGTTGAAACCGGCTCGGCCATTACCTGGAAATACCCAAGTTGTATTTTGAAAGGTGAGGGTTCGGTTGGCGAATTCTTCTCGGTAGCCGTAACCAACAATGCTCAAGTTGCTGATACCGGAACAAAAATGATTCACTTGGGTAAAAACACCCGCAGCCGAATTGTATCGAAAGGAATTTCAGCCGGAAAATCACACAATACCTACAGAGGATTGGTGAAAGTAGCTAAAAAAGCAGACGGAGTAAGGAATTACACCCAATGTGACAGTATGCTTATTGGTTCACATTGCGGCGCTCATACATTCCCTTACATTGAGATTGCAAACCAATCGGCGGTGGTTGAACACGAAGCAAGTACCAGCAAAATAGGAGAGGATCAAATCTTTTATTGCAACCAGCGCGGTATTGGAACTGAGGAAGCAATTAGCTTGATTGTGAATGGTTTTTGTAGGGAAGTATTGAACCAGCTTCCAATGGAGTTTGCTGTTGAAGCACAAAAACTCCTTGCAGTTTCATTAGAAGGTTCAGTTGGATAATTTTTGAAAAAGATATCATGTTAAAAATAAACAATTTACACGCAGAAATAGAAGGGAAGAAAATCCTGAATGGCATCAATTTGGAAGTTAAACCCGGTGAAGTTCATGCCATAATGGGTCCCAACGGGGCTGGAAAAAGTACCTTATCCTCTGTTTTGGCTGGCCGCGCAGATTATACAGTTACCGAAGGCTCAGTAGAATTGGATGGAAAAGACCTGCTTGAAATGGCTCCTGAAGATCGTGCAAGGGAAGGTGTGTTTTTGGCTTTTCAGTATCCGGTTGAAATTCCTGGAGTAAGCAATACCAATTTCCTCAAAACCGCAGTGAATGAAAAAAGGAAGTATCAAGGTTTGGAACCTATGGAGGCAACTGATTTTCTGAAAATGATGCGTGAGAAAATGGAATTGGTTGAAATGGACAAGAGCTTAACTTCACGTTCACTCAATGAAGGATTTTCGGGTGGAGAAAAAAAGCGGAACGAAATCTTTCAAATGGCAATGCTCGAGCCAAGGTTGGGTATTTTAGATGAAACCGATTCGGGTTTGGATATCGACGCGTTGCGTTTGGTTTCTAATGGAGTGAACAAGTTGCGTTCGGATAAAAATGCATTTATTGTTATTACTCACTACCAGCGTCTGTTGGATTATATTGTTCCTGATTTTGTACACGTGCTTTACAAAGGACGTATTGTGAAAAGCGGTGATGCAAATCTGGCTAAGGAACTGGAAGAAAAAGGATACGATTGGATTAAAGCCGAAGTAGCTGCAAGCATCTAACTATGAGTGGAACTTTAACTGCAAAAACTCCGGGTGCTGAATTTCTTGAAAGCCTAAAATCGGATTTTGCCAATTACCTGAAGCAGGCCGGTGATTCTAATTTTGTAAACCAGCGTAAACAGGCTTTTGATTTGTTTTTGAATCAGGGATTGCCAACACCTGCTCATGAAGAGTGGAAGTACACCAATCTCAGAAAAGCCTACGAAGCAAATTTAGCAACTACCTGCCTTCAAGAGGAAGGAATAGCTGATTTACTGGCTTCATCTGTGCTGAACGGTTTGGATGCATATAAACTGGTTTTTGTGAATGGTTGTTTTCAGCCCCATTTATCAGCCATGCCCCAAGCTGGCGATTTGGTTTTGCTTCCCTTATCAGAAGCTAGGAAACAACATGCCGCCGCTTTCGATGCGCATTTTGGCAAGTATATTCCTTTGGAAGGGTATAGCCTGAATGCACTAAACACCGCTTTAATGAGCGATGGTGCATTTGTTCAAATCAAAAAGAATAAAAAAGCAGATAAACCCGTAATTCTTTTCCAAATCAGCGATTCAAGCCTGGTTAACGCCTTCTCTCAACCCCGGAATCTGGTAATTGTGGAAGAGGGTGCTGATTTGCACTTGATAGAAAGTTTCCTCTCCAATGGAAATGGAACTAGCTTTACAAATGCAGTAACTGAAGTGATGGTTGATAAGAATGCGCACCTTGAACATTACAAATTGCAAAGGCAAAGCGACACAAATTATCTTAATCATTTCACCCAAATTCATCAAGAAGCTGATACCTCAATTAACCATGTAACGCTTACTTTAAGCGGAAATATGGTTCGCAATAACCTCCATTTCTACATGAATGGACGAAATTGCAATAGCCTACTGTATGGTTTGTATATCACCGATGGAAACGAGTTTGTTGATAACCATACCCGCGTTGATCATGCCATGCCGGATTGCTTTAGCGATGAAAAATACAAAGGCATTCTAAAAGACCAGTCAACGGCAGTTTTCAATGGCAAAATCATGGTTCACCTTGATGCGCAAAAAACCAATGCCTACCAGCGTAATCAAAATATTCTCTTAAGCAAAGATGCGGTGGTTAACACCAAGCCTCAATTGGAGATTTTTGCCGACGACGTAAAGTGTACACACGGTGCAACCATTGGGCAACTGGATGAAGAGCCATTGTTCTACTTGCGCAGCCGTGGAATTCCTGAGAATGAGGCGCGTAAGTTGTTGTTGAACGCCTTTGCAGATGATATTGCCGAAAAAATCAATATCCCTGAACTGGTTCAGGTTTTGGAGGATGAAATTGCACGCAAAATCTCCTAGTTATGGAGCTTCAATCCATCCGTTCACATTTTCCAATTCTTCACCAGGAAGTGAATGGTGCGCCGCTTATTTACTTTGATAATGCTGCTACCACTCAGAAACCGATTGAAGTAATTGAGGCGCTCGACAAGTATTACAGAACTGACAATGCAAACATTCACCGGGCCGCACATAGTTTAGCATCTCGTTCTACTGAATATTTTGAACAAACCCGTAAAACCCTAGCCGATTTTATTGGTGCCCCTGAAGCGGAAACTTGCATTTTTACCAAAGGTGTTACCGAGAGCATTAATTTGGTTGCTCAGGCCTGGGGACGAAAGTTTATTCAAGCCGGAGACGAAATTCTGGTAAGTACCATGGAGCACCATAGCAATATTGTTCCTTGGCAATTGCTTTGTGAAGAAAAATCGGCCATATTAAAAGTGATTCCCATGTCGGATTCAGGCGAATTGGATAGGGAAGCTTTTCACCAATTGCTTAGCCCCAAAACCAAATTGGTAGCCTGTGTTTGGGTTAGTAATGCCTTGGGAACCATCAATCCCGTAAAAGAAATTATTGAAGCTGCCCATAAACAAGGCGCATTGGTTTTGCTGGATGGAGCTCAAGCGCTTAGCCATTTTGAGGTAAATGTGCAGGAAATGGATTGTGATTTTCTGACCATATCTTCGCATAAATTGTACGGACCAACCGGTGTTGGAGCGCTTTATGGAAAGCGGCATTTGCTGGAAGCCATGAACCCCTATCAAGCCGGAGGTGAAATGATTAAAGAGGTGCGGTTTGAAAAGACCACCTTCAATGAAATTCCTTACAAGTTTGAAGCTGGAACTCCCAATATTGGCGATGTAATTGCCTTCAAAGCTGCTCTTGATTTTGTGACCAAAACCGGTAAGAGTTTAATTGCTGACCACGAAGATAGACTCTTGTCGCATTTGCTGGAAGGCTTGAAAAAAGACGGGTTTCAAAAGGTAAAACTAATTGGCACCGCTTCAAAAAAAGTTTCTGTTCAATCTTTTTTGATTGAAGGAAAACATCATTTTGATATTGGAATGATGTTGGATGCACGAGGTATTGCCGTAAGAACCGGGCACCATTGCACCCAACCCCTTATGCACCGTTTGGGCATCGATGGAACAGTACGGGTTTCGTTTGCCATGTACAATACAATTGAGGAAATCGACCAATTTCTTCATGTTTTAAAACGCATTTGCGCCCGCTGATTATGAAAAGCATTAACGAAGTTCAAGACGAGATAATTGATAATTTTTCGCTGTTTGAAGGCGATATGGAAAGTAAGTTGTTTTACCTCATGGATTTAGGTAAAAAGCTCCCCCCAATGCCTGAAGCTCACAAAGGCGAAGATTACCTGGTAAAGGGCTGTCAAAGCAAGGTTTGGCTATTCCCAACCCTTGAATCGGGTCAGGTTAATTTTGAGGCCGACTCAAACACCGAAATTACCAAAGGATTGATATCCTTGCTAATCTCGGTTTGGAACGGACGAACACCGGAAGAAATATTGAATTCGGAGCTCTACTTTATCGAAAAAATAGGCATGGGCTCCATGATAGGCTCCCAGCGGAGCAACGGATTTGCCAGTATGATCCGTCAAATGAAAATGTATGCACTGGCTTATCAGCAAAAGTAAAAACCATGGAAGAACAAAGCACATCACCATCACCTGCTAAGAACTTTGTGGATGTTCAGAACGAAGCAATTCATGTTCTGCAAACCATCTTCGACCCGGAAATTCCGGTGAATATTTATGAATTGGGTTTGATTTATGAAGTCAATGTTTCCAATGATTTAAACATTGAAATCATCATGTCGTTAACCTCACCATTTTGTCCGGCTGCGCAAAGTATGCCCGAAGAAATTAAACAAAAACTGGGTGCAATTGAAGGGGTTAAAGAGGTAACAGTAACGGTTACATTTGATCCACCCTGGAGTCAGGATTTGATGAGTGAGTCGGCCAAACTTCAATTGGGATTTTTGTAGGATGACATTACGTAAGGTTCAGAAATTGCTTTACAGCCACCAGGTGGACATGGGAGGCATTCCGGTTAGGCAACCCTTGCCTTCACAGCACGTGGAGCAAATCGACCCATTTATTCTCATCCATCATCATAAATCAGAGGTGCAAGCGGGTTCAAGGCCACTTGCAACCGGAGTTGGCCCACATCCACACCGGGGATTTTCGCCGGTTACCTTTATTTACGAGGGCGATGTAAACCACCGGGATTCACGCGGAAACAATTCCATTGTTAAAGCAGGTGGCGTGCAATGGATGAATGCCGGCATGGGAATCATTCATTCTGAACGTCCTTCAGCAGAGTTTGCGGAGCGAGGAGGCAAACAGGAAATCATTCAGCTCTGGATAAATACGCCTGCCAAATTCAAAATGGATCAGCCCGCTTATTATGCGTTGGACAAGAACAACATTCCGGTTCTTGAAGAAAATGGGAATAGAATTGCGGTAGTTGCTGGTAACTACAAGGGAATTCAGGGTTTTGATAAAAGTCAGGCAGAGGTATTGATTTTAAACATTGAAGGAAAGGCAGGTTCTGAACTCAATTTGGAAGTTCCGGAGGCTTGGAATGCCTGCCTATACAATTTTGATGGAGCCATTATGGATGCAGGGTTTGGGTTGATTGAGCCGCTTTATTTGGCTTTGTATCAACAAGCAGGGACCACCATACAGCTTCAGTTGCGTGAAGATACGCGCATTTTATTGCTCTGCGGAAAGCCCATTCAAGAACCTTTGGTTTCGTACGGACCTTTTGTGATGAATTCCGAATCGCAAATCATGGAAGCCATGCGCGATTACCAAATGGGTAAAATGGGAATGCTGATTGAAGAGTAAACTCATTCAACAGTTTATCCGGTAATTCTTCCGTTTCATCGTACTCATGTTTTTGATTTGCCTTAAAGTTGCCAGTTTTGAACCATGAAAAATTGGCTTCAATTCCTCGGATTAGTTGCATCAACCAGTCCGGTTTTTGCACAGGACCCCATTCAGGAATTTCTGAACCGGCAATTGAAGTCTGGGAAAATTGAAGGCATAAGTATTGCTTATCATAAAGCTGGAAAATCTAAAGAATACTCCGCCGGAAACCTAAACAATGGTAATCCTTTTTTCATAGCAAGTACAACCAAGTTATTCAGTACTGCACTCATTTTTCGCTTGGTAGATCAAGGGAAAATCAGTTTAAATGAACCTCTCTCCAAATACTTGGATAAGTCGCTTGTTCAGGGAATTCATTCCTACAAAGGCCAGAATTATTCCGATAGCATTAAGGTGTTTCACCTGTTGGAACAAAGCTCCGGATTGCCTGATTATTTTTCAGACAAAGGCCCGGATGGAAAAACAATGGTTGAACGCTTGCGAAAATCTGATTTTGGGTGGACCTGTGAAGATGCTATTCAACGTACCCGAACCATGAAAGCACTTTTTGAACCCGGCCGGAAAGGGAAGGCTCACTATTCGGATGCCAATTACCAGTTGCTTGGGGCATTAATTCGGAAAATGTATGGAAAAAGCACCGCCGATGCAATCCGGGATGAAATCTGTATTCCGCTGAAATTAAATCAAACCTATTTGTTTGAATTGAATACTAAACCAGGTCGTTGGTTTTTGGATGGAAAGGATAGTTTGGTAATACCTTTGGCCATGGCAAGCACCGATGCCGATGGCGGAATTGTATCCACCTCTACAGATTTGCTTCGCTTTGTTCACGCTTTTTTTGGTGGGGATTTATTTGATAAGCGCCATGTTGCTACCAACCAGGAATACCGAAGCATATTCTTTCCTTTAGCGTATGGAAGAGGATTTATGAAATTTGAACTTCCTGCGGCATTAACCTTGTTTAAAAAATACCCGGCCTTTTACGGACACTCAGGTTTAAGCGGCGCATTTGCCTGGTATATTCCTGAGAAAGATTTGTTTGTGGCCGGCACAGTAAATCAACTGAAAGACCCTGGTTTGTCATTCAATTTATTGATAAAAATGTTGCCTTTATTGAAGTAGCTTTTCTATCAATTGCCAGGGGCATTTAGTGAAATTGGAATCCAAAAACGCAATACTTTTTGCTAGGTTCTTTTTTCATAAACAGGAGCCTAGCCACTGGAATGCATATTGCCTTGAAGTCTTTTGAATGGTTACCTATTGCACTAAATTAGGGAAAAAAAGACCGGTTACATTCCGGTCTTTTTTTGATTTTGAGAGAATTCAAAACGATTATTTCCCAGCCCAAATCATAGATAGATTCACGCATACCTCAACCGCTTTCTCCATGTCCTGAACACTTACGTATTCCATTTTGGAATGAATGCCCATTTCTCCGGTAAAAATATTTGGACAAGGCAGGCCCATAAACGACAACCTGCTTCCATCTGTTCCACCGCGAATGTTCATAATCTGGGGTTCAATTCCCGACCTTTTGTAAGCTTCAGCAGCATTGCCCATAACCTGTGGGTGAAGGTCTAGAATTTCGCGCATGTTGCGGTACTGCTCGGTAACTTTTGCGGTGTAGGTAGCACCCGGAAATGCCGCGCAAGCTTGTTTGGCAAATTCCTCCAATTTCGATTCATACTCGGCGAGTTTGGCTGTTACAAAATCACGAATGATAAATTGAACGCGGGTTTCTTCTGCGCCACCATCTGTATGTACCGGATGCACAAAGCCTTCGTAACCCGAGGTGCTTTCCGGACACCAGCTATCGCTTGGAAGGCTGTTCAAAAAATGAGCTGCAACCTTTTGAGCATTCACCATTTTACCTTTTGCATAGCCAGGGTGAGCGCTGATTCCATGGAAAGTAATTACCATGCCATCAGCCGAGAAACTTTCTCCTTCCAAACTACCACGCTCGCCACCATCCAGGGTATATCCAAATTGCGCACCCAATTTGTCCATGTTTACTTTGTTTACCCCACGTCCAATTTCTTCATCGGGAGTAAACAAAATGCGAATTTTACCATGCGGAATCTCTGGATTGGCCATCAGGTAGGCCGCAAGGTCCATGATGATTGCAACACCTGCTTTGTCGTCGGCTCCCAATAAGGTTAATCCGGATGCGGTAATGATATCATCCCCAATACGCTCCTTAAGGTAGGTATGTTGTTCTTTTGAAAGCACCACATTTGAGTCATCGGGCATAACAATATCCGAACCATTCCAGTTTTTATGGAGAATGGGTTTTACGTTGGTTCCGCTGCAATCCGGAGAGGTATCCACATGAGCGCAGTAACAAATAACAGGAATGTTTCCTTCGACAGTAGCCGGAATTGTGGCATACACATATCCATATTCATCCAATTCGGCATCCGAAATTCCAAGTTGCTTCAATTCTTCCACCAACATGCGGCTAAGATCTTTCTGCTTCATGGAAGAAGGTTGAGTTTCTGAATTCGGGTCGGCACAGGTATCTACTTGCACATAACGCATGAGGCGTTCGGCAACTCCACTTGTATAATTCTTCATATTGCTTCCTTAGTCTTCAATTTTAACCGCTGTTCCGCTTGCAGTAACCATAAGCATGCTTCCACGTTGTCCAAGGGTTTCGTAGTCCAAATCAATTCCAACAATGGCATTGGCACCCATCATTACTGCATTTTGTGTAAGTTCACGCAAAGCCTCACTTTTGGCTTCCTTCAATACGTTTTCATACGAGTTGGAACGTCCACCAAAAAAATCACGGAAACTCGCGAATATGTCTTTAACAAAATTGGCACCAATAATAACTTCACTGGTAACAATGCCTTTGTACTCAGTAATGCGTTTGCCTTCAATAGCAACAGTTGTGGTAAGAATCATGATTTGATAATTTCCGCTAAATTAGTGCTTTCATTGAATTCCTGATGAATTCGCTAATTTCACCCCATGGCACGTGTTAAAAAAGAGCTTGATTTTAGTTTGATACTAGCTGCATTATCCAGACATGTGGACTTAAACACAGAAGAACAGGCCTGCTTTTGTGCCTATTTGAGTCACCGCAGCTTGAAAAACAAGGAGCTTTTGCAGCGTGAAGGTGAAGTTGCCGATTCTACTTTTTTTGTTACCCGGGGATGTTTGCGTTCCTATTCAACCGATGAACAAGGGTTGGAGCATGTGCTTCAATTTGCGCCTCCCGGTTGGTGGATAGCAGAATTGTATTCGGTAATCTCTAAAAGGCCGGGTACTACCAATATTGATGCCTTGGAGGCCAGCGAGGTATTGGTGATGAAACGAAGCGACCAGGAAAAGTTATTCATTGAATTGCCTAAGATTGAACGGTATTTCCGAATTATTACAGAGAATTCATTAGTTAGTTCGAGGCAAAGGATTATCGATTCCATGACCTTAAGTGCATTAGAACGCTATCAAGCTTTTTGCAAGCGATATCCCGGTTTGATTTTTTCATTGCCACAGAAACAAATCGCATCCTACATTGGCGTTACGCCTGAGTTTTTTAGTAAGATGAAGGCGAGGTTTTGATTTTCGATTCAGATTGAAATTGGTGAAGCTATGGCTTTTGGGGATGTGAACGATTGGAAATTTGTGAAGCTATGGCTATGGCTTTTGGCGATAGCTTTTGATTTACTAGAGGATTTGAAATTCCGTGCCATTTGCTTTTTTCCGTTCGCCTTTGTCGATTTCCAAAAATGGCCATTGCCATAGCTAACAGCTATAGCCATTTGTGATAGCTTTTGATTTCGTAAACGATTTTAAATTCCATGCCATTTGCTTTTTGCCGTTCGCCTTTGTCGATATCCAAAAATGGCCATATCCATAGCCTAAAGCCATAGCCTTGCAATTAGCAATGGAACTCAATTCTGATAAACCCCAAGGCCATAGCTATAGCCAACAGCCATAGTAATTTCCTGCCAAATTGACCTTCATCAGGTTTTCAACCCCGAAAAATCATTCTTTTTCATGATTTGGGTCAATTTGATGGGTACTCAACTGGCCTAGTTTTACCGCATTATTTCACAAACTCTAAACCTATGCCTTTATACAAACAAGTGGGATTGATTCCCGAAAAGCGCCACGTGGTTTTCCGTCAACCCAACGGAAACCTCTACCATGAAGAACTTTTTGGCACCGAAGGATTTTCGGGAATGTCGTCGTTGGTCTATCATATTTATCCTCCCACACGCGTAAAAGAAAAAGGTCAACCTTATTCGGTTCGTCCTGAAGTAGCCATTGAAGATAATTTGCAAGCACGTTCCTATTTAGGATTTAAAGCTCCCAAGGTTCCTGATTATTTGGAGAGCCGCAAAACCTTGTTTGTAAACGATGACATGACCATTGGCCTGGCATCTCCAACACGAGGTACGGATGGCTATTTTTACAAGAATGCCGATGCCGATGAAATGATTTTTATTCATGAAGGTGAAGGCACTTTAAATACCATGTATGGCAAATTGAATTTTGCTTACGGTGATTATTTGATTGTTCCTCGTGGCACCGTTTACTCCATTACGTTTAAAGACGAGAATAACCGTTTGTTGATTGTTGAATCGCATGGTCCGATAGAAACGCCTGCACGTTACCGCAACAATTACGGACAATACCTTGAGCATTCTCCCTTTTGTGAGCGTGATTTACGTGGACCGGTGGATATGGAAACTCACGATGAAGAAGGTGAGTTTTTGATTAAAATTAAAAAGCGCGGTTTGATTTATCCGTACACTTATGAAAATCATCCTTTTGATTTGGTAGGGTGGGATGGATGTTGTTATCCGTATGCATTTTCTATTTTTAATTTTGAGCCTATTACCGGTCGCATTCACATGCCGCCGCCCATTCACCAAACTTTCCAGGGCCGCAATTTTGTGATTTGTTCATTTGTGCCACGCTTGTATGATTACCATCCACAAGCTATCCCTGCACCGTATCACCATAGCAATGTAGATAGCGATGAATTGCTATACTATGTGGATGGAGATTTTATGAGTAGAAACAATATCCAAAAAGGACAAATTACCTTGCATCCAGGTGGACTTCCCCATGGTCCGCATCCGGGAGCCATTGAGCGCAGTATAGGTAAAACAGCAACTAACGAATTGGCGGTGATGATTGATCCATTTAATCCAGTAAAAATAACCAAAGAAGCTCTTGAACTTGAGATTCCGGAATATTACCAAAGCTGGATTCAAAACGGAAAAGCCCACGAATTAGCACTTTAATCTTAAACTCCCATACCATGAATGATTTAACCAAAGTTGAAAATTTTGCCTATTCATCTGCAAAGAAAATTTTTGAAAAGGCACAGGATTTCCTGCCCATCAATGGAACGGATTATGTAGAGCTGATTGTTGGAAATGCCAAGCAGGCGGCCCATTTCTACAAAACAGCACTAGGTTTTGAAGATTTAGCCTATGCAGGACTTGAAACCGGACTACGCGACAGAACTTCGTATGTATTGCAGCAAGGTAAAATCAGGTTGATGCTTACCACACCTTTTGATCCGGAGAGCGATATGGCAAACCATTTGCGTATTCACGGAGATGGGGTTAAAGTAATTGCTTTATGGGTTGATGATGCCTATGATGCTTTTGAACAAACAACAAGCAGAGGTGCAAAACCCTATATGGAGCCCAAAACCATTAGCGATGAGCATGGTGAAGTGCGCATGAGTGGAATACATACCTATGGCGATACCGTACACGTTTTTGTTGAACGCAAGAATTACAAAGGCTTATTCCTTCCCGGATTTGAAAAGTTGGATACCGGCTACAATCCGGGAACCACAGGCTTAAAGTACATCGACCATATGGTTGGTAACGTGGAATTGGGAGCCATGAATAAATGGTCTGAATTCTACGCCAATGTAATGGGCTTTTTCAATCTTGTAACCTTTGACGATAAGGACATTTCTACTGAATACACAGCCTTGATGAGTAAGGTAATGACCAATGGAAATGGGTATATCAAATTCCCAATTAACGAGCCGGCTATAGGTAAGAAAAAATCGCAGGTAGAAGAATACCTTGATTTTTACAGAGGTCCGGGTTGCCAGCATATTGCCGTAGCCACAGATGATATTGTGTTCACCATTTCGGAAATGCGCAGACGCGGGGTTGAGTTTTTATATGTACCCGGCACCTATTACGATACCGTTCAAGAAAGGGTAGGAGTAATTGCAGAAGACATGGAAGAACTTAAAAAATGGGGTATCATGGTTGATAGAGATGAAGAAGGGTATTTACTTCAAATATTTACCAAACCAGTTGAAGACAGACCAACGTTGTTTTTTGAAATTATTCAACGCAAAGGAGCAAAATCCTTTGGAAAAGGCAATTTCCAGGCCTTGTTTGAATCTATTGAAGCCGAACAAGCACGCAGAGGAACACTGTAAGCAATAGAATGTTTAAGGGAAAAGCCGGTTCTGCAAAGAGCCGGCTTTTTGTTTAGAATTAAACCCGGATTATGCATTTGAACTTCGTCATGATGGCCAAAAGGCCAAAGAAATTGGCAGGTTCACGAGCAAGGCATAATGAATCTTTATGGCGAGTGAGGGAAACTGAGTTTACGGCCAATTTCACAGGAATTTTGGGCAGTAATAAATGGTCAAATGCGTATTCCGGGTTAAATGGAACAGCTTATTATCAAGCTTCTATAAGCATTGGTTTGATTGGGTTTTTGAAACAAAAAGTACGGATCAACATCCTTGTTACCTTAAGGATATGTTTGTTGTTGATGGATTTGAATTTTGGAAAATCCTTCAACATCTAGTATTTTTTCAACATGAGTCATTCCCACTTGCGCAAAGAGCCCATTTGTTTGAATTGTGGAGCCCATGTGGAGTTCCGCTTTTGTCCAAATTGCGGACAAGAAAATACCGAAACCCGCCAGTCGTTTTGGGGTTTGTTTGCGCATTTCTTGGAAGACCTTACTCATTACGAAGGCAAGTTTTGGAAAAGTTTATTGTATTTGTTCTTTAGACCTGGATTCCTAACTCTTGAGTTTTTGAAAGGGAGAAGAGTGAGCTATTTGCCACCGGTTCGGATGTACATATTTGTGAGTTTTGTTACCTTTTTGCTTCCTCATGTATTGCCTTTCAATGAGCTTGAGGAGGTGCCAATTCCAAAGCCTGTTCCAGCATTTGAAGGGAATGCGACCAGTCCAGCAGATATGGAGTTAAGCGCGAAATTGCCCTCAAAAAAGGAGCGAAAAGGAAATGGGGAATTGGAAACCTATTATTCAACCGAAGAAGGATTGGTATTAAGAAGCATTTTTCGCTCGCAATTTCAATTGGATTCGGTTTACAAACTGAGAAATAATACGCCAATGGAAATGACCTTTTCGGAATACCTTATCCACAAAAAGGCCATACATTTTCAGTATCAATCACCTAAAGAAGTAGAAGAAAAATTTTGGTCTTCGGTGGGTAAGAATTTCCCTAAAAGTTTATTTATCTATCTTCCACTATTTGCTGCTGTTTTAACCCTCATTCATAGGAAGGGGCCTTATTTTTATTTTGATCATGCCATTTTTACCCTGCACTTTTTCTGCTTCTTGTTATTAGGCATTTCTATAGGAATGATTCTGGATTCAATTGGCAGTTTTGTATTCTCTTATTCCAATCACGAAGGGGTTTCAACCGAAACTATGGCCATTTATTTCAGCTTATCTTTATTGTTTTTGCTGTATTATTTTGTAGCCTATGCTAAAACTTATGAGGAAAAGGGTTGGCAGGCAATTAAAAAATCTGTTTTGGCTTTTGGAATAAATACCTTCTTGTTTTTCAGTTTATTCCTGGGTGTTTTGTTGGTTTCTATTTATACCTTGCATTAAATTTCAGGAATATCCAAATGATTTTTTCTTGAATAAAACCTCGTTTTTTTGAGGAAAATAGACCAATAAATAAGTTATTAAAGATACACCTGAAGAGCGAATTACAACTCAGTATTTAATTTGATTTTCAGTTGATTAGATCCTGAATTTCCTCATTAGGATCTTCTTTGAGTAAGCTTTTTAGGGCACTTGCAAAATCAACTGCCTTGATTTTATTCCCTGAAATTTTCCAATAGCAGTGCAAGAAGTACAGAATATCCAATTGATTTCTCAAAATGAAGTTTTGAATTCTGAAATCCGGAAGTTGTGTGAAGTTTTTTGGATTAATATCAGAAAGCAGTTTTTGGTGATTTTCAAATTGCTTGAAATAGGGTATGCCTCTTGCTTCAAATACACGCCAGATGTCATTTACAAGCATTTCCAATCCTTGTTCAGTTGTGGTTAATAGCCAAAACCAATTGTCGGGAACAAACTCTTTTTCCTTGTTGTTTGGAGATAGTCTGAAATGAAATTCTGAATTCGCAGGTCTTAATGGTTTGTCTTTGGCAAGCTCACTGCCATTTGGATAAATGATTGAGTTGAATTTCACCAATAAATCAACCTGAACTGCTCCACCACCTCGAGGCGACCAAAAATACACAGCTTGGGTATATTGCGTGTTTTCTTTGTAGAAGTAAAAGTCCTTACCCTGATAGCCAAGTTCCTTTATTTTGGGAAGAAAAAACTGATTGATTGTTTTTTTTAAATGATTGCTGCTGAGCGTTTCTGAACGCTTACCAAAATTGGATGGGAGTTCTGGGACACCCAGTCCATTCGGAATTTGACTCACTTCAGAGCTTGAAAAAATAGCTTTTAATCGACTGAGCATCACTATTCGTTTTCAATTGGAATATCTATTGTTTTTCTTACAATTCCTATCCCTTACTTTATATTGTATTAGTCCGTTAATTCAGCTGTTCAAGGTTTATCAATTTTAGGATAAGCTGAAATTTTTATCCAATAAAAACACGACTCCAGCGAATAATATTACCAGATTGTAGCCGAATTTGAAACCCATTTTTCTTTAGAATCTTTTGGGAGGCAAAGGAACGTATTTCCGTATCAGCAATTATTTCAACAGGACGTTTTTCAGTATGTATCCAATGCATCAAAATCCGACAAGCTTCTCCTGCATAGCCATGGTTTTCGTACCGCACATTCACAAAATAGCTCATCTCCAATTGCGAAATACTTCCATCTAGTGAGTTCAAGCTTATTCCACCAACCGCCACATTGATGTTTTGGTCGATTATTAACCAATGTGTATACCACTTGAAAGAATCTCCAGCCTCTTTAACCCAAGGTAAGTGATGGGTTTTTAAATTAATTTCAAACTTCTGCAAAAAGCTGCCATCGCCTGAAACATCAAATGGAATGGAGCTCAGTCCCAATTTCTTTTCCAATTTTTCCCGGCCTTGGATCAACCAACCAATTTCTTCGGCATTCAAGGGGTAAAGTATTACATGGTGGGGGTTTCGCTTAAGCATAAACAAATTTCAACACCGAGCCCGCCTGTTGAAATGACTTTACTAAGCTAAGCGACTGATAATTGGCAGGTTTTGCCTATTTCTTACCCAAGTATCCAAACAAAGGAAAATGGATTTTTCTTGTTTGATTTGCTTGCCAATTTGAACCCAATTGAAAAGCTAAGTTGTCAACTGGATTCTCTCCAACTTGTTTTTGGTAGGAATTTACGGCCGACCAAGTTCCAACATATCCCAAGTAATCATTCAGGTTCCATTCAATTATCATTTCTCCGGGTTCAAATTTTTGTGCCTCAAATGGAAAGTTCAGCGTCTCATATCGGTTGTCGATTATTGCCCGTTCCGGTTCCCAATAGGGTCCTACGATGTTGTAATAAAAATTGGACATAATTTGGTTGAGATGCAATGCTTCTGCATAGTCAACCACAATGCTATTCTTACAAGTTCCAATTCGGTTTAAACCATAACCCAATGCCAAAAAATGACCTCCTGGTTTCAATACCCGGTTAACTTCAGAAAAAAAAGCCTCCTGATTTACCCAATGCAAGGCCTGAGCAATGCTTACCAAATCGCAACTATCAGTTTCCAATGAACTAGCCTCGGCAGACTCCAATCTCCAATTTATTCCTTCAGTTTTCGGGGCTTCTGCCAATTGCGACACGCTAGGGTCGCTACCAACAACCTGTTCAAAATGTGGCTTAAGAAGCAGAGCCAATTGGCCATTCCCGCAACCTGCATCCCAAGCTAATTTTCGTTCAGGTATCCGATTAACCAAATTTTTAATCAAGGACTGAGGATAACGGGGACGGTACTTTTTGTACTTGTCAGATTGGTCATTGAAAAGCAGTTTCTTGCTCAAATTTGCAGGTTTCAGCTTGCAGGATTGAGTGGGTTTTTCCACATCACTGTGCATAAACTGGGGGTTTCCAGGGGGGCAAATGCCTTATTTTTACAAGCTGGAGATTATGGTATGGCAGAAGAACAAGTGATTTATAATGAGGATAGTATACGTTCACTCGATTGGCGCGAACATATTCGTTTGCGTCCGGGAATGTATATTGGAAAATTGGGCGATGGGAGTTCGGTTGACGATGGTATCTATATCCTGCTCAAGGAGGTAATCGACAATTGTATCGATGAATTTGTGATGGGTAATGGGAAGCAAATCGACATTCGTCTATCCGAAAACCGTGTCAGTGTGCGCGATTATGGCCGTGGAATTCCTTTAGGGAAAGTGGTAGATGTTGTATCCAAAATTAATACCGGTGGCAAATACGATTCGGCGGCTTTTAAAAAGTCGGTTGGCTTGAACGGTGTTGGAACCAAGGCTGTAAACGCATTGTCAAGTTATTTCAAAGTGCAAAGTTACCGCGATGGAAAAACCAAAGTCGCTGAGTTTGAAAAAGGGGTTTTAACCAAAGAACATCCGCTTGCAGATACCATTGAACCCAATGGCACCTTGGTTACTTTTGTTGCCGATGATAGCATTTTTAAGCATTTCAGGTTCATCAATGAGTATATCGAAAATATGCTCTGGAATTATGTGTACCTCAATGCCGGATTAATCATTTGGTTCAACGATCAAAAATTTGTTTCCAAAGATGGCTTGCTTGATTTGTTGAAGCGAAAAACCAACGAAGAGGCGCTTCGCTATCCAATCATCCACCTCAAAGGTGAGGATATTGAAATTGCCCTTACCCACGAAAACCAATACGGAGAAGAATATTATTCCTTTGTAAATGGTCAGCATACCACACAGGGTGGCACTCACCTGAATGCGTTCCGGGAAGCTTTTGCTCGCACCATTCGTGAGTTTTACAAAAAGGATTTTGATTTGGCCGATATGCGTGCAAGTATTATTGCCGCAGTGAGCATTCGTGTGCAGGAGCCGGTGTTTGAATCGCAAACAAAAACCAAATTGGGTTCTACCAATATGGCTCCAACCGATTCGCCAACCGTAAAGCAGTTTATGATGGATTTCCTCAAGAAATCACTCGATGATTACTTGCACAAACATCAAGAAACTGCCGATGCACTTTTGCGCAGGATTATGCAAAGTGAGCGCGAACGGAAGGAAATGGCCGGTATTAAAAAACTAGCCAACGACCGCGCGAAAAAAGCAAACCTGCACAACAAAAAATTGCGTGATTGCCGCTACCATTACAACGAGGATAAAGATAGCCGCCGCAGCGAAACTACTTTATTCATCACCGAAGGTGATAGTGCCAGTGGGTCCATTACCAAATCCAGAGATGTTGAAACGCAAGCTGTTTTTTCATTGCGCGGAAAACCATTGAACTGTTTTGGTTTAACAAAAAAAGTGGTGTACGAAAACGAAGAGTTCAACTTGCTACAACATGCACTCAACATTGAAGAAAGCATTGAAGACCTTCGTTACAACCGCATTGTTGTTGCAACCGATGCAGATGTGGATGGTATGCATATTCGCTTGTTATTGCTTACCTTCTTCCTGCAGTTCTTCCCTGAGGTAGTGAAAAACAATCACCTCTTTATCCTTGAAACACCTTTGTTTAGGGTGCGCAATAAGCAAAAAACAATTTATTGTTATAGCGATGAAGAAAGGCAAAAAGCAATTTTTGAATTAGGAGCTAAAGCAGAAATTACACGATTCAAAGGTCTCGGTGAAATATCTCCCGATGAATTTGGTTTGTTCATTGGCGAAGATATGCGCTTGCAACCTGTAGTGCTGCAAAGCGATATGTCGATTCAGAAAATGCTGGAATACTACATGGGAAAAAATACCATGGATAGACAAAACTTCATCATCGATAACCTCCGCGTTGAAAAAGACATGGTGTATGAAGAAGAACTTGCTGAAGAGGAAATATAACTTCTAAGCGTACCAAAGAAAGAGCCCTTGTTTCATCGAAACAAGGGCTCTTTCTTTTATGGGAACTAGATTTCTAAAGTGAATCGAATTCAATCAATTCAGCTTAATGGCTACACAAGAATTAGCTGTAATCTTAACCGAGTTTTTCCAAACTTTATTATTGGCATCTGTAGCTTCGTAGGTATAGGTTCCCGGACAAATTTCAACGGTAATTGCACTCAATTGACCACAAACCGGAACGCCTTGAGTGAAGGTAGTAATTGTACCTGCAAAGGCTCCGTTGAAGCTAATGTTGATTGGGGTTTTAAAGGTAACACTATCCGCATAAAACACAGCCTTGCCTGATACACAAACGCTTATGCTTTCTTCATGAACATCTTTTAGGGTTTCGTTTTTATCAAAAGCCTCCAACTTAACATTATAAATGCCGCTTCCCTTGAAGGAATAGGAGAGGGTATTTCCTCCTGAGGTATTGCCATCCGGGAAGGTCCATTTTACGTGATGGGCATTTTTTGAGGTATTGGTAAATGTTACGTTTTCATTGATAATGGGCGTAAAATTTGATACCGAAAAACTTGCAACGGGATCATCTTCCGGATTTCTGCATCCATTGTTCAAGACTAGCATCATAAAGCCAATTACGAATAGGCTTAGCAGTTGAGAATATTTTCGACTTCTTTGCATAGCTAAATGTTCTGTTGCCAAATATATTAAATGAAATGAAGATTACTTGCGTTACCTCATTTAGTTATTTGGCGCAGTTTGCAAAAACAAAAGACGACCCGGATGAGTCGTCTCTCGCTTTAGTTTTGGATTAAAACCGGAAAGTTCATGTCAATGTCTGCATGTCCCAGGCTTGGGGAATCATTACTTGTTTTGATGCCTGGTTTATGCATCAATTTTAAATTCAAGCTTCCAGAACCGCCTGCGTTTCCAACATTCCAAGAGCTTTCTAAGCCGAGTGGAAAGCCTTTGCTGTCCTTGTCGGTTTTACTAACACTAAGGTTTACATTGGCTGGCAGGTAAAACAATTCATGGGCATCAGCTTCTTCTATTATTTTGATACTCATGTCCTCAGCTGGAGTTTTGGTTTCATTCCAAATGCTGGTTTTAACCTGATAGCTTGTATTCGCATTCAGAAAAATGGTATCCAATTGGGTAGGGGCATTTCCGCCATCCCCATCGGGGTCCCTAAACCAAACCGTATCGTTGGTTAATCCGCTTGCCGAGAAAATCAAACGAACCGAGGTGATGGCTTCATGTTCGCTTTCTTCTTTTGGTGTTTCAACTTTTTTGCATGCTGCCCAACCCAGGAGCAACATCATTGCAAGGCTAATTTTTAGTTTTGATTCCATATATATGAGGTTCGTATTCCAATTGATATTCCCGGTTCATCGGTAAAATACCTGAAGCGGTTTAGGTACTCGCGGTACCTTGTATTTAATAGATTTGTACTGAATAGCTGAACATTCCAATCTTGGTTTTTCCAGCCTAAAGAAACGTTCATCAACCCATAACTCGCCGGACTTTCTTTGTAGTCGATGAAATAGCTACTTACCCGATTTTGCTTGCTTACCAAACTATAGCCTAGTTTTATTTCAAGTTCTTTTAACTTGCCAATGCCAAATGGTTTTGCCTTTATTTCGGCCTGCCACCTATCGGAAGGCATTTGTTGCAACCAATCTTTTCTGCTGATATCCCTGGCAAATAAGCTTGAGTACATCAGTTGAAACCGCAAGAAGGAATTGCTTTGCCAGGCCAATTTGGCATCTATTCCGCTCAAAAATGCATCAGTTTGGTCGTAATGAAAGGATGGATAAGCTCCGCGTATGGTTAAAACCGGACTGCTATCGCTTACCAAGTTGATGAAGTTACGGATGTATTGTCCATACACAAACAACTCCGCTTGAAGGCTTTGTTTGAGGGCGGTTTGAATGAAGTTGATTCCTGATTTGATTCCTTGCTCGCTTTTCAGGTTGGGGTTTCCAACCTCGAAGGTACTGGTACCATGATGCAGACCATTGGTGTACAATTCATTGATGGATGGAGCTCTCCATGCCAAATTTCCACTCAAGCCCCACCGGAAATTTGAACTTGTTTGCTTGGTCCAGGCTGCACTTGCACTTAGATTGTTCCAGGTTTTACTTTCACTGCTAATGCGTCCTTGGTTGTTTCTAAAACTTGTTAAATAGCGGGAATCAAACCGTAAACCCATTTCCAAATCAGAATTGGACAGGTGTTTTTTGCTGATGAAAAACAAGGCATTTTGCCATTGCCTGTAGTTGGGAATAAAGAATCGGTTTCCATCCCAAGCGTTGGTTTGAAGCTGGGAGCTAGCGCCATAGGTATAGGTCCACTCATCGTGGTTGTGCTCATACCAGCTTTCAAGCAAATAAGTAGTCAAGTTTAAATCCAACTCAGGCAAGTCGCTTATCTTAGAAAGGTCGAATTCTTTTCTTCGGTTGTTTTGAAAATTCAAACGCATATGAAATACATGCGCAGGGTCTTTGTACCGCATCCAGTGCAAACTTTGGGTATAATGCTGAACCTCTTGTCTGGGACGATCGATTGCATAACTAAAGCGATTGATGTTTAACAAAGGTTCCGATGCCTGAATGGCATGCCGTAAATCGCTTAAATTCCCAACCTGGGAGCCATAAAAGATTCCCAAAGTACTGCTGAAAAGGGAAGCTTGATATTCCATTGACCATTCCGGTTTTCTCCAGCTTATTTGAAGACTTGCATTGCGCTCCTTACTTCCTGTATTCCATTGGTAGTAGCTGGGCGTTTTTACATTTCCGGCATCCCGGGTTGATGCCTGAATGCGGTAACTCAAAGCCGGTAGCGATTTAGAACTGGCTTCCCAAAAAACATTTGAGCTTAATAAATGCCTGTTGCTTTGATATCCTTGAAAGACTCCCAATGAACGCTTTCCACCACTTGGCATGGGTAAGGCTTCTGTGAGTAAGGTTCCTCCCAAACCATCGCTTCCATACCGCAAAGCAGAGGCTCCTTTTAATACCGTAATTTTTCCTGCTGTAAAGGGATCAATTTCAGGTGCATGTTCTGCTCCCCATTGCTGCGATTCAAGCCGAGAGCCGTTGTTCACTACAACAATCCTGTTTCCATATAAGCCATTGATCATGGGTTTAAAAACTGAAGGTCCGGTTTGAAGATTTCTAACCCCATTCAAGTTTTCAAGACTCTCCCCTAAACTCAATCCTCGCTTTTCAAATAATTCTTTGCCAGACAATTCCTCAGAAACCGAAGCCCGAAACCGGATTCCCTTTTCTTGAACTACCACCTCTCTAAATGAATTGGTACGGTGGGGAAGTACAAGGTTCAAATTCAAACTGCCTTCTAGTTTCAACTTCTTTACCAATGGCGCGCAAGAGGCGTGTCCAACAATTAAGGTGTAATTTCCTTTGCAAAGCCCTTTCAGTTCAAAAAAACCTTGTTCATTGGTATGCGTTTCAAAGGCAGTTCCGGCAAGTTCAATCCGAGCATCAGATAACAATTCTTTGCTGTCGGAATCGCGGATGACTCCGGTGAGCACAAGTTCGCATTTCTCCTGGGCTCTTATCAAACCAGGAAAAAATATTATCAAAATAAAGGCCCATGTGAAAATTCGTTTAGGCAAGAGCGCAGCTTTTACAAATGCCAGAAATATTGAATTGGAAAGCTTCTGCCAAATATCCTTCAGGAAGAATAACCGTAGGAATGCTCACATGCGGAAGGCAACTGGTCTTTTTGCATTGTGTGCAGCTAAAATGAATATGCCGATCTACATGCCTATGCGTGCCACAATCGTCTTGGCAAAGCGCGTACTTCGGAAAACCTTCCGGATCAATTGTTTTGTGAATGATGCCTTTGTCCTCAAAGCTCTTTAGTAACCTATATAAGGTAACCTTATCTGCCAATTCGCCTAGTGCTTGTTCCAATTCAGCAAAGCCAACTGCAAACCCCGATTGGGAAAGCAACCTTAAAACAGTAAGCCGTGCAGGAGTCTTTTTTAAATCGTGCTGCCGCAATAAGTCGCTTACCTGAAATTCTCGTTCCATGCTACAATAGTAATTATTTTGCAAATGCAAATATATTGCATTTGTATAAAAGGTGCAATTGGATGATAAGTTGAAAGAATAAAAGTTTAGCACGTATTTGCAGGCATGAATAATGCGATTAAGCGAATAGCCATTTACTGTGGCTCGGCTTTGGGGAATTCTCCCGAATACAAAGAAGCAGCCATTGAATTGGTTCAAAGCATTCATAAACGAGGTATGGGCATTGTTTATGGAGGTGGAAATGTGGGGATTATGGGAGTGATTGCCGATGAAATGGTTCATCTAGGCGGAGAGTGCATTGGCGTTATTCCACATTCTTTAATGGAAAAAGAGTTAGGACATACCGGAATTTCTGAATTGATAGAGGTGGAAAACATGCATCAACGCAAAGCAAAGATGTTTGAATTGGCCGATGCCTGTATTGCACTTCCTGGTGGAATTGGGACTATGGAAGAATTGTTTGAAGCATTCACCTGGACTCAACTTGGATTTCATAGTAAGCCGTGTGGAGTTTTGAATTGCAATGGATTTTATGAACCACTTCTTGGGCTTTTGCAGCATATGGTCGACCAAGGCTTTTTGAAACAGGAGTTTAAGAACATGCTAATCAGTCGCAATGGGGTAGAGGCGCTGGTTGATGCAATTCTTGAATTTGAAATGCCGAAAGTGTTGAAGTGGTATTGAGTAGGGATTTTTTGCCCTCGGTGGATAAGTTGTCAGCCGTATTTATTCCTATACCTGAAATTTGCAGGCCTTGAATCCCGCAATTCCTTATTCGTTCATCGCTATTGAAGGCAATATTGGCTCCGGAAAAACCAGTTTAGCACATAGGCTGGCTTCCGAGTACAATGCCCGTTTAATTTTGGAGGAGTTTGAAGACAATAGTTTTCTGCCCAAATTTTACCAGGATGCCCGACGTTACGCATTTCCACTCGAAATGAGTTTTTTGGCGGCACGTTTCAATCAGTTAAAGAATCAACTCAACGAGCAGGACCTTTTTCATTCGCATACCTTTTCGGATTACTTGTTTGCTAAATGTCTCCTTTTTTCAAAAGTGAATTTGGATGAGGATGAATACGAGCTTTACTCCAAGTTGTTTCAAATAATCCAGTTGCAATTGCGTAAACCTGATTTGTTGGTCTATCTGCATAATCCGGTAGAGAAATTGCTCTGGCAAATTCATAACCGCGGCCGCAGTTACGAGCAGGAAATCAAAGCAGATTACCTGGAAAGCCTACAGGAGGCGTATTTTGATTACCTCAATCAGCAGAACGAACAGCGCATTTTGATTATTGATTGCAGCAAGTTGGATTACGTAAATCGACCGCCACATTACGATTGGATTCGTGAACAATTAACACAGGAATGGGGCCCGGGCATCCATAAAGTAGGTTATTGATGGAACCAATTTTCCCTTTACACTACCTGCCATCTATTGCTTGGTTTCAGCATGCTTTGCAGTTTGATTCCATTCAACTCGAAGTGAGCGAGCACTTTGTTAAACAGAGCTACAGAAGTCGCTGCCGGATTTTGTCGGCCAACGGCATTCAAGTGCTTAGCATTCCCGTAATTCAACCCAGTGGCCAAAAGATTCCCTTGTCAGAAGCTCAATTGGATAATTCGTTTTCCTGGAACCATCAACATTGGCAAAGTTTAGTTTCGGCGTATGGAAAATCAGCCTATTTTTTATACTACAAAGATGAATTGGAGCGCTTGTATGCCCAACCTGGACAATCGCTTCAAGCATTCAATATTACACTAATAAATTACCTGCTTAAAGCCTTCAAAGTAAAGCTCCAACTCAATCCAAGCGCGGTTTACTGGCAGGATTATCCATCAAACCTGGATTTTAGAAACCACTTTAAAGCCAAGAATCCTAACCCGGAAAATGAACTCATAAAGCCGCTAAAATACTGGCAAGTATTTGAAGAAAAATACGGCTTTACACCCAACTTGTCGGCGGTAGATTTACTCTTTAATCTGGGACCGGAAGCGGGGAAATTGCTTAGCTGATTTTTTCAGGTATGAAGAATTTGGGCTTTTAAACTGCCCTCTTGTTTTGATTCAAAACCTAAAAGTACCTTTGGCTTATGGACTGGGTTCTTGTGAATGCTGTGGATTATTTACCCATTTGCCTTTTCATATTGCCTTTGGAAATAAGATGGTTTTTTTTATCAAGCATATGTGTTTTCTGGAATGTAATCTAGTTATTTGGTTAAATGCATTTCCAACTCTTTCAACCGTTCTCCTGAAACCGGAATTTGTTGATTATCGGATAACAACACATGAGGTTCATCTCCCTTTACCAAACGTTGAACATAACGGATGTTCACCAGAAATGAGCGGTGGGGACGTAAAAAATGCCTGTCTGTTTTGAGCATTTCTTCAAAAAATTTCAGTCGTCTTCCCGCATAAATTACACCCTGATTTAAAGTGTGGATGCGGGTATATGAGCCATCGGCCTCCAAAACTATCAATTCATCCAAGGGTACATAGTATTTGCCTTCACTGGTAGAAATGCATATACGTTTATCTGCCGGGGTACTCAGGTTTTTTTTGAACAATTCCAATTGCTCAAGAGCGGTTGATTTGTCCAGTTCATCCTTAAAGCGTTGAATGGCTTCCTGAAGTTGGTTGAATTGAATAGGCTTTAGCAAATAATCTATTGCTGCCAATCGGAAGGCTTCAATGGCATAACCTTGGTAGGCAGTTGTGAAAATGAGCTCAAAACGAATGTCTTCAGGATTTAAAAATTGATGAACTTCAAGGCCACTGTATCCGGGCATTTCAATGTCCATGAAAACCAAATCTGGCTTGTATTTCTGAATGGCTTTTACGCATTGGGGTAGGTCTTCACATTCCGCTAAGAGTTCAAGCTCAGGAAAAAAATCGGTAAGCAATGTCCGTAATACCTGTCTGGCACCGGCTTCATCGTCTGTTATTATCACCCGAAAACGTTTTTCCATGCTTAACAAATATACTTGTCGAAGCTTTGCTTTAACTGGTTTTTTCACAAACCGGCACCTTTGTTTCATAAACAGATTTATGAAACTCCTGATTCAGCTGGTGAAACCAATTTGGCGCAGTTTACGAGTAGTTCAACATTTGCCTAACAAATCTTTTTAGCAATGAAAAAAATACTACTGTCTTTAATTTGTGCAGTTTTTGTGGGCTCTCTTGCGGCGCAAATTCCGGTTAACGGACTTCGAAGTTTTTATACGTTTAATTCCTCCATGCAGGATTCAACAAGTTCAGGAAATCACTTTACACCTTTTATAAATCCACCTGCAAACAACGATGTGAAAGTTTGGGGAAACGATCGTCGTACCAATTCAACAAATGGTTCTTTTTACAATTTTGTGTCCGGCCATTTTACAGCTCAACCCTTAAAGCTTGCGGACTCGGCTTCAAGCTTTACGGTTTCTTTGTGGGTGCAAATGAATAGCCGCCAGTTAGATACTAAAACCATTTTAGGCGATTACAATGTAGTTAGCTTTTTTCAAGGTCCTTCCTTTGCTCAAGGTAAGTTTCGGATAAGTATGTACAATGGTCATCCGCAATTCATTATGTATAAACAAGGTACATATACTTTGATAGATGATTTTGTGGATTCAGTGCGGGTTGGCGAATGGAATCATTTGGCCGCAGTTTATGATAGAGCCACATCAACCATGCGTTTTTACCTGAATGGTAAACTGGTTAGCGGAAGCCATCGCTACCATGAAGCAGCTACTACTGCTTTTGGTGTCTTTCATATGGGTAGAACTTTGGTGAACTTTACTGGCGGCCCAAATCCAACTATTTCTACAACTGAATTATTTGATGGAACTTTGGATGATATAGCTGTCTACACGCGTGCACTTTCAGAATGCGAGATTCAAAGTCTGGCCAATAAAGCTGCTCAGATTCCTAATGTTAGCGTTTATGCCTCAAACCTTGAATTATCGGCAAGTGTGCTAAATGCTAGCTCCTATCAATGGTTAAATTGCAAAACCAATTTGCCTGTTCAAGGTGCCAATCAAAGGGTATTTAATGCAACAACCAAAGGGTATTATAAAGTAGTTGTAAATTCAGGTTGTGGAATTGATACTTCTGAATGTGCATTGGCCGCCAATATGGATATTACCCGACAAAATATTCGTGGAAGCTATGACTTCAATACCAATTTAGTTAGCAATTCACCGAATATGGCAGACTTTACCAAACTCAATGAAATTCCCGGAAATCCAGGCGTAGATTATTCAATTGGAAGAGATGGCAGGCCATTTGGTGCGTTTAACAATGCGAATTCTGGACTTTTTTCAGCAACCAATTTAAATACAGAGGCTATTGATACCCCAGATATTTCTGCATTCATTTGGGTGAAACCCAATGAGGCAGTTTCAGACGCCTTCGTTGTAAGTGATTTTTCAGCCATAAACGGGACTCCTCGTGGCTCATTTTACCTGCGAATTGTTGAAAATCGTCTGCGCATTGGTCTGGTTCAACGCAATGGAAATGTACTTTTTGCTGAATCAGGTCCCCAAGATACAATCCAAGTAAATGCCTGGACTAACCTGGGTATTGTTTTCGATAGAAATGCGGGTGTGGCTACAGGTTTTATCGATGGAAATCCGGTATGTTCCCTTTTAAATGTGAGCAATATTGGTCCTTCTGAATTTACCTTCTTAGGTGGATTTTTAAATAAAAATAGTAGCGTTCCAGCCAAGGGTCTTTCTTTCAATGGCAGTTTTGACGAACTCTATATTCACGATAGAGCATTAGGTGCTTGTGATATCAATAAAATGTTTGGTGTTCCTGTCACACTAATTCAAAAAGATGTTGAGAAGCGCGGTGAGCAGGCCTTGTATGCCAAAGCTGATCTGGTTTCGTATCAATGGATGGATTGTGATACACGTACATTGATACCCGGTGAGCGAAAAAAATTGTTTGTACCCTCAAAGCCTGGAAATTATGCAGCAGTTCTATTCAATGGTTGCTATTCGGATACCAGCGAGTGTTTTTATCTTTCATTGCAAACAACCGGTATAGATGATACAGGATTTGGTCAATTAGCGATTCATCCAAATCCTTCTGATAATCTGGTAAACGTTAGTGGGGTAGATGTTTCTGGACTTGAATTGATGAATCTTTCGGGCCAAGTAGTAGCAACAAGTTCCACCAATCAAATAAGCCTTTCTGAATTTAATCAAGGAATTTATTTCTTGAAGGTATCCGATAAATTGGGGAAAAGCTTGGTTAGGAAAATAGTTAGGAAATAAATCAATAGAAAGGCCATTGTTTCAAAAACGATGGCCTTTTTTGCTAAATGATGTCGGGGTTTTATTTAGTAAGGAATGTACAGTTTCACTAGAGTTCCCAAGGCTTGCCCATGCTCTGATTTATCAAGGTATTCAACACCAATATGGGTAGATAAATGTTCATTCAACAATTCGAGTCTTTGCTTATTGGCCTGAGTTGAGAAAGATTGAAATGAATGCGTGAATAGTCTTGATTTCAATTGTTCTGCTGCCTTTCTGCCAATACCATTGTCTTCAATTTCAACCAATAGTACTTTTTCATTCAGTTGTGAAAATCGAATCCAAAGGAGCTTTTCTCGTTGGCTGTGTAATAGTCCATGTTTAATGGCATTTTCAACATAAGGTTGAATAATCATGGATGGAATTTCAATATCGAGAAGCTCTTCGTTTGGAAGGGAAATCGTATAAATAAAGCCATCATTAAAACGCATTTTTTCCAATTCCAGATAAAGCTTAAGTGCTTCCAACTCCTCTTCTAACAATATGGTATCTCGTGCCGACATGTTCAGTATTTTCCGCATCAAATCGCTGAACTTTCCCAAGTAAAAATTGGCTTTCATGCGGTCGTTTTGGAGAATAAAACTTTGAATGGTATTCAAAGCATTGAACAAAAAATGAGGATTCATTTGCGATTTGATGCTAGCCAACATACTGCTTTTTAAAGCATGATGGAGTTGTTCTTTTTCAAGCAGTTCCTGGTTTTTTTGCTTCAAGTGTTTTATGCGGTATTTCCAAAACATTGAAAGAATCAACCCAAGTACAAAAAGTAGTATAAGAAGAGCAATCGGATTTCTGTAAAAGGGTACCGGAACAGAAATCAGCAATCGGGTTACATCTTTTGTTTTTCCACTTTGAATATGTTTAACCTGCACATCAAGTGGATAATCTCCCTCTGGAAGTGCAAGTAAATTTAAGTTTTCTTCACCGGGGTTAAGTTCTTTCCAATTGCCGGATTGAATACGGTACCTCAGTTGGAGTAAATTACGTTGCTTAAATCCTACCAGATTAAATTGAAGGTTCAACTGTTGGCTTTTTAAGCTCAGGTGTTCGGGGAAATTAACCCGCTCCTTACCGTTGATTGCAACCAGATAAGCTCTTGGTTCGGTGCTGTGCTTTTTAAGTAATTCAATGGGATAACTGATAAGTCCCGATGAGCTTGCTAATAATAGGTTTTTGTTGAATAGAAGCGCGTCTCTAATTCTTCCGCTGATAAGTCCGGATTGTTTTCCTAGTTCAAGAATACTTTTTCTGTACGGATTGAATAAGTATACAGAATTATCGGTTACTGTCACTAAATACGGGGCTTCCCATTTTGCCAAAATAACCGATGAGTTGCCTATCAATCTATTTAATTCTTGAATGGGTTCAGCCAATCCTGTTTCAAGGTTTATCCTCCACATACCTTGTAAATGCGTACCTGCAAATGCATCGGTTTCATTTCCGCAAATGGAACTTGCATACAATGGCTCATTGGCTGCTAAAACAAGTGATTGTTGGCCATCCTTAAAGAGTATAAGCCCATTCTTTCCTGCCACCAACAAAACCTGCTTGTTTGCATTTCCATAACAACTCCAGGAGCGAACATCGTTTAACCGCTTAAAGGGTTTTCCAGAAACCTCGGATTCGGAGACAAATCTTTTTAACCATTCAGGTAATCTTGTTTTTTCAGCAGTAGAAACCAAGGAGAATCCATCCGATCCAGCCCCAAGTGCCCAACCAGGACTCAACTGGGTCATGTGCTTGGTTCCAGGATTCGAGGCAATTCGAGCGGTTTGGTTGTCTTTGAAAGTACATAAATCATTGTTTCCAAACCATAATTTCCCATAGTCATCCTCAAACAAAAAACTGATTTCTTTCCTTTCTTTAGCTTGGAATACAAGGTCAGGCTGGTCGTTTTTCCAACGAATCAAATCCCCATTTTGGGTGCCGGCTAATAATGTGTTTTTATAAAGGCTTAGCTTTTTTATTGCATCGGTTGAAACACCAATTGGAAGCATTAAACTTCGAAATGCAGGCTCAGGAACTTGGAAAAGGCCATTATCCAGGGTTGAAATCCATAAACTCTTTTCATCATCTATCAAGACATCCGATATAGCCGCTTGTTGAAGTAGGATTTCTTTGAGATTCCAATCCTTATCCATAATCCAAATTCCCTTGCGGGTTAACAACCAAAATTGGTTGTCAATAACTTTTATGCCGTTCAAATCAGGAAGCTGAGAAAGTTTTTGCAAGGGTTTGAATTGTCTATTTTGAAGTGCGTACAAGGTTTTATTCCCTCGCAAGAAGGCGAACATTGTCCGCTGGTATTCCACAAAAAATACCTTATCGGTAAGCAGTTCGGCACTGTTTTTAGCATCCAGAACCGGGTATTCTTTAAGAATTCCCAATTTGGAAACGCAAGCCAATTTGCCATTGCTGGCAATCCAAAGGCCATCAAGACCTGCATAAATGCTCCTGTTATTTGGAATATGCAGTTTTACTTTTTGTTTTACCCGGGTTGAATTTTCAAGCAATTGGATGGAATTGTTATTGCAAACCCAGATATGCCTTCCATCCACATCTGCTGCGAGGGTAGGAAATCCTCCCCCTTCGTTTATGGGCATTGAAACAAGTTCCAGTGTTGATGGCCGGAAACGGAAAATACGGTCTCCAAAATCATGCATCCAAATAGAGCCGTCTGCAAGTGCTTGCATATTGGCTAGCGCTGGCATTCGCTGCTTGATATGCGAGAATCGTTTAAACTCAGCACCTGAAAATCGAATCAATCCACTATTGCAAGCAATCCAAATGTATCCTTGTTTATCCTGATGTAAATCAAAAAGCTCATTATCGGGCAGTCCATTTTGATCTGAATACCGCTGCATGTAAAATCCTTGGCACTGCGCTTCAAGTTGGATGATTAGCAATACTAGAAAAATGAAATTTTTCATTCCCAAACATTAATACTGTTTTTCTAAAAATGCAAAGCATTCATGAATCAGATTACCTGCTAGGTGAAATCTAACTGGCGATGACAGTGCGGCATTGCATTCATTTAATCTATTGTTTAAATGGTCTGCAAATGGATTGCTGGAAGAATTAAAGTCGGCCAATTGGTTCCAGTTTTAACTGGAAAAATGCAGCTAACCAAAACTTATCGGATTCTATCTTTTGAAATTTGGTATGAACTCCATTTCACTTTTCATACCAGAGATTCGTTTTTATTGGTTCCCAAATCTGCCAATATTTAGGGCTCTTTTGGTCAGGATGATTTGGTTCAAATGCGAGGATTGGAGTTTTGCAATTGGCATTTTTAATGAATTGTGGGAATTTTCATTTGTTCACTCCATCCTTTAACCCTACTTTTGCCCAAATCTAAGGAACCTTGAATCGTTCAGTAACCAAATTTCCGGCCACTTTATTATTAGCGGACGGAACGGTGTTCACCGGAACTTCTATCGGAAAAATTGGCACCACAACCGGAGAAATTTGTTTTAATACCGGCATGACCGGCTATCAAGAAGTATTTACCGACCCTTCGTACACCGGGCAAATTCTCGTTGAAACCAATGTGCATATTGGCAACTACGGAATTTCTGCCCTTGAAGAAGAATCGGATTCCATCAAAATCGCCGGTCTTGTTTGTAAATCATTTAATATCCCTTTCAGCCGCAAACAAGCTGATCAAACCGTTCAGGAATATTTTGCCCTGAACAACTTGGTTGGTATTTCGGATATTGATACCCGTCAGCTGGTTTTGCATGTGCGTAGCAAGGGTGCTATGAATGCCATTATCTCCAGCGAGGGAAAAGACATTGATACCTTAAAACAGGAATTGGCTGCCGTGCCATCTATGCAGGGCCTCGAACTCTCAAGTCGCGTTTCAACGCCTTCTACCTATTATTTGGGATCAGACCAGGCTTCAAAACGTGTTGCTGTGCTTGATCTGGGGATTAAGAAAAACATTCTTCGGTGTTTGGAAGAACGCGATACTTACCTGGCTGTTTTCAATGCCCATACTTCCTTTGAGGAAATGATGAAGTTCAATCCCGATGGATTTATGATTAGCAATGGTCCTGGCGACCCGGGTGCAATGCCCTATGCCATTGAAACCGTTAAGAAAATTGTAGATGCTGGTGTTCCATTATTTGGAATCTGTTTGGGACATCAAATTTTGTCAGAATCAGTTGGGCTGAAGACCTACAAAATGCACAATGGGCATCGCGGTTTAAATCATCCCGTTAAAAATCTCATCACCGGAAAATGTGAAATTACCAGTCAGAACCATGGTTTTGCCGTGGATATTGAACAGGCAAAAAACAATCCGCTTGTAGAATTAACGCATATCAACCTAAACGACAATACCGTAGAGGGCATTCGCCTGAAAGGAAAAAAGGCGTTTTCGGTTCAGTATCACCCGGAAGCAGCTCCCGGTCCGGAAGATAGTCGCTATTTATTTGATGATTTTGTTGCAATGCTTTAGATTGTACCTTCATCTGATCGCAACATGAAAAAAGTTTTACCTCTTTTTGTTCTATTTTTTCTCGGGTTTTTCAGTTTAAATGCTCAGTTTTCTAAGGTAAGCTGGGGCATGAAAAATACCATTACGGTTACTGCCACTCCCGATTTTGAAATGATTGCCAGCATTCGCACGCATTACTATGCGCTGATAAAGTATTACGAGAATGCAGAGGAAAAAGCGATTGGGGCTTCCAATAAGGTAAGTTTGGTTAAGTTTGATGGTAACCACAACGTACTCTTCTCTAAAGATATTATTCCAGAGGAAGGGTCAAGCTTTCTTTGTGGAAGAATGGCCGGAGACCATTTCAAATTTTTCTTTCGTGGTCCCGACCAGGATGGAAAAAAAGGCACTGCAATTTATGTTCAGAACATTGGACTAGAAGGCAATGAATCAAGTGTTCCTGTTCAGGTTGTTAGTCAAACTCCTCCCAAAAAAGGCTTGACTGATTGGTATATTGAAACCAGCAAAGATGGCAATTTTGTATTGTCGCATGGATTCAAATGGAATGGAGCCGGGAAGAACCGCTTATACACTTCTGAATCCTTTGTTGCCGTAATGAACAAAGACAATAAGCTAATTGGTGAAACCAGCATTGGAAAATTGTTGAAAGACCAAAAAGGTGGAAGTTTTCAACTGCTTCCAAACGGTGATGGACAGGTTGCCCTTTTGTGGATGGGCGAAAGCTCTGCAAAAGCAAATCCGGTATTGTTGGCTGAATGGAATCCTGAAACCGGAGAATTGCGCAAATCAAAAATGGATTTTAAAGGTTGCGCTGATTTGCGTTTGCATGCTGGTGCCGACTTTTATTCGGTGATTGGTGTAAATACTCGTGATAAGAAAGACGCTGATGTTGGCTTGAAAATTATCCAAACTGATAGAGAAACTTTTGTTGTTTCTGAACCTGTTTCGGTCAACCTAAACAATACTCAGGTGGGTGATTACATAGTCACCACAGAAGATTTTGATACAAAAGGCAAGGAATTGCCCATGCACCGCAAGTTTGCAATTGATTTGGTTGAAAGTAGGTCGCAAAAAGAAATTCAGGTTCGCCTGAGCGAATACACAGCAGACCGTTATGATGAGCAAACCGTATTAACGGGTTCTCATGCGCTTATTCGACTAAATAGCAATGGAACCTTGAAATGGCAAGCCTTGGTTCCCCGCAAAAATACAGGCACAAATACTATGCTTGATTACGCAGAAGTGATGGAACTTGAAGCGGGTAATAAAGAGTATCTAATTTTCAATGATATTCCGGAAAATCAGAAAATCTCAAACACCGATATTTCCACCCCCGCAAAAGCCCTGAATGCAGCAAGTCCTAAAAATGCACTTGTTGCATGGGTTAGCTTAAACGGAACGGATGGTGCTGCCAGTAAAGGTGTCATCAATGATATTCAAAATACAGAAAGAGCCCTATTTTTTGCACCTTCCGCTTACTGCATAATGGATGGAGGACGACTTTCACTTTGCATGTGGGGAGCAGAAAAAAATAAGGTGAATTATAAATTTGGAGTTCTTTACCCCGAAATCAAAAAAACAAAATAACATGAGTGCTATTATTGACATCCATGCCCGCCAGATTCTGGATTCAAGGGGCAATCCTACCGTAGAAGTTGAAGTAATTACCGAAGATGGTGCATTGGGCCGCGCTGCCGTTCCTTCAGGTGCTTCAACAGGAATTCACGAGGCCGTTGAATTGCGCGACGGCGACAAATCTGTTTACATGGGAAAAGGCGTTTTAAACGCTGTTAAACATGTGAATGATGAAATTGCCGATAAACTAATTGGGGTTGATGTGTTTGAACAAAATAGCATCGACCATGCCATGATTGCCCTGGATGGAACCGAAAACAAAGGTCGTTTGGGTGCAAACGCTATTCTTGCTGTTTCAATGGCTGCTTCTAAAGCTGCTGCCATTGAATGCAATATGCCTTTGTACCGCTACATTGGTGGCGTTAATGCAAATACTCTCCCAATCCCATTGATGAATATTTTGAATGGTGGAGCTCATGCCGATAACGCAATCGACTTCCAAGAGTTCATGATTATGCCTACCAATGCCGATACGTTTAGCGAGGCGTTGCAAATGGGAACTTCAGTATTTCATCACCTAAAATCGGTATTGAAATCGAAAGGATATTCAACCAATGTGGGTGATGAAGGTGGATTTGCTCCAAACATTCAATCGAATGAAGAGGCTATCGAGACTGTTTTGAAAGCCATTGAAGCCGCAGGTTTCAAACCCGGAAAAGACATTTATATTGCCATGGATGCCGCAACCAGTGAGCTTTGGAACGAAGAGAAAGGCTTGTATGTTTTCAAAAAATCAGACAAACGCGAATTAACTCCGGAGGGCATGGTTGAATATTGGGCTGAATGGGTTAAAAAATATCCAATCATCTCCATTGAAGACGGTTGTGCTGAAGATGATTGGAAAGGTTGGGGATTGCTTACCAAAGCTATCGGCGACCGTTGCCAGTTGGTGGGTGATGATTTGTTTGTTACCAATGTAAAACGTTTGAGCAAAGGAATTCAAGACGGAGTGGCTAACTCTATTTTGGTTAAGGTAAATCAAATTGGTTCCTTAACCGAAACCATTGATGCCGTCAATATGGCAACTCGCAATTCCTACACCAATATCATGAGTCACCGCTCTGGCGAAACAGAAGATACCACCATTGCAGATCTTGCTGTGGCCTTGAATAGTGGTCAGATTAAAACCGGTTCTGCTAGCAGAACCGATAGGATTGCAAAATACAATCAATTGTTGCGTATTGAAGAGGAGCTTGGAGGTACTGCTTACTATCCCGGCAAATCATTTAAGTACGCTAAGTGATTTAAAAGGAACGCTATTAATAAAAGGCCCCGGCTTGCCGGGGCCTTTCTTTTTGGCCAACTTGAAGCCTTTGGCTGTGACCGCGAACTCAAATTGAAATTTTTATTGCCGGGCTGATTTAAAATTCGCAAACTTGCAGGCATGTTTTTCAGATTTAAAGAGATTGTTTCCAACCGCTATTTCTTGGCTACATTGGCCTTTGTTCTTTTGCTGGTTTTTAACGACCGATATAGCATTCTGGATCAGTACAGGTACAACCGCGAGCTCGACCATGCGCAGGAAACACATAGCTGGTATCAATCTGAAATAGAACGCCTAGCCAAAGAAAAGGAAGAGCTGTTTGGCGACCAGAAAAAACTTGAAAAGTTTGCGCGCGAAAAATACCTCATGAAACGGGATAGTGAGGATGTATTTGTTTTTGAACGAAAATCAGAAAAGGAATAAAGGCAGCGCTCGTCCTTCTAGGACTGAAAAAATTGTTTAAAGGTGTTTCTCTGAACAAGGGACAGAAGCGAATAATAGAAGCCCGTTTTTCAAGAATTGCCAAAATTTCAAACACTAAGCAGTCAAAGGTTTTCAGCTTACCTGCGACCGCCTTCGGGGTCGAATAACCTTTTGAAACTGATTTGCTATAAACCTTCAATCCCTTCGTGATTGTTTGAAATTCCAAACCTGAAACAAGGCTCATTTCCTAGTATTAGGGCCATTACTCATTCGAATTCTCGGATTTTGGATATTTAAGCAGTCAAAGGTTTTCAGCTTACCTGCGACCGCCTTCGGGGTCGAATAACCTTTTGAAGCTGATTTGCTATAAACCTTCAATCCCTTCGGGATTGTTTGAAATTCCAAACCTGAAACAAGGCTCATTTCCTAGTATTAGGGCCATTACTCATTCGAATTCTCGGATTTAGGATATTTAAGCAGTCAAAGGTTTTCAGCTTACCTGCGACCGCCTTCGGGGTCGAATAACCTTTTGTAACTGATTTGCTATAAACCTTCAATCCCTTCGGGATTGCTTGAAATTCCAAACCTGAAACAAGGCTAGTTTTCTGTTAATAAGACTATTGTTCTTTATCTGCGACCGCCTATTGGGTAGAATACCATCAAGCAAAAGGATTAATTTAGTATTCAAACAGAAGCTCGAGAAAAATTTAAATCAAAAAGGGATAAAGAAGTAGACTTATTCAAGCCCATAAAACCATACGGTTTGGGATTGAACTAAGCTGTTTTGAGATTACTTCCGTTTCTTTTTTCCGCTTTGAAGCGATTGCAAAAAGCGATTCCATGCAAACACATCCAATACCGGAATAGGTTGGGCTTGCCCATTGTAATAGGCTTTATCGGCAACATTGTTGAATGTCCAGCGGGCGTTTGCCATGCCATCGTTAACCATGCCATTTGCCAGGTCGCTAAGTGGTTTCTTTCTTAAGTTTTGATTTGCTAGCGCTAATTCATCCATTGGGATATCTGCCCGGCTGAACATATAATTGAATTGCTCTGGGCTTGGTGCGGAACGAGCAACAAACTCGGGTAGATAGAAGGTGTCTTCAATTAACGTAACTACAGTATTGTGCTTGGTCCCTGATAGGTTCTGCGGGAAATGAAAAGCACGTGTTTCAAATCCAATGCAGGAAAATAAAATCACATCCGATTTTTTGGCTACAAAGGAGAAATAACCTTGCATGTCTGAATAGGTTCCCTTGTTAGTTCCTTGAATACGAATGGTTACAAAAGGAATGGTTTTGCTGCTATCTGCATTTACCACAAATCCTGTAAATTGTACCAAACCTTCGGATGGCGATTTTTCCTGTCCAAATAATGGGAGAATAAATCCCAAGGCAACCAGTGTGGTAAATAGTATTTTCCTCATTCCGCTTAACTAAAATCCTTTGACGTTTAAACTCCCGAAAAGTAACACAAAGTTACCATAAAAGTCCGGCTAATATGGTACCCATTACAATAAAAGGACTTGGAACTTTCGTAACCAACAAAAGAAAAAGGGTTGCCAACAAAACCAACATATTGGGTTCATTCACCTCAACCGGCAAAAAAAGGAGGTAGGCTGATGTGATTACCAAGCCTGCTGAAACCACATTTATGCCTTCAATGGCATTCTTTACCGGACTATAATCCTTCAACTGATTCCAAATGGGATACACAAAAAAGATGAGCAAAATTCCAGGAAGAAATATGCCTGTACTTCCAATGATTCCACCAAGCAATTGTCCTGTATATCCCCAGTCTGCCATAGCCATGGCTCCGGTAAACGCAGCAAAACTAAATACCGGTCCGGGCATAGCTTGCAATATGCCAACTCCTGCTAAAAACTGACTTGCATCGATGTACTGCTTGTAGTTCACCAATTGGTTGTACATCATGGGAATCAGCACATGACCACCTCCGAACACCAAACTTCCATAGCGGTAGCTGTTTTCAAACAAACGTATTGGCTTAGCTTGCGTTACTAAACCTATGCCTGCAGCTGTTAAAAATATTCCCAAAAAAAGAATAAGGTTGCTCCAGTTAATATCTTTCAGCGGCTTGGGTTTTTGTGGGGTTTCCCGGGTGTTAACATAGCTGCTGATCAAACCACCAACTAACAACAATACTGGAAATACATAGGGTGTTTTGATGAGTATGCCGAGCAATGCAGAACTGATTAAAATTGCCCAATGGTAGCCTCGTGTTACAAACATTTGGGTAAACCGGTAGGCCGCAAAAATGATAAAACCGGAGGCCATGGGCTGAAGAAACTTGAGAAATGAGAGGTTGATTTTTCCACCTCCCAAGCCGTTCAGAATAAGAGCGAAAGCAGTCATCAAAAAACAGGCTGGAGTAATCCAAACAGCAAGTGTTAAAAAGGCCAGCTTGGGGCCTCCCAATTTAAATCCAATAGCGGTAATGGTTTGGGTTGAACTTGGTCCCGGAAGCATGCTACAAAGCGAATTCAGCTCTTTGAGTTCTTCAAGTGTAAGGTAGTTTTTCTTGTGAACCAGCTTCCGTTCAAATTGGGTGAAATGAATCTGTGGACCACCAAATGCAGTAATTGCCAACTTGAATACATCAAGCAGAAAAACGAGTTGACGTACTTGCTTAAATTGTTTACCACTCATTCATCAGCGAAAATAATCAGGGAAGCTTCTAAAACAAGCAGGCCGCAACAGAAACTGCTGCGGCCTGCACAAATTGAGAACTAAAATTTAGTTCAGCATCAGTTTTTTGGTAAGCGTGCCTTTGCTGGTTTGAACACGTACAAAGTACATGCCCGACTCAAGTCCGTTCAATTCAACAGGAATGCTTTGTGCATTCAGGCTGTTTTCTTTTTTCTGGGCAACCACTTTGCCATTGATATCAAGTACTTCAACGTTTTTGATAAATGCAGCGCCATAAGTGTCAATTAGGATATAGCCACTGCTCGGATTTGGATACATGCGTAAGTCGTTTTCAGAAATTACTTCTTGTGAACCGGTAACTCCACCCGGAACATCAAAAGCCTGAACTCCATCAGAACGTGAGGTGCTCAACTTTTGGTCGGCACTGAATCCTAAACCACGACGCGCAAAGTTTCTCCACAGCAATTCTTTATGTGCAAAGCCATTGTTGATGGAATCGGCAAGTAGAATGGCATCTCGTGCATCCACAAATCCAGGACTACATTTTTGCAGTTTCAATCCATCAATTACCAATTGCATGGCTTTGTTGTTACCACCCTTGCCATTGTACCAATCTGGGTCAAAACCATACAAATCAATCATATCCCAGTAGATATCATACAACATCGAACAAAATACAAAACCCACACCGTGAGGAACAGATAGCGTTTTGATACTGTTGTAGTTTACCGGATTAATGCTTAAGCTTCTGCTGTAGCGGTAAGGACGTATGCCTACACCATTTGAATCCTGGTTGTACACATAAGTGCCTATTCCTCTTGAAACTGAATTTACCTCCCAAGGACGGGTTGTTAATGCCAGACAGAAGAAATCACTCCAGCCTTCACCGGCTTGTTCCTGGTTACCTAAGCAGCTTGAATTTGAAGGACCGCCTGTTAATCGTGTTGAAATGCCATGGCCATATTCGTGTGCAATCACACCATTGTCAAAGTCGGAATCAAAAACACGCTCGTTGCTTGGCACGGTTGAATCGGCAAGTGTTGCCAATACAGTTGTTGTTTTCAAGGCATTCTTAATCAAATCAGCATGTTGTTTTGAGATTTGAACAGCTGGGATGGTAATGCCATCACCCACACCAGTCATTACTGTTGGGTTTGAAGAGCTGGTTTGAGCAACTATAACTCCAACTGCTCCAAGCTTTTGAAGTGCAAGAATTTTGGCTGGAAAGGTACATGTGCCACGATCAACTAATGCAATTTTTCCTGCAATAGAATCGCGGTTTAAAATAACGCCACAACCCAAGCTGGTATTCGCTCCGGAATCTTGTACCAAAACGATAGATCCTGAAATAGGAGTTTTAGTCAAGGGCGGAGTAAATGCAGCTTGTGGTGAATTGTAAACACTTGCCAGGTAAGAAGGCGATGTTAAATACAGGTAATTGGTTTGTGGTGTTGAACCGGAAGCCGACCAAAGGAACATTTGCATACGTGGGCGGCTGCCATCAACCGGAGTAGAGAAATTGGCATTGTTGGTGCCACTTCCATCTTGTGCATCACCTTGGACATAATCGTTACCTCTTCCTTTTCCGGAATAATTTTTCTGTTGAAAATTACCTGATGCTTCATCAAATCCATAATGATGGAAGATGTCGTGCAGGGCATTATTCATGTAAAATAAATTGGTAATGGCAGCAGAAAGATTTTCGCGCGGTCTGCCTCCTTCAGTATAGGGAAAATCAAAAACCAAACTAGAATCTGTTTTAGGCGAGAATCCACCTGAACCATTGTTGCCCAATGTATCTTCTTTAGCCCAAACGTTATTTCCACGAGTAGTGAAGAATTCTGGTCCGGCAACGCCATTCGTATCTAACCAGCCAAACGGAGATGCTGCTGTGTCTGCGCCGTTGGTAACCAGGGTATAAGGAACTCTTTTGGGATTTTCACCGGGTAAAGGAAATACTCTAAATGCTTCGCCACTTCCTTTTTTACCCAAATAGGTGGGTTGATTTACTTCATGGTCTGAATGTTTTTCATGCAAGGGCATCATTTCGGGAGCACAATGTGCGGTATAAGAAATTGTGTTCAGAATTTCTCCGCTTTGTGCGTCCACTTCCATCTTCCACCAATCGTTGGTTTCATCCTGATAGAATTCGGTAGCCCATACCAATTTCAATTGCATGTCGCTGTAGCGGTAGGCAAGTTTGGTATAGGCCTTTTCGCTTGAAAACTCAGGCGCTTCAAAGCTTATTTTCCCATTTTCATTTACACTCTTTTTGCTTAATGCAGGAGTGGCTGTAAGTCCTTTGCTTAAACTTGCAATTTCAAGAGCTTTGCCGGGATCGAGTGTAGGATTTTTTGAAACGCTTGTGTATTGAGATGGGTTAAATAAAGAATGGTCAAATTTTAAAGTTTTACCATTTTTGAGCAAATGCAGGGCCGATTCCGTGCCGGAAATGGGAATTCCATTCAGGGTTTGAACAAAATACAGGTGACGGATTCCTGTTTTTGAGTCGGCATAATCATCTGTAATTTGAATTGAAATGTTGGCATCTTTCAAACCTTGTTGGCTTGAAATTTCTTGTAAAATCAGTGTTTCCGGGCTTTGTGCTTTAATAGAAAAAACAAGCACAAGACTTAGAATAAAGATGTAAACCTTTTTCATTGGATGGGATTAAGTATCCCAAAATGCTAAAAAATCTCAATTATTCAAATTAACTTTTCGATAGGTGCGCTTTTTAAGAAAGCAACCCGAATACCTAAAAGTAAAAAAAGCAAACAAAAGGCAACCCCTAGTTGCGTTTGTAAAACTGCCTCAAACTGAAAGGCAAAGAACATCAAAATGTATATTCCCCAGAATAGGGGACTTGTGTTGAAACCAAAATAGAATGCCGGATAAATCCATCCCAATACAAAAATGAGCAATCCTGAAATTCCAATTGCGGCCAATAGATAGAGGAATTGATTATGTGGAATGATGGGCTTGCTTACATCCGGGTATTTACTGGCAAATAACGCATTGTTCAAATCGCGTATATCGCCAAGTCCACTTCCAAATACCCATCCCGATTCCTTGGCAATCTGAATGGCATTGAGGTAAGATATTTTGCGACTCGCAAGCGATTTATTATTGGCCGATGCATTTTCCTCCATCGCTTTTAAGTCTTCGCTGGTATTGGCAAGTTTATTGGAAAAGGTGGGCGATAAGAGCAGAATGGATATGCCCAATGCCAACACTGCAACCAATGCAAGTAAACCTTCCCAAACCTTTTTTTGCCGGATGATGATGCCTCCCAAATAGGCAAGAATATTGGTGTACAATACCAATAAACCAATGCGGACAGAATACACGTGTACAAAGACAAACAGGAACAAGGCCAAGCCCAACCAAATGTACTTATGAACCGCGCTTTCAAATGAAAACGATTCCGTGTACAAAGTCCATCCAACCAAAACGCCAAAGGCACACATCAAACTAAATGTAGGATGGTGGGTAACTAAAGTTGGCATTACTTGACTATGCAAGTACAATTCGTTTACAGCATCGGCATGGAACAAGTAAAAGAAGAAAGCATGAAGAGCCAATAAACTTACGCAAGTGAGGAAAAAAGCATAGAGCGCATATAGGTCCTTAAGCCTGAATTGTGGCGCAATTAGCCAAACTAAGGGCAAGATCAAAAAGGGGAGGGCAATTTGCCAACGTTCAAACAAATACTCTTTATTGTCGCTGTAAAACCAGGATGGTAAAAGAATAATAAAGCATAGGGTTAACGAGAAATACACCCACTTGTTCTGCTCATGCAGGGGCTTCTTAGAACTCAACTTGTAAGCAATTCCACTAAGTGCCATGGTTATCATTCCAATGCTTGGTAAGGCCCGCGCAATATCAATCAGCATGATGCCAACAATGGTTACCAAGCTAGATAGGTAGAACAACTTAAAGCTAATGTTTTCAATCCTATTCATTCAGTAATTCGTAGTTTTTATACTCCCCAAGTCGATAACCTGTTAGTGATTCAACAAGGTAAAGTATTTTTTTTCTGAATGGAATATTTTTTTTATCCAGCTTTGGGATAAAGTCCCAGTTTTTTTCTTCAATGCGAAATTTCATCACCAAAGGATGCTGACCCTCAAAGCGGTTTAGGGTATCAATACCGTTGTAATCAAATTCCTGATTGAGTTGTTTCTGAGCTTCAACCCATTCGTCGGAATGCCACAGTTTATGAAAGTCTCTGATTTTTCCGGCCATGGTTTCGGGATGTCTGACCCAACCATAATGGTGAATATGAGCTCCTGTTTTTGCAACTTTCAACTTTCTTCCGTTTTTGCGAAAGCCTTGTGCATCGCGGTAGGAAGAAATACTGCTGTCCTTTCGGATAACGCGAATTTCATGCCTGTAGAAATCACGCGAGGCAGCCACATAATCGTAGCTTCCAAAAAAATGCACATAGTCAAATAGCAATCCTTCAACCCGATTGTTCTTGAGGTGCTTTTCCATGGCTTGCTTTAATCGCTGTACATCTTGCTCAGGGAAAACTTCATCGGCTTGAATATAAAAACACCAATCAGCTTTGGGGTTTACCAATTCAAAGGCTTTGTTGGTTTCAATAGCCAATACCTGTCCACCTTCGCGCAAACTATCGTCCCAAATGGAATGATGGATTTTTATTTTGGGTGAATCAATCGAACGAATCAAGGCCTCAGTCTCATCTTCCGATTGGCCAATCAACACAATGACCTCGTCGCAAATGGGTAACAGGGATCCAATCGATTCCTTTACCGGATAATCGTATTTAATAGCATTTCGAACAATTGTAAATCCGCTAACAAACATATTATTTGGCACGAATGGCTTCAACCGGATCAAGACGGCTGGCTGTCCAAGCCGGAATAAAGCCGGATACAATGCCAATGGCCACAGATACAATCATGCCCAGCACAATATTGGCAAAACTTAAGATTAATTCCATTTCAAAAAGGTAAGTGGCCAATTGTGTGGTTCCATACACAAAAAGCAAGCCTATGCTTCCTCCAACCAAACAGAGTACAATGGATTCTACCAGGAATTCAATCAATATAAAATAGTTTTTTGCACCCAATGATTTTTGAATGCCAATTTGTTGAGTCCGTTCTTTTACGCTAACAAACATGATATTGGCAATGCCAAACCCACCTACCAGCATGGCAAATCCTCCAATAATCCAGCCTGCAGTATTCACAACAGAAAACAATTGATTCAAGGGCTCTGAAAGCATCGTGGTTTTGTTAACTGCAAAATTGGCCTCTTCCATGGGGCGTAATTTTCTTATCGAACGCATCAAGCCTTTCAATTCATCTTCCAGCATATTGATGTTTACCCCTTCCGATGCTTTGATGTGAATGCGACTATTGGTAGAGTTGCTGTTCAATCGGATATAGGAATTGGCAGCTTTCACAGGAATCAAGAAGATATTGTCCATGCTGTTGTTAATCATGCTTTCTCCTTCTTTCTTCACAACACCAACAATCCGAAATGCCCTTCCGCTAATTTTTAATTCACGGTCAAGAGGCCATTCTCCACCCGGAAACAAATTGTCGTACATGGTATAGCCAATCACAACAACAGCATCGCCATTGCTGGCTTCGTTTTCGGTAAAGTACCTGCCGTATTCAAAGTTCAATTCACGAATGGAGGAGTATTGGTAACTTACTGCTATGCCTCTAACGCCTTGGGCCGAGTATTTGCCACGCTCAACAGTAAAAGTTGGTAAGTCAATGGTTAAGGCAGCTGCTGAGCCAAGTGTGGTTAATTCACTTATTTTTTTTAACTCCGATAAATTGGTGTTTGGACGGTTCATGTACTTCCACCATTTGTAATCCGGACCAAATTCCCATGGCCATTTCTCAACAAATACTACGTCTTTACCCAATGAATCCACACTGTCTTGAAGTTTGGTTTGCAAGGAGTCTACCAAACTCAATACCATGATAATGCAAAATATTCCAATGGTAACACCAAGAGTTGAAAGAAAGGTGCGCACCTTGTTTGCCTTGAGCGATTCAATGGCAAAGCCTGCACTTTCTGCAATTTGGTTACCTACTATGAACAGTTGATTCATCAACTGCAAACATACAAAGCCAGTCATCATTTCCAACTAAGGATTGATGACTGGCCTTACTTCATGGAGAAAGGCAAATCAAATGCTTAAATTAAAGCCTATAATGAAATTTCTTCCCGGCCTGGCAATTTTCATGAAATCAAGATGTTCATAATAATTCCTGTCCAACAAGTTTTCAATAGCAAATTGAAATCCAATATCTCCTCTTTTTAAGGTCCAATACCGCGAGAACCTCAGGTGAAAAAGGAACCAGGAGGGGCTGCTTTTTTCTCCAAAGGTATTGCTTAGTTGGTGTTGGCTGCTGGCATATTCAAACTCCTGCTGAACCTTCCATTTGTGTCGGGTATAGCCCAACGCTTCCATGATTTTTAGGGGAGGAGTGAATGGCATGGCTTCACCCAGGTTGTTTCGGGTTGATGTAAGCCTTAAGGTGTTCAAGTTGCTAAAGGAATGACTGATTTTCCACTTCACAACCGTTTCCATTCCCCAAGCATTTGCAAAGGCCAAATTCCGCCATTCCTTTACTCCTTTTGCCCCAATTGTCATGGCTGAATAGCCCGGAATGACAAATCCCAACAGGGCGTTTTGCGTATGATGAAAATAGAATTGATTGCTCCAGCTCAGTTGTTCTGCATCCACTACAACCTGAAATTCAGCTTGCAGGGCTTGTTCCGGTTTGAGTGTTGGATTGCCGAGATAATCAAAGTTATCAGCCCTTGAATACAGGTAGAAACCAATGCGCTCATTCGCACTCGGGCAGCGCTCTGCATAGGATGCTTTAAAACCCAAAAGGAGTTTATTGTATTTTTTATTGAACTCAATTCCTCCATTTTTTAGGTGATTTTGGATTGGCTTTTCCACCTGCATTCCCATTCCAGCTAAGTTATCAGCGCCAATGCCCGGCAACACCTCCAAGGCATTATAATCATACCTAAACCAAACAACCGGATTCAGAAATCCTGGTGCGTTCAACTCAGCTTTTACAAAAAGTCCGGCGTTTTGTTGGTTATTATCTGCCAGGGTTTTCATAAACATGATGGGCTCATTCTTGGGATACATGGTCATATCCGCTTTGAGAAACGTATGCGAATAATCCCAGCGAGCCTTCCAATGGATAAGTCCGGCTTTGGCTTGTGCTTCCTGAAAAATACCATAGGTGCGGCTCCATCCGGGCATGTCCATGTGAATGGGTGTTTCAGGACGTTTGGTATCATCCATTTCATGGTAAACATTGTTCCAGTACAATTTGGTTCTAAGTTGATTTCCTTGCTTACCATCTAAGGTATGTGTTGCCGCAAGAATGGCTGCATTGGCTTTTCCTACATCCATACTCAAACCCGGATAACCGATGTTTCTGCCTTGATCTACCAAGGCATCTACCTGAAGGAGGGAGTATTCTTTTATTTTGTAGCTAATAGCTAAAGCAGAGTTCCATTTTTGATACTGTGAATACCTGATTTCTTGTCCACCTCCTGCGGTGTAATTGCCTGCTTTGCGCAAGGCACCAGATAAACGCCAGGCAAATTTTTTCTGAACGCCATCTAGTATCAGCGATTGACTCAAACCACGAGATGCGCTTTGAAAGCTACTGTTGTATTTACCTTGAATAGCATGCTTGCACGAAAAATCCGGCTTCTGCAAATTCAGATTAACTGAACCTCCAATGGTGCTTCCGCTGTAAGCCCCGGATGCGCCTTGGTTGATTTCAATGGAGTTTAAATTTGCTGGTTCAATGTAAATTGAAACAGGATCCATTCTGTCTGTACAAGCGCCGTGCATGCGCATGCCATCAATAGTAAGATTGATTTGATTGCCTTGATAACTGCGCAAACCCGGATCCATTCCAATGGGGCCGCGACGAATTAAATTCAAACCAGGTACACGCGATAAAATTTCTTCGGTATTGGCAAGTTTACTTCCTCTGTAAAAATTAAATGCTTGATTGGGTGATTTTTCAGATATGGTAATGGTTTTCAACAGTTGATTCCGATTTAAAAGACTATCAACCTGTGCATTCAAATTCAATGGCAACAGCAAAAGCCATGAAACTGCCCAAAGGCAATTCCATGGCTTTGCTAGAGGCAATTCCTTTTTACAAGGTAATTGTAAATGAAATGCCATCCTTAATCAGTTTTCCGTTCTTGTATAAACGTATATTCACTTGCCATAAACCCGACATGGTGAAGTTTACTTTTCCTAGGTAATGCCCATTTTTGGTGTATACGGGATTAACATTGTTGGGTGAACCATGTCCCATGCTTGGCATTTCAGGTTCAATCTCCACGGTGTAATCTTTGATTTCCGGGAAATCGGTCATGCCTTTTTTATGTAAGGTGATTTCAAAGTCGTTTAAGCCATTTTTCCATTTTTCGGGTTCCACTAAGGCAAGAACTACTTTGCTTGAATCATCGCCTGCAATAAAGGATAAGCTGCGGGCTGGGTCTGATTGAACTACATTCAATTCCATTGAACCATTGCCTTCTTTGTCTGAGGCATGGTTGTGGTAATTAAATTTTAAGCGCCAAACACCGGCAGTTGATGGCATGGTGAATACCACAGCACCTTCATAAAAATTGCCGTTTGGTACTTCACTTTCTTGATTATCTACCGGAGAAGAATGGGTCATCATGGGCATGGTCATCTCTGGATATATACTCAGATGTCCGTTTTTGAGCACCTTGCCACTTGTTGAATCTGTAAGCAAGGTATAGAGTTTGTTGTATCCTGTAAATGGCGCTTTTAGCCCATAAACTGTTGCCTTAGCTGCTGCTCCACCAATCCAGGTTTCTCCTAGTTTGATGTAGTTGGCAGGAATATCAATAACCTCCGGAGTTGGGGTGGTATTGCTTGAACTGTTTTCGTCTTTTTTGCACGCATTCAGCGTTATGAGGATGATGGCTATCATCCAAAATGATTTTTTCATAATGAGTTGTTTTGGGTTAAGAAACTTGATTGAATTGAGTTTTAATCTTACTCAATCAATGAATGGTTTGATTCAAAGTATTCAGGCAATGCCTGAATGCAGAGGGAATAGATTTCCCGAATATCAAACGGTTGGTGGTTTTAACCCAGGCTCAACATGTTTTTCTGAATCAGAGGATTCTGCTACGGTGTAGCTTGTTTCTAATAAATCAGAAATTGACTTATAGGCAAACAATTCAGCTTGAATAAATGGACTTAAATCTTCTTTTTGAATCTTGCTTGCAGGAAGAGATTCCTCCAAGGGTTCATCATTTACCTTTTCAAGTTTATCCTCCAATACGCAACATCCTGCACAAATATCTGCCTTTTTAGTATTTCTATTGATACAAAGCTCTTTTGCAATCCAATCTTGGTTGGATTTGAACCAGGTAATTACAGCCATTTTGCTGATTGTTGGAAACATCAGCAGCAAAACGAGCACATAAGAAACCAGAGTCCGCATGCCACAAAGATACCAGCCTGAATGGGATTACTGCCTATTGAAAACATGACTTTTTCCTGAATCCATGCTTTTTAAGGCTGATTTAAATCCATTTTTATGCTGACTTAAGTCATTCAAAACCCAGGCTAAGCTGCTGTCCTTTGCTGAGTAAAACCATTGAACCCATGAATATGTCAAGCCACTCTACATTAAACTGGATAGATGAATTTCCTCACTTGAAGGGATTAAGACCTCAGGAGATGCAACTGCTCGATGAGCACAAGTCCCAAAAAGTTTACCGCAAAGGAATGGTAATTTTCAGCGAGAACTCCCAACCGCGTGGAATATACCTCATTAAAGAAGGTGCTATCAAATTGTTTCATTCCAACGATCAGGGACAAGTTCAGATTGTACGTTTGGCCCATGCCGGCGAATTGTTAGGTTACAGGGCTTTGTTGGCCAATCAACCTTACAAAGGTGCTGCCGAAACGCTTGTCGATTCGATTATGTATTTTATTCCTGCTCAGGTTTTCTTTCAAATCCTGAATGCCAACCACGAGTTTGCACTTTGCATGCTTAAGATGTTAGCTATGGATTTAGACGAGTCTGTCCAAAAAGGAAATTCCATGTTTACCCGTTCTGCTCCTGAACGTCTTGCCGAAACCTTGTATTGGATTTATCGCAATTTTGGTTTGCGCGATGATGGCGCATTGAATGTGGTTTTAACCCGTGAAGATTTAGCCAATTTTGCGGGTTTGGCAACCGAAACGGTTGTACGTTTACTGCATGCTTGGGAAGCTGAAGGTTTAGTGCAATTGAATAAAAAATTCATTTCCATCCAGCCTATTGAGGCTTTTGAAGACAAGTTTAAATTGAGATTGCCTCAAAGCAATCATTGGTAATTTCTTAGCCCATAAGAAAGCCGCCCGATAAAATCAGGCGGCTTTCTTGCTTTATGGCGGTTTGGTTTTACTCTACAAACAAAACTTTTTCTCGTTTGGTATATCCATCTTCCAAACGAATTTCAACCAAATAAACCCCTTTCAACCCATTCAATTGAATGGCGCTTCCTGTCGTAATTTGTTGCTGTATTACTTGTACTCCTTCCAAGTTGTAAATACTCAATTCTCCTTGCACAGAACCCGGATACGTTAACATCAAACTTCCTCTTGATGGGTTTGGACTAAGTACCAATTCTTCTTTTACTTCTGGGTTTGCAATGCTTATCTCCTTAGAATAAGTAAAGCTTCCATCCCTGTCAACCATTTTTAAGCGATAAATCCAAAATGCTACTGCATCTGTGCGTTCTTCATCAAAACGATAGTTTTTAGAAACTTGACTATTTCCTGCGGCTTCAACTCTCCCTGCTAGTTCAAAATTGGGTTCAAGCGCGGTTTTGCGTTGAACTTCAAAATGCCAAGAGTTGGTTTCTGATTGAGTTGTCCAACCAAGTTTATTGAATTGATTGGTGCGTTCACCACTGAATTTTGTTAGCACTACAGGTAGGGTAGTTGTAGTGCCGGTAAGTACTTGTGTTGTTCGATAGGCAAATACTCCATTGCTTCCATTGTATTCGTAAATATCAAAGGCATAATTGGTATTCTGTTGCAGATTAGTTACCATAACCGAGTTCCCCGAATCAGCATATACCACAAAATTGTTTAAGCCGGTTTGTTGCCCCATTCCATAACTTGGCGATTCCAAATAGGCCTGGCCCTGAGTTGGCGCAACGGCGGCTGTTGTGGCTGTTCTGCAAATCACCAGTCGCTTCCCTCCATTTCCTTTTGTCCAGCTAAGGCGGATAAATGTGTTGGCAATTTGGTTAAACACCAATTGAGAAGCGGATAGGGTTGGCGCATTGGTATAAAAAAGGCGGGCATTTGGCCTACTTGTATTTCCTGCTGTGGTTACTGAGCTGCTTGTGCAAAGGGCTGCAACATTGTCGGCCCTGTACCAACGACTTGTTCCTGTTGGTAAACCTGTCGTTAATACAGTTGCGGTGTTCGCTGTCGTGCCTCCATTGTTATTGTTAAAGCATACTTCAACCAAAATATTAGAGCTTCCATCCCAATAAAAGGGTGTGCTTAAAGGATGCATGTTCCATCCATTTACTGCTGCATAAGCCGGGTTTGAATACACTGTGGTAAATCCACTTTGCCAGGCTGAGGTTAAATCGTTTACGGTGGAGCTTTTCATGCCAACCGAAAAGCTTAATAAATTGCCTGCAACCAAATTGCTTACATTGAATCCAAAACTGCTAAGCACTCCTGCACTTAATCCTTTTGCAACAAGTTCACTTGCCCTGTAAATGAATTGATGCTTTACGCCACCAAAATAATTTCCATAAGGCGCAGGATAGGCTGTTCCGGCATTTGAACCGGTTCCATTGCCTATCACCACAAAGCTTCCCGCAGTTGGATCGTCAATGGAGAAACTTGAAGGTGACACGGTAAAGAATACATTATTGGTTGGCTTTACTTGCAAACGCGCAGTCTGAGTGGTAACATTGGCAGGTAGATTTATTACCTCACTGCCATCATTGGGGGTATTGCTTGCCAAAACATAAGGCCAAGTTTTTCCATCATCAACAGAAAGTAAAATATCGACATTGCTGCAATTTACCGGGCTTGTATTGGTATTGTTAACTAACCAGGTAACCGTTTGTGTAGAGCCAACCGCCCAAACGCTGGGAGCTGTGGTTAATGCAAAGGGGCCCGAAGATGCCACATTCACAACCATTAAATTTTGGTCGTAATCTACCCCGCCACATAAGGCTTTATTATCACGAACCGTTAGCCTGAAATTTAGGGTTTGAGCCGCAGTACTTAATACTTCTCCAACAGGAACTGTATTGGTTAAAATAGCATCATACCTGGGAAAGGTGCGAGTGGGCGATGTGCTTGGATTGTAGCTTCTGAAACGAGGGCCTGTGCTTGAAGGTGTATTGGGTGCAGATGAAGCGCCAAGGTTAAACTGCTCCCAGCAATAAGTCAACGAATCATTGTCGGCATCACTGCCTGAGCCGGTTAAGGTAAAGGGAGTGCCAAAAGGAATGCTGATTGGTGAATTGCCTCTTAGGGCTAAGGGTGGTGTATTCCCGGAACTGCTTACAACTGCGCATCCACTGGCAGACCCTGTAGTAATGTTGACAACAATTTCATCGAAATTAATGGTGTGAAAATAAGGGTCAGAATGGGGCTGCAAGTCCTGCGGCGAACAAATTCCTGCATAAGCCATGATCGAGCTTCCACTGCCAGGTTCGTAAGCTGTAGTGGAATTTCTATTTCCTCCCGAACAACTTCCGGTATTGCCATTAAAACTATGATTCCCTCCAAATTGATGCCCCATTTCGTGGGCTACATAATCAATATCAAATGCATCATTCACTGGCGCACTAGAGCCCGTAACTCCCATGGCTTTTGTAGATGCTACACATACCGAGGCCAAAGCTGCAACACCTCCACCTCCTGTACTAAATACATGCCCAATATCGTAATTGGCCGTCCCGATTATCGCATTGACATTCGTCTGATTTTCGTTCAATAAAGTGCTTCCATTGCTGTTGGTATAAGGGTCTGAAGAGCTTGTATAAATGAGCATATTGGTATTCGATACCAATACCAAATTTACCCCAAACTCCATGCGATATACCTGCACTACACGATTCACTGTGGTGGTCATTGCAGATAAAGCCAATGCCACCGTTCCGCCATGAAAGGTGGTGTATTCATAGGTTGCTGCCAAGGCAAGCCTGTAGGTGCGCAATTGGGTCCCATGCGTGCGTTGGGATGTTCCTCCCGATTTTTTGAGAATGGGTGCTTGCTCCGGATTTTCAATAAGCCCTTCTTCATGAAATTTGTCCAACTTCCTCAAGTCTTTTTTGAAATAACTGATATACCATTGGGTGCTTGTTTTGGCATAAGGGTCAATAAATACTTGTCCTTCCGGAGATAAAATCATGGCATGAAATCCCTGATGGGTAATATCAATGGCAACTGCGGCTCTCGGATTATCTATGCCTTGACCTCTCCAGGTATCTATGCCGGGAAATTTTGCGGCCAACCCGGGTTCCATTACAGGCGAATGAAATACCTCAAAGCGCTGAAAGGTATTGTCAGGCATCGGAATCTCAACCACTATTCCTGTTTTTGAGCTAAACTCTTCAGGTGCCGTTTTTAGCAATTTGCTCATCTGCCCTAGGTCCAATTGCATGAGCCCAAAGCGCTCCGGTTTTATCCATCGCTCACTTTCAGAAATGCCGCTGGGAAATCCCTGACTTCCCCAATACGTGTTTGCAGCCTTCGCATCAAAAACCACAAAAAGCAAAATCAGCGTATAGAAGTGAAGCCTGTAAAATTTCTTCATTTTGTTTAGATAATTACTTGTTAATCTGAGTTATAGCAAGTCTAGTGAACCTGGGTGGTTTCACCAATTTTTTTTGGTAAATTCTCTTTAAATTACGTTTTCTTAATCAATTTTAAGGTTCAAGTTTCCAGTCTATCGGAGCTATTCCTCTTCTTTGCAATTCCTCATTCGTTTTCGAAAATGGTCTCGACCCAAAAAAGCCATTGTATGCAGATAAGGGACTCGGATGAACACTGGAAACAATGGCATGTTTTGAGGTATCAATCAAGCTGGCTTTACTTTTGGCATAAGTTCCCCAAAGTATAAATACCAGGTTTTCTTTCTGCCCACTTAGTGCTGAAATTACCGCATCTGTAAAGGTTTCCCAGCCTTTCTTTTGATGACTTCCTGCTTGTCCGGCCCTAACAGTCAACGTGGCATTCAGCAACAAAACCCCTTGGTTTGCCCATTTGCTCAAATTGCCCGATTGAGGTATGCGAAATCCAGGAACCTCAGTCGACAATTCTTTGAAAATATTTTGCAAGGAAGGCGGATGCGCAATCCCCTTGTTCACCGAAAAACACAAGCCATGCGCCTGTCCGGGGCCATGGTAAGGATCCTGGCCAAGTAGTACAACTTTTACTGTGTTAAAGGGTGTGGCATCAAAAGCTGCAAAAATTTGATTTCCGGGTGGATAAATCAGCTGGCCTGCGGCCTTTTCCTGTTTTAAAAACTCTACCAGATTCGTAAAATAAGGTTTGTCAAACTCCTCGCTAAGCACCTCTTTCCAGCTTGCTTCAATTTTTACCGCTGTCATAGGTTGTAAATATGAGCTAAGGGTTTGATAATTGCTACATGAACTACCAAATGATTGTGGAGAAAGCCTGGGAGCAAAGGGAATTGCTTCAGGAAGCCGAAACCCGAGCTGCCATTGAATGGGTAATTGAAGAACTCGATAAAGGCCGTTTGCGCGTAGCAGAGCCTGTAGCCAATGGTTGGCAGGTAAACGATTGGGTAAAAAAAGCGGTAATTCTCTATTTCCCAATTCGTAAAATGGAAACCATTGAAGTCGGTCCCATGGAGTTTCACGATAAAATGGCCCTCAAACAAAACTATGCCGAACTGGGCGTTCGCGTAGTTCCGCATGCCATTGCTCGGTATGGAGCTTTCCTGGCAAAGGGCGTAATCCTAATGCCTTCTTATGTAAACATTGGTGCCTTTGTAGATGAAGGTACAATGGTTGATACATGGGCTACCGTTGGAAGCTGCGCGCAGATTGGAAAAAACGTGCATCTCTCAGGAGGTGTGGGTATTGGCGGTGTGCTCGAGCCTGTTCAAGCTGCTCCTGTTATCATTGAAGACAATTGCTTTATTGGCTCGCGTTGCATAGTGGTAGAAGGCGTTCGGGTAGGGGCAGAGGCCGTGTTGGGTGCTGGCGTAACGCTTACCATGAGCACAAAAATTATTGATGTTACCGGTCCCGAACCTGTAAGCTATCAAGGTTATGTGCCTCCACGTAGCGTGGTAATTCCGGGTATGCAAGAAAAGAAGTTTCCAGCAGGCACTTTCCAGGTTCCTTGCGCACTCATTATCGGACAACGCAAAGAGAGTACCGACAAAAAAACCAGTCTTAACTCTGCCTTGCGCGAATACGACGTGGCAGTTTAATCAACATCGAACAAAGAAAATCACAACTCAAACCCAACCTGTGATTTATTTCAATAGGTGGAGGGCGTGCCTGTTGGGTATCAAATTTCAGCCTGCCAACTCAGTTCTGTCACCCAACAGGCCAGGCTGTCCGTTCCTACTCCCCCTTGCAAAGCCCTAGTGGCTGATAGGCGCCTGTCCGGGCTTCCTGCGGTCGCCGGCCCTGCACCACATCCACTGCGCCTTTGCAAGGGCGGGTATCCACTGCCATCCTTCACGCTGCGGCAAATTGCAGTACATGCGAACAAGAATAGTTGGTTAGTAAATCAAATATTGATTTCTAATAAACTGAATAATTCGGTCCGATAATTAGCACTATTTCGGCTTCACCTGTACCAATAATTTCGGTTTGAAATGGATAATTAACTCTGGAATTTATTATTCAAAAGGTGTCCTTATCCATTATTCATTTGTAATAACTTCATATGGATTCAGCACCTTTAAGCTCTGAAGCTGTTTAAAATCACTTGTATTTCTTGATAACAAAATGAAGCCATTGCATAAAGCTGTTGCCGCAATAATTGCATCGGGGGTTTTCATTTTTACGCTTTTTCTGATTAAGATGGTTTGCTCAACAATTCCATTGGTTAAGTCTATTACCTCCGCATCCTAAAAAAATCCTCCAGTACTTTAAGTTCTTCCGTAGGAGCATTAAAACCAAGGACTTCAATTTTTGAAATAACTGAAACAAGTGGACCTTCATTCATAACTAAGTTCATGAAATCAAGGCTAGCATTCTCAAATTTACCGCCAATGTAATCAATTATTACATTGCTATCTATTAAGTATTGCTTTCCCATTGGTTGCGACTTTCAGAAATATGCAGTTGCAATTTATCTGCTAGCTCCTTTGAAATTTTACCTTCGTATTTTTCAGATAGATTTAATTTCTTAGTCTCATTGGGCCTTATTAATTTAAGTATTTTTAAATCTTCAAGCTCTTCCAACAACTTAAGTGCCTTCTGGTTCGTCAGTTCCACAATTACTGTTTCCATGATTGCTATAATTAGTTCTAATTGAACGTTTTATTGGGTTCAAATTTCAAAGCAATATAAACAAAATGAAGACACTAATCAAGTTGCCTAGCTAAGCTATCTGCACTTTAAACAGAAATAAAATACCCCAGGTTAAAATAGGAGCAAGTACAGGGCTACATAGCGGTAACCCTATCACAGGATTGCCCCGCTCGTATAGTGGATTTTCAGAATCAACTTGTTGGAGATTGACGAGAAGATTACAGACAGGAACTAACTTCCATTCCCCACTTAAACGAGTTGTTTCAAAATACGGGACTTGATAATTTAAATTTCCCTGGTGCTGAATTGAGATTTAATTACCTATTCTCCCTTTTAAATTCCGACAATTCGGCTAACTTGCATAGTAACTTAATTAACCGGTTCAAGGAGCAGTAATAACAACTTTGCATCAAAAGAAAAACTTGTTAATAGATTGGTACTTCACAAACGAACTCATGGGCTCTTTCTACCTAGCCGCACAAAGAAATCCGAGTTTGGTAAGCACTTACCAAACCAACCAAGGTATGCTGTTTGGAACGTCCTTTTCTTCTTAAATTATCCGAATCAAACCAAGTTTTTGCTATTTTCGATTTAGCTTGTACCGGATATGCGTAGTGAATTCGGAGGGAATTACTTCAGCAATTTTGAGTTCGTACAAATTTGGATTTATTCCTTCAAACAAGCGAATTCCACTTCCTAAAAATACCGGTGCCACATGGATGAAAAACTCATCCACAAGTCCTGCATTTAAAAATTGTTGAATAGTATGGGCACCTCCTTGAATACGGATGTCCTTGCCCTTGGCAGATTGTCGGGCTTTTTCCAATGCAGATTCAATTCCATCGTTAATAAAAAAGAATCGGGTTGAGCCTTCCTGCACCCAAGGCTCCCTTTTTTCATGGGTTAAAACGTACACATCGGCCTTGTAAAGGTTGTTGGGCCAGCTTACTTCGCCTTCCTCAAACATGCGTTTCCCCATGATGTATGCCCCGGTTCTGGCAATGGTTTCCCGAATAAATCTGCCCTCAGCTCCATCCTCATTTCCGCCCTCCATACCCAGGTGCTCCCAAAAGGCTTTTTGATGAAACATCCAGGAATGGATTTTGCCCGAAATTCCGCCCATCGGGTTTTGCGGACTTCTATTATCCCCCGCAAAATACCCATCCAGGGAGATTGCGCTATCAAAGAGTATGTTGCTCATGGAAATGGTTTAATTATAGGTAGTCTAATTTAGATTAATCCCAATTAGGTTGGGTAGCTGAATTATATTTCTCTAAATCAATCTTCATTTAATTTATTTACCTAATAATAGATTAATTAATCAGTGTAACTTACTAAATTGAGTGGTTATGTCAAAGTAAAACGGGATGATGTCGTAACCAAATGTATAAAATAAATGGTAGGATTTACCATTAAGCATGGTAGTTTGCATTTTACCCCTGTTCAAAAGTTGCATAATGTATTTTATTTCTTCGGGATTTGTACAATTGTAAATCTCGAAATTCAAATGTGATTTATGATTTTTTGATATTCTTTCATCAAATTTTATCCATTCTTTATTTTTAAATTCTTGTTTTAAATGAATTTTATCTGAGTCTTTGCATTTTTCTTTTAATGAATAATCTCTGTTGCATTTTTCTCTAACCAATTCAATTATTGTGGGTTTCCACTCAGAGTAATTTTTAAAATAAATAATTGAATCTCTTAAATTGGTCAGCCAATCATAAAGTAATTTTACTTGTTTTGGATTGTAGATAAACAAACTGTCGTTTTCAACCCAACCGCCATAAATCGCAATCGATTTTTTTTGTGCTGAATTAATTGAAAGTAATTCAATTACATAGTGTGAAAATTTAAATCCATATTTTTCAAATGATGGGTTATAAGTATCTTTTAAATTATTAAAAAAATTCTGTTTCACAAGCATATTTAATAGACTATCAATCTCTTGCGGGTTAATTTTTGAATGAAAATAATTATAATAGTTTAATTCGTTGTTTGAATCTGAAGGTAATTTAAAAATTACTACTCCATTTTTATAGACTGCAATTGTTGGATTCATTTCCTCGAAATTTGGGTTCGTTTGGCCTAAAGTTCTTAATGCAAAAACTGGCAGCTCATTTTGATTTTGAGAAAAACCATTTAGTGAAACTGAGAGGAAAATAAATATTAGTGAAATTTGCTTTGTCATTATTTGAAATTTTGTAAAAAAAATAATTAATAGAAATTTTTCAGTAATAAAATATGTATACTTAATAGTTTATTCTCATTTTCTCGTATTATATTTTAATTTGTAATTTGAAAGTTAAAGTGCCATGATTTATCTGTAAAAGTTTTTTGACCAAGAAATTGTAAATCTAATTTATTTTACAATTTTTTGAAAACTACCCACTACACGCCCTTCGCGTTAGGGACTGCCGCGGATATACCCCGTTGCCGGAATGCACTGGATGTTGGCAGGTGCCGGCGACCGGCAGCGAGCCCGGCAGCTGACTTACAGCCAGTGCTTTTTCGGCTGCGGTGATAGGAGCAAAGGCCCGGCCTGTTGCGGTACGGGTTTTCAATTTGCATTCGTTTTTCTGCAACAGGCAACGCCCAAATCGGCTTATGGATTTACTACGGGTAGCACAATTTTTGATCCTCGGTGGATGCGTATAAAGCCGGGAACAAAGTCTTTTTCTGTGGCTTCGAAAATATTCATGAATTGCTGTGGATTGCGTTCTGCCAAGGGAAACCAGGTTGACTGTACCTGGATAACCAAGCGGTGGCCTTTCAAAAATCGGTGGTTGATATCGTTTAAGGTGAACCTGATTTTTACTGGCTCTTTGCCGGGTGTTAAGGGCTCCGGGTGCTCGAAACTGTTGCGGTATTTGGCTCTGAAAATATCACCGCGTATGAGCAATTGCGCTCCTGAATTGTTAACTACCCGCTTATCCAACGTGTCGTTGGGCAAATTATCTGGCTGTTGATCGAGCACTTTAACCACAAAATCTGCATCGCTTACATCTGCGCTTACCCAAAGTTCAACTTCAATGGGACCGGAAACTAACAAATCATTTTCTAAAACCTGCCCTTGGTAATACAAAACATCAGGTCTTCTGGATGCAAATTTTTGGTTCGAAACCATGTATTCGCGGCTCATGCCATTGTCTATTTCTTCCATGTAGGGAACAGGTTTTGTGGGATCCGACCAATAACTGTCGAATCCTTGTCCTTGCTGGGTTTGGCTGAGTTGTGCTCCCGGATTTAAGTAATAGCTTATGCTTTGACTTTTGGGTGGCCATTGCGCATAGGTTTTCCATTGGTTGCTTCCGGTTTCAAATACGGTTGCTTTGGTTTTATTTTCTTTTCCTTTGCCTTTTAAATGGTATTCAAAAAAAGGAAACTCAATGCTGTCTTGATAATACCTTGAGGTGGCTGAACCAAAATTCATGTTACCTAAATGCGAGCCGAGTGCTCGGTTCCATCCGCCATGAAACCAGGGCCCCATTACCAATCTATTGTTGGTTTTTGGAGATTGACCTTCAATGGTTTTATGCACCTGCAATGCGCCATACAGGTTCTCGGCATCAAACCAACCACCAACGGTTAAAACAGCGGGCTTTATTTGCTTGAGATGCGGACGGAGATTCCTGTTTTTCCAAAAGCTATCGTAGGTTTCGTGTGCACTGATGTCTTTCCAGAAAGCAATTTTTCCTTGGTAAAATGAATCTACGTATTTCATGCTTTTTACTTGATTGAGGTAGAAATCGTATCCGTCTTTTCCCGGGAATTGGAAGCCTTTGGCCCAATCTTTGGTCGGGGAGGGACGGGCTTGTCCAAAACTGCTGAAAAAGCCAAAGAAATGCGGGACAAACAAAACGCCGTTGTGGTGAAAATCATCGCCGGTGTACCAATCAACAATGGGTGCCTGTGGCGAGCTTGCCTTAAGCGCAGGATGCGCATTGATCATACCAACTGCGGTATAAAAACCGGGATATGAAATTCCCCATTGGCCAACTTTTCCGTTGTTGTTGGGGATGTTTTTGATACACCAGTCAATGCAATCCCAGGTGTCAGTTGACTCATCTATTTTAGCATTGCTTACCGATTTCATGGGGCGCATGTTTTCAAACTCACCTTCACTCATGAATTTTCCGCGCACATCCTGAAAAACGAAAATATAGCCTGATTGCGCAAAAGCGTCGCTAGGCCTAAGGTAGCGCGGGAATTGGTTTTCTCCATAAGGACCAACACCATAAGGTGTTCTGTTCAATAAAATAGGGTAGCTGCGTGATTTGTCTTTTGGGGCGTAAATAGCCGTAAACAAACGGGTGCCATCGCGCATGGGAATCATAATTTCCGTTTTGGTGTAGAGGCTATCGGGTTTGATAAATTGAGCCTGAAGGAGTTGAATTCCAAAAACCAGGTGGAATAAAAGCGTTAGTTTGATAAACTTCATAGGGTAAATCTAAGCTTGATTGTTTGAAGTACAAAATGTGTTGGGGTACGCCTTAGATTGGAAGCTTATTGACCTTACTGGATTTTGTTCTTGTTTTTAAATAGCTTGATTGCCAGCTTTTTGAAGAATTTAATGCTAGTGCAGATTTTCCTTTTTTCCAATTTAGTTGGATGAAATGGCGTTGGATGATTTGTTTGTTTTTAGTGTTGATGGCTGAACAGAGCAGGGCCTGGGGATTTTATGCGCATCAACAAATAAATCAATTGGCGGTGTATGCATTGCCACAAGAACTGTTTCCTTTTTACCGGTCGCAAATTGACTACCTTGGCAAACATGCCGTTGATCCTGACATGCGCAGGTACCTGGTTGATGGGGAGGCTTGCAGGCATTATATTGATATTGATGTGTTTGAAAAAGCGGTTCCTTTGGATACACTTCCGCGCAGGTACAGCGATGCCATGGCCAAATTTGGAGAAGACAGTTTGCTGGCGAATGGAATTGTTCCCTGGCATATTCAATGGGTATTACAACGATTGGCCAACGCTTTTCAGGAGAACAATTGGGAAAAGGTAATTCATATTTCGGCGGAGTTGGGCCATTATGTGGCAGATGCACATGTACCCTTGCACAATACAGCCAATTACAACGGCCAGTTAACGGGTCAGCATGGCATTCATGGCTTTTTTGAGAGTCGTTTACCCGAATTGTTTATGCCCAGATATGATTTGATTACTCCTGAAGCCGTTTACCTGGAAAAGCCATTGGAGTATATCTGGGATCGCATTGAACAAGGATTTTCGGCATTGGATACGGTTTTTTCGAGTGAACTCGATATGCGGAGAACCTGGATGGAATCGAAAAAGACCAGCTTAGAAGAACGCAATGGAAAATTGGTAAAGGTTTGGAGTTTGGAATATGCAGCGGTCTGGCACAAAAAGCTGAACGGAATGGTAGAAAGGCGTTTGCGTGCTTCCATTGAAGGGGTTGCCAGCTTTTGGTACACTGCCTGGGTTTTGGGGGGACAACCTAATTTGCCCGGAAGCGTGGTGGTGGCGGAACAGGTTTCCGAGCTTCCCAAGGAGCCTTTGAAAACCGATAAACCTGGAAGGAAGGAAGATCATGGGCCGGAATAAAAAGGCAAAAGCCTCTTTAGTATTTGGAAATTGCGAAAAGCCTGAATGAGATTCAAGTGGTTTGAAATTTTCTTTCTGTAAAGGCAGTCCTGTGTTTGTCCAAAATCCCTATAATTGTGCAAAACTTGAGTTGTCAGGCATGAACCACAGACCTATTTTTGTTTGCATAGAGTTAAACTTTGGTTCTGGTTTAGCTTGCTTTGAATGAGGTTTTTATAAGATTACAAGACGTATGAAATTTATAGTTAACAGCAGTGTTTTACTCAGGCACCTATCGTATATTGATGGGGTTGTGGTTGCAAAGCCGGTTATTCCAATTCTGAATAACTTTCATTTTGACATCAAAGATGGGGTGTTGAATATTTCTTCAACTGACCTGGAAACCACAATGAGCACAAGTATCAAAGTGGATGCCAAGGAAGATATTTCAATCGCAATCCCTTCCAAAAATACGCTGGAACTGTTGAAGTCGCTTCCGGATCAACCTTTGGCTTTTTCAATCAATACCGAAAAAGGTTTTGTTGAAATCAAGTACGAATCAGGGAGATTTAAACTTACCGCCCAACGTGGTGATGAGTTCCCAAAAACTCCGGTGATAGAAGGAGATGGAAATTCCTTCAAAATCCCGGCTAAGGTGCTGCAAAGAGGTATAGTTAAAACCTTGTTTGCATCCAGCAACGATGAAATCCGTCTGAACCTAACCGGTATTTATTTCCAATTGTTCCAAAATAACCTCACGTTTGTTGCTACAGATGCCAATCGCTTGGTTCGTATGTCGAGAAGCGATGTTAAGCCGGGTGTAGAGGAAGCATTCATTATTCCTAAGAAAGCGCTTAACCTGCTGAAATCTGTATTGCCAAATGACGATACCGAGGTTTCTGTAAACTTCAACCGTTCAAATGCCTTCTTCCAATTTGGTGATATCAACTTGATTTGTCGTCTCATTGATGAGAAATACCCGGATTACAAAGCGGTAATTCCTGTTGATAATCCCAACAAAATGACCATCGACCGTCAGGAGTTCCTGATGGCTGTAAAGCGTGTAGCCATTACATCTAACAAATCAACCCATCAGGTTCGTTTGAAAATTTCAGGTAGTGAATTAACCGTTTCAGCAGAAGACATCGACTTTGAGAACGAAGCTCAGGAAAAATTGGCTTGTCAATACGAAGGCGAAGACATGGAAATTGGATTTAACTCCAAGTATTTCTTAGAAATGCTGAATACCATGGATGGCAATCAGGTAACCCTAGAGCTTTCTCAGCCCAACCGTGCAGGACTTATTGTTCCAAGCGTACAAGAGCCCGGCGAAGAAATGCTGATGTTGATTATGCCAATGATGTTGAATAACTACTAAGAAGCAATTCAATCCATAAAAAAAACGGCTCCATTTTGGGGCCGTTTTTTTTTGCCTGGATGTTAAGCAGGACTTTTTGCAGGGGTATTTAACCCAGAATACGCATTTGACCATCTATTACTGCCCAGTAACCTGAATAATGCAAATGTTCAGCTATTACGTTCCAATAGGCCTGTGAAATTGCCCGTTTCTCTCCCGCAGCATACCAAAATTGGTATGCCTTACTCGCGAAACTGTCAATTTCTTTGGCCTTTTGGCCCTCATAACGCTGCTCATTTGCACCATTCAGGCTTTATGCCTGTGAAATTGGGCGTAAACTCAGTTTCCCTCACTCACCATAATGGTGCATTATGCCTTGCTCGTGAAACTGCCAATTTCTTTGGCCTTTTGGCCCTCATGACGAAGTTCAATTGCGTAATCCGGGTTTAAGGAAAATAAGTAAAGGCAAGGAGCGCTAAAGAAAGGCTCCCTGCCACCTTCACTACAAATCCTTTAAGGTCTTTAATTTCATCCAATGCTCGTCAATACCCTCTTGTGCGGCATCTACAAATTCCTGAGCATGTTCCGGATTTTGTTTTTTGAGAATACTAAAGCGAGTTTCTGCTGCCATGAATTCTTTTGCAGTTTCAACAGGGTCTTTGCTGTCGATAACAAATCGTTCTCCTCTTTCTTTGGAAGGATTGTACCTGAACAAAGGCCAGTAACCTGATTTTACCGCGTGCTGCTGGTGATTTGCCCCTTGCGACATATCATAACCATGCGCAATACAATGGCTGTACGCAATAACAATAGATGGACCATCAAATGCCTCAGCTTCCTGAATTGCCTTCAATGCATGCATGTCATTTGCGCCCAAGGCAATTTGTGCTACATACGCAGATCCATGGGCAATGGCTTGCATGGCCAGGTCTTTTTTGCCTGATGTTTTTCCATTTACACTGAATTTGGCACTTGCACCGATAGGAGTAGATTTGGATTTTTGACCTCCGGTATTGGAGTAAACTTCAGTATCTAAAACCAAAATGTTTACATTTTCACCGCTTGAAAGCACATGGTCAAGTCCGCTGAAACCAATGTCATAAGCCCAACCATCACCGCCAATAATCCAATGCGATTTCTTCACAAAATGGTCGGCTAAAATAACAAGCTGCCTGTGGTTGATGTCTTTGCTGTCTGCAATTTTTTGTTTGAGTTCATCTACGTGCATGCGTTGTTGGGCAATCTCTGCTTCCGATTCTTGTTTGTTGTTGAGAATTTTTTCAACCAATTCTGTGTAGGGCAATTGTCTCAATAAGGCTTTTGCGAATTCGGTTTTCCGCTCGTAGGCCAATTTAATTCCCAATCCAAATTCAGCATTGTCTTCAAACAAGGAGTTTGCCCAAGCCGGACCTTTACCATCTTCATTACAAGACCATGGAGTGGTTGGTAGGTTTGCACCATAAATGGATGAGCAACCGGTAGCATTGGCAACTAACATTCGGTCGCCATACAATTGAGTAAGTAATTTCAAGTAGGGAGTTTCGCCACAACCCGAGCAAGCGCCGGAGAATTCAAACAATGGTTCCAGGAATTGCGAACCTTTTACGGTTTTTACATTGGCACGTGAACGGTCCATTTCCGGAATATCTAAGAAGAATTCCCAATTGGCTTTTTCGGTATCTTTTAACTCGAGTTGGTTGTGCATGTGAAGCACTTTTTGGCCAGGGTTTATTTTTGATTCAACCGGACAAAACTCCACACAAAGGTTACAACCGGTACAATCTTCAACAGCAACCTGAAGCGAATAAGCCTCGGTCTCTTTGTTGAATTCTTTGCCAATTGGGTCAGTATGTTTGAACGTTTCAGGAGCATTAGCCAGCAAGGTTTTGTCGTAAACTTTGGCACGTATTGCGGCATGCGGACAAATGATGAAGCATTTGCCACATTGCGAGCATCCGGCAGCATCCCAAACCGGAATTTCTGTTGCCAGGTTTCGTTTTTCCCATTTGGTAGTTGCAACCGGATAAGTTCCATCAACAGGGAATGAACTAACAGGAAGTTCATCGCCCTCAAAAGCCATGATTTTGCTGAGAATATCCTGAACAAAATCAGGGGCATCTCCCTGAACCAAACGGTCCATTTCCAGATTGCCTGCAAAAAGATTGGAAGTGTCAATGGCATGCAAATTGGCCAATGCCTGGTCAACTGCTGCATAGTTTTTGGCAACTACTGCATCACCTTTATCCGAGTACGATTTTTTGATTGCGTCTTTGATTTTTTGAATCGCAAAATCTTTTTCCAATACGCCAGAAATTGCAAAGAAGCAGGTTTGAAGAATGGTGTTCACGCGTCCGGCCATGCCGTTTTCGCGAGCTACTTTTCCTGCATCAATCACATACAAGCGAATGTTTTTGTCGAGAATTTCTTGTTGTGTTTTTCCGGGAATATGTTGCCAAACTTCTGAAGCCTCGTAAGGAGCATTCAAGAGCAGAATGGAGTTCCGTTCGGCATGTTTTAGAATGGGATATTTGCGAATAAAATTGAATTGGTGACAAGCAATAAAATTGGCTTTGTTTACCAAATAGGCAGAGCGAATCGGGTGTTTATCAAATCGTAAATGAGAAACAGTCATTGAACCCGATTTTTTTGAATCATACACAAAATAACCTTGCACATGGTTGTCGGTGCTTTCACCAATAATCTTAATGGAGTTTTTGTTTGCGCTCACAGTTCCATCTGCTCCTAATCCATAAAACAAGCCACGGAACAAATGTCGATCTTCCAAGCTAAATTCTCTATCCCAGTCAATGCTCAGTTTGGTTACATCATCGTCAATACCAATGGAGAAGGAGTGGGGAATTGTTTTCTTGTTCAGGTTTTCAAACAAAGCCTTAACCATTCCAGCATCAAATTCCTTAGAAGCTAGTCCATATCTGCCACCTACCATAAACAAATCTGCAATTTGTGGATGATTTCTTAGAGCCTCTCTAAGGTCCATGTACAAAGGCTCACCTTGTGCACCGGGCTCCTTGCACCGGTCGAGTACAGCAATGCGCTTAGCAGATTTAGGAAGAGCTTTTAATACGCGGTCGGCATCAAATGGTCGGAACATGCGAATGTAAAGGCAACCGGTTTTGGCTCCTGCTTCGTTCATGTAATCCACCATTTCGTGCACGGTATTGGCACCAGAACCCATGATTACTAAAACGTCTTCCGCATTTTCTGCCCCATAGTATTCAACGGGATGATACTGCCTGCCAGTTAATTCGGCAAATTTGTCCATCATTTTTTCAATGATTTGAGGCAGGTTGATATAGTATGGATTTCCGGCTTCGCGACTTTGGAAAAACACATCCGGATTTTGAGCAGTGCCACGAATGCTAGGATTATCGGGCGACATGGCTCTTTTGCGATGAGTTAACACATCCTCCATGTCTAACATCTCCTGAATGATTTCATCCGGAATAATAGAAACCTTACTTAATTCATGCGAGGTTCTGAATCCATCAAAAATATTGAGGAATGGAATTTTTGATTTTAAAGTTGCAGCTTGGGCAATCAATGCCATATCCATGGCCTCTTGGGCGTTTTTGCCAAACAACATGGCCCAACCGGTTTGACGAACAGCCATTACATCCGAATGGTCGCCAAAAATGGAAAGTGCATGCGTGGCCAATGCCCTTGCCGCAATATGAAATACCGCCGGAGTATGCTCCCCGGCAATTTTATACATATTGGGAATCATGAGCAATAAGCCCTGCGAGCAAGTAAAGGTAGAGGATAATGCACCACCTTGAATTGAGCCGTGAACTGCACCAGCAGCGCCGGCTTCACTTTGCATCTCGATGATTTTGGGTACTTGTCCAAAAATATTGGTCTTTCCTGCTGCGGCCCATTCGTCGCAGTGTTCACCCATTGCTGAAGAGGGCGTAATGGGATAAATGGCACAAACTTCATTGGTTTTGTAGGCAATGTATGCGGCGGCTTCGTTGCCGTCCATAATGCGTTCCTGGCTGGTCTTATTCATTGGTTTGACTCCTTGGTTTTCAAGGAATAAAACTAGTAAGCATGGCTGCTGAGGCCTATGACCTGAATCAGAAAAAAAACTGAGTTATATGGGCTTTTTCAATGATTTTGAAGTAAAAACTCCAAAGTTTTGGGAAATCGTTTCGACCAGGATTTTTCGGAATGGTCCTCTGCTTCAAAAATTTTGGTTCGATATTGTCCGTCTGGATATCCCAAATCATCGAGTAATTGTGTGCTTCGTTTTAGCCATTTTGGATACAATGCATCCAAAGTTTCAGTGCCTGAGTCGATATAGATTTTATTTCCTTTTGATGGATCTGGCAATTGGGTACGGAGGTATTTTAGAAAGGCTTCCGGATACAAGGTGTTTGAGTTGAACAAAATGGGCCAGTGCATAGAAAGCGAAGCCGATTTTCCAAATACTGCCGGATACCTGCAAAGCGCATACAACGAAATTATGCCGCCCATGCTTGAACCCATAATCAAGGTATTTTCTTTGCCTTTTTTGATCGAATAATTTTTACTCACATAAGGCATGAGTTCTTTGGTGATGAAGTTAAGGTAGGCCTCAGCTAGAAAGCCTGTGCTATCGTTTCCACCTATGCCACGTTGAAGATGCAATAGGTTAAGTAAAGTGTCTTGTTCGGCATGACTTAGGTTTTGTTTCAAAGCAAGTTCTGGCATATATTCAAAATGGCGTTTGGCCCCATTGTTCCAAATGGCAACAACCAAAATCGCAGGAATTTTTCCTGCTTTATATAGGTTAGTTATGCCTTCATCAACTTTCCATTCCTGGTGATTCCAGGTTTGGGTAGAGTCGAAAAGCATTTGGCCATCGTGCATATACAAAACCGATAATTTTGTGTTTTTGGGAATTCCTTCAGGCATCCAAAAATCAACTCTGCGAGCATCTACATAGACCGATTTAAAAGACGAAATCGTTTTTAACTGACCAATAATTTGTCCAGATAATTTGTTAAAGCCTGAAAGGATCAGAAGAATATAGAATAACCGAAGGTTCATGAGAATGATTGACTTGAGTTAAAGCGATTTGCAAATTACAGGTAAGAATTGAAGTGAATTGGTAATTGTTTTGATTTTTTAGGGAGCATGCTCATCAACCAATAAGACTAAATAAATTCAACTACTTGTATTTTGGATGCTGAATCCGAATAGAAAAAATGCTTCCTTTCCCTTCCTTGCTTGTAACTTCAATCAAGGAGTTGCAGGACTTCGCTTGTTCTTGGGCAAAAAATAAGCCTAATCCTTTGCCTCCTTTATTCCGGTGAAATTTTTGATAAAAGCCAAAAACGCGATCCTTCAAACGCTCGGCATCAAAACCTGTTCCGTTATCGCTAATGCTAAGCACTGATTCGGTTTCACCCTCCTGGTAACTAAACCGTATGCTTGGATTTGTATCCGATTTCGTGAATTGCAAACTATTGTGCAGCAATTGTTCTATGATTTCCTGAAGCACAATGGGATTGCAATAAATTTGCATTCCGGCCACGCCATTGTAAGAGATTTCAGCCTTGGTTTGCTCAAAGGTTTTCTGGAGTTTCATTAAACTCTTTTCTAGCAAACCGGAAAGCGGAATCCATTTCAATTCAGGTTTGCTTTTTTCCTTGATAAATAAAATTTTAACGAGGTCGGATACGGTTTCTTCAAGGTTTTTAATGGATTGTTTAAGGCCCATTTCCAACTCACCTGTTAAGGGTTCTCCTTGTTCCGATAGTTCCAAAATGGCTTGTAAATTGGTTAGCGGGGCCCTTAAATTATGTGTGGTAATGAAGGCGAACTGTTTCAAATCGCTGTTTTGGTGGATGAGCTGCTGAATCATCAAATTCTTTTCTGCTTCTTCTTTTTTGCGATTCGAGATATCGTGCGAATGAACAATGAAAGCTCGAATAAGCGGGTTTCGCAATTGGTTATTTCCTACAGCTTCCAAGTACAAATAGTTGCCATTTTTATCTTTTAGCCTGAATTCAATTCGCCTTGAAATGCCTTCCTCATTTGTCGCTTCTTGAAGGGCAGATAAAACATGGTTCAAATCATCAGGATGAATTATCTCAACCAATTTACGACCCTTTAATTCATTTTGGGAATAGCCCATTTTTTGCTGAATGGAGGAGCTTTGGTAGATAATTTCTCCCTGTTCATTCAACAAAGTAACAATGTCTGAATTGTTGGAGACAAAAATTCCAAAACGCTCCTCAGCCTCTTTTCTTTGGCGTTCAGTTTTTGCGAGTTTGCGTTCAAACCATTCCCGTTTTAACCATTGGTCAAGGAAGGGATAAAGTATTTCTGGATCATAACTGGGTATCCCAATAAAATCCTGATCGTTGATTTGGTCCCCATAAATAAGGAATTGTTTTTTGCAAACCGATTCAGGAAAGGTGGATTCAATGCCTTTTCCAATTAACATTAGGATATCAGCTTGATTCTGGGAATTTGTAAGGGAGTAAAACGGATTATCCAATCCATCCGATTTTAATTTTTCTCGAAGTGGCTCAGCATTAATTCCCTCAATTTGGACTTTAATTGGATTCATGGCTCCGCAAAGTTTAGGGAAATAGGGTGTATTTTTTGCTAATTTACATCCAAGGTTTGAAATTGCTGATTTTATGAAATTGCTAGCGTTTTTATTTTAAACGACAAGAAATTGTTTTCGAAGGTTGAAGACCCATGGATTTTAACTTGGATTTCCAAGCCTCCAAGTCGGTTTCATTCAGTATCCAAATCACTTTTTTAGTAACAAGCTCTGGTACCTCGCCGGAATCCTGTAACAGTTCACCAAATTTTCCAAGATCTACCCAATTTAAGCCATCCGGATTCGTATCATCCACAATAAGGAATTCCGCAGACCTTCTTGTCCAAAGTCCGGTTTGACTTTTTGTGTCGTTTTTAAGGGCAAGATCGCCACTCAAGCGGAAAAGGGTGGTGTAAAAGATAGTCTTTTTTTGCAAGGCAGCTTCTGAAGCTAGTCCGATTGCAAGAGAAGTTTTTCCTGAATTAATAGGACCGGAAATAAGCAAATGCAGGCAATCTGTGCTTGAATTGAAAAGTTCGATTTGGTCTTTTTCAATAGGCGAAACAAACTTTCCTCGCCACTGACTCAATCGAAATTGAAATGGCAAAAAGCCTTCCTGAAGGTAGATTTTTATCCTGTACCAAAACCAAAAGGCAATAGAAAGGTAGATTCCAAAAGGAATTAACAGCCAAAAAATGGAATCACCCGAACGAACAGGTAGGTAAAAAATTAATGCACCCAGCCAAAAATAAATCAAATCAGTAAAGGTATCGTAAACCAGGTTGCCAAGCTGGGGTTTGAAAACAAATGGATTTTTTCGGGCTTTCAAATACACCGATTCAAACACATTGTAAGTTTCAAAAATCAACCAAAATAGCACCGATGAAATAGCCGAAGTTGGGGCATCCTTAAGGAATAAGTTCAAAATCCAAGCCACTAAGAAACCCAATGAAAAATGGCCAAACTGATTGGCTAGCCAAGCGTACGTTTGAGTAATACCTCGGTATGAATCTTTTCCTATCAAATCAGCATAAAGCTGTTTTATCACGACTCGAAGGCCTATTGTTTTCATTTGTTCAAAATAGTAAAAGGAATCGAAGAGGTCAATCTATATTTGCATCATGAGCTACAGCCGCAATCAGTTTGATGATTCAATATGTGCACTTGCCACACCTCAAGGTGTTGGGGCAATAGGGGTTATTCGCGTAAGTGGAAAATCGGCGATATCCATCGTAAACTCCTGTTTTAAAGGAAAGAATCTGGAACAAGCTGACGGGCATACCTTGCATTTTGGACGGTTTATGGATGAGGAAACTGTTTTGGATGAGGTTTTAGTTTCAGTTTTTAAAGCACCCAAAAGCTATACAGGTGAGCACACAATAGAACTTAGTGGACACGGTTCGCCCTATATATTGCAGCGCATTTTGGAAACCTTGATTAAAAAAGGGTGTCGCATGGCCTTGCCGGGCGAGTTTACTTTGCGGGCTTTTTTGAATAAAAAATTGGATTTAGCCCAGGCTGAAGCTGTAGCAGATTTAATTGCTTCTGCCAGTGATGCTAGCCATAGCACAGCCATGAACCAAATGCGTGGAGGCTTTTCTTCGCAAATTTCTGAACTGCGCGAAAAGCTTATGAATTTCGCATCTCTCATTGAACTGGAATTGGATTTTTCGGAGGAAGATGTTGAGTTTGCCGACAGAAGTTCATTGAACCAATTGGTTCACTACATTATTGAGTTACTTGGAGGCCTGATTGATTCTTTCAAATATGGAAATGCGATTCGAAATGGAATTCCAACTGTAATTGCGGGTAAACCCAATGCAGGGAAAAGCACTCTGCTCAATGCTTTGTTGAATGATGATAGGGCTATTGTTAGTGAGATTGCCGGTACTACGCGTGATGTTATTGAAGAAAGTTTTGTAATGGGCGGAATTCAATTCCGTTTGACCGATACCGCCGGAATTAGAAAGGGAAGCTCAGATGTGATTGAAAACATTGGAATTGAGAAAACCTTTGAAAGAATTCAACAAGCCAGCATCGTGTTGTATGTTTTTGATGCCTCAGCTACCTCTCAGGTTCAGCTTCAGGAAGAACTTTCGGCTTTTGAGGGAATTAATGCCGTATTGGTTCCTGTTGCCAATAAGCTTGATCTTCTTTTGGATGCTGCACCTGAATGGTTCAACGAAATGAATTGTGTTTCCATCAGTTCAAAAACCAGAACGGGTTTGAAAGGTTTGGAAGAACGACTTGCGGCAATCGTGCATTCAGATAAAGTAAAAAATGATGTGATAATTACCAATCTCAGGCATTTTGAGGCCTTATTTGCTGCAAAGGAAAGTTTGGAGTCGGTGCTTGCCGCCTCTCATTCTGGCTTAAGTGGAGAATTGTTGGCATTTGATATCCGAAAAGCCATTTTCCATTTGGGGGAAATTACAGGAGATATTACAACCGATGATTTGTTGGCCAATATCTTTAGCAAGTTCTGTATTGGAAAGTAGGAGCTTGGTTAAGGCTGTTTGGTATTAAGAACAAAGCATTAACGCATCTGCAAGACCAAGGTATTTTGTTTCGTAGGGAATGTTTAATTAGTTGGTCTTTAATTAATTTGTGGCTCAATTTTTTTTGATTGAAATGGGATTTTTGTGAGTTTTGTGTTTTTTTATGTTGAAAAATGAGCTATATTTGTTTTGTGGCTCAAAAGAATCAACATATTAGAAAGAAGGTCTTCAACTACCTAAAAGAAAATCCAGGCGCATCCTCTGGAAAATTGTATCCAATCCTCGAAGAGGAAATTGGTTATTCAACTCTAAAGAGGTTGTTGGGCAATTGGGTTGCAGAAGGAGATGTTGTTTCCTATGGAAATGGCAAGGGGACTCGCTATTCCCTTCGTCCAGGCCATGATTTATTGGTCTCAATAAATCTGGATGAATACTTTTCTGAGGGTCCTGATGAACGCAAAGTTCAGGTTCAATTCAACTTTGATTTGATAAAATTTCAGTTGGCCGAAATTGATTTATTTACCTCTTCTGAATTGGATTTGCTCAATGAATCCCAATCAAGATTTCTGAGAAATGTTCAGGGCTTAAATAGGCATGATTTTCAAAAAGAATTTGAACGATTGGCCATTGATTTGAGTTGGAAGTCGGCTCAAATTGAGGGCAATACATATTCCTTATTAGAAACCGAGCTTTTGTTTTTGCAGCAAAAAACAGCTTCAGGAAAAACCAAAGATGAAGCAGTAATGCTGCTCAACCACAAAGATGCGTTGGATTTTATTTTCGAGCATGAACATTATATCCAACCGCTTCGGGTTTCAGCCATTGAGGATATCCATTCCATGCTTACCAAGGAACTCAAAGTAGATCGGAACATTAGAAACCGGCGGGTTGGAATTACGGGTACCAATTACAGGCCGCTAGATAATGAGTTTCAAATCAGGGAGGCTATGAAAGACATGTGTGATTTGGTAAACTCGCGCGTAAATGTTTTTGAAAAAGCCCTGTTGGTGCTGCTTTTAATTTCCTATATCCAGCCCTTCAATGATGGCAATAAGCGTACTGCCAGAATTATCAGCAATGCGCTTTTGATGCATCATCACCATTGTCCGATTTCTTTTAGAACCATAGATCCCATTGAATACAAAAAAGCGATGCTTGTATTTTATGAGCAAAGTAATATCAGTGCGTTCAAGAAGATTTTTATAGAGCAGTTTGTGTTTGCAACAAACACCTATTTCTAGTCTGGAGCTATTTTTTACTTAGGTAGAGAATCCGCTCCAGGCTTTCTCCTTCTTCACCGGTTGCGGTTCCGCTTAACTTTACTTTTCCAACTGCTAGCGAGCTAACAGTGTACTTTTGATTCAACCAATCGGGTTCGCTTATTGTAATTGTATTGCTGCTTGTTGACCAAGTAATGGCGTATTGATTTTCAGAAACATTCAAAATACCACTCTTTTTATCTGAATTGAACAAGTAAGAACCGTTGTTTACTAATTTTTCAAGATTCACCCAACTGCTACCGGATTTCTCATTTAGAATTACAGAATCGCGGTTCCAAGTTCCCGGAAACTCAACACTTTGATTGATTTGGTCATCAAGCAGTAAGCTATTGTCTTTTTCGCATGCACTTAGAAAAATCAACAGGCCAAGGCTGAGTAAACGTATGTTGTTGTGTTGTAGGAAACCTAATTTCATGCTGCAAATTATCAGATAATGCGATAAAAAACATTAGTTATTCCTTAAATAGACGATTGAAGAAAACGGGTTATCATTGCAAGATGAACCAAAACATTTGCATTCTTTTGGGCTCCAACCTGGGTGATGCCCGAGCCCAATTGGATCTTGCAATTCATTTGTTGGAGTTAAAGGGAATTGCGGTGCTTCACAAATCATCCGTTTATAAAACAGCAGCTTGGGGAAAACAAGATCAGCCCGAATTTTTGAACCAGGTATTGCTTTGTGCTTCTGAATGCTCTGCCGAGCAAGTACTTGAGATGTGTTTGAAAACAGAACAGGCTATGGGAAGAATTCGCACCGAAAAATGGGAAGCCCGAATTATTGATATTGATATTTTATTGTTTAATGACCAAGTAATTCAATTGCCAAACCTACAAATTCCCCATCCATTTTTGCCACAACGCCGATTTAGTTTGGTTCCTTTAGCAGAATTAATCCCCGATTTTCAACATCCTATTCTTAAAAAATCAATCCATCAGTTATTGCAGGATTGTCCGGATAAACTTGAAGTCTGCAAACTAATTTAAAATGAAAAATCATGAATATTTCACTTGTGTAAAATGGACAGGCAATAACGGCCAAGGCACACGTTCCTATAAATCTTACGAGCGCTCGCATGAATTGATTGTTGAAGGAAAACCGAAAGTGTTTCTTTCTTCAGACCCTAATTTCCGGGGAGATTCGAAAAAATTGAATCCTGAGGAACTTTTCCTGTGTTCAATTAGTTCTTGCCATATGCTTTGGTACTTGCATTTGTGCGCTGAAAATGGAGTTGTTGTATTGGAGTACTCCGATAATGCCAAAGGAATTATGGTGGAAAGTGAAACTGGTGCAGGGAAGTTTATTCGGGTTGATTTGTTTCCAAGCGTATTGTTGGAAAAGGATTCAGATAAAGAAATGGCAACTAATTTGCACCAAGAAGCGCATAGATACTGCTTTATTAGCAATTCACTAAATTTCGATGTCGTAATAAATCCTTTAATTCAATAAAAAAACCATTCCTTTTATGAAATGGTTTTTCTGTTTTTTAATTCAAACTATTACCTGAATTCATAATCAACCCCAAATACCTGGCTTAACAATTCTTGTGGTGCGTCGAGCACAATGGCAGATTTTGGTGGAGTAGGAGTTACCGGAGAGTTAGATTTTAGATAAGCTTTTAGAGTTGAATGTAATGTATGGGGTGTATTGGTTCCATTTTTAACCCCTTTAATTCTACAAAGCATATCTTCAGGATCACCATCGCGTTCGCATGCGCAAATTTTATAGGTTTTTTCGGCTTGAATTGCCTGACCGTTTACCAGCAACTCCTGAACCCGCTTGCCCATTTCTTCATAGGCTTTAAATTTCAAAGTCATTCCTTTGAACTTAATTACCCAACCTCCAAAGCGTTTGGATGCATCCTTGGCAAATACATTGTTCAATTCCTTTTCCATCCATTCCTGCAATTGTTTTCCGCTAACCTCAGCAGTTCTTACAGTGCTATCCACGGGCAACATGTCGAACAAAAAGCCATTGGTAATGGGTATCATTCCGGTATGGTCGGGTGTGGTACGCGGTGGACAAAAGCGAAATCCATTCGACAATACTATATCAACATCCTTTACCTGCCATTTTAAGGCATCCAGAATCAAGGTGTCGATGGGGTTCTCAATTACGAAATACCGGTATAGAGGAATGGTACTATATCCAAGCACTTCTGAAATGGATTTTTTCCAGGGGCCTTCATGTTCTGCAATTATTTTTTGCATAACAGAATCAGGTTTGTTTTTGCTGGAATCAACCTCAAGCAAATGGTAATTTTCTTTTATCACTTTCCCATTTTCTATTTCCAATTGCAATTGTCCTACAAAAGAGCCAAATGCACCCGGTTCAACCACTTTGCTGTACTTGCAAACAATTGGTTTACGCACACGCTCATGGGTATCTCCTCCAAATATTATATCAACTCCTTTGCATTCTTCGGAGTTTGCGAGGGCAATTTGTTGCGATAAACCCAAGTGTGATAATAAAATGATGTAGGCACATTGTTCGTCTTCTTTAAGGACTTGAACATAATGGGCCAAGTTTTCTTCGGGTTTGGTATAAATAATTCCCTTTGAATAATTGGGTGATTGACGTAAAGGAACAAGTGGGTCTGTATAGCCTAAAAATCCAATTTTTACGCCATTTACATTCCAAATGTGATAGGGATGGAAAATCAGTTCACCACGTTTTCCATTGCCTAAATCATGGTACATATTGGCACATACTTTGGGAGCATTCAAACTTCCCAAAAGTGTTTGCATGGCTTTCTTGTAATAAATTACTTCCCAGTTACCTGGTAAATACAGGTTATAATTCAACTCATTGAGGATGGGGCAAATGGCCTTACCGCTGGTTTTAACGGAAAGTTCACTGCCTTGAAACATATCGCCGGTATCAACCAGGAACGTGTTTGGGTTTTTCTTTTTCTGATTTTTGAAAAAGCTGGCCAATTCTGCATATCCTCCTGTTTTGCGAAAAACTGCTTTGCCATTCTCCCAAAACAATTCATCGTGTGGATGTATCTGACAATGCACATCTGTAGTCTGAAGAATATTCAAGCTGAATTTTTGAGGCATTTTCTCCCCCGAATTTTCAGTCAATTCAGAAAGTTCTTCTTTTGATTCGGCATTTAAAATGCCAGGGGCACTGCTTAATATGCCTGTTCCTGCGCTAAGTACGCCAAGCTTCCGAATAAAATCCCTTCTGTTATTGTTTTCTGAATTCATAGAGTTGTTTATTAAAAATGGTAGTTAACAATAAAATTGTACAATACCATATCCACCTTGTTGATTACGTATTTATTGTTTCCATAGGTTTCACCCAAATTCCCTTTGTAAACCAGTAATCCTTGCAATTCTAATCCTTTTAGGAAATGTTGAAAAGGATAGCGAATGTCTAGATTTAGTTGCCTGTAAGAGGGCGTTCCGTTCTTGTTTTTTTGATAATCCTGAACGTCCGGCAAGTAATAGTGTCCATAAGATAATTCAGCTTTCAAACCCGATTTTTTGAAGCTTTTTAAAAGGCTGGCGTTAATGGCATGCACATCCGCAAAGCCTTCATTGCGTTCGCGCGACATAAACGTGAAAAATGGATCACGGCCCCATTCTCTTGGCATGAGGTAGCGCCCCAATGCGGTAATTCGGTTGTAATTGGCAAGTACTTGCCAGTTCGATTTGTTTTTAACTCCCAAACGGAATCCGAATGTTCTGGCTCGTTCTCCTTGTTCTACCCATGCTTTTCCGGGCAATGCATTATTACCGCTTGCTAATGAAAATTGCTCAATGTACTGCCCTCCAAATACTCCATTCAATTCCGGCTTTAATTCAAGTTCTGAATTCACTTGAAGCATTGCCGAATGTTGCAAACGATCTATGGTTTGGTTCAATAAAGAAACCTGAAACTTCTTCTCTTTTTTGAAAGTTAAATTCAGGTAGTACACTGCATCAGAATGCAGGTTGTTTTTGTAGTTTGCTTTAGTTCCATCTGTGTTCACACCTTGCGGGAAAATTCCAATCGACTCACCAATATCAAACCAGCCCACTGTACTTCTAGGGGAGATGCCGAATAAATAACCACCTTCTGCTTGAAAATTTTTGATACCCGAATACTCGAAGAGCAAGCCCTCTGCAAGGGTGGGTCGCATTCGCCCATCTTGAGGATTAATAAAGGCCTGACGGATATGTTGCTTCCCCAATTTTAATCCAAGGTTTTTGTAGGAATATTTAATGTACAAATCTTCCAATCGGTCCATGTCTCTTTTGTTGGTGGGGTTCAACAAATCAAATTGACCAATTTCATACCTTGATCCCATTCCCGTTACAGGGTCAGGTTTAGTAAAATCGCTTGAGTGAAGGTTGTAAATAAAGAAGCCACTGATACCCATTTGAAATCCCTTGAATGGAGCTGTTTCGTAACCAATTCCCATTCCAAATGAGTTGGAAAAGAAATCCGTTAATGGGGCAATATTATCAGTTACCATGAAGTAATACCTGGAATGCCCATAAAAGGTTCCGGAAGAAAAGAAATGTTGCAAGGAAGTGGTGTCAGCCTGTTTTTCCCGTTCGGTATGATGGGTAAAGGCTGGTAATTGTCCAAAACCAGGAAGTGAAAGAGTGGCAAACAAAAACAGAAATAGAATACGTGTAAACATGCCTTCAATTACCTGCTTTAATATAAGTCCAACCTGCTTCTTGTTTTAAGACAATTTCACCAATACCCATAAGGACAAATCGGAGGTCAGGTAGAATTTGCTCTTTCGAAATTTGCTTTTCGCGCAGGGTGTTTTCACAGGCAACAAAGTCAACCCCCTTTTCTTTTAACTCATAGATTTCAGTTTTAAATGTCGTTTTTTCACTCATTAAAAACTCAATCCCAGGGCCATGGCAAACTACTTCAAGCAAAACGGTATCGCCCCAACCTTTTTTTAGGTTGTTAAGTTGTTTGATTAAACCTTTGTGAACCAAAGCATCTGAGCTGGTTAGTTGCATCACAATTTTGTGCTTCTTAATTTCTTTGTGTTCGTGCTTTTCAGACTTCTTTTTGCTTTGCGCTTGTAGGCTTGAATAGCTTCCTGCAATGAGCATTATTGCGAGTAGGAATAGGAGTTTCTTTTTCATGTTAGGAGTTTTTTTGTTGCGCGAGTTGTTCTTTTTTCTTTTTGATGGGTTGAAAAGGTCCATACTTGTGTTGCTTTTCTGAAAAGCCATCTGTAAACGGACCAAAGGGATGATCGATTGGTTTGCCGGCAATATTGGGCCAGTCTTTTGAGAGGTCCTTGCTTGGGCGTGGTTGTGAGTTAACAAATGCTGCGATGTCCCAAGCTTCCTCATCACTTAGGATGGTAATTTTATGGCTGGCTCCCAAGGGCATATTGGTTTTAATAAAACCTGCAAACCGGCTTAGTCTGAATAAACCTGCTCCTTGGTTATAAGATTGCTTACCCCAAAGTGGTGGATAAACAAATTCATTGCCGGTCTCATTCAAGAGTCCTGTTCCATTGGGTTGGTGACAGCTTTGGCATTTTTCTGCATATAAAGCCTTTCCTTTTTCAGGGTTGGCCGGGCGATCAAGAAAGGCTAATTCATAAATGCCACTTCCTTTGGGTTTATCTCCTTTCTTAACCTTCGTTCCAAGCCAATTGATGTATGAAAGAATTGCTTTCATTTCAGTGCCATTCGTATCCAGGGCTTTTCCATTTAAACTTCTTTCCATGCAGTCGTTTACGCGTTTGGCCATGGTTTCTGTAGCTCCGGATCTTTCCCTAAATTTAGGATAGGTTGATGCTACGGCAGCGTAATTGTTGCCCCATACTTTGGTGCCGGCATCCAAGTGACAATTCTGGCAATTCATGCCATTGGTAATCTGCGCCACTTTTCCTTTGGGTCCGAGGTAAATTGAGGTATGTTGAATCAATTCCCTGCCATATTTTATTTGGTCTGCGTTGGCATCTTCTGCCAATTGAGCATCAGTTGGTGGCGTCCAAAAATCATCCTTATTTTCAGGTTCCTGGTTTACTTGGGTTGATTGAATTGGAGTGCTTTGGGGAATTGTATCATTCACTGTTATGAAAATACCAGCGACCAATAAACTCAGCAGCATGACAATTCCTGCTTTGTAAATTGTATTCATTGAACCAATGTTTTACCGCTGGCAAGCCAGGAGGCTGTTCCTCCCGCTAAATCAGCGAAATTTGAAAATCCAATGGATTGCATGAGTTGAAGTGCTTGTCCACTGCGGTTGCCACTTCGACAATAAATCAATACCTGTGCTTTTTTATCAAGCTTTTTCAATTTATTGGTGAAATCAGGTGCGTAAAAATCCAAATTTATTGCATTCTTGATATGTCCGGATTGAAATTCCTGGGCCGTTCTCACATCAATTACTACAACACCTTTTTTGCGAACTTCTTTGTCAAACTGCTCAACACTTAGGCTTTTTGCTTGTTGGGCAAAGGTGGGTGTCCAAAATGAAATCAAGAGTATTATCCCAATTGCTCGAATAAAGTTTCCCATGTTAATGTGGTAATTTAGGTTTGAAATAACTGTAAACCCAGGTGCCAAGAAGTGCACTTGCAATTACAATCAGTACGGGTAAATATCCCGCTCCAACCAAGCCATACATCGGTCCCGGACAAGCTCCTGAAAGGGCCCAGCCCATGCCGAATAATGTACCTCCGAATATTTGTCCTTTGTTGAATTGCTTTTCCGGAATGCTAATTTCTTCACCGTTAATTGATTTTAATTTCAGTTTCTTAATTAGCCAAACAGAAATAATTCCAACTATTACCGCCGAACCAATTATTCCATACATGTGAAAACTCTGGAACCTGAACATTTCCTGAATTCTAAACCAGGATACCGCTTCTGTTTTGGTTAGAACTGTCCCAAAGACAATTCCAACCAGCATAAATTTTATGTTTTTCATGGTTTGATTATAATTGATATATGATTGGGGCGATAAAATGTGTCATCAATAGACCTCCAATAAAGAAGAAAATCACAGCAACCAAAGATGCCAATTGTAAACTGGATAATCCCATAATGGCATGTCCTGAAGTGCAGCCACCTGCATAGCGCGAACCAAATCCAATTAAAAATCCACCTACAACCATTACCAGAAATCCTTTTAAGCTGAGGATGTTTTTCCAGCTGAATAAGTCGGATGGCACCAATCCTTCAAAGGATTGAATTCCCATGGCTTTAATATCCTTTACGGTTGATTCACTAATAGCAACAGGTTCTCCATTGTTGAGTAAAACACCGCCAATAAAACCACCAATCAAGATACCGCCGACAAAGAATAAATTCCAGATTTCAGCTTTCCAATTGTACTTCAAAAACTGAATATTGAATGGGGCAACTGCAGAACATACGTGACGTAAACTCGATGAAATACCTAACATTTTATTGCCAATCAGCAACAAGACAGGTACTGAAATTCCTATTATTGGGCCAGATACATACCAGGGCCAAGGTTCTTTTAGTAATTCAATCATGCGTCTTTTAATTTAAAGGTGAAGATGGGTTTGAATACATGGTTTAATAAGTCGGATGATACACATCCATTGATGAGTTTGTTGAGGCCGGTGCGCTGCCAGGAGCCTATTCCTATGATGTCGATATCTTCCTGCGCCACAAAATGAACTATGCCGTCTTCAACGTGATGGTCGTTGTAAATGGCTTTTTCTACATTTTTGATACCGTGTTTTTCAATGAAGGCATCCATGTTCTTGTAGATTTGACTGTCCGAAATAAAATCAGCAGGTGTGTTTATTCGTAATAAATACAATTTGGCATTGAATGCATTCACCAATTTTACCAGTGACTCAGCATGCGGAACATCCGGATTTTTAAAACTGCTGGCAAGTACTATTTTCTTGATTTGCATATCCGATCGGTCGCATTTCAAGGTCATAACCGGCACAGGTGAATGCATGGCCAAATATTCCCCATGTGTATGACTTAAAAATTCGCTCAAGCCCGAAACAGCATGGGTTCCCATGACAACCAAATCGAAATGCTCTTTTTTAACGAGGCTTAATAGGGTGTCATTCACATGCCCGTAAACTACACTTGTTGTTGCAGTTGGAAAATACTTTGATTTCCAGTCATCCAAATTGAGCAATGCTTTTTCTTTTTGCAATTTTTGAACCGAGGTGTCAAAGTCACCATCTTCAAATAATTCCCCTTCCGGGGTAAGTAAAATGTGGCTTGGAAGATTAATTACATGAACAAATCGAATTTCCGATTTCATGTAATTCGCAATCTTTACAGCAAGCGTGGTTCCGTAAGCCGACACTTTGCTAAAATCTATTGGAACAAGAATTTTTTTCATTGGTATTGGTTTAATCAAGAGGCCAGCAATCAATTCCGTACTCCAGGTTGTAACAAGTTAATCCTATGCCTTTCATTGTTTTACAAGCTCTTGAACTTCTGTTTCCACTTCTGCAGTAAACGAAATAGGTTTTACTTTTATCCAAGTTAGCCAGTTCATTCTCAAAGTTAGCCGACATAAAGTCGAGGTTTATTGAGCCCGGAATTGCTTCTGAATGGTGTTCGGATGGTGTTCTCACATCCAGCAAAATTGCTGAAGGATTTTCCATGAACTTCTGTTTGAAAGAGGCACCATCCAAATCGGGATTGGTGCCTCTTAACAATTGTGCAAGAATATCCACTTGTTTAAAGAAGTGTTGATGGACAAACGTAATCACTCACTTTAAATTTGCCTGAATCTTTAATGGCTTTGAATCCTCCATCTACATCAATCAGGTTATCATAGCCTCTTGCTTTTAGGATTGATGCAAAAATCATAGAGCGATATCCACCTGCACAATGCACGTAATAGGTTTTGTTTTTATCAACCAACAACATGCTATCGTTGATATAGTCTAATGGTGCATTTGTGGCATTCAAAATATGTTCTGAGAAGTACTCACTTGTTTTACGAACGTCAAGGATATTGATTTCAGGATTTGCCGCTTCTGCTGCTGCAAATTCATCAACAGATATCGATTTGATGCTGTCTACTTCTTTTCCTGATAATTGCCATGCTTCAAATCCGCCCTTCAAATACCCAATAGCATAATCGTAACCTACGCGAGCCAAACGGGTAACAACTTCAAGCTCTCTTCCTTCATCAGCTACAATTAAAATGTTCTGCTTAATATCAGGAATCATGGTTCCTACCCAAACTGCAAAGCTTCCATCAATTCCAATATTGATTGAATTTGGAATAAATCCTTTTGCAAAAACTTGTGGTTTTCGTGTGTCAAGAATTAAAGCGTCGGTTTCGTTTGCTGCCGCCTCAAATGCTTCAGGAGAAAGGGCTTGTGTTCCTCGTTCTAATACTTCCTCAATGCTGTCATATCCCTGAATATTCATCATCACATTCTTCGGGAAATATCCCGGAGGGGGAGTTAAACCCGTAATTAATTCTTTTGTAAATTCTTCAGGAGTCATGTCTGCACGTAGGGCATAATTGGTCTTCTTTTGATTGCCCAAGGTGTCAGATGTTTCTTTGCTCATGTTTTTACCACAAGCAGAACCGGCTCCGTGTGCAGGATACACAATTAAATCATCAGAAAGGGGCATGATTTTATTGCGTAAACTGTTGAATAAATGCAGGGCAAGTTTTTCTTGTGTTAAATCGCTGATTACTTTCTGCGCCAAATCCGGACGACCCACATCTCCAATAAATAAGGTATCACCAGTGAAAATTGCTTGTTCTTTGCCGTTTTCATCGATAAGCAAATAACAGGTACTTTCCATGGTATGTCCTGGCGTATGAAGCACACGGAAGGTAATATTGCCCACTTTGAACTCCTGATTGTCTTTTGCAACAATGGCATCAAATCCTAACTTCATGTCGGTTGGACCATACACAATTTGTGCTCCCGATTCTTTGGCTAAATCAATATGTCCGGAAACAAAATCTGCATGGAAGTGAGTTTCGAAGACATACTTGATTTTTGAGCCGTTTTTATCGGCTCTTTCCAGGTAAGGTTTGATTTCACGCAATGGGTCGATTACCACTGCTTCTCCATTGGATTCAATGTAATAGGCGCCTTGTGCAAGACAGCCGGTGTAAATTTGTTCGATTTTCATATTTTTTGATTTTTGTTTATGGTGTTTTTATTGATGCAATTTCTGATTTGAATTTTTATTGGGATGTAACCAGAGTTACATTAAAAGAATAATTCTTTGATTAGGATGTAAATTCCCATGACCAGAACAAAATAGCCGAAGCCTTTCTTCAATTGAGCTCCATCTATTTTTTGGGATAAATAATTTCCTGCAAAAAGTCCTCCAATGGCAATTGCAGATACGGATGATAAGAGTATCCAATCCATTTCAAATTGCCCCAAATCGCCTAAGAATCCAATGAGTGATTTTGCGGCTATTATCATCAAGGATGTGCCAACTGCCTCTTTCATGGGAAGCCCTGTCAATAAGACCAATGCAGGGATAATCAGAAAACCTCCTCCTGCGCCAACTAAACCTGTTAATGTTCCAACAACAGCTCCTTCAACAAGAATTAATGGGTAATTAAATCCTTTGTTTTCTTTTGTTGCAGTGGCTGATTTTTTGTCGCGAATCATACTAATGGAAGCCATCACCATCAAAATGGCAAAAAGCAACATCATCATGATGTTTTTGGTAATTGCAAAAGAGCCAAGTGTAAACAACTCATCTGGAATGGCAGGCACAATAAATTTGCGGGTTAAATAAACTGCTGCAATTGATGGTGCTCCAAAAATTAATCCTGTTTTTACATTGACCAAACCTTGTTTGTATTTTGGAAAGGTTCCTACCAAACTGGTTAAGCCTACAATAAATAAGGAATAGGCTGTTCCATGCACAGGACTAATACCAAATAAATAAACCAAAACAGGTAAGGTGAGAATAGATCCTCCGCCGCCTATAAGGCCAAGCGAAAGTCCGATGAGAGCTGATGCGAGGTAACCAATGATTTCCATGTTCATGTTAATTATTGACAAAGGTCAACTTTTGAACAGGAATTGAATGTTACAAAGGTTACATTGTTAAAGGGTTGATTTATAGAATTTCCAGGGAAAAGCGGTGCAGTTTTACTTTCCCTTTTTGTTCAAGTTGTTTCAATAATCTGGAAATTACCACCCGGGATGAGTTCAAATCTGTTGCAATTTGCTCATGTGTTAAATGGATTGTGGAGGAACCGGAGGAGTTTTTTTGTCTCAGCAGGTAATATTCAAGACGTTCATCCATGTTGTGGAAGGCAACGCTGCGAATAACATCCAACAGTTCTCTGAATCTGGAACGGTAATTGTCCATCACAAAATAATACCAGCTCTTATTTTTAATCATTAGTTCATCCATCAATTCTACCGGAAGTTGAATGACTTCAGTTTCCTCTTTAACCACGGCATCAAGGTCAATTTTTCTGGATTTTTCGGAGCATACAAAACTGAGTGCGCAAGCCTGTCCGGGTTCCAGGTAATACATAAAATATTCTTCTCCTTCATCTCCCTCAGCCACCAGTTTGATGAGCCCTTTGGTAATTAACATGGTTGATTTTAAAGGTTGACCTTGTTGAAGGATTACATCCCCGGGATGGAAATGCCGAAGTGTACCACGCTCAGCAATGGTATCAATCAGTTCTTTATCAAATTGAGGGAATTTCTCCTCAAGTACTTTCCGTATTTCGCTCATGTTAGTTTTTTGATAGGATAAACACACAGGATGTTTCCTTTTGTTTTAGCCTGATTTTTATCCAGTTTGAAATTCTTTCTTTTTCAGGTTCTTTCAACTTGAACTTGGTTTCAATAACCAGCATTTTTGGAATAGGGATTGTGTCTGAATGGGGTGATTCATTTGCAAAATATACCTGTTGAATGGCAGGTTGGAGCTGTTTTAACTCCTCACCAAGGTTTATAAAATCGTTCCGTTGAAGATTTTTTAGTGCAGTCTCAAGCGCATTTATTTTATGTGATTTCTCCTCCAGGAGTTGACTCAAATTCTCCACTTGGTTAGAACTGGATTTCGATTTCCAGCCATATTGAATATGAAGTTGATTTTCTTCTAATCCTATTTGTCTTAAGCCGTTTATGAGTTCCAAGGAGTCATCAACACTTAATTGTTCACCGGCTAGAACCAATTCAATTTTCTTTGCATGTTGATTTAGGGTTCCTTCCAGGATAAAATTGTTTTTATAGGATTTGTACTGCTTAACAAATTGCTCCAGTTTTTGCTGATTCTTTTCGGATTGGTAGAAATGGAACCCAAGAAAAATGCTAGGGAAAAATACGGAAATGGAAACCACCCAAATGAGTTGAAGTAATCGTTTTCTGGTCCTTTCATCCAAACTAGAAGCAGGTTGAAGCTTTACTATTCGACCGGCTAAAACGGTAGCCAGAGCAATAAATACGGAATTGATGGTGAACAGGTAGAAAGCTCCCAGGAAGTATTTGGGTTCAGCATGCGCCAATCCAAATCCGGCTGTGCAAAGCGGTGGCATGAGTGCGGTAGCAATGGCTACCCCGGGAATAACATTTCCAAGGGACTTATGGGATAAGGCAATAATTCCGGCAAAACCTCCGGTAAGGGCAATTAATACGTCATAAATGCCCGGGGTTGTTCTTGCTAGAATTTCGGATTGTTGGAAGGATTCCGGAATTAACCCGAAAAACAGGGTAGAGGTGAGCAGACTAACGCCAACTGCGAACAAATAATTTCTAAATGAAATTCTGAGCAATTCAAGATCCCAGGTTGCCAATGCAAATCCCATTCCGTTTATGGGGCCCATTAAGGGCGAAATTAACATGGCACCAATGATAACCGCTGTTGAATTGGTATGCAGGCCTAGGGAAGCAATTCCAATGGCGAAAATGAGAATCCAAAGATTAGCCCCTTTAAATCGTACTCCAGTTTCAATTTCTTTTCGGAGCTCATTCTGATTGATTTGAGCTGTTTCAAGCTCAAGAAAATTACCAATTCTATAGAAAATCTGTTTAATCAAAAGGATTTAATTTTTACCAATATAGTGTTTTTGGGGATGAATTGAAATAAATGGTTATTTGAGTTTATTCTTCTGAATAGCTTGCTTTTTACCTTTTGCTTAAACGGATGGATTAACCGAATGCACAAGTTAACGGCAATTAGTTGGCTGAAAAAGAAGTGGCATGAAAATCCAAACATGTTTGCACATTGGCAACAAACGAAGTGGTTTGCAATCATGTAAAGCGCAGATTCTGAAGAGCTCCCGCAAAAGGCGGGACACGTGTGTGAATCGAGAGGTTCAAGTCCTTAGATCCCGCCCATGCGGGACACGGTTCTCCCGCATGAGCGGGACTGGTGTGAGAACGTAGGGGTGAAATTCCCCTGCGTTACTCGATTATAAGTCGTTTTTATTGTCATGGCATCAAAAATATGTCAATAAGTAATTGGTTTTCTTTTCGCCATCGCAACCAACCTGTCAATGGATTTTTGCATTTGTCAATGTAATTGTGACATGGTTCACCTTCATATGAATTATTTTCGTCATTGTAGAAACAATCATATCTCACTTTTATCCAATCACCTTTAATTTCCATTGGGCAAAATAACTCGTGTCCTTTTGGAATTGCCAATGAGTCTGCGTTGTCTTCAGGTTTAATTCTTAAAGTGTAATTTTTTGAAATTACTCCATTATCGTTTGTAAGCCGTCTTATTCCGAAAGATTGAGATATGTATTCGTCCCAAGTTTTGAAGTCATATTTCTTTGTCTTTGGTAAATATTTAATATCGGAAAAGTTCACTAAAACCTTATATGCTTTTTCACTTTTTGCAATACACACAAAATGCATTATCCCGTAGTCAGGCTTGAAAAATTTTGAGCATAAATTTATTTTGCTTCCATCTTCATACATGTCCCAACTTGCGATTTTTTCGCTCAGTAAACTGTCATTATAAATTTCAAATTTTGGTGGTGCAATGATTAAACCAATACCTAGACTAGCTACTTGATTGTCATAACTGCAATTGTTGTCTTGGTCGATTTGTTTGTTAATAGGTTGTGTTGATATGGTGTCAACGGAGGAATTGTCAATGGTGTCAATTTTACTTTCAATATTATTGTTTCTCTGTCCACAAGAAAAGAAAATCGTCAAAATGAATATGGTTAAAAATTGTCTTATCATGGTCGTCTTAAAATGGCTTATAACGTTCCTGGCACAGGCGCAGGCCGGACTTGAGGAACGAGATTTTGAAGCTAAAATAAAGAAACATGGAGAAAGATTTTGAACTAAGATGAAACCCCGGCTTGTTCGCCTGTGCCATGTTATGCGGTCGGCTTTCTTTTCTGTCGCTTATTTGTCGAGTGGTTTCCATTCTCCCTTTTTGAAATAAACGTTGTTAAATTTCGGTGAGTAAAATACTAAAAAAAAGCTCCAAGCACTTCGATAAGTTGTCGGATTACTTGTCATAATGTGGTGCGTTTTGTGTCTCGTCCTAAAAAAAGTTGACAATTTTTTGATGTTAACACTGACACAAATTTACATTTAGTTTTTAATCCTAAA
>Ga0102832_1000281_pt1 | contig 112524 bp, 99 predicted proteins | sample EBPBio282013_DNA_FD_88942 | JGI IMG/M metagenome (GOLD analysis project Ga0102832, IMG submission 88942) | Wastewater treatment Type I Accumulibacter community from EBPR Bioreactor in Madison, WI, USA - Reactor 2_5/28/2013_ DNA (Illumina Assembly) | ecosystem: Engineered > Bioreactor > EBPR >... | reverse complement strand
TCACCAACTACATAGCGAGATCGCTGCTCGAGACCGGCGGATTCAGACCCCAACTACACCCTGGATTGTGAAGAGCCGGTAATGCCATCGGCCCTGTGATCCGGGCGGGCCGGTTCCTCTTAGGCTGTGACGGGTGGGTGCCCTCTTCGCCGACTACCGGCCTGACGAGTCCGGCACCCCGTGCGCGGTCGACGTGCGGGTGATGGCACGGGCCGACCTCGACGGTTGCGTGGCGCTGGCGCTCGCGCGTGACGGCGGTGACCCCGCGGCCTGGCGGGCCTCGTTCGAGCGCAGTCTCGACGCCGACGACCGGGTGACCTTCGTGGCGACCCGCGAAGAGCGGGTGGTCGGCTACGGCACGGCCGGGTGGTTCGCCCCCAGCACGCTCGGCCCCGGCTCGACCGTCCCCGACGGCTGGTACCTGCTGGGCCTGGTGGTCGATCCGGAGGCGCGTCGGCACGGCGTCGGCCACCAGCTGACGACCGCCCGGCTCGCCTGGCTCCAGGCCAGGACCTCCCGGGTCTGGTACTTCGTGAGCAGCGCCAACCCTGCCTCGATCGACCTGCACAGCGAGGTCGGCTTCGAGCTCGTGGCCAGCGGCATCCCGGTCCCCGGGGCGACCTTCACCGAGTCCGGACGGCTGTACGGCCTGGCACTCGCCTAGCCGCACCGCACATCCCGGAAACGAAAACCCCCGAACCACTTGCGCGAAACGGCCAGTCGAGTATGGTCTTGACCACCAAATCCCAACGCGACTGTAGGTTTTTGCCGAGAGTCGCGGATGCCCGCCAAAGGAGGCAGGTATGAACCTTCGCACCAACCACGTCACGATCGCCGCAGCGGTCCTGGTCAGCACCGGGCTCGTCAGCTGGGCCGTCCCGCTCCCGGGCGCCAACGCGGTCGCCCCGATCGCCCACAGCGCCGTCGCCCTGGCCCCGCAGGGCAAGGTGACGCCCCCGAAGAGTGGCCATGGCAAGACCGTCACCGTCTACCTCACCCGTCACGGCCAGACCATCCTCAACACCCTCGAGCGCGTCCAGGGCTGGACCGACTCCCCGCTGATCGTGGCCGGACGCGCACTCCCGGTCACCGTCGGCAAGAACATCCGCGCCCGCGAGGGCAAGTTCGACGCCGCATACTCGGCCGACATGAAGCGTCACAACGAGACCGCGCTCCTGATGCTGCAGGGCGCGGGCCAGAGCCGGCTCGACGTCACCCAGCTCGAAGGGCTTCGCGAGGTCAACTTCGGCAAGTACGAGGGCTCTGAGAACAAGGAGCTGTGGACGGCTCTCATCGAGGAACTGGGCTACCAGGTCGACCACAACGCAGCCCCCACCGCCCCGGCGGACGCCAACGGCCAGAACGGCGGCTGGCAGACCATGCAGGCCATCGCCGCACGCGAGAAGGGTCTCGACGCCCTGATGTCGGCCATGAAGACCGTTGCCAGCGAGCCGGCGGAGAACGGCGCCGTCCTGCCCGCCGAGGACTGCACCGACGTCAACACCCGCATGTCGTCCGCGCTGAACGCGATCGCCAGGAGCGCAGTCCGGCACCACGACGACAGCGTGCTCGTCGTCTCCAGCGGGCTGTCGATCTCCTGCTACCTGACCGACTCGCTCGGGACGGTCGTCAGCGGCGGCATCTCGAACGTCGCCGTCAGCAAGCTGCAGTACGCCAACGGCACCTGGACCGTCCTGACCGTGAACGACAAGAGCTACCAGCAGTGACGTCCGGCCGGGGGACCCGCCGCGGGTCCCCCGGCGCTGTCCCCGCTCGGAGTGTGAATCCGCTATTCGCAGGCCGCATTTTCATGCAAGAATGGCGCAGGACCCACGAAGGAGACGGACGCATGCGCGCACCCATCGAGCGGTCGGCCCTGGCCGGCACCCCCTCGGAGCAGCTGCGCCTGATCACCAAGGTCGCCAAGCTCTACCACGAGCTGCACATGAAGCAGACCGAGGTCGCCGACCTGCTCAAGATCTCCCAGACCCGGGTCTCGCGACTGCTCCAGCGCGCCGAGGAGCTCGGCCTCGTCCGCACCATCGTGACCTCGCCACCCGGCGTCAACACCGACATCGAGGCCAGGCTCGAACAGCAGTTCGGCCTGCTGGAGGCGATCGTCGTCGACGACCCGGCCTCGCCCGAACTGCTCCTGCCTGCGCTCGGCGCCGCCGCGGCCAGCTACCTGGACGCGACCCTCACCGGCGCCGACTGCCTCGGCTTCTCCTCCTGGTCGGCCTCCCTGCTCGCTTCGGTGGACGCGATGCTCCCGTCCAGCAATCGGCGTGCGACCGAGGTCGTCCAGGTCGTGGGAGGCATCGGCGTCCACTCGGTGCAGGAACGCGCGAACCGGGTCGTCGCCCGGCTGGCCGAAGTGACGAGAGCGACCCCCTACTACCTGCCGGCGCCCGGCCTCCTGGACACCCCGGCGGCCGCCGAATCGCTCCTGCGCGACGGCTCCCTGAGCCAGCTCGTCGACGCCTGGGGCCGGCTCACGATCGCCCTGATCGGCATCGGCAGCCTCGAGCCGAGCCCGTTCTACCGTGCCTCCGGCAACGCCATCTCGAAGGCGGACGAGCAGGAGCTGCGCGGTATCGGCGCCGTCGGCGACATCCTGCTGCGCTACTTCGACGTGGACGGCAAGCTGGTCCAGACCGACATGAACCGGCGTGTGGTCGGCATTCCGCTGGACGTGTTCACCAAGGTTCCGCGACGGGTGGCCGTCGCCGGTGGCCGGCGCAAGGCCGCCGCCATTCTCGGTGCCGTCCGCGGCAAGTGGGTGAACGTCCTCGTCACCGACTTCGGCACCGCCGAGGCGGTGCTCAGGCTCGCCGCCCGCTGACGTCACGGCTGCGTCGGAGCCGGGCCCCCGCTCCCGACCCCGACGCGGTGCCGCCCGCCCTGACCCGATCAGGGCAGGTCGGGCACGACCGAGTCGGTGATCAGCTGCCGGCGCACCACATACGCGGGCAGGATGGTCACGTCTTCCTCGGCGAACCAGACGAACGGGTCGGTGGACGCGGTCAGCGCGAAGTTGGCCCACGGTTCGAACGAGCCGGAGCGGATCACCACCTTCGCCCGCGGCGCCCAGACCTCGATCAGCTCCTCGTGCGGCGCGGCGACGAACGTCGCGCCCGCCCCGGTGTAGATCTCCTGGACGTCGGCGTACAGGCGCGGGTGATGCGACTTCACCTCCGGGGCGAAGCGCACTTCCTCGACGAACAACTCTGCGCGCAGGACGCGGAGGATGTCGCGGACGTCGGGCAGCCCCGGGTAGAAGCCGAGGTCGATCCGGTTGGCCCCGGCCGGGATCGGGAAGCCGGCGTCGGTGACGAGCACGGTGTCGGTGTGGCCGAGCTGGGCCAGTGCCCGTGCGAGCTCGGGGTGGAGAATGCGTCCGGCGCGCATGTCAGCGCTCCTCTCGAGTCTTCATGAAGGCCTCGACCTGGGCCCTGGTGTGGTACGACGGGACGGTTTCCCACTCGGTGCAGCACAAGGCGGCGGTCGCGGTCGCGAAGCTGGTCGCCTCGGCGAGCCCGGCGCCCTCGCCCAGCGCGGTGCACAGGGCGGCGTTGAAGCTGTCGCCGGCCCCGTTGGAGTCGACGGTGTCCACCGGCCACGCCGGCGCGGTGGTCTCGACGACGTCGTTGTCCGCGAGCGTGTACGTGGCCGCACCCTTCTCGCCGAGGGTCATCACCACCGTCCCGCAGCCGAGCGCGAGGATCTGCGCGGCGACGTCGGCGTTCGACACCGGCGCGTCCGGGGCGAGACCGAGGACCACGCGGGCCTCGGTCTCATTGGGGGTGAGGATGTCGACGTCGCGCAGGTCGGCGCCGGTCAGGTCGACGGCCGGAGCCGGGTTGAGGACGGTGCCGGCGCCCGCACGGCGGGCCAACGAGAGCCCGTACAGGACGGTGGGCAGCGGCACCTCGAGCTGGGCGAGGACGACGTCCGAGGCGGCGATCGCGTCGGACGCCGCGTCCACGTCGGCGGTCGAGAACAGCTCGTTGGCGCCCATGTCGACCACGATGAGGTTCGCACCCGCGGTGTCCTTGATGATCAGGCCGACGCCCGTGGTGCGCTCGCCGGTGGCCCGCAGGCGATCCGTCCCGACACCCTCGGACTCCATCAGCCGCGCGAACTCGCGTCCGTGGTCATCGTCCCCGACCACGCCCACGAACTCGACGTTCGCACCCAGCCGGGCGGCCTGCACGGCCATGTCGGAGCCCTTGCCGCCCCACGTCTCGCGGTAGTCGCGACCGAGCAGGGTCTCACCGGCCAGCGGGATGCGGTCGGCGGTGATCACGAGGGCCTTGGCGTAGGACCCCAGAACGGTGATGCGTGCAGCCATCGCCCCTCCTCTGTCGATCTGTGTGGGGATCAGTAGGCGTTCGGGTCGCCGGTCACACCGTTGACGATGGCGGGCCCCGACGACGTCCCGACGAGCTCGGCGCCCGCGGCGAAGAGCAACTCCATCTTCTCCCGCGTGTTCACCTTGCCGGAGACCTTCACCCGGCAGGGCGGCTCGATGTTGGCCGCGAGGAGCGCGACGTCGTCGGTGGTGGCCGCGCAGCCGCCCTTGCCCCAGCCGGACGACTGCTTGACCCAGTCGATACCGGCCTCGAACGCGGCGCGGGTCGCCGCCCGCTTCAGCTCCTCGGTCGGCAGGAAGCCGAACTCGAGCATCGCCTTCACCACCAGTCCCTCGGCGTGGGCGACCCGGACGATCTCGTTCAGCTCGTGGCGGTACTCGGCCTCCATGCCACCCAGCAGGTACCCCGGGTTGGGCGGGAAGTCGAACTCGTCCGCTCCCGAGGCGGCCAGCTGGCACAGCGCCGCGAGCTTCATGTCCAGGGTGTCGTTGGCCATCGGGAAGTTCAGCGTCGTGGCGACGCGGACGCCGGTACCGGCCAGCACCTCGCGGGCCAGCGGCACCCAGCACGGGCCGATCATGGCCGCGTCGAACCCGTACTGGACGCACTCCTGGAGGTGGGCGAGCAGGCCGTCCCTGGTGAGGTCAGGGTTGACGTTGGTGTACTGGATGGCCTTCGCGACGGCGGCGCGCTCGGTGAAATCGATCATGGTTCCTTCGTTCGTCAGCGGGGGTGTGATCTGCCCGCGCATTCAGCCTCGCAGGGCCTCTGCGCATACTGCAAGCAGATAACGCATGAATATGCGGGTGGCTCAGGTCGGGGGTACGGGACGGGTCAGGGTGACGGTCACGGACCGCTCGGACGGATCGCAGCGCACGGCCCCGGAGGGCAGGACGGTGCCCGCGGAGGCGGACGCGACATTGCCCGCCATCGCCGGCAGGTCGAGGACCACCGGGCCGGCCGGGACGTCGCCACGGAGCTCGAGGGTCACCTCGGCGCCGGTGGAGTGGATCGTGAAGTCGATCAGCCGGCCGTCGTTGACGTTGACGTTGCGCCACTCCGCCACCGAGCCCGGCGCGAGCCAGGAGTCCGGGATCCCACGGCCGATGATCACCGTCCCGTCCACGTGCACGGACGCGCACGCCTGCAGGATGGCCTGTTTGGAGAACGACGTGCCCCAACTCTCGTAGTTGCCGTACGACTCCTGCGGCAGGTACATGCCGGCCCACTGGTCGCGTCCCTTGTCCTCGAAGGCCTCCGACCACTGGAACGGTGCGCACTGGTTGTCGTACAGGAACCGGACGTTCTTCAGCGACTCGGTGCGATGGGTGTCCGAGGCCAGGCACTGCAGCCCGGCCGCGGCGTTGTAGGTCGAGCCGTAGGTGACGTGGCCCCACCAGGCGCCCCAGCTGCCCTGGGGGACGACCCGGCGGTCGCGCTCGTGCAGGGCGTGGGCGATCGAGGCATCGAACTTGTCCTGCCAGGTGCCGCCGCGGTCGTAGCCCTTCAGCCGGGCGCCCCACGGGAACGTCGACAGGGCACCGGCGTACGCCACCCACGAGTAGAACGACCCGCGGGTGTAGCGCAGGTAGGCGACGTCGTCGAAGGCGCCGAGGTAGTGGTCGATGCCGCGGCGGGCCCGCGTCCGGTCGAGAGCGGCGTTGAGGGCATCGTTGAGGCTGTCGATCTCGGCCTCGACCCAGGCCTGTTCGTCCGCGAGCCCGAGACGGGTGGCGAGGTAGCGATACGCCTGGAGGCCGTGCAGCGCGGCCCAGTTGTCGCACAGCAGGTAGTCGCCGTCGTCCGACCAGTTCTCGAAGTCCTCGCCCTTGCGCATCAGGCCCTCGTGCTCGGGGTCGCCGAACACGCGGCAGGCGTGGATGTTGCGGGCGGCGCGGGCCAGGAAAGCCCGCAGGTCGGCGTCGAAGAACGCCTCGTCGCCGGTGTTCTGGAGGTACTGGGCGTACGGCAACAGGAACTTGCCGATGGTGTCCATGTAGTTCAGGCCGTCCCAGTCGGCGATGTCGGAGGAGTTCAGGACGCGGTAGTAGCCCGAGCCCAGGATCTGCCGGCCGAGCTCGTAGTCGCCCTCGCGGATGAACTGGTCGACGTAGTTGGGCACGTCGTGGGGGAACGTGCGGTCGTAGGTCTCCAGGCGTCCGGGGTTGGGTGCGCCGGCACGGATCTCGTAGTCGTCGCCCACCTTCACCATGCAGCCCCACAGCAGGATCTGGATCGCCTTGTACATGTCGGCGATGCCGGCATCGGGCAGCCGGACGGGGTGGGCGAGGCGGCCGATCCGCTCGTTCCAGCCGGCGGCCATCCGCTCGTAATTGCCCGCGAAGGAGCCGTAGCGGCCCGGGTCGTCCGGGTCGATCGGTGCGCCGGTCGCGAGCGAGACGAAGCCCTGACCCCAGCCGTCGCCGGCGCCGAGTTCGACGGCGAACGCCATCGAGGACGTGTCCGACTCGGTGGGGGCGCCGCCCAGCGGCACGTGGATGCGGGGGCTGGCGTTCACCAGCAGCCGCACGGCCGCCGCCGCCGCGGACTGGTTCACCAGCGCCACGTGCGAGTAGACCAGGGTGGCGTCGTCGGCCGGCGTCCGGACGGCGAAGTGCTGGATGGTCACCTCGACCTCGCCCGCTCGCCAGACCGAGACCGGGCAGGGCTGGTAGCCGTCCCGCAGGTACCAGCGGATCCGCTGCTTGCGGTCGGGCGCGAACTCGTCGGGGGCGTGCACGACGCCGTCCACCTCGACGGTGTAGAGGATGGCGGCACCGAGTCCCGGGGCGACGCCGCCGCCCATGAACGTCCACGACTTCGGGTGGTCGTAGATGGTGCCGATGTGCAGCCACTTCAGGGTGTCCGGAAGGTACGGCACCCGCGCGACGCCGTGGACGCCGTCCGGCCCGGGGACCGGGCCGCGGCGGAGGTTCGAGGGCTCGGACTTCGCGAGCTCCTCGAGGGTGGGGACGACGGCCTCCATGTGTATCTCTCTCCTGGTTCTGGTCTGGGTGAGGACGGTTGCCGGGCTCAGCCCTTGACCGCGCCGGCGGTCTGGCCGCCCACGATGTACTTCTGGCAGACGAGGTACATGACCACCACCGGGAGGCTGGTGAGCAGCACGTCCGCCGCGACGAGGTTCCACTGCGTTTCGTACTTGCCGAAGAAGTTGTAGACGGCCAGGGTCATCGGCCATTTGTCGGTCGAGTTGAGGAAGTACAGGGGCAGCACGAACTCGTTCCACATGTTCAGGAAGCACAGCACCGTCGCGGTGACCAGGGCCGGCGTCATCAGCGGCAGGATGATGCTGAAGAACAGCCGGATCGGGCCGCAGCCGTCGATCACGGCGGCCTCGTCGAGTTCCTGCGGGATCCGGGCCACGAACCCGTACATCAGGAACACCATGAACGGCAGCTGGATCGCGCTGTACAGCAGCACGATCCCGAGCCGTGTGTTGTTCAGCCCGAAGATCTGCATGACCTTCATCAGCGCGACGTAGTTGATCGGCAGCACGATGCCCATCACGAGGAACATGTAGAGGACGTTGTTGAGCCGCGTCCGGCGCCGGGAGAACATGTACGCCGCCATCGCCGCCAGCAGCACCGTGAGCAGGGTGCCGGCGGTGGAGTACAGCATGCTGTTGAGGAAGCCGTCGGCGAGTTTGCCCTGCTGGATGACGGTGAGGAACGTGGACGGGTCCCACTGCTTCGGCAGCGTGAACGACATCGACTGGGCGTCGTCGTCGCTCTTGAACGCGGTGAACACGATCAGCAGCAGCGGGATCAGCATGACCGCCGACAGCGCCCAGGCGATCACGTTCTTCACCACGCCCACGCCCCGGGCCTGGGGCGGGCGTCCGGTCCGGCTCATTCCTGTACCTCGTTCCGGGTGAGGACGCGGATCATGAACACGCCCAGGATCACCATCACGACCAGCATGACCGTGCTCAGGGCGGTGCCGACGGCGAAGCGTCCGTTGGAGAATTCGGAGAACACCGCGGTGTAGAGCACCTCGGTGCGGTGCCCGGGCCCGCCGTTGGTGAGGACGTACACGATGTCGAACACCTTCAGGCCGTAGAGGACGTTGAGGACGATGGCGACGGCGAGGGTCGGGCGCAGCAGCGGCAGGGTGATCCGGACGAACTGCTGCCAGCTACTGGCGCCGTCGAGTTGGGCGGCCTCGTAGTAGGTCGGGGAGATCGACAGGATCCCGACGAGCAGGATCACCATGACGTAGCCCATGCCGCGCCAGACGTCCACGCCGATCACCGACCACATCGCCAGATGTGCGTCGGTGAGCCACTTCTGGGCGAGCGCGTCCAGCCCCACCGCGCGCAGCGTGGTGTTCAGCAGGCCGTTGGCGGGGTCGAGGATCGAGCTGAAGACCATACCCACGATCAGGACGGACAGGATCGCGGGCATGTAGAGGATGGCGCGGTGGACGTTCAGCCCCTTGACCCCGGTGCTCAGCAGCACCGCGAAGGCGAGCGCAAGCACGGTCTTGAGGACCGTGGTGGCCACGGTGAACCACAACGTGTTCCAGAGGTAGTCCAGGTAGTTGCGGTCGGGGGAGAACACCCGCGCGAAGTTCTCCAGGCCGACGAAGGAGATCTGGTCGGAGTAGGACGACCAGTTGGTGAAGGAGTAGCCGATGCCGATCAGGCTCGGCAGGACGAAGAGGGCGCTGTAGAGCACCAGTGCACCGGCACCGAAATACCAGGGATAGATCTTCTTCTTGTCCACGAGGCCTGCTGCTTCCGCTACGTCCAGAGAGGTCGGTTGGGGGTGGCCGTGGGGCGGGAGGGGGCCGCCCTGCCCCACGGCCAGCTCAACTCACCAGTTGGAGTCCTGAGCGGTGTCGGCCTGGTCGGCGCGCCGCTGGTCGATCGTCGCGATCACCTCGTCGGCGGTCATGTCGCCGGTGAGGTAGGACGTGAGGTCCTTGCCGAAATCCATCCACTGCGGGTTCAGGTAGACCACCGCGTTCTGGTAGACGGTCGAGGTGCCCGGCTTGTGCGCCTGGATGGCCTCGGACACGGTCGCGGAGTACTTGGTCTTCAGACCGCTGAACGGGACTGCGTTGAACGTCGGCTCGGTGTCGATCATGTACTGGAGGTTCTCCGGCTGGGCGAGGAAGGCCAGGTACTTCTTGGCCGCGTCGATGTTGGGGCTCTTGGAGTAGATGAACTTGCTCGGGCCGGCCGGGGTCTCGGAGATGGTCTGGTTGTCCAGGTAGGGAGCGGCGAAGATCCCGAAGTCGTCCGCGCCGTACTTGCCCTTCGCGGCGACGATGTCGCTGAGGCCACCCATGAAGCCCACGTACATCGCGGCCTTCCCCTCGGCCATCTTCGCCGGGCCATCGCTGACCTGGTCGGAGAGCGCGTTGTCGCCCCAGTAGCCCGCGTCGTAGATCTCCTTCATCTGCTCGATCATCTGCTTGAAGATCGGGTGGGCGGCGAAGGTGGTCTTGTTCGCGTTCAGGTCGGCGACCAGGTTGGGGTCGGAGGCGTCGTAGGCGGCGGACACGTCGAAGAAGTTGAGCTGGTGGTGCCAGCCGTCCTTCATCGGCTCGTAGATCGGCTGGATGCCGGCGGCCTTCAGCGTGGCGCAGGCCGCCTTGAACTCGGCGAAGCTGGTCGGCGGGTTGATCCCGTGCTTGGCGAAGATCGTCTTGTTGTAGAGGTAGACGTAGCTGTCGGAGACGTCCCAGATCGTGATGCCGTACACCTTGCCGTTGGCGGAGACCTGGTCCTTGACGGCCTGGTTGAGCCGGCCGGTCCACTCCTGGTCGGACAGGTCGACGCCGTTCTTCTCGATCTGGAGGTTGGACACGATGTCGAACTTGCCGGACTGGCTCATGAAGATGTCAGCGGCCTGGCCGGCGTTGAGCTTGGTGGTGAGCAGGCTCGTGTACTGGTCGGACGGCGAGATCTGGTAGTCGATGTGGACGCCGGTCTGCTCCTCGTACTTCTTCGCGAGATCGAGCTCGGCGTCGTGTACCCAGCCCTGGCTGGCCATCACGGTGAGGGTCTTGGTCTCGGCGGCACCCGAGCTCGCCGGCCCACCGGAGGCGGGGCTGCCGGACGAGCAGCCGGCGACCATCAGTGCCGCCAACAGTGCAATGAACGTCTTCTTCATCGTTTCTCCTTGTCGGCCCAGGGGGCCGCCTCCTGATTTCGTCGGTGAATGGCTGGAAGGTGAAGCGTGCAGGATTGACTCTGGACCTCACTCTCGCATAGTGCAAGCGGCTGAAGCATATATATGCGAAGAACCCTCTTCGGGAGGATTCCGGGTGCCATAGTTGGGGCGTCGAAGGGCAGCGCGGTCGCCCGATGCGCATGGCCGTGAGGACCGCCGGGAACGAGGAACCATCGTGAGTACCGACCGTATCGAGATCCACGCCAGCCCCGACGGCTCCCCGTACGCGGACGGCTCCTTCGGTTACCCCACCGACGGGCTGCTCAACGCCATCACGCTGGTGCGGCGGCTCCGTGAGCCCGGCCAGCGCGCGGTCGTCTGGCTGCACCCCGGCGAGTTCACCCAGCGCGAGACGCTGGAGCTGGGCCCGCAGGACTCGTTCACCACGTTCGCCGCCCTCGACGCCGCGCGGCCGCCGGTGATCCGCGGTGCCGAACCGGTGACCGGCTGGGTCGAGATCGCAACGCCGCGCGGCCGGGTGTACGCCGCTCCCGCACCTCGCGACCGTGGCCGCTGCCTGTACGTGGGTGGCGAGCGCGCGCCGCGTCCGCGGTATCCCCGGGACGGGCTGCTGCGGATCGCCGAGCAGGAGGGCCTGGACCCCTCGGCGAGCTTCGTGGGAACGCTGTTCGACGGGGCCGACCGGTTCCGCTTCGCCGAGGGCGACGTCCCGCGGCTGTCCGAGCCGGGAGCCGTCGAGGTGGTCGTGCCCCACTACTGGGTGCAGGAGCGGCTGCCGATCGCCTCAATCGACCACGAGCGTCGTGAGATCGTCAGCGACCGCCGCAGCATCTTCGCGCTGCGCGACGACAGCGTGGAGGACTTCGCGCGCTTCTACCTGGACAACGTGGTGGAGGCGTTCGGCGAGGTCCCCGGCGAGTGGTACCTCGACGTCGCGGGGACGACCTCCGGAGCGGTCGGCCCGCAGGTGCTCTACGTCCCCCGGGACGGCGAGGAGCCCGCCGGCATCGACGTACGGATGCCGGTCCTCGACGTGCTCGTCCAGGCGGTGGGCACCGAAGCGGCACCGATCCGGGAGGTGCGGTTCGAGAACGTCGGCTTCGCGGACGCCGACTTCGCCGAGACGCCGGTGGCGACACCGCCGTTCGGCGTCCGTGAGGACCCCATGCTGCCGGCCGACGGACGCTTCGCCGCCGCCGTACAGGCGGCGAACACGGTGCCGGCCGCGCTCGGGTTCACGTTCGCCCGCTCGTGCGCGGTCGTGGACTGCGCGGTCGAACGGGTGGGCGGCTACGGGGTGGCGTTCGTCGAGGGGTGTCGGGGCAACCTGGTCAGTGGCACCCGGTTCGCCGACCTCGGGGCGGGGGCGATCCGCTCCGCCGGGTCGGGCGACCCGTCCGCGCCGGGCTTCAACACCGCCAACGAGGTGACCGACTGCACGATCAGCCGGGGCGGCCGGACGTATCCGGGCAGCGTCGGCATCCTGTTCGAGCACGGCTCGCACAACGTGATCGCGCACAACGAGATCAGCGACCTGTTCTACACCGGCATCTCGGTCGGCTGGAGTTGGGGGTACGGCGACAGCCCGTCCCAGGACAACCGGATCCTGGGCAACCGCATCCACCACCTCGGCCAGGGCGTGCTCAACGACATGGGCGGCATCTACCTGCTGGGCATAGCGCCCGGGACGGTCGTGCGGGGCAACCACATCCACGACGTCCGCTGCGCGAACTACGGCGGCTGGGGGATCTACCTCGACGAGGGGTCGTCGCACGTCGTGGTGGAGGGCAACGTCGTGCACGACGTCTCCAGCCAGGCGTTCCACCAGCACTACGGGCGGGAGGTGATCGTCCGGAACAACGTGCTCGCGTTCGGCGGCCAGGGGCAGGTGACGATCACACGTCCCGAGAGCCATGTCAGCCTCACCTTCGAGCGCAACATCGTGCTGGGGGATCATTCGCCCGGCTTCGTCGGGCAGGAGCCGCGAGGGCTGGCCGGCTACCGCGTCTACTCCGACCTGAACCTGTTCTGGGACCTCGAGCCAGTGCCGGGTGCCGTCCGAGCGGCGGACGGACGGACCGGGCACGGCGGTGCGGACTCGTTCGTGTTGACCGCTGGGCTGGATGCCGATTGGGCGGCGTGGGGCAATGACCGGCACTCGATCACGGCCGACCCGTGCTTTCTGGACGTGGCGGCGCGGGACTTCCGGACCGCTCCCGACTCGCCGGCCGCCGCGCTGGGGATCGTTGTCCCCGACGTGACCGGCGCGGGACCGCGTCCGACTCCTGCCCGGCAGCACCCGCTGCGTCCGCTCACCCTGCCCGACCAGTTCGCGCCGACCCGGGCCGTCACCATGCTCTAGCGGCGACCCCTCCGGGTTCTTCCTCCGCCCCCGCCACAAACGCCCCCGAAACTCACAAACGCCCCCGAGATTCCGGGGGCGTTTGTGAACATCGGGGGCGTTTGCGCGAGGGGGGGCTAGGCGCCGGTCGTCAGCCAGACGTAGCCGTACGGCGGCAACCGGACGCCGTCGTGGCGCGCGCCGCCGACCACGTCGTAGCCGCTCACGTCGGGGAGGTCGACCACCTGATCGGTGACGTTCACCAGGCACCGGACCTCGGACGCGCCCTCACCGCGCCGGAGCGCGAACACCCGGTCGTCGAGGCGCTCGACGTGTTGTGGCGAGTACGGGCTGAACGCGGGCTGCCCACGCCGGGCGTCCAGCAGTTGCTTCAGACCGGTCAGGACGCTGCGGCGCCGCGGGTCGGTCGACACCTCCTCGGCGAGGCGGTCCTCGTCGAGATGGGCACGGTTGATGCGTCGCGCGATGCCGGAGTGGTGGGCGGCCTCCGGGTCGCCGGCCGAGCCGAACAGGGAGTGGTAGTAGATCGCGGGGATGCCGATGAGGCTGAGCAGGATGGCGTGCGCGGCCAGTGCCTTGCAGGCGACCAGCTCCGGCCGTCCGAGCTCCGAGGGCGACGCGAGCGCGTCCAGATAGCTGATGTTCAGTTCGTAGACGTCCTGGGTCCCGTCGCGGTTGGACTTCATCGAGACCAGCCCGCCGTTCTCCACGACCCGCAGGACCAGCGCCTCCTGGTCCCGCGCGCTCAGGAGCCCCTGCGCGGGTCGCATGCCGATGCCGTCGTGGCTGGCCAGGAAGTTGAGGTAGGTGGCGCTGGCGCTCACCGGTGCGATCTGGTCGGCCCAGTCGGTCAGGGCCCGGACGGACCCCGAGACGAAGGTGTGCAGGACCAGCGGCGGGAGCGCGAACTGGTACACCTGATGCGCCTCGTCGGTGCCGGCGCCGAAGTAGGACAGGTTCTCGGCCTGGGGCACGTTGGTCTCGGTGACGATCTGGACGCCGGGCCGCACCTGGTCGACGACCAGTCGCCACAGCTTCACCACCGCGTGCGTCTCGGGCAGGTGCATGCAGGTCGTGCCCGACGTCTTCCAGATGAAGCCGATCGCGTCGAGCCGGATCGAGGACGCGCCGCGCGCGAGGTAGCTGAGCAGCACCTCCGTCAGGTCGAGCAGGGTGGCCGGATCGGCGAAGTTGAGGTCCACCTGGTCGGCGGAGAAGGTGGTCCACAGGGTCAGCGGCGAGCCGTCGCTGCGGGGGTAGTCGTGGAACAGCGGCGAGGTGCGCGGCCGGATCACCCGGTTGGTGTCGAACCCCGGGTCGAAGGTCGTGAAGTGCGCGGCCGCTCCCGGCTCGCCCGCGAGCGCCGCGTGCACCCAGGGGTGGGACGCCGACACGTGGTTCGCCACGAAGTCGAACATCAGCCGGTAGCCGGTGGACAGCCCGGCGACGTCCGCCCACGAGCCGAGCTGCGGGTCGAGACGGGAGTGGTCGGAGACGGCGAACCCGTCATCGGACGTGCTGGGGAACATCGGGAGCAGGTGCACGTCGGTGACCAGGTCGCCGACGTGCTGTGTGAGCGTCCGGTGGAGCGTGGCGAGCGGCGTCCCGCCGTCGCGGGGGTCGACGGCGTCGGCGTAGGTGATCAGCAGGACCGTGCGGTGGTCGGGGGCCGTCCGCGGCCCCTGCTCGGAGATCGCCGGCGCGTACGTCGCGACCAGCGTGGCGAGCTGTTCGGCCACCTCCGGTCCGCGTCCCGGGTACAGCAGTTCCAGGAGGGGTGTGGCACGGGCCACCAACGGTTCAGTCATGGGTGCCTTCGGTCAGGAAAGGGGTGGGTGGCGGGGTGTGGCCGAGGAGGTCGCGGACGGTGGTCAGGCCCCACTCGTCGAGTTCGGCGATGCGGTCGGAGCACGAGCGGAGACCGCTGACCTCGCGGACGACGTCCGCCCACGGCTCGCGCAGCGGGAAGCTGGGCCGCGCGACCAGGCAGTCCGCGTCGTTGACCCACAATCGGCCCTGCTGCCAGGCGCGCGCACGGGCACCCATCTCCCCCCGCAGCCCGGTCGAACCGTCCTGGCCCTCGGGGTGGAAGGTGTCGGGCGAGACCCGCATCGCGTCGACCAGCCCGACGCTGGGCAGGATCGGCGCCCCGCAGCCGACGAGGTACGCCTCGGGTCCGGCGCCCTCGCGGACGGTGGCCAGGCCGGCCCGGTACGCGCGGGTGCCGTCGGGATCCTCGGGCGTCCGGGTGAGGGCGCCGCCGTAGAGGAAGTCGAGCTTGAAGTAGTCGAAGCCGAGGTCGGCCAGTCGGGCGACGACGCCACGCAGCCAGTCCCGCACGTCGGGGCGGCCGAGGTCGAGCCCGCGCAGGGGCGCCCCCCAGTTCGCCCCGGCGTCGCCGACGAGCCAGTCGGGGTGGGTGCGGGCCAGCTCGCTGTCGGCGGTGGCGACGAACGGCGCCAGCCAGATGCCGGCACGCCGCCCGCGGGAGCGGATCAGGTCGGCGAGCGGGGCGAGTGAGCCGAACCGGACGTTCTCCGTCCAGTCGCCCACGCCGACCTCCCAGCCGTCGTCGAGCTGGATGACCTCGACCGGCAGGTCGCGGTCCTCGATCGCGGTGAGGTTCTCCTCGATGTCGGCTGGCGCCACGTCCTCGAAGTACCGGTACCAGGAGCACCATGCCGTGGGTGCGGGCCGCAGCTCGCCCACCCCGGCCGCCCGGGCGAGCCGGTCACCGTACCGGCCGAGCGCGGGGGCGACTCCCGCGGCGTCGACACGCTTCACACCGGCGGGGTCGCCGTCGGTGCTGATCCGCACCGTGGAGCCGTCGACCTCGGCGCGAATGCTCGGGATCGCGGTCGTCCGGTCGACGCCGTAACAACGGACGGGTTCGCCGTCGCCCGGGTCGAGGACCAGCAGGCCTTCCCCCTGGAACCCCGTCTGCGGCGGGAGGGCCCCCGCCCGGAACCGCATCGCCGCCCGGACGGGGTCCTCCGGCAGGCGGGCCGGCTCGTCGAGCCGGTACCACGTGGTCGGGCTCCAGCTCTGCCAGCCCTCGGTGTAGACCCGGGCATCGCGACCGCAGGCCACCTCGTCGATGGTGGTGAACCTGCCCGCGCTCCCGGTCACAGGCGGAGCCCGGACACGTCGACCACGGCGCCGCCCTGGCGGGCGGAGTCCCGCGCGCCGAGCATGAGCCGGACCGTCGCCAGGTTCTCGCGCGCCGAGTTCTCCGGCTCGCGGTCCTCGGCGATGGCGCACAGGAGCTCACCCATCGCGCCGGCGAAGCCGTCCACGAACCACTGCCCGCTCAGCGGGTGCTCGGTGACGGTGGTGCCGTCGTCGAGCGCCACCCGGTCGGAGTTGAACAGGACGCTGCCGCGGATCGTCCCTTCGGTGCCGTGGATCCAGAACGGGCAGGAGGGCGTCGCGGTGCGGACGTTGCCGGTCACCCGCATCTCGGCGCGGGCGCCGTCGGTGCAGGTGATGGCGATGGACGCGGACCACGGGTTGCGCGCGGTGTCGGGCTGGCCGGGCACCCGGGAGTCGCTGGCCTGCACGGTGTGCGCGACCTTGCCGGCCAGCCACGTGCGGCTGATGTCGATCCAGTGCAGCAGGTAGTCGGTGACCAGCATGTGTTCGAGGTCGTCGAACGGCGTGCCCGCGATCGGCGGCAGCGGCTTGTCGTGCAGGTGGCTGACGGCGAACACGTCGCCGATCGCGCCGTCGCGGACCAGGAGGGACGCGACCCGCCAGGGCGGCGCCCACCGTCCGTTCTGGTTGACCGCCACCCGGAGGCCCTTCGCCGCGGCCTCGGCGAGGACGGGCTCGAGCAGGTCCGGCTCCAGGGTCAGGGGCTTCTGCGCCAGGACGTGCTTGCCGGCGGCCACCGCCGCGGCGATCCAATCCGCGCGGGCGGCCACCGGAGTGGCGATGTCGACCACCGCCACCTCCGGGTCGGCGAGGAGTTCCTCGGGGCTGGAGTACACCCGGCCGACGGCCGGGAACCGGTCGCGGACGGACGCCATCGCGGCAGGGTTGCGGCCCCACACGCCGGCCACCTCCAGCCCGTTTGCCGTGTACGCCGGCAGGTGCGCGTCCTGGGCGATCCGGCCGCAGCCCAGGATCGCGATCGGCAGCCGTGCGTCGGGGAAGCGGGGACGGAAGTCGACGTCGGTCATCGGAGGCCGTCCTCGGCGGCGAAGCGGAGGACGACCTGGAGGGTCTCGGGGTCGGACCGGTCGAGCCTGGCGAAGGCCGAGCCGACCTCGTCCGCGTCCACCACGTCGGTGATCAGCGCGGCGGGGTCGAGCGCCCCGAGTCGGAGCTGCTCGCCGAACACCGAGAGCAACCGCGCGTGGTTCCAGCGGGAGCCGAGGCTGGTGGGGGTGCCCCCGATCTGGCTGGCGACGATCCGCACCCGGTTGTGGTGGAACTCCTCGCCCAGCCGGAGCGGCTCGGCCCCGCCCTGGTAGAAGCCGGACGCGACCACGACCCCGTCCGCCACGACGCTGCGGATGGCCTCGTGGAGCGCCCGGTAGTTGCCGCTGAGTTCGATGGCGGCGTCGGCTCCGAGCCCGGACGCCCACCGCCGCACGTCGGCACCGGCGCCTTCGGCCCCGTCCACGCCGAACACCGCGGCCGCTCCCATGGCCGTGGACAGGTCCCGCCGGTGCGGGATGGCGTCCACGGCGGCGACCGTCGCCCCGCTCAGGGTGGCCAGCCGGGTGGCGAGCAGGCCGATCACGCCCTGCCCGTAGATGGCGAGCCGGTCGCCCAGCTTCACGTCCGCGGCGAGGACGGCGTTCAGGGCGATGGCCCCGACCCGGAAGAACACGCCGTGGATCGGCGGGACACCGGCCGGCATCCGCTGGACGGCCAGCCGGGCCGCGGGGAGCACCGCGTCACTCCGGTGGCCCCAGATTCCGTAGACGACATCGCCGACGGCCGGCTCGGTGACGTCGGTGGCAACCTCGACGACCTCGCCGACCTCGGAGTAGCCCCACCCCGACACCGGGTAGGCGAAACTGGGCGGCCCCTCGACGAACAGGCGGCGCTCCGCGTCCCACTGCTTCGAGACGTAGGGATTCGTCCCGCGGTACGCGGTCAGTTCGGTACCGGCCGAGATCCCGGAGTACCAGGTCCGCACCCGGACGGTCCCGGGCAGCAACTCCTGCTCGGGGCATTCGACGAGCTCCACCTGTTTCGGTGAGCTGAACTGGACGACCGTGGCCACTTCGTCGTTCCTTCCCGGCCTTGGGTGGGCCTTCGCACTAGCTTCAGTATAAAGGTTTGGCATCTTTTGTCGACTAGCTTGACGAAAGATGTTAGCGTTGTGCCAACGGCGACCAAGCCGTCTCTACCAACGGAGGGGAGACCTCATGCGCAAGGGATGGAAGCCAGTACTGGCGGCAGCCGCCGTCGTTCTGGCCATCACCGGCTGCACCAGCGCGCCGACCAGCACGACTTCGGCGGGCTCGGGCAGCGCGAAAGTACTGACGGTGTGGACCGTCGAAGATGTGGCCGAGAGGGTCGCGACCCAGCAGAAGATCCTGGATGCCTACACCGCCAAGACCGGCGTCCAGACCAAGCTCGTCGCGGTCGCCGAGGACCAGCTCGCCACGGTGCTGGCGTCCGCCGCCGCGGCGAACGACCTGCCCGACGTGATCGGGGCGGTCTCGATGAACGGGATCAACCAGCTCGCCACCGACAAGCTGCTGGACACCGATGCGGCGGCGAAGATCGTCAACGACCTCGGCGCGTCCACGTTCTCGCCGCGGGCCCTCGAGCTCCTCAAGGACGGCGACACCCAGCTCGCCGTGCCGAGCGACGGCTGGGCGCAGCTGCTGTTCTACCGCAAGGACCTGTTCGACGCCGCCGGCCTGGCGGCACCCACGACCTACGACGCGATCGCCAAGGCGGCGCAGGCGCTCGACAACGGCAAGATGGCCGGCATCGTGGCCTCCACGGCCGCTGCGGACTCCTTCACCCAGCAGACCTTCGAGCACTTCGCGCTGGCCAACAACTGCCAGCTCGTCACCGGTGACCAGATCACCCTGAACAGCCCGGCCTGCCAGGAGTCGCTCAAGTTCTACGCCGACCTCATCAAGCAGTACTCCACCTCCGGCGCGCAGGACGCCGACACCACCCGCGCCACCTACTTCGCCGGTGACGCCGCCATGGTGGTCTGGTCGTCCTTCCTGCTGGACGAACTCGCCGGCCTCCGCAAGGACGCCCTGCCCACCTGCGACAAGTGCACGGACGACCCGAAGTGGCTCGCCAAGAACACCGGCGTGGTCAGCGCGATCCAGGGCCCGAACGGCACCGAGCCCGCCTCCTTCGGCGAGATCGTGTCCTGGGCGGTGCTCACCGGCGCCGATCCGGACACCACCGGGCTGGTCGAGTACATGATGAACGACGGCTACGTCGACTGGCTCTCGGTCGCGGCCGAGGGCAAGGTGCCGACCCGCTTCGGTACCGCGGACGAGCCGGCGAAGTTCACCGACGCGTGGAAGCAGCTCAAGACCGGTGTCGACACCAAGGAACTGCTCTCCGACACCTACAGCGCGGAGATCCTCGCCGCGGTGGCGGCGGCTCCGAACGGCTTCAACCGTTGGGGGCTCCCGCAGGGCAAGGGCGCGCTCGCCGCGGCCGTCGCGAACCAGTTCGTGATCCCGAAGATCCTCAACGAGATGTGGGACTCCGGTCTCAGCCCCGCGGACGCGGCGGCCAAGGCCCAGGAGCAGGCCCAGGCGATCAGCGACGAACTCGGCTGAGTCCGACGTGGCGCAGAGCCTGACAACGCCGACGACCGGCCGGGGTGGACGCCGTACCACCCTGGCCGGCCGCCAGTCCCGCACGGGACTGCTGCTGATGAGCCCCACCCTCCTGATCATCCTCGTGGTGGTGGTCTTCCCGTTGCTCTGGTCGATCCTGATCTCGTTCCAGGAGCTCAAGCTCATCCAGATCGGACGGGCCAACCCGTTCGCGCCGCTCACGCTCGACAACTTCCGCCTCGTCCTCCGCTCCGGAGCCCTCTGGAGCAGCCTGTGGACCTCGGCCGTCTACACCTTCGGCTCGGTGGTCGTCACCACCGTGATCGGGATGGTGGCCGCGCTGGCCGTCCGCAAGCCGTTCCCGGGACGCACCTTCGTCCGCGCGGCGTTCCTGCTGCCCTACGTGGCGCCCGTGGTGGCGGTCACGTTCGTCTGGAAGATCATGCTGAACCCCGAGTTCGGCATCGTCAACGAGTTCGGCCAGCGGTGGCTCGGGTGGTCCGAGCCGATCCCGTTCCTGACCCAGTCACGCGGCATCTGGGACCTGTTCGGGCTCCAGATCCCCGTGCCCACCGCCCTGCTGACGGTGATCCTGTTCGAAGGATGGCGCTACTTCCCGTTCGCGTTCCTGTTCCTGATGGCCCGGCTCGAGGGCCTGTCGAGCGAGCCGGAGGAGGCCGCCCTGGTCGACGGCGCCACGCCGTGGCAGAGCTTCCGCTACATCCTGCTGCCGCAGCTCGCCCCCGTCCTCACCGTGCTGGTCCTGCTGCGCACCATCTGGACGTTCAACGACTTCGACGACATCTTCCTGCTGACCGGCGGTGCGGCCGGGACGCAGGTGGCGTCCGTCCGCATCTACGAACTGCTCACCGTGCAGCGAAACGTCGGCGCGGCGTCGGCCCAGTCGCTGGTGCTGGCGCTCGTCCTGATCCTGCTGCTCGGGATCTACGTGACCGTGCTGCGCCGAAGGGGGGAGAGGGTATGAGTCGCTCCTACTCCTACGACACCTGGAACCGCGACCGGGTGCAGCGGATGCTGTTCGGCATCGCCCGTCCGGTGGTGATCGGCGTGCTGCTGCTCTGGGTCATCCTGCCCTTCTACTACATGGTGCTGCTGTCGTTCATGCCCATCGAGAGCCTGCTGCGCGACCCGGGCCGGCTGTGGATCACCCCCGACGAGTTCACCCTCAGCACGTACGAGAAGGTGCTGCGGTCCGTCCAGGACGGCGGGCAGGGGTTCGGCTCGTTCCTCGCCAACAGCGGCGTGGTCTCGATCAGCTCGGTGCTGCTCGCGCTGGCGATCGCCATTCCCGGCGCGTACGCGGTGGCCAGGCTGGAGTTCTTCGGGCGCCGGAAGGTCAACGCGCTGTTCGTCGCGACCTACCTGTTCCCGGCCATCGTGCTGGCCATCCCGCTGTTCGTGCTGTTCACCCGGCTCGGACTGCGCGGGTCACTGGTCGGGCTGGTGCTGGTCTACATCGCCCAGACCGTCCCGGTGGCGGTCTACATGCTGCGCAACTACTTCGAGACCGTCCCGGTCTCGATCGAGGAGTCGGCGCGCCTGGACGGGCTCGGCACCTTCGGGACGCTCTGGCGGATCACCCTGCCCCTGTCGCTGCCGTCGATCATGGCGACCGGCCTGTTCGTGTTCATGATCGCCTGGAACGAGTTCCTGTTCGCGCTGCTGTTCCTGGTGGACCGCCGCGAGAGCTGGACGGTCTCCCTCGGCCTCGCCCAGCTGTCGGGCAGCATCGAGGTGCCCACCACGATCCTGATGGCCGGATCGGTCGTGATCACCCTGCCGGTGATCATCCTGTTCTTCGCCACCGAACGGCTGCTCACCGGCGGGCTGACCGCCGGGGCCGAGAAGGGCTGAACCGGGGACGGCATGGAGTGGATCAGCGCCGTGGAGCGCGACCAGGTGATGGGGCAGGAGCCCTATGCCCTGGCGGTCAACGAGGTCGCGCAGGCCCGATGGTCCGGACGCGACATCGCCGGCCTCCCGGAGCGGCTCGCCGCCCTCGCGCGAAGCGACGCCGAGGGGTTGCTCGGGGTGTACGCCGCGGCGGTCGCGGCACCCGCGGGGGACGTCGCCTTCGAGGCGTCCGACTGGGCGGAGATCCAGGGGGTGCTGCCGCGGCCGCGTCACCTGCCGGCGGTGGACCCCGCCCGGTTCGCCGGCCAGGTGGAGGGCGCGTGGCTGGGGCGCGCGATCGGCAACATGATGGGCAAGCCGGTGGAGAAGGGCTGGGAGCGCCACCGGCTCAAGGCCTACCTCGAGGACCTCGGCGCCTACCCGCTGCGGGACTACGTGCCGCTCGCCGACGAGGACGCGGCGGCGCAACTCGGCTTCCAGTCCTGGAAGGGTCTCACCCGCGGACGGATCGCCGGCGGCGTCCGGGACGACGACCTCGACTACACCGTGCTGGGGCTCCTGTTGCTGGAGAAGCACGGCGCGCGACTCACCACCGACGACGTCGCCCGCGAGTGGCTGCGGCGGTTCCCGGTCTACCAGCTGTACACCGCGGAACGGGCCGCCTACCAGAACCTCGTCCGGGAAGTGCCGCTGGACGAGGTCGGGAGCCACCACAACCCCTACCGGGAGTGGATCGGCGCCCAGATCCGCGCCGACGTCTACGGCTACTGCTGCCCCGGCCGGCCCGACCGTGCGGCCGCCCTCGCCCACCGTGACGCGCGGCTGAGCCACCGTTCCAACGGGATCTACGGGGCGATGTGGGCGGCGGCCCTGGTCTCGGCGGCGTTCGTCACCACCGGTGCGGAGGAGTCGGTCGAGGTCGCCCTGGAACAGGTGCCGGCGGGCTCCCAACTGGCCGCCGAGGTCAGCCTCGTCCTGCACCAGTACCGTTCCGGCCTCGACTGGGAGGAGTGCATGGACTCACTCGACCGTCGCTGGGCGGGCCTGAGCTGGGTGCACGTGCTGAACAACACCGGCGCGCTCACCGCGGCCCTGTTGTGGGGACGCGGCGACGTCGCCACCACCGTCGGCCTGGCCGTCCAGACCGGACTCGACACCGACTCGATCGCGGCCACCGCGGGATCCTGGGCGGGCGCCCAGGTCGGGCGGGACGGGCTGCCCCCGAACCTGGTCGATCCGCTGGAGGACCGGACCGCCACCGCCGTGTTCGGCCATCCCGTTGTACGGTTCAGCGAACTTGCCGAGCGCACCGTCGCCGTCGCGCAGACAATGGCGGCGGACTGGAAGGAGGAGTCATGCCCCCGGGACCCGGAGACGTTCTCAGCCTGATCCGGCACGGCAAGGTGCGCACGCGCGGCGACATCGTCGACGTCACCGGCCTGTCGCGGATGACCGTGGCGCAACGCGTCGACCTGCTTCTCGAAGCCCAGCTGATCCGGGAGGGCCGCGGGGAGAAGCACACCGGCGGACGCATGCCCAAGCGGCTCGAGTTCAATGCCGAGCACTCGACGGTGGTCTCGGCCGCGGTCGACACCAACCACTCGCGGGTGGCGATCACCGACCTCGCCGGACACATCCTGGCCGTGGAGGAGTGCGCGACCGCGGTCTCCGACGGCCCCGAACTGGTGCTGAACACGATCGGCGACGCCGTCCGGGGGCTCCTGAAGCGCCACGGCGTCGATGCGGCCCGGGTGAGCGGGTTCGGAATCAGCATCCCGAGCCCCATCGACCCGGTGACCTGGCGGCCGTCCCAGCCGCCGATCATGCCGGGCTGGGACGCCTACCCGATCACCGAACACCTTCGCGACATCCTCCCCGTCCCGGTGTTCGTCGAGAACGACGCGGACGCGATGGCGCTGGGTGAGCAGGTGACCGGGTACCCGAACTGTCGGGCGTTGTGCCTGGTGAAGGTCTCGACGGGCATCGGCACCGGGATCGTCATCGACGGCAGCCTCTACCGCGGCATCGACGGCGGCGCCGGCGACATCGGCCACGTCCGCCTCGCCGAACACCCCGACGCCGAGTGCCAGTGCGGCGCGCGCGGGTGCCTGGCCGCCGTGGCCAGCGGACGCGCGGTCGCCCGGGCGCTCTCCGCGCTGGGGATCCCGGCGCGGTCCGGGCGGGACGTGGAGCGGCTGCTGGCGGAGGGCCTGCCCGAAGCGACCCGACTGACCCACGACGCGGGCCGCGAGATCGGCAAGGTGGTCTCCACCCTGGTGTGCATGCTCAATCCGGGTGTGCTGCTGATCAGTGGCGACCTGGCGTCCTCGGCCCTGATCGGCGGCATCCGGGAGACGCTGTACACGCTGTCGCTGCCCCGCGCCACCCGTCACCTCGACGTCCGCCTGGGCGCCCTCGGTGAGGACGCCGCCATCATCGGCATGAGCCGGGTGGTGGTCGACCAGGTCTTCTCCGCCGAGGCGATCGACGCCCGGCTGAGCGAGTCCGCGTCCGTCCCGGGGTAGTTCCGTCCGGCCTCCGCCGATCCGCCAGGCTCCCGCCGCCTCCGCCCCCGGGTCCCCGCCACAAACGCCCCCGAAACTCACAAACGCCCCCGAAATTTCGGGGGCGTTTGTCAACTTCGGGGGCGTTTGCGGGAGAGGCGGGGCGGACGGGAGGCCGGGGAAGAGGGCGGGACGGAGTGGACGGAGGCGGACGGGGGGTCAGGCGTCCCCGTGGGCGGCGGAGGCCTCGGCCTTCTGGGCCCAGCTGCCGATGTCGCCGTGGCCGATCGCCAGGGCGATCAGCTCGGGGAAGGCGTCCGGGGTACAGGCGAACGCGGGGATGCCGAGGTCGGCGATCTGCTGGGCGGTCTCGGCCGAGTAGCTGGGCTTGCCGTCGTCGGACAGGGCCAGCAGCACCACCGGCACGACGCCGGACGCCTTCAGCTCGTCCAGCTTCGCGAGCATCCGGTCGGGGGCGGAGTCGTACAGGTCGGTGATCAGCAGCAGCACCGTGCGGGGCGGAGAGGTGATCAGCTTCTGGCAGTACTCCAGCGCGGGCGTGGTGTCGGTACCGCCGCCCAGCTGGGTGCCGAAGATCACGTCCACCGGGTCGCTGAGCTGCTCGGTCAGGTCGACCACCGCGGTGTCGTACACCACCAGCGACGTCTTGAGCGCCCGGATCGTGGCCATCACGCTCGCCAGGATCGACGCGTACACCACCGAGCTGGCCATCGAGCCGGACTGGTCCACGCACAGCACGACCTCCCGCTGGACGCCCTGCTGCCGCCGTCCGAACCCGATCAGCCGCTCCGGCACCACCGTCCGGTACGCGGCCTGGTAGTGCTTGAGGTTGGCCCGGATCGTCCGGTTCCAGTCGATGTCGCCGTGCCGCGGACGGGCCACCCGGTTCGCCCGGTTCAGCGCCCCCCGCACGGCCTGTCGCACCCGGTCGGCGAGCCGGCGCTCGACGTCCTGGGCCACCTTTGCGACCACCTGGCGCGCGGTCGCCCGGGACTGCTCGGGGATCACCCCGCGAAGGCTCGCCAGCGTCGCCACCAGGTGCACGTCGGGCTCGACCGTCGCCAGCATCTCGGGCTCCAGCAGCAGCCGTCGCAGCCCCAGCCGCTCGATCGCGTCCGCCTGCATCACCTGGACGACCCGGGTCGGGAAGTACGTGCGGATGTCGCCGAGCCACCGTGCCACCCGCGGCGCGGACGAGCCGAGGCCCGCCCTCCGCTCCCCGGTACCCTCCTCGGCGGCGTCGTAGAGCGCGGCGAGGGCGGCGTCCATCGCCTGCTGCTCGGTGGTCAGCGCCACCTTGGCGTGCCCCTCGGGCTCGGTGCCGAGGATCAGCCGCCACCGCTGGGTGCGTTCGGCGTCGTCGGTCATCGGCTCCCCTCCCGCAGGATCATGGCGACCACCGCGAGCAGGTCGGCCACGTCGCTGAAGTCCTCCGCCTCGCTCGCGCTAGCGGTGCCGCTGCGGTCCAACCCCGAAATGGCGGACGCGAGCTGGCGCCGCGCGGCCTCCGGCCAGCCGCCGAAGGTGCGCCGCAGGCTGGGCAGGACGTCCCCGAACGCCTCCGGGTTGATGCCGACCACCCACTCGTCGAGGATCCGCAGCACCTGGTGGTCGTGGATGAGCAGCATCGGGTTGCCGCCGAGGAATCCCTCGACCCAGTTCGCCTGCCCCGCCGGCTCGGTCGCCCGGGACAGCACCCGCCACAGGCGTCCCGCCGCTTCGTCGTGGTCGATGCGGCCCCCGTCGGTCAGCAGCCGGACGAGCCGCCCGGCGATCGTGCCGGGCACGTCGCGCCGGTCCGCGCACTCCAGCAGCGACAGCGTCCACAGCTCGCGGGTGTCGGGGTCGAGCAGCGAGATCGAGGCCGCGACCGCGTCGATCGCGCGGCGCAGTTCGGCGGCCGCGTCGTCGGAGAGCCCGCTGGCCGCGGCCGGCAGCCCTGCGCAGCCGCGCTCGAGCACCGCGCGGGCCACGTCCGCCAGCCGGGTGGTGTCGGTGCCGCGGACGTCGCCGTACCGCTGCACCCGCGCCAGCGGCGGGACCGCGTCCAGCAGGCGAGTGATGTCGGCCTCGTGCGCGGCCCGCTCGTCGAGGACGGCGAGCAGCGGCGGCAGCGCGTCGTCCAGCCCGGCGAGCAGCGCCCGCTCGACCGCGCTGGTCACGGTCGCGAGCCCGGTGGTGTCCTCCAGGATCGCGGCGGTCGCGGCGCTCGCCACTGTGTTGCCGCGCCGGGCCGCGTCGATGATCCGGACGGCGAACTCCGGCTTCCACTCCAGCGTCCAGACCTCCTTGAAGGTGCCGGTGGAACGGGCCTCGGCCGGCACCGCCCACGGGATCGCGAGGATCCCGAGCTGGCGCAGGAACCGCGACTTCGCGAGGTCGCCGGGCTTGCGCAGGTCCAGCGTCAGGACCTTCTCGGCGGCCTCGAACTTCAGCCGCAACGCTCGCGCCCGGGTGCGCAGGTCGGTGTCCAGCGGGACGGTCGGGACGCCGTCCGGCACCTCGCCCATCGACTCCCCGACCACGGCCTCGCGGGTGACGAGTTCGAGCAGCACCGGGTTGCCGTCGCACAGCACCGACCACGTGGCCTCGGTCACCTCGCTGAGCCCCGGCACCGGACGGCCCCGCAGCGCGGCGAGCGCCCCGGCGAGGCGGACGGCCTCGATCACGCCCGCGGTGCTCACCGGCAGGTCGTGCTCGCGCAGCACCGCCGCGACGCCGCTGAACCAGCGCGCAACCGGGGCGTCGTCGGTGCGGAACAGGTGGGCGTACCAGCCCGGCGAGGCCACGCCGGCGCCGTACCCGGACGCGAACGCGAGCCGCGAATGCGTCCACGGCACCCAGGTGAGCTCGGTCTTCGCCTTCTTCGCCCCGGCCAGCAGCTTGGCGTCCGCCGTGGCGGGGGGCAGTTTCCCGGCCAGGGCCGGGGCGTGCCAGGCACCGCAGACGACGGCGATCCGCTGGTGGCCGGCCTTCGTCGCCGCGCGCAACTGCTGCCGCATGTGCGCCTCCCGGCGCTGGGTCTCGGGGTCGTCCTCCGGCGTCAGCGCGCGCAGCTCGCCCATCGCCTCGAGGAGGGCGTCGAACGGGTCGCCCGCGCTGCGGAGTTCGACCGCGTCGTCCCACCACGCCTCGGGGTCGTCGAAGCCCGCTGCGGCGGCGAGCCGGGCGATCGGGTCGGTGCGGACGGGAGGCTCCGCCGGCTCTTCCGCAGCGGTCTCGGGAGCCGGTGCTGTGGTCGTGGGGTCGTCCCCGGGCACCGGGGCCGGGTCGGCGTCCCCGTCCGGCTCGGTCACGACGGGCTCCTCCGCGGCCAGGCTGAGGGTGCTGGGCAGGTCGATGAACCGGACGGGAACCCCGGCCCGCGCGGCCCACGTGAGCGCCTGCCACTCCGGCGAGAAGGCCGCCATCGGCCAGAACGAGGAGCGCCCGGGATCGGTGGTGTCCCAGGCGAGGATCGCGACCGGCGGCACGAGGTCGGGGTCGGCCACCCAGGCGAGCAGCGGGTCGGCGTCCGCGGGTCCCTCGATCAGGACGCAGTCCGGCGCGTAGTCGGTGAGCGCCCGCTCCACCGCACGCGCCGACCCGGGGCCGTGGTGGCGAACCCCGAGGACGCGGACGGGTGGCGCGGCCACCGGGTCGGTCACCGGCTCACCTCGCGGGCGGCGCGGTAGAAGTCCTTCCAGTCGGCGCGTTCACGGACGACGGTCTCCAGGTACTCGTTCCACACGACCTGGTCGGTGACCGCCTCCTTCACGACCGCGCCGATGATCCCGCCGGCGACGTCGGGCGCCCGCAGCAGCCCGTCGCCGAAGTGGGCGGCGAGCGCCAGGCCGTGGGTCACGACCGAGATCGCCTCCGCCGTCGACAGCGTCCCGGACGGCGACTTGACCGCGGTCCGCCCGTCCAGGGTCTGCCCCGCGCGGAGCTCCCGGAAGATCGTCACGACCCGGCGGATCTCGTCCGCGGCGTGGTCGGGGCTGGGCAGTTGCAGGGCGGTGCCGAGGTCGCCGACCCGCTGGGTGACGATCGCGACCTCGGCGTCGACGCTGTCGGGCAGCGGCAGGATCACGGTGTTGAACCGCCGCCGCAGCGCGCTGGACAGGTCGTTCACGCCGCGGTCGCGGTCGTTGGCGGTCGCGATCAGGTTGAACCCCGTGCGCGCCTGCACCTCGCCGGTCAGTTCGGGCACCGGCAGCGTCTTCTCGCTGAGCACGGTGATCAGGGCGTCCTGCACGTCGCTGGGCATGCGGGTCAGCTCCTCGACCCGCACGATCGCGCCGCGCTGCATGCCGAGCATCACCGGGCTGGGCACGAGCGCGTCGAACGACGGCCCGGACGCGAGCAGCTGCGCGTAGTTCCAGCCGTAGCGGACGGCCTCCTCCGCCGTCCCCGCCGTGCCCTGCACGACCAGCGTCGAGTCGCCGCTGATCGCCGCCGACAGGTGTTCGGACAGCCACGACTTCGCGGTGCCGGGGACGCCGAGCAGCAGCAGCGCGCGGTCGGTGGCCAGGGTGGCGACCGCGATCTCGACCAGCCGCCGGTTGCCCACGTACTTGGTGGAGATCTGCGTCCCGTCCGGCAGGGTGCCGCCGACCACGTACGTCACCACCGCCCACGGCGACAGCCGCCAGTTGGCCGGACGCGGCCGGTCGTCCGCGCGCGCCAGCGCGGCGAGCTCGTCGGCGTAGAGCTGCTCGGCGTGCGGCCGGAGGGCGGCGTCGGCGGGTGTGGGCTCGGTCATGGGTCAGCCTTTCGGGTCGGCTTCGGGCGTGAGCAGCGGGTAGGCGAGCAGGGCCTCGGCGAGGGCCTGCCGGAGCTGGAGGGCGGTGGACGCGGCGCGGATGCCGTCCTTGACCACAACCGGCGGCTTCTCCGGGAGCCGCCCGGAGAGGTCGGCCAGCCCGTCGAGGAGGGCGGGCGCGGCGAGCGGATCGGCGTGGCGGCCGACGGCGGTCAGCAGTTCGGACGCCCGGTAGGCCTGGTCGCGCTGGAGGGCGAGCCGGCCGATCACGTCGAGCGCGGCGACCGCGACCGTCGGGCTCATCGGCTGCGGGACGATCAGGGTGACCAGCTGGGCGCCGGTCTCCCCGGCCAGGGCATCGACCACCAGCCGGTCCCGCAACCCGGGCTCGAGGACGGGCAGCAGCACCGGCAGCAGGGACGGGTCGGCCTCGCCCAGGGCTGCGGCCAGGTCGGCGTCCCGCCACCGCATCGCCGCCACCGCGAACGCCGGCCGCAGGTCGATCGGCGCGTCGAGGTACTCGGCCGGCCCGGTCGCCAGGTCGGCGGCGGTCGCGCCGACCAGGGACGGCCAGCGGTCGGTCGGCACGATGCCGAGCACGTCGAACAGGTGCAGCCGTTCGGCCGGCTGGTTGTCCAGGTCCTTCTCGCGGTACAGGTCGCGGCGGGTGGCGGCGGTCACCGGAACCGGCGCCACAACCGTCAGCGGCCCGCGGAGCAGGCGTTTCTGGAGCCGGACGTGGGCGCCGGCGAGCGACTCGGCCCGGGCGACGTAGGCCGAGCCGGGCAGCCAGGCGAGCAGTGCCGCGGCCAGCTCGCGGACGCCCTTCGCGCGGTCGTCGAGCCGGGCCTCCAGCAGCGGCTCGTCGTCGGCGCCGAGGCCGTGGGTGAGCTGGCGCAGGAGCAGTTCCCTGGTCTCGGCGTTCTCCTTGGCGAACCCCGGGCCGTCGAGCAGGGCGCGGCCCGCGGCCGGGTCGGACCGGCGGACGGCGGCCAGGTACGCGGCCCGCTGCTCGGCGCTGCCGTCCTCCCACACCTGCGGGTCGGCGGCGTCGTCCGGTCCGGCGCCGCGGTCGAGCACCGTCCGCCACACCGGGTCGAGGGCGACGATGGCCCGCCAGCGGGCGTCGAGGAGCCCGGCCACGTCGCGGGCCACGCCGGGCCGGTTCACCTCGGCGAGCAGCGGCAGCATCAGGTGGTAGGGCAGCGTCAGCCCGCGGGCGGCGAGCGCGGCGAACGCCTCGCGCTGCAACGGCTCGCGCAGCGCCCCCGCGCCGGCGATGCGGTGCAGCAACGCGACCACCGCGTCCGGCACCTGCGGACGGGACGGGGCGGGCAGCTCGAGCGCGGGCAGGTCCGGGCCCGGCGCGGGGCGCGCCCGGCGGGCGGTGGCGTACCCCGCGGCGGCGTCCAGGAGCACCTCGGCCGGGTCACGCCCGTCCGCGTCCTGGACGACGCCCAGGATCGGCTCGGGCAGGTCGGCGGCGGCCAGCGGACGGGTAGAGGTGCCCACGGCAGCGGCCGTGGCGAGGCCGGCGAAGTCGATCACAGCACCACCAGCTCACCGTCGACGACGGCCGCGCCCACCTGGAGCCCGTCCGCGCTCAACTCCCCGGAGAACACGCAGGACGCACCGCCGGCCACGGCGAGCGCGGGCCACGCCTTGTCGCCGACGACGGCCACCGAGTCGCCGGCGTCGTCCACCAGCCCGAAGCCGGTGGCCACGTCCTTCTGGAGGCATCCGGCGACAACCACCGGCCACTCCCCGAGCCAGGGGTCGCCGGCCAGGGCCGACCGCCAGGCCCCGGACGCCTCGGCCACGGTGAGCGCCGGCGGGGTCCACGGAGCCACCGCGCGGGCGTGCTCGTCGCGTTCGCCCACGGCCGCGCGCAGGGGCGACCGGCCCGGATAGAAGTGCAGGGTGGCGTCGAGTTCGGTGCCCGGGTAGAGGTTGGAGGTGAACGCGGCGCCGCCGGCGGCGAAGAACATCACCAGCGCCGGACGGCCGGTGGTGCGTCCCCACAGCCACACCCGCCGCACCGAGACGCGGTCCTCGTCGGCGTCGCGCAGGCCGACGACCACCCAGGTGTCATGGACGCCGGGGGTGGCCAGCACGTCCTCGGAGCGCAGGGTGAAGCCGAGGTGCGCGCGGACGGTGGCGACCAGGTCGTCGGGGAGCGTGGCGCGGTTCTGCCAGGCCCGCACCAGCAGGTGGACGCGGCCCAGGCCCTCGGTGAGGCGGGCGGGCCAGTCGGGGGTCGCGTCGGTGATCCCGGCCAGGTCGTGGAGCCGCCGTGCGAGTCCGGGAGCCTGCGCGTCGACGAGCCGGACGGCCTGCTCCTGGAGCCGGCGCGGACGGTGCTGGCTGTCGGCGGCCAGGCCGCGTCCGACCAGGTCGCGAAGGAACAGCGACAGGTCGGCGAGGCCGGCGTCCACGCGGGCGTCGCGTTCGGCGGCGCGCAGCAGGGCGGCCTGCTCCTGCTCGGGCGTCCGTTCGGCGGGCGGGGCCTCGCGGCGGGCGGTGCGCTCGGCGGAGCGTCCGGCCCACTCGGCGGCGAAGTCGGCGACGCCGGTCTCGTCGACGCGGCCCTCGGCCCACAGGTAGAGCAGCGCGACGCTGTGCTTGCAGGGGAACTTGCGGGACGGGCAGGTGCACTTGTAGCGCGGCTCGGCCACGTCGATCGAGACCTGGTAGGGGGTCTTGCCCGAGCCAAGGCAGCGACCGAACAGCAGGCTGCCGGTCACGCCGACGTCGCTCCAGGGTGTGGGGATCGCGAGTCGGCGTCCGGCCTTGCGCACCTGGTCGTCCGGGGCGGCATCGTCGACGCGCCGCACCGTCCAGCGGTCGCCCGGATCTGCCACAGGCCAAACCCTAGCCAGCGATTCGCTCCTCCCCCTTCGCAAGCGGTGAGTTGGGCCGCGATGTCGCCGCCCTAACTCACCGCGTGCGAAGGGGGAGGGTGGGGGCGGGCCTCCCGGTTGCAGATAAGAGCATAAGATTATAATGTTTAGGGATGACTCTGGCCCTTCGCGATGGCTCGGGGCTGCCGTTGCAGGACCGGGTGCGGCGCTACCTGCTGGGCGAGATCGTGGCCGGCCGGTACGTCCCGGGGGCGAGGTTGCCGACCGAGAAGGAGCTCGCGGCGCAGCTGGGTGTCTCCATCGCGCCCGTGCGCGCGGCCATGGAGCAGCTCGCGGCGGTCGGACGCGTCGAGCGGCGCCAGGGCAGCGGGACCTACGTGCGTGGCCCGCGCATCCAGCACCCGCTGGCCGCGTCCGGGAGCCTGACCGATCGCCTCCGCGAGGGCGGCCTGCCGTTCGCCACGGACGTCGTGGCCAGCGGTCTCGCCCCGTGTGCCCCCGCGGCCCGGGAGGCGCTTGGCCCCGACGGCGACTGCTTCCACCTGACCCGACGGTTCGCCGTCGAGGGCCGACCGATCGCCCTGCTCGACTCCTGGACGCGGATCGTCCCCGGCCTGGCCGACGTGGCGTCCTTCCCCTTCACCGACGGACGCTCCCTGTACGCCGAGCTGCGAGCCCGCGGCGTCCAACCCGTGCGTGCCTGGTCGGTGGTCGAGGTCGCCTTCTGCGACGACGACCAGGCCGAGCTGATGGGCGTCCCGTTCGGAACCCCGGCCCTCCAACTCACGTCGCTGGCGACTGCCGACGGCCGGCCGCTCGAATGGTCACGTGCGCTCTACTCGGCCGACCGGCTCGCGCTGAGCCTCGGCCCCGACATCGGCGCCGGCCCGCGCTGATCCCCGTCCCCAACGCCTCACGAAAGCAGAGAACATGACCGATGCCTCGACCCTCGTCGACAAGATCCACGGCGGCGTCGCCGGCGCGGTGATCGGCGACGCCCTCGGCTCGCTGACCGAGACCCTCAGCCGGCGCCAGATCGCCGAGCTCTACGGCTACGTCGACGACTTCCGCCCGTTCGCGTTCAAGCCGTTCGGCCAGACCCGCGAGGTCGCGGCGTGGACCGACGACTCCTCGCTGATCGTCTACGGGATGCGCTCGATGATCGCCGCGGGCGGCCTCACCACCGAGGGTGTGATCGCCTCGCTCGTCGACTGGTCGCGGACGTGCCCGGCGGCGAGCCACTCGGGGCCGACGACGCGGCGCGCCCTGGAGCGCATCGCCGCCGGCGAGGACCCGGCGGTCGTCGGACGCGGCGACGTCGGCGCCTACTCCGGGACGAGCAACGGGGGTGGGATGAAGGTCGCCCCGGCCGGCTGGCTGCACCCCGGAGACGTCGGCGCTGCGGTCGAGGCGGCGGCGCTGGTCTGCCTGCCCACCCACAACACGAGCCTGGGGATCTCCGGTGCGGCCGCGATCGCCGCGGCGTGCGCGGCGGCGGCCGTCCCCGGCGCGACGGTCGATGACCTTGTGGAGGCAGCAATGGAGGGGGCCCGGCTGGGCGAGGCGATCGGGTGCGAGCGCGGACGCGAGGTGGCCGGGCCGTCCATCGCCCGCCGCATCGGTCTGGCCGCGCAGACCGCAGCGCAGGCGTCCGACTTCGACACGGCCGTCCGCGACCTCGCCGAGGTGGTGGGCTCGAGCCTCGCGACGGCGGACTCGGTGCCGGCCGCCATCGGCCTGGTCGTCGCGGCGGGCGGCGACGTCAACCGGACCGTGGTCGGCGCGGCGAACATCGGTGACGACACCGACACGGTCGGAACGATGGCCGGGGCGGTCGCCGGCACCTTCGGGGGCCGGGGCGCCGTCCGGGAGGACTGGTACGAGCGGGTCTGCGCGACCAACGACCTGGACCTGGAGGGTTTGGCCGGCGACTTCGCCGCGATGGTGCTCCGCGGACGGACGCGGTGACCAGCGTCCTGGTCGTCCTCGACCGGTCCAACACCGACGTCTACCTGACGCTCGGCAGCCTTCCGGCGCCCGGGGAGAAGGTGCTGGTCGAGAGCACCCGGGTGGTGCCGGGCGGGGTTAGCGGGAACTTCGCGGCGAACATCGCAGCGCTGGGTGCCACCACCACGGCGGTCGGCTCGCAGACCACCGACGAGCTCAGCGAACTCGACCTCGCCGACCTGCGGTCACACGGGGTGCGGATCGTCACCGACCCGGGCACCGCCGGCCCCGGGTTCACCTGCTACATCCTGCTCGGTGGCGGGGGCGAGCGGTCCATCCTGGTGGGCCTGCCGCCCGACGTCGACCGAATGGTCGAGGGGGTGGGCAACGCGCTCGACGCCCTCGGCGACGAGACGTTCGACCTCGCGTACCTCGGCGTCTGGAGTGGGCAGGTGGCGCCGTTCCTCGACCGGCTGCGAGCCCGGGCGCGGGTGGTGGCGACCACGCTGGAGAACGCAGCGTGGCCGGCGGACGAGGCCGACTTCCCCGCCGACGCCTTCGGACTGGTGTTCTGCGCGGACGAGACCTACGACCCGCACGCGGAGACCATCGAGCGGTGGCAGCAGCGGGGCGGCTTTACCCTGGTGGTCACCCGGGGAGCAGAGGGCAGCGGGCACCGGCTGCCCGGCGAGGACTGGGTCGTGGCGCCGGCCGCGGAGAGCGCCGCGCCGATCGTGGACACCTCGGGTGCCGGGGACTGTTTCGCGTCCGCCTACTGCTACGGCCTGCTCACCGGCCGGTCCGGACGGGCACTGCTGGAGGAGGCCAACTCCCGTGCGTGCGAATCGATCGCGCGCTTCGGTGCCCGTCCGCCAGCCCGTCCCTAGCCATTTCGGACCCCTGACCCTCGCAAGCTGTGAGTTGGGCCGCGATATCGCCGCCCAGCTCACAGCTTGCGTTCGGTGGGGCTAGGGGAGCCGTTCGGTGCACTGGCGGCCGTCGGCCGCCTCGGTGCGGAAGCCGTCGGTGTCCCAGCGCGCGACGACGCAGCGGGTGGTCCAGTAGAAGGTCCACGTGTAGCGCTGGAGGGCGACCTGTTCGTCGTTGTAGGCGTCGTTGGTGGGGGTGCGGTTGGCCTTCCAGAAGGCTTCGAGCCGCGGCGCCCAGGCCTCCTCGTTGCGCTGGTAGTCGGCACGCGTGGTGCCGGCGAACATCGTGTTGAGCTGTTCGGCGCCCGCGGACCGGACCGCGTCGGCGCCCCCGATCGAGATGCCGACGGCGAGTCCGACGGTGACGAGGATCGTGAGGGCGAGCGTGGCGAACCGGCGAAGGTCCAGGTGCCTGCTCGCGATGGTGTCGCGGACCAGCAGGATCACGGCGGCCAGCCCGGCTCCGAGGAAGGCGCCCAGCGTGTTGGCAGCGATGTCGGCCAGATCGTTGGCGCCCACACCCAGGAGGGGCTGGGCGATCTCGATGGCCAGCGAGAGCAGCGCCCCAGCGCCAGTGACCCGGAAGGGCGCCTTCCACAGCAGGGTGGCGAACAGTCCGAGGGGCACGAACAGGGCAATGTTCAAAGCGGTGTCGGTCCCGACGTGGCCGGAGACGAGGCGGTCGAGCGACCAGTGGGTGAGGCACTCCACGCACGAGACGGTCGGCGGATCCCGCAGCAGCGTGGCCTGGATGATCCCGCCCACCGAGAGCATGGCGAGGAAGAACGCCACACGCCGGGACGTCGCGCCCAGGCGTCGGCGAAACGCCATGGTGAGACCGATGGCAACGACCAGGATGATCGCCCCGTTGACCGCCAGGTTCGCGGTGTCGAACGCGCTGAGGTAGTTGCTCATGCGTGGGCGATGTTCACGGTGATACCTGTCCCGAGGTGGCCGGCACGATCGAGCGTACCGGCCATCGGGTGAGGTCCTTGGTGTCCTGACGGGCGTCAGCCGCCAACAACGTGTGCAGTTACCCACCGAACACGGGGCACAACGTCACACGCTGAGTGGCTCAGGCCTTCGCCTCGGTGAGTCGCTTGGTGCAGTCGACGCCTCCGAGCCGTTTGGCCCCTTGGCGGATCAGTTCGAAGTAGCGGCGCTTCGTCGCAGCTGGCGCCCTGTTGTGTCCTCCACGCGGCATCGCGATCCCTTCGGTTCAGGATTCGCAACGATCGCTGTGCGCGGACACAATCTTCTTGATCCCTGCGCGAATCAACGAGTCATCGTCGGCGATCATCAGCCGGGTCGGATTGTCGCTGCTTGCGTGAGCCATGCCCATCGACACTGCCTCCATGCCTCCGTGTGAGAACCCGGGGCGACGTAGCGGACCCCTGAGCTTCCGCTACCTCTGATTGAGGGTGCGTGGGTTCCTGCGAGCCGGTCCCTCGGACCTCGGGCCCGTTCTTGGGGGCGGAACGGCGCGCGGGGTCAAGCTGCGCTTCCCAAGGATTCTGTCCCGTCTCGCCCGGGGACCGGGAGTGCCGCGGGTGTGGTCAGCCTGCCTGGAGCCAGCGGATAAGGGGGGTCGTGTCGTTCATGAGGAAGCGGAAGGCCCCGACGACCATTGGGTCGCGGTTCAGAGTGCAGGGCCGAGGTCGAGGACGCCAAGCTGGGTCGTGGTTGACGCCTGGGTTTGGCAGGTGGACACCGAGCGGTGCGGGTCCCGCGGCCGTCAAAGTCAGTTCGACTAAATGTCGGCCTTCTTCAGCTCGTCGAGCAGCTCAGGGGTAGCGATCATGTCGCCGAAGTCGTGGCGGGCTTGGGTGAGGACCTGGCTGTCGGGGGTGCGGTTGGTGAGCCACGGGTGGAGGTCGGCGGCTGTGACGAGGTACCGGTCGGGGCAGACCTCGGTGATGGTCCACGCGTCGAGGTTGTGGGCGCGTTCGAGGTGGTGTGTCGTGAGGAGCTGCACAGCGTGAGCGTCGAGCACGAGTCGATCGATCAGGTGGGTGTTGTGGGGCCTGGCCCACTTCGCGGGGTTCAAGAGGAAGGGCCCGAAGTCCTCGCTACTGAGGAATTGCGGGTGGGCGCTGCTATAGAACCGGCGTAGGAAGGCGTGGCTCATCAGTTCGGGGTGCCAGGTAAACACGGCGCTGGCGGCATCGATCTGTTCGGCAAGGCTAAGCCCGTCGTTGACGAGGCAACCGGCGAACCCGCGCGTGTCGAAGTTGATGGTGCGGACTCTCTTGGGGTGGGCGCCACCGCCGTAAGCCTGGGTGAGCCCGGTGTGTTTTGTCGCCATCGCGGTGACGGCGGGCAGGTCGGCGGGCCGTACTTCGGTGAGGATCCCAGCGTGAAGGAATGTCTGCTCAGCGCCCTCTCTGCACCATTCCGCAGCCAGCCTGGGCACCTCCTGAGCGACCTGATCGTTCCACGCCCAACGAGGCGGGTCTTCGTAGTGCCAGCCCGGATAGAACGCTGCTGCACCGATCCACGCGTCTGGGGGACGGGTCTGTAACCACGGCTCCCACCTGGCCGGGCTTGCCGCGGTGAGGGTACCGCTGAGCCCGCGGGCGTCGAGGCGCCGCGCTAACTCGTCCAGCCAGGCCCAGAGCTGTGGCGGCACGGGTTCGAGCATGAACACCGGCCCGGACGGCGAGGGAGCCACACCCGCCTTCATCGGGGAAAGGCCTCGAAACTCGCCGCTCGCGAACCCGAAGTCGGCCTCCTGAGCGAGCGCCGCAGCAGCGGCCGAAGGGTCAGGACATCCGGCGAACAGCACCAGTACCCCGTCGCCGAACTCGCGGCGCTGCCGCTTCAACTTCGCCAAGTCCACCGAGACTGCCACGACGTCATTATGGGCTGTTGAAGGTTCACCTGCTGGCTGGGCCGAAGCGGTCGGTGGCGACAGCGTGTGCAGTTACCCACCGAACACGGGGCACAACGTCACACGCTAATGGCTCAGGCCTTGGCCTTGGCCTCGGTGAGGCGCTTGGTGCAGTCGACGATCAGGTCGGCGAACTTGTCCCAGTCCAGGGTCATGGCGACCTTGGTGCGGTAGTCCTTCTGCTCCGAGGCGGTGCCGCCGAAGTGGCGCATGCCGGACGCGGTCTGGAAGTTCGCGACCGTCTGGCCCTTGCTCCAGCGACCCTCCAGCTCCACGCGCACGTCCGCCAGTTCCGTGGTGAACGCGGACGGGTCGATCAGCGCGGCCACGCAGCAGGCGTCGTGAACCGCCGGGTACGGAATGTCCAGCAGGCCGTTGTGCGTGGTGTGCACGAACGCCCAGGTGTCGAGGATGAACTGGCTGATGTCGCCACCGACCGCCCGCACCCGCTCCTGGAGCTCCGGGGTGGCCAGCGCCTGGTGCTGGGTCAGGTCGAGCCCGATCATCGTCACGTCCCAGTCGGCGCTGAACACGACGTGCGCGGCCTCCGGGTCGGCGTAGATGTTGAACTCCGCCACCGGGGTGATGTTGCCGCGCGTGTAGCTGCCGCCCATCGCGATCACCTGCTTGACCCGCTCCACGATCCGCGGCTCCTTGCGGACGGCCAGCGCGATGTTCGTGTACGGCCCCACCGGCGCCAACGTCACCGTCTTCGGCTCGTGCGTCATCACGGTCTCGATGATGAAGTCCACCGCGTGCCGCGGGTCGAGCTCGAACGACGCCGGCGGCAGGTACGGCCCGTCCAGACCGGTCGCGCCGTGGATGTCGTCGGCGATCACCTGCTCGATCACCAGCGGACGCTCCGAGCCCCGCGCGACCGGCACTTGGATCCCGAACGCCGTGCACACCGACAGCGCGTTGCGGGTGACGTTCTCGATCGTGTGGTTGCCCGCGACCGTGGTGATGCCGAGCAGGTCGATCCGGGGGTCGCCGGCCGCCAGCAGGATGGCGATCGCGTCGTCGTGTCCGGGATCGCAGTCCAGGATCAGCTTCTCCATGTGTGTTTCTCCGTTCGAGGTCGGGGCCGGACGGCCCTATTTGAGGGTCGCGCCGGCGTCCACGACGAGTTCGGTGCCGGTGATGTAGCGCGCCTCCGCGCTGCACAGCCACCGCAGCGCGAGCGCGATGTCGACCGCCTCCATCCGGTGGATCGGCATCGGCAGGTCGAGGTTCCCGCCGGTCTGGGTGGTGGCCTGCCACTGCTCGGCGGCCGGGTTCTCGGTCATGTACGTGCCGGTACCGCCCGGGTGCACGATGTTCACCCGGATGCTGTCGCCGGCCAGCTCCAGCGCCAGCGCCTTCACCAGCCCGACCAGCCCGCGTTTCGCCGCCGAGTAGTGCCCGGACGTCGCCAGCGACTTCACCGCCGCGATCGACCCGACCACACCCATCGCGCCGCCGCGACCGCCGGCCAGCATTGCCGGAACCGCCGCTGACAAGGTGTTCCACGTGCCGGTGAGCACCACGTCGATCATGGTCTGCCACTGCTCGGTGGTGGCCTCCCAGGTGGAGGGCGGCCAGCTCGCGATGCCCGCGTTCGCGATCACCACGTCCAGCCGGCCGAACCGCTCCTGCGCGGTCGCCACCACGGCGTCGCAGTCCTCCCGCCGCCGCACGTCGCAGAACGCGGACGCGACCGGCGCGCCCGCCGCGGCCACCAGCGCCGCGGTCTCGGCCAGGTCGTCGTTGGACGCCGTCGAGTACGTCAGCCCCTGCACCTGCCGCGCCACGTCGGTGACGACCACGCTCGCCCCCGCCTCCGCGAACGCGAGTGCCGTCGCCCGGCCGATGCCGCGGGCGGCGCCGGTGATCCAGACGGCCTGCCCGGTGAAGTCGATCATGCCGGTTCGCTGACGTCGATCGCCGCGTCGCCGGCGTTCACCAGCAGGTCGACGAAGTCGTCCCCGAAGTCGGCCGGGCTCTCCAGCACCACCCGGCAGTGCGCGCCCTCCTGCGCCGGGTAACCCATGTACATCCCGCGCAGGTCGCACAGCGTCTGGCCGCGCCCGGGCCCGTCGGTCGAGTCGACCCGCGCGTTCACCACCGGCGCCAGCGTCGGCACCAGCGTGCCGGCCGCGATCGCCACCGCCACCACGTCGTGCATGCAGCTGAGCGGACGCCCGAACGACTCGCGGGCGAAGAAGTCCATGTAGAAACCCATGATCCGCGCCTGGTACTGCGCGATCGTGCCGCCCGCCTCGAGCCGCGCGACGTGCTCGGGGCCCATCAGCGTGCGCATGGTCACGTCCAGCCCGACCATCGTCAGCGGCCAGGGCGCGTTGAACACCGCGGCCGCCGCCTCCGCGTCGTGCCAGATGTTGGCCTCGGCCACCTCGCTCACGTTGCCCGGCGCCAGCGCGGCACCGCCCATGATCGTCACGCCGCGCACCAGCGTCGGCAGCTCCGCGTCCAGCCCGAGCGCGATCGCCAGGTTCGTCAGCGGTCCGACCGCCACCACCTCGACCTCGCCGGGGTGCTCCCGGCACAGCCGCACGATCTGCTCGGCCGCCGTCCCCGGCGCCGCCGGACCGACCGGACGCCCGGTGCCCCGGTTGCCCTGCCCGTCACGACCGTGCACGTGGTACGCGATGTCCTGCGCCCGCTGGTTCACCGGCCCGGCCGCGCCCGTCGCCACCGGGATGTCGCCGCGCCCGCACATCTCGACCGCGTGGATCGAGTTGCGCGTCGCCAGCGGCGCGTCCACGTTGCCCCACACCGACCCGACCGCGAGCAGGTCGATCTCGGGGTGCAGCGTGGCGTACAGGATCGCCATCGTGTCGTCGACGCCGGTGTCGCAGTCGAGGATCATCTTGATCGGCATGGGTCGTCCTTTCAGCGCCGCGCGGTGTCCAGGGCCGCGATGCGGGAGATCAACAGGTCGGTGAAGCCCGGGACGTCGACGTCCAGCGCGACGTCGACGTTCGGCGGAAGGGGTGAGCCCTTCTCGCTCTGGTGGAATTGGACGACCGTCATGCCCCTGGTGAGGGTGCCCGCGCACTCGACGTCCACGAAGAGCCGGCGGGTGGTCAGCAGGTCGGGCCGGAACACCGCCGCCACGGCCAGCGAGTCGTGCTGCGCTGTGTCGGGCGAGCCCGTCCACTTCTCGTAGAAGCCGGCGTAGTGCGCGACCATCCCCAGGACGGCCTGAGCGATCGGCCCTCCGCCGCGCAGGCATTCCCAGGCGGACGGAGACACGACCGACTTCTGAGTCACGTCCAGCCCGACCATCGTGATCGGCACCCCGGCGGCGAATACCCGGGCGGCAGCCTCGGGGTCGAACCAGATGTTGAACTCCGCGGTCGGCGTGGTGTTGCCCAGCCGGATCGCCCCGCCACCCATCAGTACGATCCGCCCGATCTTCGCGTACGTCTCCGGGTAGGCGCCGTGCAGCAGGGCGATGTTCGTCAGCGGGCCGATCGGCACCACCGTGACCGGCTCCGGCGAACCCTCGACCAGGTCACGCAGCAGCTCGACGGCGCCCCGACGGTCGGCGGGGATCGGCGAGCGTGGCAGCGGGACGCCGCCGAGCCCGTTGCTCCCGTGCACCTCCTCGGCGGATTCGGACGACCGTGCCACCAGCGGACGGGCCGCGCCCATGCCGACCGGCACGTCCGTGCGGCCGACCAGGGCGAGCAGGTCGAGCGCGTTACGCGTGGTGTGCTCGATGCCGACGTTGCCGCCGACGCTGGTCAGGCCGAGCACCTCGATCTCCGGGCTGGCGAACGCCAGCATGATCGCCAGCGCGTCGTCGATGCCCGGGTCGGTGTCGATGATGATGGGTGTGGTCACTGCATCTCCTTCTTGGCGTCCGACAGCCGCTGGATCGCGTCGATGGCCAGGTCCCAGAAGCGGTCCTTGTCGATCGCGGTGCCCACGAAGGCGTTCTTCGGCTCGTCGAACAGGTCGTCGAAGTCGGTCACGGTCATGCCGTACGTCCAGTGCCCGGCGGTCTCCACGGTGACGAACGCCTCCCGCGTGGTCACCAGCGTCGGGTCGATCAGCGCGGCCACGCAGCACGGGTCGTGGACGGGCGGGGCGTCGAACCCCTGGCGTGCCTTGTAGGTGCTGCCGAAGAAGTCCAGCACCGCGCCGACGAAGTCGCCCAGCTCCGAACCGATGGCCTTGATCCGCGCCACCACCTCGGCGTCCGCGGTCGCCTGGTGGGTGAGGTCGAGGCCGAACATCGTCAGCCGCTTCCAGCCGCCGTCGAACACCGCGGCCGCCGCCTCGGCGTCCGCCCAGATGTTGAACTCGGCCGCCGGCGTCCGGTTGCCACGCCCGTACGCGCCACCCATCAGGATCACGTGCTTGACCCGATCGACGATCCGCGGCTCGGTGCGCATCGCCAGCGCGATGTTCGTCAGCGGCCCGGTCGGCACCAGCGTGATCGTGCCCGGCTCGTGGTTCATCACCAGGTCGATGATCACCTCGACCGCGTGCCGGGGGTCCAGCTCGCGGTTGGCGGGCGGCAGCACCGGCCCGTCCAGCCCGGACTCCCCGTGGATGTCGGGCGCGACGGCCTGCCGGCGCACCAGCGGCACCTGCGCGCCCATCGCCACCGGGACGTCGTCGATGCCGGCCACCGCGCACACCGCGAGGGCGTTGCGGGTGACCTTCTCGGCGGTCTGGTTACCGGCGACCGTGGTCACGGCCAGCAACTCGATCCCGGGGTTTCCGGCAGCCAGCAGCATCGCCAGCGCGTCGTCGTGCCCCGGGTCGCAGTCGAGGATGATCTTCTCTGCCACCCGTTCGGTTCCTCTCTGTGTCGTGTCAGGCCACGCTGGCGGCCAGCGCGCGCCGCTTGAACCGCTTGCGCAGGTCGAGACCTGCGAAGACGAGTGCGACGATCGTGATGATGTACGGAGTCATCAGGGCCAGGCTGGAGTTGAAGCCGGCCACGCCCAGCTGGTCGGCGACCGCGTCCGCGGTGCCGAAGATCAGCGCGGCGATCAGCGTCGGCACCGGACGGGCCCGGCCGAACGTCAGCGCGGCGACTGCGATGAAGCCGCGCCCCGAGGTCATGCCGGCGGTGAAGCTGCCCAGCGTGGCCATCGAGAGCTGCGCGCCGGCCAGGCCGCACAGCAGTCCGGCGATCAGGATCGACCAGAACTTGGTGCGCCGCAGCGGGATGCCGGCCGCCTCCGCGGCCCCGGGATCCTCGCCCACCGCGCGCAGGTGGACGCCGAACTGGGTCCGGTACAGGACGTAGCTGAACAGCGGCACGCACAGGAACGCCAGCCAGACCAGCGGGGTCTGGTTGTTGATCGCCGGCCCGATCACCGGGATCTGCCCGATCGGGCCGAGGTCGATGCGCGGCAACGTGATCACCTGGTCGGGCGGGGTGACGCCGGGGCTGTTGTAGACGATCTGCATGATGAAGACCGTCAACCCGGCCGCCAGGATGTTGACGCCAATGCCGACCACGATGAAGTCTGCCTTCAGCACCAGCGTGCACAGTGCGTACAGCAGCGAGAGCAGGATCGAGGAGACCACCGCCGCCACCACGCCGATGAACGCGTTGTTGGTGCTCGCGCCGATCCAGATCGCCGTGAACGCCGAGATCAGCATGTTGCCCTCGAGGCCGATGTTGAGGATGTCGCCCTGCTGGGTGAACGCGCCGCCGATCGAGGCCAGCAGGATCGGCGCGACCTTGATCAGGATCACGAACAGCGTGGTGGCGGAGAAGATCGCCGTCCAGATGTCGCCTTCGAGCGGGATCATGCCGCGCTCCTTTCGGTGGTGGGGGCCGACGAGTCCGGTTCGGCGGCCACCGGCTCGTCCGGGGCGGTCTCGCCCGGGTTCGCCTTGCGACGCCGCCAGTTCCACGCGAAGGTGCCGGTGATGAGCAGGATGATCAGGCCCTGGAGCACGTTCACCAGCGGGAACGGAACGTTGGTGTTGATCTGCATCTGGTTCGAGCCGGCCATCATGTTGGCGTAGAAGACCGCCGCGATGATGGACGCCCACGGGTTCAGCCGGGCCAGCAGCGCCACCGTGATGGCGAGGAAGCCGTAGCCGGGGGAGAACGTCTGGAGGAACCGTCCGCCGTTCGGGCCGATCACGAACAGCGCGCCGGCCAGGCCGGAGATGCCACCGGAGATGGCCATCACCTGCATGCTCATGGCCTTGCGGCTGACGCCGGTGTAGTCGGCGAACCGGTTCAGCTCGCCGAGCTGCCGGACGCGGAGACCCCAGACCGAGCGGGTGAGCACCAACCCCATCACGACGACGATCGCCAGCGCGATGACCAGGTCGAGCCCGAGCCCGTACTCGTCGCTGATCATCGGGAGCATGGCCTGGTCGGCGACCCGCGGGGACGCGGCGGTGCCCACCTGCGGGTCCTTCATCGGGCCGGTGACCAGGAAGGCGGTCAGCAGGGTCGCGATGGAGGACATCATCAGGGTCGTGACGATGATGTTGACGTCCCACAGTGCCAGCAGGGCGCCGGGGATCAGGCCCCAGATCGCCGCGATCACGAACGCCCAGGCCAGGATGGCCAGCACCAGGACGGGTCCGGGCAGGTCTTTGAAAGTGAAGCCGACCCAGGCGCCGGCGAGGGCGCCGACGTACAGCTGGCCCTCACCGCCGATGTTGAAGAAGCCGGCCCGGAAGCTGATGATCACGCCGGCCGACAGGATCAGCAGCGGCACCGCCTGCGCGATCATCGCCCCGATGCCCTGCGGCGACGTGAAGCTGGACAGGAACAGTTCGGAGTAGGCGTCGAGCGGGTTCACGCCGAGCCCGGCGATGATGAACACGCCGATCAGCAGGGCGACCAGGATCGCCAGGATCGGCTGCACCGAGTTGGCGAACAGCCGGGTGGTGAACTCCTTCAGCGGTGACCGGGTGCGGACGCCGGTGGTGTCGATCGCCTCGATCGGTGCGGCCACCCCGACGCCGTGGACGGCCTCGTCGTCGCCGGCGAGGTCGTTGCGGGCCTTTCGGACGGCTTCGGCGATCCGGCTTGAGCGGGCCGCGGCCTCGCCGGTGGACACCGCCTGGGCGATCTCCTCGTGCTGCGCCTCGGCCTTCGCGACCTCGTCGTCGTCGGCCTCCAGGCCGGCCATGGCCAGGCCGATGGCGGTCTCGGTCATCGTCTCCTGGGTGAACTCGGAGACGATCCGGCCGCGGTGGATCACCAGCAGTCGGTCCGAGAGGCTCATCACCTCCGTGAGGTCGGCCGAGATCAGCAGGACGCCGGCGCCGGCGTCGCGGGCCGAGACGAGCGCGTTGTGGACGAACTCCATGGCGCCCACGTCCACGCCGCGGGTGGGCTGGGAAACCATCAGCAGCGCGGGCTGCGCCTCGAACTCGCGGGCGATCACGACCTTCTGCATGTTGCCGCCGGACAGCGACTCCGCCGGCGTCGAGCTGGTCGCGCCACGGATGTCGAACTTCTTGATCATGGCGTCGGCGAACGCCTTCGTCGCGCGGTTCGACACCCAGCCCAGCCGGGCGATCGGGGGCGTCACGTGGGTCGCAATGAGGTTCTCGGCCACCGACAGGGTCGGCCCGGTGCCGACGTCGTGGCGGTCCTCGGGGATGTACGCGAGCCCGAGTTCGCGATGGTGCTTGACCGACGCCCGGGTGACGTCCTCGCCCTTGAGGTGGACGGTGCCACCGTCGGGGCGGGAGAGGCCGGAGATCGCCTCGGCCAGTTCGGCCTGGCCGTTGCCCTCGACGCCGGCGATGCCGACGATCTCGCCGGCCCGCACCGAGAGGGAGAGCCTGTTCACCGCGGTCACGCCGCGGTCGTCGATGACGGTCAGGTCCGCCACGTCCAGCACCTCACCGGCGGGCTTCGGCTCGGTGTGCGTGATCCGCAGCAGCACCTCGCGTCCGACCATCATGGTGGCGATGTCGGCCTCGGACAGGCCCGCCGCGGGCAGCGTGGCGATGACCCGGCCGTCCCGGATCACGGTGACGACGTCGGCGATGGCCAGGACCTCGTCCAGCTTGTGGGAGATGAACAGCACCGCGCAGCCGTTCTTCGCCAGCTCGCGGACCACGACGAACAGTTCGTCGGCCTCGCTGGGCGTCAGCACGGCGGTGGGTTCGTCGAGGATCAGCAGCCGGGTGTCGTGGCTGAGCGCCTTGAGCACCTCGACCCGCTGCCGCTCGCCGACCGACAGGTCCTCCACGATGTCGGTCGGGGTGATGGCGAGCCCGAACTTCTGGCTCAATTCGGCGACCTTCGCCTCCATCGCGGCGGTGTCCAGGGACCCGGTGCGGGAGACGATCTCGGAGCCGAGGAAGACGTTGGCGGCCACGGTGAGCGAGGGCACCAGCTTGAAGTGCTGGTGCACCATGCCGATGCCGAGCTTGGCGGCCTTCTGGGGCGAGCTCATCTCGGTGACCTCGCCGTCGAACAGGATCTCGCCCTCGGTGGGACGGGCCGTGCCGGCGATCATCGTCATCAAGGTGGTCTTGCCGGCGCCGTTCTCGCCGACGATGGCGTGCACCCGTCCGGGTTCGACGCTCAGGTTGATCCGGTCGTTCGCGACCAGGTCACCGAAGCGCTTGGTGATGCCGCGGAGTTCGAGCAGTGACATGGGAACCTCTTCGTTGTGGTCCGCGAGGGGCTCCTCGGGGGCCCGGGTGGTCCCGGCGCCCCCGAGGGCTCGATTCGTGTGTGCTCAGCCGAGCGCGGTCGGGACGGTGACCTCGCCGCTGACCACCTTCTGGGCGTACTCGTCGACCTTGTCCAGAATGTCCTGGGGCACCAAGCCGCCGTTGTTGTCGTAGTCGAGCGCGACGCCCTTGTTGGCCAGGCCGTAGGACGTGGTCTTGCCGTACGCGAGCTTGCCGGCGAAGGAGTCGTTGACCGCGAGGTCGAGAGAGTCGCCGATCTTCTTCAGCATGGACGCGAGGATGTAGCCCGACTGGAGGGCGTTCTGGTTGGAGTCCACGCCGATCGCGTAGTGCTTGGTGTCCTTGGCGGCCTTGAGGACGCCGATGCCGGCGCCGCCCGCGACCTGGAACACGACGTCCGCACCCTGGTCGTACATCAGCTTCGCCTGGTCGTAGCCCTTGTTCGAGTCGGTGAAGTTGCCGACGTAGGACACCTTGACCTGGATCGTCGGGTCGACGGTCTCGACGCCCTTCTTGAAGCCGACGACGAAGTCGTTGATCACGGGGATGTCCATGCCGCCGACCAGGCCGACGATCTTCTTGCCCTGGCTCATCGGGAACTTGTCCTTGTTGGTGGCGACCAGGCCGGACAGCACGCCGGCGAGGTAGGAGCCCTCGTTCTGCTTGTACATGATCGAGGCCACGTTCGGGGCGTCGACCGCATCGTCGTAGATGATGTACTTCTGGTTCGGGAACTTCTTGGCCGCCGCCTGGAGCGGCTCCTTCATCTGGGTGGTGCCGGTGACTACGACGTCCCACTTGTTGCCCGACACCGACTGGAGGTTCGCCGCCCACTGGGCCGGGTTGTTCGCGTCGGCCTGGATGGTCTGGGTGGTGTAGCCCTCGGACTTCAGCTTCTGGATGCCGCGCTCGGCGTCATCGAAGAAGCCCGAGTCGCCGAGCGGGCCGTTCATGACGTTGACGACCGAGCCCTTGGCAGCGCTGCTGCCGCTCGCGCCGGCGGACGGCGAGGCGGTGTTGCCGCTGCTGCAACCGGTGAACAGCAGTGCGACCCCGGCCCCCACGGCCAGTGCCTTGATGATCTTCTTCACGGTGTGCTCCTTCGCACGGTTGGCGGGTCGGGTGACCCGGGTTTGGCTGGCTAGCCCTGCCGCGCGCTAGCCGGGACGGGCCGGTCGAGGGACTCGATCGCGGCGTGGACGGAGTCGGCGGACGGCATGCCGCCGGTGGCGCCGAGGGCCTGGGTGGCCAGCGACGCGGCGTGGACGGCCCACTGGGCGGCGTCCAGGAGTTGGTTGCCCCGGGCGAGGGCGTCGGCGAGGGCACCGACGAAGGTGTCGCCGGCGCCGGTGGTGTCGACGACCTTCACCTTGGGGGCGGGCACGTCGGTCAGGGTGCCGTCGTCCCAGACCCGGGCGCCAGCCGCCCCACGGGTGATCACGATGCGCCGCGGGAGGCCCTCGCCGCGCAGCAGCGCGGTCACGGTGGCCGGGTCGGCGTCCGCGTCGCCGCCGATGACGACGGTGAACTCGGTCTGGTTGACCACGAGCACGTCGACCTCGGCGAGGAGTTCGGACGGGAGGGTCTGGGCGGGGGCGGCGTTCAGGACGAAGGTGCCGCGGCTGAGCCGGGCGGCGGCCACGATCGCGGCGACCGGGACCTCGAGCTGCGCGACGACGACGGTGGCGTCGGCGATCAGCTCGGCGGCCTCGTCGACGGTCTCGGCGGAGACCAGCGCGTTGGCGCCGGGGATCACCACGATCGAGTTCTCGGCGCTGTCGTCGACCAGCACGAGGGCCTGCCCGGACGGGGTGTCGTCGACGGCCAGGAAGCTGGTGAGGTCGATGTTCTCGCGGCTGAGGCTGCTGCGGAGCAGGTCGCCGCCGGTGTCGCGCCCGGTGCGTCCGATCATCGCCACGTGGCGGCCGAGACGAGCGGCGGCGATGGCCTGGTTGCTGCCCTTGCCCCCGGGGAGCAGGCGGCTCTCGTGGGCAAGGACGGTCTCGCCCGGCGCGGGCAGGTTGGCCATGGTGACGACGAGGTCGACGTTGGCGCTCCCGACGACGACGACGTCTGGCGCCGTCGTTGTTCCTGCCAGCATCATTGCCCCCCGCATCGCCATGAAATCGGATTCATGCTTTGCCAGATTCAACGCCATGCCGACGCGCGTGTCAAGGGTCTTGCGCAGACCGTTATCGCAATGAGACGGTGTTCCTGAGCGTGGATCGTCGGGCCAGCTGGGTGCAAACCTCGGCAGGTCACGCGTGAAAACGGTTGCAGAGGAGACCCTGAAGATGGAGCAGCGACGCGTCACCGTCCGCGACGTGGCCAAGCTCGCCGGCGTGTCGCCGGCCACCGCGTCGCGTGCGCTGTCGGGCAGCGTCCCGGTCAGTGCCGAGGTCAAGCGGAAGGTGTTCCGGGCGAGCGAGGAACTCGGCTGGTCGGCGAACGCGCTGGCTCGCGCCCTGCGGACGCAGCGCACCGACACGGTGGGCATCGTGGTGCCGGCCGTGAACAACCCGTACTTCATGGCGGTGGTCGACGTGATGGAGGCCGTGCTCGCCGCGTCCGACCGGTCGTTGATGGTGTGCGACTCGCGGGACTCGGTCGAGATCGAGGCCCACCGGGTCGACCTGCTGGTGTCGCGGATGGTGGACGGCCTGGTGGTCGTGCCCGCGGGCGGCGCCGATTCGCTCCCGGCGATCCAGCGCGCGGCAGACCGGGTGCCGACCGTGCTGATCGACCGCTGGGTCGAGGGCGCCGGGCTCGACTACGTGGGCACCGACAACGCCGAGGGCATGCGCCTGGTCGTCGACCACCTCCAGGCCGCCGGAGTGCGGTCGATGGCCTTCGTCGGGGCGCGCACCGCGACCAGCACGGCCACCGGCCGGCTCCAGGCGTTCCGGGCGCAGGCCGCCCGGCACCGGCTGCGCGTGGTCGCGGAGGAACTCGGCGAGTACTCGTTCACCTGGGGCGAGACGGCCGCCCGGCGGCTGCTCGACGCCGAACTGCCGGACGCCGTGGTCTGCAGCGCCGACATCGTCGCCTGCGGCGTGCTGAACCAGCTGCACCAGGCGAACGTGGCGGTGCCCGAGCGGGTGCGGGTGGTCGGCTTCGACGACCTGCCGCTCGACCAGATCACCTACCCGCCGCTGACCTCGGTGCGGCAGGCCATGGCCGAGCAGGCGCAGGAGGCCCTGCGGTTGCTGGACGCGCGCGCCGAGGACCCCTCGCGCCCGTCCAGTCGCAGCGTGCTCGCGCCGTCCCTGGTGGTGCGGGAGTCGAGCCCGAAGGCGCCGCGGCATGGGTGAACTGGTCGCCGAGGTCTTCGACGGGGAGCGGGTGCGCGGGCTGTGCCGGGTGCGCTGGCGCGACGGCGTGATCGAGGAGGTCGCCGAGCTGGCGCCGGATCAGGCCCCGGACGGGCCGCGCCGCTACCTGGTGCCGGGCCTGGTGGACACCCACGTGCACCTGCTCGGCTTCGCCGGTGCTGACAAGACGCGGGTGGACGGGTTCACCTGGCCGCTGGTCACCACCCGTGAGGAGCAGACGCTGCACGTCGCGGCCAACTGCCGGCAGGCGCTGCGCCGCGGGGTCACCACGCTGCGCGAGTTGTCCGGCGACCGCGTCCAGGTGGCGGTGGCGCGGGCGTTCGACGCGGGCCTGCTGCCCGGCCCCCGGGTGCTCGTCGGCGGTCCGGTCGGGATGACCGCCGGCCACGGCGACCTGTTCACCCCGCCCGCGGTCGCCGACCGTCCGCCGGTGGCCGACAGCCCCGATGAGTGCCGCAAGCTCGTCCGCACGTGGGCCCGCGACGGCCTGCACGCGATCAAGATCTACACCTCCGGCGGTGTCCTCTCGATCGGCGACCAGGTGGGCTGGCGCAACCAGACCCGGGCCGAGTTGGCCGCGACCGTCGACGAGGCGCACGCGCTGGGCATGCCGGTGGCCTGCCACGCGCACTCCGCCGAGGGCATCGCGATCGCGCTCGAGCTGGGGGTCGACTCGCTCGAGCACGCCTCGCAGCTGACGCCCGCGCAGGCCGACGAACTCGCGGCGCGGGGCATCCCGGTGGCCCCGACCCTGCTGATCAACGACCTGATCGCGGCCGGCCGGTTCGGCTCGTCGCCGGAGGCCACGGCGATCGCCGCCGAGCTGGTCACGTCCCGGGACGAGCGGTTCGCGGACGCCGCCCGGCGCGGTGTCGACTTCGTGCTGGGCACCGACGCCAGCGGCTACTTCGTCCGCCACGGCGAGCAGTCGCTCGAACTCCAGGCGATGAGCCGCGTGTTCGGCTGGGACGCCGTCCGCACCCTCGCCGCGGCCACGTCGCGCGCGGCCGCGGCGATCGGGCTGGGCGAGCGGGTCGGCCGGGTGGCGGTCGGCCTGGCGGCCGACTTCGTGGTCACCGACGCCGCGCCGTGGGAGGACCTCCGGGTGCTCGACGGCGACCTGGAGGTCGTGTCCCGCGGCGCGTTCTGCTGAGCCCGCTCAGGAGATGAGGGCCTCGGCGGCAATCGTGACCATCGCGCGGTAGGAGGTCTCACGCTCCTCCGGCGTCATGTCCTGCGACGGGTCCATGAGGTGGTCGGACGCGGTGAGCACGGTCAGCGCCTCGCCGCCCTGTGCCATCGCGACGGCGTAGAGGCCGGCGGACTCCATCTCGACCGCGAGGGTGCCGAGCCTGGTCAGCTCGGGAATCGCGTTCGGGCCCCATTCGTAGAAGTGGTCGCTGGCGAGGATCGGGCCGATGTGGACGCCGACCTCGGTCACCGACTGCGCGGCGTCCGCGGCGGCCCGCAGCAGCGGGTAGCTCGGCGCGAGCGACAGGGTGAGCCCGGGCACCAGCATCTGCGACACCGAGGAGTTGGTGTGCGCGGCGGTGGCGATGATCACGTCCCGCACTTTGACGGCCGGGGGCAGCGCGCCGCAGGTGCCGACGCGGATGATCCGGCGGACCCCGTAGAAGCGGTACAGCTCGGTGGCGTAGATGCTGATCGACGGCAGGCCCATGCCCGAGGCCATCACCGACATCGGATGGCCCTGGTAGGTACCGGTGTAGCAGCCGATCCCGCGCACGTCGGAGACCAGCGTGGCGTCGGTCAGGAAGTCGGTGGCGATGCGCGCGGCGCGCTTCGGGTCGCCGGGCATCAGCACCAGCGGGGCGATCTCGCCCTCGGCTGCGGAGATGTGGGGAGTCGGCATCGGGCCTCCTTGTCGTGATGCGTCGATCGGCACTCTAGCCCCTGCGGAACGCCTCGGCGCGGCTGGGTGTCGACGGCCTGGTTCCGACCCGTTGACGGGCCCCAGGAGACGTGCGTAGACTCCTTCTACAACGTTGCAAATGCATCGTTGTAGAACCAGAATTCGGCTCGGTTCCTCCGGGCCACGGGAGGCTTCAATGAAGAAACTGCTGGCGACGCTGGCCGTCGGTCTCAGCGCCTCGCTCGCGCTGGCCGGCTGCTCGGCGTCGACGGGGACGACGCCCACCTCATCCGGCCCGGTCACGCTGACCTTCTGGCACGGGTACACCGAGGCGGACGGCAAGGTCCTGGACAAGATCGTCGAGGACTTCAACAAGTCCCAGACCGGGATCACGATCAACACCACCACCAAGACCTGGGCGGTGATCGGGGACACCCTCCTCCCGGCCCTCACCGCCAAGCAGGGCCCCGACATCGTGGCGATGCCGGCGGAGAACCTGCCGGTCTACGCGGCCAAGGGTGCGTTCGCGAAGCTGGACGACTTCTACGCCTCCGATGCGACCAGGAGTGCGGCACTGCGTCCGGCGGCGGTCGAGATGGAGAAGGTCAACGGCTCCTACTACGGCGTCCCGACCGGCTTCGTGCCGCTGTCGGTGATCTACAACAAGACCCTGTTCGAGAAGGCCGGCGTCGCCTCCTTCCCGACCACCTGGGACGAGTGGGTGGCCGCGTCGAAGAAGCTCACCGTCGACAAGAACGGCGACGGCACCCCCGAGCAGTACGGGTTGGCCCTGCCAGACCACGGCACCGTGGGCAACGGCGTCTGGCCGAGCCTGTTCTACGGCAACGGCGGCGGCCTCGTCGACGGCTCGACGTCGGTGCTGAACTCGGCGGAGAACGTGGAGACGCTCACCTACTGGGCGAACGCGGTCAAGAACGACAAGATCTCCCCGACCGGCCTGGACGGCGTGGCGTCGGACAAGCTGTTCTCCTCGGGCAAGGCGGCCATGGAGGTCGGCGGTCCCTGGATGGCGTCCGTCGCGACCGAGAACAAGATCGACTACGGCGTCGCGGCCATCCCGGCCGGCCCGAAGGGGTCGGCGGCCTCGGCGATCGGGATCTCGGCGGCGGTGACCTCGCAGGCCGACCCGGCCAAGCAGGCGGCGGCGAAGAAGTTCTTCGACTACTTCTTCACTCGTGAAGTGGCCACCGAGTGGTCGCTCGGGTCGGGGTGGCCTCCGCTGCGCACCGACATCGATGCGTCGGCGCTCTCGTCGAACCCGCTCGTCGCGACCCTCACCGAGCTGGTGCCGGACGCCCGTCCGCTCCTGCCGGGGGTGGCGAACAGCACCGACGTGCTCGCCGCCATGGACGAGGCGACCCAGAAGGCGCTGGCCGGCGGCGTCCCGGCAGACCTGCTGGCCACGGCGTCCACGCAGGTGCAACAGGCCCTCGACAACTAGCCGGTTTCCCGTGGCGGCCGCACCGCCGGCCGCCACGGGCCCTGGAGGCAACCATGACCACGCTCACCCGGCCCGGTCGGGGCTACCGGCCGCCCGCGCCGCTCGGCGGCCGGCCGCGATCCGGCCGGCAGACGTCCATCGCGATCCTGTTCCTGCTGCCCGCGCTGGTGATCCTGCTCGCGTTCGTGGCCTGGCCGATGCTCTCGGCGCTGCGGCTCTCGTTCACGAACTCCAGCGGCTTCGGGGTGGAGGAGTGGGTCGGCCTCGACAACTACGTCCGCGTCTTCACCGACCCGCGGATCCTGTCCACGCTCGGCACGACCGCGGTCTACACCGTGATGTTCACCCCGACGGCGATCGTCGTGGCCCTCGCCCTCGCACTGCTGCTGGGCCACCCCCGGCTGCTCGGACGCGGCTTCTTCCGCACCGCGCTGTTCCTGCCGTTCATCGTCTCGCTCGCGGTCGCGGCGTTCGCCTGGACGTACCTGCTCGACCCGCAGGTCGGGCTGCTGAACTATTGGCTCCGCGGCCTCGGCATCCAGCTCGGCAACGTGCTCCAGGACCCCAACCTGGCGATGCCGACCGTGGTGCTGGTGGCGATCTGGAAGAGCTTCGGTTTCTACATGGTGATCTTCATCGCCGGCCTCCAGGAGATCCCGGGATCGCTGTACGAGGCGGCCAAGGTCGACGGGGCCGGCCCGGTGCGGCGGTTCTTCCACATCACGCTGCCCCAGCTCAGCAACACCCTCGCCTTCGTCGTCGTGTTCGCGATGATCTCGGCGCTCCAGGCCTTCGACCAGATCTACGTGATGACCGGCGGCGGTCCGTACCGCACGACCCAGACGGTGGTCATGGAGGTCTACCAGGAGGGCTTCAAGAAGCTCAACCTCGGGCTGGCGACCGCACTGTCGTACGTGCTGCTCGCGGCCACCCTGGTGTTGAGCCTCATCCAGTTCCGGTTCTTCGGACGCCGTGAGGAGGACAACTCCTGATGGCCGCGCTCCAACTCCGTCCGCGGCCCTGCGCCGCCGCCGGATCGGCCGGACCGCCGAACGGTGGCTGCTGTTCGCCGCCGTGCTGGTGCTCACCCTGCTCGTGCTGCTCCCGGTGATCATCATCGTGTTGACCGCGTTCAAGCCTGCGGCCGAGATCAACCAGTACCCGCCGACCCTGTTCCCCTCGGACTGGACGCTGGACAACTTCACCCGGATCTTCAGCGACCTGCCGTTCGCCCGGCTGTTCCTCAACAGCGTGCTGTTCGCCGGCGGCGTCACGCTGTTCGCGCTGGTCTTCGACTCGCTGGCCGCCTACGCGCTGGCGCGGCTCGACTTCCGCGGCAACCGCGTCCTGCTCGTCGTGATCGTCGCCAGCCTGATGATCCCGTTCCAGGCCACCCTGATCCCGGTGTACCAACTGGTCGCCCAGTTCGGCTGGGTGAACACCTACGCCGGCCTGATCGTGCCCCGCGCCGCGGACGCCTTCGGCATCTTCTTCCTGCGACAGTTCTTCGTCTCGCTGCCTCGCGACCTCGACAACGCCGCCCGGATCGACGGCGCCGGCGAGTTCCGGATCTTCCGCAGCATCGTGCTGCCCAACGCCGTCCCGTCGCTGCTGACGCTGGCGATCTTCACGTTCGTGAACAACTGGAACGACCTGCTGTGGCCGCTGGTGTTCACGACCACGCCCGAAATGGGCACCATCACCTCCGGCCTGACTCTGCTCACCGGGCCGAGCGGGATCATCCCCTACGGCACGATGATGGCCGGCTCGCTGATCGCCGTTCTGCCCCTGGCCGTGATGTTCCTGATCATGCAACGCCGGTTCATCGAGTCGGTCGCCAGCACGGGGCTGAAGTGACCACCGCGGACGCGGGCACGCCCCGCTGGTTCGAGGACGGACGGCTCCACCTCGGCCTGGGCATCGAGGACACCTTCGTGCCGCAGTCGGTGGCCGGCGAGCGGGCGATCGACGAGTACGCACTGACCGAGCACTACCGGTGCTTCGCCGACGACTTCGCGCTCGCCGCCGGCGTCGGCGCCGAACTGCTGCGCTGGGGCGTCCCCTGGTACAAGGTGGCGCCCGAACCCGGCCACTGGGACTGGGACTGGACCGACCGCGCGGTCGACGCGCTGCTCGCCGCCGGGCTGCGCCCGGTGGTCGACCTCGTGCACTACGGCACCCCGACCTGGCTGGAGGGGCAGTTCGCCAACCGTGACTACCCGCAGCACGTGGAGGAGTACGCGGGCCGTTTCGGCGCGCGCTACGGCGACCGCGTCCGCGACTTCACACCGGTCAACGAGCCGGTCATCCACGCCTTGTTCGCCGGCGAGTACGGGTACTGGCCGCCGTACCTCACCGGACCGGACGGGTTCGCGTGGATCGCGGCCAACCTCGCCCGCGGCTTCGTGCGCACCCAGGAGGTGCTCGCCGACGTGGTCGAGGCCGGCGCGACCTTCGTCCACGTCGAGGCCGCGATGGCCTTCGTCGGGGACGCCGAGGCGCCCGAGCACCACGCCGAGGCCGAACGGCTGCGCCACCAGGTGCTGCTGGTCGAGGACCTCGTTACCGGTCGGGTTGACGCCGATCACCCACTGCGGCCGCTGCTCGCGCGGGCCGTCCCGGAGTGGGAGCTGCAGTGGTTCGTCGAGCACGCGACCCAGCCGGACGTGATGGGCGTCAACTACTACCCCCGCCACTCCACCGAGCTGTTCGAGGCCGGGGTGCGCCACGGTGGCGGGTTCGCGGACCCGCGTCCGTCCGTCGACCGGGGCACGTGCGGCCTCACCGAGGCGCTGGAGTCGTTCGCGACCCGCTACGGCGCACCGGTGATGGTGAGCGAGACCTGCGTGACCGGCACCGTCGCCGAGCGGATCGCCTGGCTGGACGAGTCGCTGGCCGCGGTCGAACGGCTGCGCTCCGCGGGGATCGCCGTCGTCGGCTACACGTGGTGGCCGCTGTTCGACATGTACGAATGGACGTGGCGCCACACCGACCGTCCGCGCGCCGACCACCTGCTCACCATGGGACTGTTCGACCTGGTGGAGTCCCCGGACGGCCTGCGGCGGGTCGCCAACCCGCTCGCCGACCGTTTCCGCGCCCACGCCGAACGCCTCGACTCCTGCCTGACCCCACGCCTGACCCACGCCTGAACCGATGAAAGAAGCCATGCACACTGCACACCTCGCCCTGACCCCGTCCGCGGTCATCGGGCCGATCAACCCGCGGCTCTACGGGTCGTTCCTCGAGCACCTCGGCCGTGCCGTGTACGACGGCATCCACGAGCCGCAGCACCCCACCGCGGACGCGGACGGGTTCCGCACCGACGTGATCGAGCTGGTCAAGGAGCTGGGCGTCACCGGCGTCCGCTACCCCGGGGGCAACTTCGTCTCCGGTTTCCAGTGGGAGGACTCGGTCGGGCCGCGCGAGGACCGTCCGCGTCGGCTCGACCTGGCGTGGCACTCCACCGAGACGAACCAGGTGGGCCTGCACGAGTTCCAGGCGTGGCTGGACGCGGTCGGCAGCGAGCTGGTGCTGGCGGTCAACCTCGGCACGAGGGGTGTGGCCGAGGCGCTGGCGCTGCTGGAGTACGCCAACCACCGCGCCGGCACCGCCCGGGCCGAGCAGCGGATCGCCAACGGGCGCACCGAGCCGTTCGGGATCCGGATGTGGTGCCTCGGCAACGAGATGGACGGGCCGTGGCAGGTCGGCCACCGCACCGCCGAGGACTACGGCACGCTCGCCGCCCGCACCGCCCAGGCGATGAAGATGGTCGACCCCGACCTCGAACTGGTCGTGTGCGGATCGTCCAGCTCGTCCATGCCCACGTTCGGCGAGTGGGAGCGGGTGGTGCTGAGCCACACCTACGAGGACGTCGAGTTCATCTCCTGCCACGCCTACTACGAGAACACCGGCGACCTCGGCGCGTTCCTGGCGTCCGGCGTCGACATGGACCGGTTCATCGAGAGTGTGGTCAGCACGGCCGACCACGTGAAGGCGGTGCGCAGCAGCGACCGGACGATCAACATCTCCTTCGACGAGTGGAACGTCTGGTACGCCACCCGGTTCGAGAACGTCGACAAGATCACCGGCGTCGACAACTGGCCGGTTGCGCCGCGGCTGCTGGAGGACACCTACACGGTGGCGGACGCGGTGGTGTTCGGCAGCCTGCTGATCTCGCTGCTCAAGCACGCCGACCGGGTGACCAGCGCGTCGCTGGCGCAGCTGGTGAACGTGATCGCGCCGATCATGACCGAGCCGGGCGGCCCGGCCTGGAAGCAGGCGACCTTCTTCCCGTTCGCCGCGACCTCGGCCCACGGCCGCGGGGTGGCGCTGGCGGCCGACGTCGCCTGCGAGACCTACCGCACCGAGCGGTTCGGGGAGGTGCCGCTGGTCGACGCGGTCGTGACCCACGACGAGGCCGCCGGCCGGTACGCGGTGTTCGCGGTCAACCGGGCGACCGACGGGCCGACGGAGTTCGTCCTCGACCTGGCCGCCCTCGGGACGGTCGCGGCGGGCGCCCGGCTCGGCGTCCGCGTCCTCGCCGACGACGACCTGGACGCGGCGAACACTCTCGACCACCCCGACCGGGTGGTGCTGGCCGACCTGCCGTACCGGCGTGAGGGGGACGCGGTGCGGGTCGAGCTGCCGCCGGTCTCCTGGGTCGAGATCCTGGTCGAGCTGCCGGACTGAGCGCGTCGGGGGGCGCGCTCGGTCAGTGGGTGACGGCGGGTTCGAGAGGGAGCGAACGGCCGGTGGCTGCGTCCGGGGGGCCGCCGGTCGATTCGCGCTCGATCAGCCGGAAGGGCACGGCGACCTCGACGGGCTGGACGGTGTCGGCGCCCTCCTCGATCCGGCGCAGGAGCAGGTCGACCGCGCGGCGGGCGATCTCGTCGCGGCCCGGATCGATGGTCGACAGGGTCGGCATCGAGTAGCGGGTCTCGTCGATGTCGTCGAAGCCGATGAGCGCGACGTCCTCGGGGACCCGGCGTCCGGCTTCCTGGAGGACACGCAGGGCGCCGAACGCGAGCGTGTCGTTGAACGCGACCACCCCGTCGAAGGGCACGTCCTGGTCGAGGAAGGCGCGCATGGCGCGGGCGCCGTCCGCACGGTGCCAGGTGTCGACGGGGATGACGAGTTCGTCGTCGAGCGGGAGCCCGGCCGCGTCCAGCGCCTCGCGGTAGCCGGTGAGCCGCAGCCCGGCCGAGCCGATCACCTCGCCGGGGTGTGCGCCGAGGGCGACGATGCGGCGGCGTCCGTCGCGCAGCAGGGCTTCGGTGGCCGCGCGTGCCCCCTCGACGTTCTGCATGGTGACGTGGTCCTTGGGCCCGTCGAAGATCCGTTCGCCCAGGAGCACGGTGGGCATCTTCACCTCGTTCAGGAGCTCCCGGTCGTCCTCGCCGAGGGTGAGCACGCTGTACAGGATGCCGTCGACCATCTGGCCGCGCGCCTTGCGCACGACCGCGAGTTCCTCCTCGCGGGTGTTGCCGAACTGCTCGATGAGGACGGCGTAGCCGCGTCCGCTCGCTGCCCTCATGACGGAGTCGGCGAGCTCGGCGAAGTAGGCGTTGCGCAGTTCGGGGATGACCAGGCTGATCACGTTGCTGCGGCCGATGCGGAGGTTCCGTGCCGACAGGTTCGGGGTGTAGCCGAGCTCGGCGATCGCGGCCAGCACCTTCGCGCGGGTGGACTCGCGGATGTAGGGGTAGTCGTTGATGACGTTCGACACGGTCTTGATGGACACGCCGGCGAGCTTGCTCACGTCGTGCAAGGTCGCGGCCATGGGTGCTCCTCAAGTTGTTGGAACGTAACTCTACAACGTAGTAGACGCCTCAGTTGCCATCGTGGTCGACCTCCTCCGGCAGGTCGTACCAGGGCATCCGTCGGCCCACGACCGACCGGGCCTTCCACTTCAACGACTTCGGGCAGCTCTCGGCGAGGCCGAGCAGTTCGGTGACCCGTCCCTGCACCTGGGCGGTCTCGTCGGGGGTGAGCCCGGCCGGACCCACCCGGGCAGCCACCTTGGCGAGGTTGTCGGTGATCGTGGTGTGCCAGCCCCAGTCGGTCCCCAGGATCGCGGCGAACGCGGACGGGGACAGCCCCCGGGCGCTCTCGTCGACCGGGTGGGTGAGGAGCAGGGCGATCGTGTCGACCAGGTCCTTGTCGTTGACCTCGACGATCTGGAGCTTGGTGAGCAGCAGGTCGGCCGGCGCGAGCGTGATGCCCTCGGCCGGGAGCCGGCGCTCGAGGTCGAGGACGTGGCACATGGCGAACTCGCCGACGAACGTGTCGAGCTGCTTGTCGTTGGCCACGTCGTAGTGCAGCAGCCGCTGGGAGCCGTGGAGGCTGTTGAACGAGGCGTCCGCGACGTAGCCGGACGACTCCAGGAGGGCGGCCCACTTCGGGGAGTCCTTGCGCTTCACCACGTAGTCGAGGTCCTTGTAGGTGCGCTGGAGGGATTCGGGCAGGGGCCCGTCGGCGGCGAGCGCGACCGCGACCCCGCCGAGGAGGCGCACCGTGACGCCCTGCGCCCGGGCGAGTTCGTGGAGACGCCGGGCCTCTTCCATCGGCGCGGCGGAGGGTTGTGCGCTCACTGCCAGTCCCTTCCTGGTTCGCTCCGGAGTCGGGAGAACGCCGCCCGGAGGTTTTCGGGGACGCCGGTGAGCATCGCGCCGCGCTGCTGGACGGCGACCGCCCCGAGCCGGTTCGCGAAGGCGACGGCCGCGTCCAGCGGCGCCCCGGCGGCGAGGGCGGCGACCAGTCCGGCGGCGAACGCGTCCCCGGCGCCGGTGGCGTCCACCACCCCGGCGGGCACCGGCGCCACCGGCGTCGACGGCCGGCCGCGACGATGGATGACCGTGCCCTCGGCTCCCCGGGTCTCGACGACGGGTGCGGCCGGGTCGAGGTCGCGCAGCGCCGTCCAGCCGAGGTCGTTGGTGACCACGAGGTCGGCGCGCGCGAGCAGCGGCTCGATCGCGGGGCCGACCATCTGCTGTTCGAGCCCCAGGACCAGCCGGCCACACGAGGGGACGCGGCCGCCGAGCACCGCCGGCCCGCTGGCGTAGAGGACCTCGAACCCGGGCAGGTCGTCGAGCACGGTCTCGGAGACCCCACGATCGACGAGGACGCTGCGGTGCCCGCCGTCGATGACGATCGTGGCGCGTCCGGTCGCTCCGACCCGCCGTCGGACCAGCCCGACGTCCACCCCGCGCGCCACCAGCTCGTCCAGGCAGAAGGCGCCCGCGCAGTCCTCGCCGAGTGTCGCCGCCACCGCCACCGGGACGCCGAGGGTCGCCAGGCCGGCCGCGGCGTTCGCCGCCGTCCCGCCGACCCAGGTCAGCGAAGAGCTGACCTCACGCTTCTCGTCGTGCGCGCCGGGTGCGAGCTCGACCGTGTAGTCGAACATCACGTCCCCGACGACCAGGACGGCGTCTCTGTGTGCCATCGGGTCAGCCGTTCACGAGCTGCTGACCGACCACCTTGTCACCCTTCAGGGAGATGATCGCCCCCTGGAGGACGCCCTCGGTGTAGGAGGAGCCCGGGTTGAGCGCGACGGTGCGTCCGATGCGGGCGGTGGCGCGCGACTCGTGGATGTGGCCGTGCAGCGACAGCGTGGGGCTCACCCGTTCGATGATCGTGCGCACGGCCGTACTGCCGACCGGCTCCACCAGCGCCTGGCCACCGGCCATGTCGACCTTGAGGTCCTTCGACATCTTGTAGGCCAGGTCCAGCCCGGAGGCCGCCGGCGGGTTGTGCAGGTTCAGGATCGTCGGCACGCCGGGCTCCAGCTTGCCGGTGAGCTCGGTCAGCCGCTCCAGCATGACCTCCTCGGTCACTTCGCGCGGGCTGTGCCAGGGCGTGGTCGTCGCCCAGCCGAAGCTCGCGACCTGGTAGCCCTCGAGGCGCACGACCCGGTCCTCGCCGTCCTGCACCCAGTCGCCCTGGGCCAGGACGGTCTTGACCTCGGGCTCGTCGTCGTTGCCGGGCATCATCAGGCACGGCATGGCCCCGCGGAGCCGGTCGTCCGCCATCGTCACCCACTTCTCGGCGGTGGCGCGCATGACCTCGCTGAAGATGGACTTCACCAGCTCCGGGTCGGACTGCATCGCGGCCAGTTCCTCCGGCGTGGTGCGGTACGGGTACGAGCCGCGATCGCGGACGAACTGTTCCAGCTCGGTGAGCTGGGTGCCGGCCTCGACCTCCCGCGGGTTGCCGAACACGTCCGCGGTGAAGTGGCCGGGCGTGACCTCGACGAACGGGACGATGGCCTTGCCGGTCAGGTCGCCGCCGAAGATCAGGGCGTCCACCCCGTAGAACCTGGCGGCGTTCAGGAACTTGCGGAACACCAGCTCCGAGCCGTGGATGTCGGAGGCGTAGAACACCTTGAGTTTCGGCTTGCCCACTCCCAGGATCATGACCTCACCCCTCCACCGCGTCGCGGGCGGCGGCGATGGCCCGGCACGCGTCGGTGTCGATCGGGCCGTGCCAGACCCCGCCCGCCTTGATCGAACTGCCGATGATCGCGCCGTCGGTGTGCGCGGCGAGCGCGGCCAGGTTGTCGCTGCGGACGCCGGAGCCGAGGACCAGCGCCAGCGACGTGGCCTCGCGGATCTCGACCAGCTCGTCCTGGGTGGGCTCGCTGCCCAGCCGGGTGCCGGTGACGATCACCGCGTCCGCGTCGAACCAGGCGGCGTCCCTGGTCTGGTCCGCGATCGACCGGTCGGCGGTGATCGCGTGGGCGCCGAGCTTGACGTGCACGTCCGCCCAGACCGAGATCGCGTCCGCGCCGAGGTTGTGGCGGTAGCGCAGCACCTGCCCGGCCTTGCCCTCCAGGAACCCCTCGTTTGCCACGTAGGCGTTCGCCCACTGGTTGGCCCGCACGAACGACCCGCCGGCGGCCTGGGCCACGGCGAGGGACACCGCGGCGGCGTTGGCCAGCACGTTCACGCCGAACGGCACGTCGAACTCGCGACGCAGCTCGGCCAGCACCACCGCCATCACCGCGGGGGTCTCGGGACCGAGGTCGGACGGCTTGACGAAGGGGATGTCCCAGCCGTTCTCGAGGATCAGCCCGTCGAACCCGGCGTCGAGCAGGGCGGCGGCTTCGTTCTTGGCCCGGTCGATGAGGCCGGTGACGCCGACCCGGGGGTCGTAGTGCGGAGTGCCCGGCAGGGGCAGGAGGTGGAGCATGCCGATCAGGGCGAACCGGCGGCCGAAGATGCGCTGGAGGTCGTTGGTCTTCGGCAGGCCGTCAGTCAGGAGTTCGCTCATTTCCCCGCCACCCCGCTCAGGAGTTCCATGGCCAGGCCGCAGGCCAGCCGGGCGCTGATGCCGGACAGGTCGTACACCGGCGCCAGCTCCACCAGGTCGGCGGCTACGGGAGCCGTCCGTCCGAGCCGGCGGGCGATGTGCAGGGCCTGTTTGGCGGTGAATCCCCCCGGTTCCGGGGTGCCGGTGCCGGGGAAGGCGGACGCGTCGATCGAGTCCATGTCGAGGCTGACGTACAGCCCGTCGACCCCGTCCGTGGCCCGCGCGATCGCCTCCTCGAGGCACTCGTCGAGGCCGCGTTCGTCGATCTGCTGCTGGCCGTACCAGCCGATGCCGAGGTCGCGTGCCGACTCCACCTGGTCGCGGGGGTTGAGCCAGCCGTGGATCCCGAACACCACCACGTTCTTCGGGTCGACGTTGTCGATCTCGGCGGCCCGGATCGTGGGGCAGCCGCTCCCGAGGGTCTCGCCGTCCCAGTCCACCGCGGTGTCGAGGTGGGCGTCGATGCTGAGGTAGCCCATGCGTCCGACCGTGCGGGCGGCACCGCGGGCCGCGCCGATCGCCAGGGAGTGGTTGCCCCCGACGCTCAGGGGAAAGACGCCCTGGCGGCGGACGGCCTCGACGTGGTCGGCGATCAGGTCCATGGTCCGGGCCGCGTTCGGCGGCATGATCGGCACGTCCCCGACGTCGACGGTGGGCAGCAGGTCCCACAGGTCGTAGTCCTCCTGGCAGTTGTAGCCGAGGAACCAGCTGGACGCGTCGCGGAAGCTGCGGGGACCGTAGTTCGCGCCGTTGCGCCCGGCGTTGCCCTCGTCCCAGGGGATGCCGGCGATCGCGGCCTTCACCGCCGCGCCGTGCACCGGGACCGAGAGGTCGGTGACGTCGCGCATCGGGCGACCGAAGAACGTGGCCACACCGGACTGGATCACCCGGAGGGTCGGTTGGTCGTCAGCTGGCATGTCGTTTCCCTTCGATTCCGGCCGTGACGGCCATGGGCGCGGTGAGGACGGTGGCGCCGCTGACGCGGAGTTCGTCGATCGCGGCCGGGTCGGCCCCGCCGTCGGTGACGACAGCGGTGACGTCGGCGAGGTCGCACACCTTGAGGAACGCCGTGCGCCCGAGCTTCGAACTGTCGGTGATGATGTAGGCCGAGTCGGAGTGGGCCAGCATCGCGCCCTTGATCTGCACGCCCTCGGCATAGGAGTCCATCAGGCCGCCGCGGGCGCTGAGCGCGGGGCCGGACAGGAACGCGGCGTCGCAGTGGACGAGCGCGCACACCGCTTCGGCCAGCGGCCCGACCGTCATGCCCGACCGCTCGCGCAGCTGGCCGCCGAGCAGCACCACGTCCGTCGTCGTCGGCATCAGCGAGGCGGCGATCGCCAGGGAACTTGTCACGACCGTCAGCTGGCGGCCGGCGAGGCGGCGGGCGACGGCCGCGGCGGTCGTCCCGCCGTCCAGCATGATCGCCATGCCGTCCTCGACCAGTTCGGACGCGACCAGCGCGGCGATCGCCTCCTTCGCCTGCCCGTTCTCCGACTCGCGCTCGGACACGCTGCGCTCGGTGAGGACCCGGCCACTGACCGCGGCGCCGCCGTGCGTGCGCTGCACCAGCCCGCGCTCGGCCAGGGTGGCCAGGTCGCGCCGGATCGTCTCCCGGGAGACGCCGAGCGCCTCGGACGCCTCCTCGACGCGGACCGCGCCGCGCTCGGCGACCAGGTCGCACAACTCCGTCAGACGTAGTTCACGCATGCCGCTACCTGCCGTTCTCTCCGGTTCGATCAGATGGGGGTGGATCGGGACGTCATTCCGGCGGGATCTCGGCCGCGGAGAGGCGAAGGTCGACACCGCCGCGCTTGCGGATGCCCCAGATCACAAAGTAGAGCACGAGGCCCGACACGGGCAGGCCGATGTTGAGCCACATCTGGAGCGGCGAGTGCCCGATGCCGACCACCGGGTCGTTCCAGAGCAGGTACAGCACGAAGAGCATCGTCGGGACCAGCAGGATGCCCCAGATCCGGATGACCGGGATGCCGGCGAAGGTCCGGCCGCCGTTGCCCTCCCAGACGTCACGCATGCGGCTCGGGTACAGGATCGCGTCCACCCCGACCATCGCGAAGATGAAGACGCCCGCCCAGAGCAGCGTGATCACCGACAGGATGCCGACGACGAACAGAATCAGCGAGAGCTCGCCGACGATCGCCGCCACGATGATGCCGATGTAGGGGGTGGCGTACTTCTTGTGGACCTTCGACAGGCTGGCCGGGAGGTAGCCGTCCAGGGAGAGGGCGAGCATCAGCCGGGTGGCGGTGAAGAAGTTGATCGGCATCCAGACGTAGGTCCAGAAGAGGAACAGGAAGCCGAGGGCCAGCGCCCAGAACAGCCCGCCGCCCGCCGTGATCGTGAGGATCTCGTTGTAGTTGGGCAGGAACGCGACGCCGAGGGAGTCGGGATCGGTCTGGCTGAGCGCGTTCAGGAACGGCATGCCGATGCGGGCACCGAGCAGGGCCAGGAGGCCGGCGATGGCCCCACCGGTCAGGACCAGCGACCCCACCATGCCGAGCCGCTGGGTGCTCTTCGCGTGCCGCACCTCGCCGCCGATGTAGCAGGACGTCGCGCCGAACAGCACCATGTAGATCGTCCAGACCATCGCGTACATCGTGGCCGCACCGGGGCTCATCGACGGCTCGGGGACGTTCTGCATCACGATGTCGTAGGCGCCCGGGACGCCGCCCGCGGCGACCACGTAGGCGTTGAAGCGCTCGGCGAGGGTGTCCTGGGAGCTGAAGAGGCCGGCGACGAACTGGAGCACGATGCCCGCGATGGCGAACCCGAACGCGATGTTCTGCACGCGCATGTAGGTCTTCACGCCGCGGATCAGGACCAGGGCGAAAACGGCCAGCAGGACGGTGCCGACGAGGATCGTCCCGGTCTGCCCGGACACCCAGTCACCGACGGCCGTGAAGCTCGCGTTGCCGGTGACGGCGCCGAGGCTGCGCATCCAGCCGGCCACGCCGAGCTGGCTGAAGAACGCCGCCGGGGCACCGATCGCGGTGATCGCGAGGATGATCCACGTCCAGGCACCCATGAAGCCGAGGGCCGGGCCGACCTTGGGCCCGAAGATCCGGCTGGTCCAGACGTAGTCGCCACCGGAGCGGGGCATGTCGGCCGAGAGCTTGGTGTAGACCATGTAGAGCGGCACCATCAGGACGACCGCGAGCAGGGCCGACAGCGGCAGCATGCCGCCGGCGTAGGCGCCCACGGCCAGGCCGAGGAAGGCCACACCCAGGCCGATGTTCTGGTTGTTCGTGTTGTAGACGAAGATGTCGAACGCGCCCGCCTCCTTGCGCAACCCCGTGGCGTTGCGGATGAAGACGCTGGGCCGATCCACAGACTGGTTGGTCACTCCCTGCTCCTTCCGTGCACGGTCACCCATGACCGATGCATGTACGCTAATCGGTCACTTGCGGGCTGTCAACGGGCAATATCGGAACCTAAGTAGTCAGGTTCGGGCAGTCGTCGGCCGGTCGCGAGTTGCGGGGTTCGCCGGGCTCGTCGGCGGCGTGCCGACTCGTCCGTCCGGCTCGCCAGGAACAGACCCGTACAGGTAGCGTCTGGGGCGGGGTGGCGGCTCCCGGGTGTCGGTCGTCGCCCGAGGAGGGGGTGTTGATGCCGCAGTCCGACCTGCCGCGACGCGCTGCCCCCGACGCGGCGTCCTCGCCGATTATCCTGACCGTGGACGGGGAGTCGTTCGTCCTGGCCGGCGAGCATGAAGAGGCCCGCCTGGTGGGCGAGGTGACCGCCGCCGTCGAGCGGGGCGGGGTGATCCGGTTCGCCCTCGAGGGTGGCGGCGTCCTGATCCTGAACGGACGCACCGTCCGCTCGCTCGCCGTCGACCTGGGCTCGACCCCCCGCCGCGCCCTCTGACCCCCTCCGTCCACTTCGACGCCGCCGCTGTGCCCAGTGTCGTGATCTGGCCGCGATCCGCGTCCCAGCTGTCCCGGCGGTCTCAGCCGGCGGGTTCTGTGGACGGATGGCGTCAGGGGTTCTGGGCGGGCTGTGGCGCCCCCTGCCGGCGGGTGCCCGACGCACGGCCGGGGGGGGGGGGGGGGGCCTCTGCCCCGCCCCCCCCCGGGGCCGGGGGGGGGGGGGCGGCGCCCCCCCCCCGCGGGGCGGAAAGACGCCCCCCCGGCGGGGGCGGGGTACCCCGGCCGCGGGGGGGGGGGGGGGGGGGGGGGGCTGTCGTCACTCGGCCGCCCGAGGACCAGGGTGTGACGACTGGGACGTCTGCGACCGCAAGGGCGGCGAGATCGCGTCAGCGGGCGGACGGGGACAGTCCCACCGTGGTGAGGGCGAGGGGAAGCAAACTGGTCTAGGTACTGGACTAACTGGTTTATTTCGTGCGATGATCGTGGTGTCACCGCAACGCAGCAGCGGCACATGGAAGGCGTCCTCGATGAACACTGCCCCCCGCCCGATCCGGATCGGAGTGATCGGCGCCGGCACAATCTCCCAGTCCGTGCACCTCCCGCTGGTGCGCAGGGCCGGGTTCGACCTCGCCTGGGTCGCGGACATCTCGCCGAGCCGGGCAGAGGCGGTCGGCAGCGCCTACGGCGCCCGCTGGACCAGCACCCCCTCCGAACTGCTGGCCGCGGACGACGTGGACGCTGTCCTGATCGCCACCCCGGGCGCCCACAGCGAGCTGACGATCGCCGCCCTCGACGCCGGCAAGCACGTCCTCGCGGAGAAGCCCCTCGGCCTGTCCCTGGCCGCCATCGACGCCGTGTCAGACGCCGCCGCGCGCTCCGGGCTCGTCGTCCAGGTCGGCTACATGAAGATGTACGACCCGTTGGTGCAGCGCGCCCGCGCCGAACTGGACGCGCTCCATACCCGCCGCCTGGTCCGGATCACCGTCTCCCACCCCGCCGACGAGCCCCAGGTCGCCCACTTGAGGATGCGTCCCACCACCCCCGACGTCGACCCCGCGTTCATCGCGGCCGCGAACGCGGCCGAGGAGGCCGAGGTGGCCCGCGCGCTGCCCGGCGCGTCCCCCGCGCTCCGCGCCTACTACCGCAACGTGCTCAACGGCTCGGTGGTCCACGAGTTCAGCCTGCTGCGCGCGCTCGGCCTGCCGCTCCCGGACGCCTGGACGGCCGACACCTTCCCGACCCTCGACGGCGACGAGCCCGCCTGCCTGCTGGCCACCGCCGCCCCGGACGCCGGCGTGCGGTACGTCCTGAGCTGGAACTGGCTGCCCGACCACCCCGAGTACTCCGAGGAGCTGAAGGTCCTCGCCGCGAGCCGACGCCTCGACCTCCACCTCGCCAAGCCCTACCTGCTCGAGGAGCGCAGCCGTCTCCGCGTCGAGCGCAGCGAGGGCTCCGAGCGCCGGGAGACCACCTACACCGAGCTGCACGAGTCGGCGTTCCTGCGCCAGCTCGACGCGTTCGGACGCTCCGTCCGTGACGGCGCCCCGGTCGTCGCCACCGTGGCCGGCGCCCGGCTCGACCTCGTCCAGTGCCAGCGGCTCGCCAAGGCCATCGGCGCCGGGCTGGGCGAGACCGTCACGATCGAGGCCGACGCCGACGCCGAGGCGAACACCACCGGGGCCGCGCGATGACCACCGCACCGATCCGTCTCGCCAACGCCCCGGTCTCCTACGGGGTGTTCGGCGACCTGTCCGTCGAGGGCGCCAGCAGCCCCGCCGAGCTGCTGATGACCATGGCCGAGGCCGGCTACGAGGGCAGCGAGATCGGCCCGCCCGGCTTCTTCGGCACCGTCGACGAGCTCACGGACGCGTTCGCCAGCGCCGGCCTGACCGCGGTCGGCGCCTACGTCCCACTGCACACCCAGGGCCCGGACGCGGTGCTGGCGCGCGACCTGTCCCGCATGGAGCAGACCCTCACCGAACTCCTCGCCGTCAACCCCGACGCCGTGGTCATCCTCGCCGACGAGGGCAGCGACGCTCTGCTCGCCAACCCGTGCCACTCGCCCGCCCTCGGCCTCGACGAGGACGGCTGGGCCCGGCTGGTGGACGTCGTCCGCGACGCCGTCCGCCGGGTCGAGGAGGTCGGCCTCCAGCCGTCCTTCCACTCCCACATCGCCACCTTCGTCGAACAGCCGCACGAGATCGAGCGCCTGCTCGCCGAGACCCCGGTCGGCCTCACCTACGACGTCGGCCACGTCGTCATGGGCGGCGGCGACGCGCTCGGCAGCTGGCGGGCGTGGCGCGATCGCGTCAACCACGTCCACCTGAAGGACGTCCACCTCGACGTGCTGCGACGGGCGATCGCCGAGCGTCGCACCGACTTCGACACCTGGTGGGCCGACCTGTGCACCCCCCTCGGTGCCGGTGACCTCGACCTGGACGGCTTCGTCGCCGCCCTCGTCGCGGACGGCTATCGCGGCTGGGCGGTCGTCGAACAGGACCGCGCCCCGCTCACCGCCGCCGACGTCGAGCGGGTCGTCGCCGACCAGGCCGCCAACCGCGCCTGGGCGTCCGCCCGGCTGGGCGCTCTCCACCCCATTGCACGCCGCCTCTGAAAGCCGGCCACCTCACGGCTCCCCATCCACCGACACGCTCCGACAACGCTCCACACGAAACGACAACGCTCCACGCGACACGGAAGGACACCATCCAATGAAGACACCTCGACCGCGCCGGACCAACCCGGGGTCCGCCCTGGCCCGCCTCGGCCTCGCCGGCCTGGGCCTCGCCCTGGCCCTCACCGGCTGTTCGGCGCCCGGCTCGGGCGCGTCCAAGCCCGCCGAGTCCACCGCCGCCGCCGACACCGTCACCGCACCGATCACCGCCGAGCAGGTCTCCAGCCTCGGCGAGGTGACCCTGCACGTGTGGGCCGACCAGGGCGAGGAGTCGCTGATGAAGCTGATCGTGCCCAAGTACGAGCAGGAGTTCACCAACGTCAAGGTCGACATCCAGTACAAGAGCTTCAACGACCTGACCGCGACCGTCGTCAACGCCCTCAACTCCACCGACGCCCCGGACGTCGCCCAGGGCAACCAGGGCTGGGCGACCGACGGCGCGCTGGTGAAGGCGGGCCTCGTCCGCCAGCTCGACGACGTCGCGGACGCCTACGGCTACCGCGCGGCCGCCGGCTCGGCGATCAGCCAGCTCCAGTGGTCGCCGGACGGCAAGACCTTCGGCTCCGGCACGGTGTACGGCCTGTCCCCGGACAACCAGATGGTCGGCATCTTCTACAACAAGGCCAAGCTGACCGACCTCGGCCTCCAGGCCCCGGCCACGTTCGACGACCTGGTCGCCGCGCTCGCCAAGGCCAAGTCCGCCGGTGAGGTCCCGCTGATGCTGGGCAACTCCGACAAGGCGACCGCGATGCAGGCGTTCTCGGTGGTGCAGGGCGCCATGACCCCCGCCGCCGACACCGTCGGCTGGATCACCGGCAAGACCGGCTCGGACTTCAACAACGCCACCAACCAGAAGGCGCTCGACACCTGGACCTCCTGGGTGAAGGACGGCTACATCGCCGACGGCTACGACGCCCGCAGCCCCGACGACGCCGCCGCGGCCTTCGCCAAGGGCCAGGGCGTGTTCCTGATCGCCGGCAACTGGCAGGCCGGGACGGTCTCCGACGGCGCCAAGTTCGGCTTCATCGCCGCACCGAAGAGCTCGGCCAACCAGGCCGCGTCCAGTGGGTCGTTCGGCCTCAACTGACACGTGTCGGCCAAGACCAAGCTCACCCCGGCGGCCATCGCCTTCGTCGGCATGATCAACGACCCGAAGAACGCGAACCTGCTCGCCCAGGTGAACCGGGTCCCGATCGCCACCGCCGGCGTGACGTCCACCGACGTGATGTTCAACGACCTGCTGAAGGCCTCCGGCGACCAGCTGTCGAGCAACGGCTCCCTGTACTGGTACGACTGGGCGACCAACACGATGTTCGACACCTTCACCTCCGGGCTCCAGGAGCTGATGAACGGACGCAAGAGCTCCACCGAGCTGCTCACCGCGGTCCAGCAGGACTGGACCGAGTTCCAATCGAAGAAGTGACCGGGATGACCGAGGCGCGGGGGGCCCTGCCCCCGCGTCCCGTCAGGGGACGCAACCGGATCCAGTGGTCCGCCTACCTCTACCTGGCGCCGGCGCTCGCCTTCTACGTGGTGTTCATGATCCGTCCGGTCGTGGAGTCGGCCTGGATCTCCCTGTTCGAGTGGGACGGCATCACGCCGGCGACGTCGGTCGGTCTGGCCAACTACGTGGAGGTGCTCACCGACGCGAAGTTCTGGACGGCGGTGTCGCACGCCATGGTCTTCATCCTGTTCTACGCGGCCCTGCCGATCCTGCTCGCGCTCGTCGTGGTGGGTGTGATCAGCCGCATCACGGTGCGTGGCCTGGCGTTCTTCCGGGCCGTGCTCTTCGTCCCCTACATCCTCTCCTCGGTGGTCGTGGCGATCGCCTGGCGCTGGGTCTACGACCTGAACGGCCCGGCGAACACCTTTCTCCGCGCCATCGGGCTGGACTCGATCACCTGCGCCTGGCTCGGCGACTTCGACACCGCCCTGCCCGCGGTGGGCCTTGATCGGCACCTGGGTGATGTTCTCGCTGGCGTTCGTCCTTTTCGTCAGCGGCATCCAGAAGATCTCCACCGACCTGTACGAGGCCGCCCAACTGGACGGCGCCGGCCCGGTCCAGGAGTTCTTCGCGGTCACCCTGCCCGGCCTGCGGGGCGAGCTGCGGGTGGCGCTGGTGCTGATGATCACCGCCGCCCTGCGCAACTTCGACATCGTGTGGAACACCACCGCCGGCGGCCCGGCACCAGCACCACCGTCCCGTCCTACTACGTGTACCGCGACGCGTTCGTCACCCGTGAGGTCGGCCGGGCCAGCACCCAGTCGGTGCTGATCACCGTCCTCATCCTGGCGATGGTCGGGATCGTGATGGCAGTCATGCGCGACCGTTCCGGCGCGCCGAGGCAGAGGAGGAGGAACCGTGCACCGGAACAGGTCTGAGTCGGTCATCGGCCACGCCATCCTCGTGGTCGGCTCGCTGATGGCGCTGTACCCGTTCGCCTCGATCCTGTCGCTGGCGTTCACGCCGCGCTCGGAGCGTCCCAGCGGTTTCCAGATCCCGACCCACCCGACCCTGGAGAACTTCGCGGCCGCGTGGACGCAGGGCGGCTTCGGCCGGGCACTGTTCTCCTCCGCCGTGGTGGCGCTGGGGGTGGTGCTGGGCTCGATCGTGCTGTCGGCGATCGCCGGCTACGCGTTCGCGACCATGACCTTCCCGGGCAAGACGCTGCTCGCCGGCTTCCTGCTGATCGGCCTGGTGATGCCGTACGAGGGCCTGATCATCCCGCTGTACTACATGCTCGGCGACCTCGGCCTGCTGAACACGTACTGGGCGCTGATCCTGCCGCAGATCGCCACCTCGGTGTCGCTCGGCGTGTTCTGGATGCGCACCGCCTACGAGGGCGTCCCGCGCGGACTCCTGGACGCCGCCCAGGTCGACGGCGCCACCCGGTGGGCGGCGTTCCGCAAGGTCTACCTGCCGTTGTCGATGCCCGCCATCGCGACGCTGGCGACCCTGCTGTTCCTCTTCACCTGGAACGAGTTCCTGATGCCCCTGGTGCTCGTCGCCCAGAACCCCGACGTCCAGACCGCGCCGCTCGCGCTGTCGTTCTTCGCCGGCAACACCCGCAACTTCAACGCATCGGTCATCGCGGCCGCAGCCGTCCTCGTGGCGCTGCCCGTGCTGGTCCTCTACATCTTCCTGCAACGACGCCTGATCACCGGGATCGTCGCGGGAGCCGTCAAGGAATAGGAGAAAGCAAAGCTATGAACAACCCCGCGCAGACCACCCCGGTGCACCGTCCCACGGTGTTCCCGACCGCGGAGGCACTCGGTGAGGCGCTCGCCGTCGAGATCGTCGACCTGGTCGAGGAGGCCACCGCCGCCGGCCGCACCTTCGTGCTCGGCTGCCCCGGCGGACGCAGCCCGGTCAGCACCTACCAGGCGATGGGTGCGGAGTTCGCCCGCCGCAACAGCGACCTGTCGCACCTCGTCATCGCCATGATGGACGACTACGCGATCGCCGGCCCGGACGGCTGGACGCAGCCGGACGCCGACCTGCACTACTCGTGCCGGCGCTTCGCCCGCGAGGACATCCAGGGCGTCTTCAACGCGTCCCTGCCGGCCGGGCACCGGGTGCCCGACGCCAACGTGTGGGGTCCGGACCCGGCCGACCCGGCCGCGTACGACCGGCGGCTCGCCGAGGCGGGCGGGGTGGACATGTTCATCCTCGCCTCGGGCGCGGGCGACGGCCACGTGGCCTTCAACCCGCCGGGTACCGCGCCGGACTCGACCACCCGGGTGGTCCTGCTCGCCGAGCAGACCCGCCGCGACAACCTGGCCACGTTCCCCGAGTTCGGCGGGCTCGACGACGTCCCCACCCACGGCATCACCGTCGGGGTCGGCACGATCGCCGCGCAGAGCCACCGGGCCGTGATGGTCGTGGTGGGGGACGACAAGCGTCCGGCGGTCGCCCGGCTGCTGGACGGCGAGGGCTACGACCCGTCCTGGCCGGCCACGGTCTACCGGATCGTCCCCGGCGCCGGGCTGTATGTTGACCGGGCTGCGGCGGGTGACCTCGCGGAGTCCTGAGCAGGCAGGAGGCAACGATGTCGAGCACGCCAGTCCCGGTCGGGCGCAGTGCCGCCAAGGCGCGCACCCGGCTGCTGGACCTGATCGCGACCGGGGTGTTCGCCCCCAACGAGAAGCTGCCCGGCGAGCGTGAACTCGCCGCGCAGCTGCGGGTCAGCCGGACGGTGCTCCGCGAGGCGCTGGGGGCGCTGGCGGAGGAGGGCCAGGTCGAGAGCTCGCCGGCGCGCGGCTGGTTCGTGACACCGCGCAGCGTGTGGGATCGGGCCGAGCTGCTGAGCTTCTCGGAGATGGCCCGCTCCCGTGGGCTGGTCGCCGGCGCCCGGCTGCTGGGGGAGACGGTGCGTCCAGCCACGATCGAGGAGTCGACGCAGCTGGAGATCGCGCCGGCCGCCGAGGTGCTCGAACTCGTCCGCCTGCGCAGCCTCAACGGCACCCCGATCTGTGTGGACCGGTCGGTGCTGGCGCTGGCGCGTGCCGGTGGGCTGGAGAACCAGGACTGGAGCTCGGCGTCGCTGTACGAGCGGCTCGACAGCCAGTGCGGGATCCGGGTGATCCGCAGCGACTACACCATGCACGCCGAGGCCGCCTCGGCCACCATCGCCGACCAGCTGGGCATCGGTGCAGGCACGCCCGTCCTGGTCGGGGACGAGGTCGCGTTCGACATCGCCGGCCTGCCGGTGGTGCTCGGCCAGGTGGTCTACCGGGGGGACGCCTACCGCTTCCAGGCCACCCTCTACCGGCGGGCGTCGCAGTGACGCCAGCGGAGGTCGTGCTGGCGATCGACGTCGGCGGCACCAAGACCCTGCTCGGCCTCGTCGGCGCCGAGGGGGAAGTGCTGGCCGAACACCAGGTGGCGACCAGGGCTGAGGAGGCGGACGCCGACGACCTCGGCCGCGTGCTGCGCGCGGTGGCCGACCTGGGTGTCGACGTGACCCGGGGAACCCTGGCCGGCGTCGGCGCCGGGTTCCCCGAGTACGTGAGCCCGGACGGACACCTGCTGTCGCACGAGGTGATCAGCTGGGGCGAGCAGCCGGACGCCGCGCTCGCCCGCGTCCTGCGGGACCGGGGACTGGGGGACGTGCCCGTCCGGATCGACTCCGACGTGCGGCTTGGCGCGCGGGGCGAGGCGTGGCGGGGCGCCGGCCGTGGGCTCGGGTCGTTCCTGTACGTGTCGCTGGGGACCGGCCTGTCCACGGCGTTGGTGATCGGGTCGCGGCCCTGGCCGGGCGCCCACGGCGAGGCCATCGCGTTCGGCGAGTGGCCGGCGCCGTCCGTGCCGGGCGAGGAGCCCGTCCGTAACCTCGAGCGGTTCGCCTCGGGCGCCGGGATCGCCGAGCGCTACCTCGCGCGCACCGGCGTCCCGCGCATTACGCGGGAGCTCACCGTCAACCCGGACGCCGACGCGCTGGAGGTCCTGACCAGCGCCGGCGCGGCGCTCGGGCAGGCCATGGCCGCGCTGGTGCGCGTCCTCGACCCGGAGGCGGTCGTGCTCGGCGGCGGCCTGGGCTCGGCCGCCGGCCCGCTGCACGATGCCCTCGACGCGACCTACGCCGCCGCAGGCGTCCGCGCCCCGATCCGGACGGCCACCCTCGGCCCCCGCTCGGCGATGATCGGCGCCGCCGCCCTCGCCTGGACCCCCTGACCCGGGGACGGTTCTTCGATCCGCCAGATTCCGGCGGGTTTCGGGGACGGTTCTTCGATCCGCCAGATTTCGGCGGATAAGGGGGACGGTTCTTGTCTCGGTCCGGGACCGGATTGGGGACGGATCCAGAGATCCCGGCCCTCGCCCGGATGACGAAGGCCGGCGGCGGCCCTTCGTGACGCCGCCAGGCTCGTTCCTCGCCGTCCGGCGCCTCAGGGACCGTTCGTGACGCCGCCAGGCCAGCGCGTCGCGAAGGGGCCTTGGGTCCTGGGACAGCACTCTTCACCGGGATTCTCGGCTTTTCGCGGCCAGCGGCGCGCGGCACGACGGTGCTTGCCGCGTTTCTCGGCTTATCGGGTCGAATTCCGGCCCCGCAACCCGAGTTTCTCGGTGATCACCGCGATGGCTGTCCGGAGCCGTCCTCATAACCCGAGGAACTCGGTAATCAATCGCCGGGGTGGGGTGCGGCCCCTTCGTGACGCCGTCCGGCTCGTTCCTCGCCGGGCGGGTCCTCAGGGGCCGTTCGGGAAGGGAACCGGTCAGGGGTGGACCGAAAGGGGACTGTCCCCTTTCGGTCCACGTGGGATGATGTGGCCCATGCAGGTCGCGGCGCCGGTGCTCCTGGTGGTGCTGGCTGCGGGCTGCGTCCTCCTGGCCGTGTGGCTGGTCACCGTCCGCCGCGAACTGGCCGACGCCCGTACCGAGACCGAGCACCTGCGCGAGCTGGTCAAGAAGCGGGTGGAGCGTCCCAACGTGTTCTCTCACGAGGTCCGGACGCCGCTCACCCTGATCAAGGGCGCGGCCGAACTCCTCGCCGAGGAGACCCCCGGGCCGCTCACCGCCCGGCAGCGCGAGTTCGTCGACACCATCGCCGGCAACGCCGACCAGGTGATCTCGCTGGCCCAGGACCTGCTCACCGAGGCCCGCCTCGACTCCCCGCTGTTCGACCTGCACCTCGACCGCCTCGACCTGCGCCGGCTGGTCCGCCAGACCGTCCGGGACGCGCGGCGCGTCCACCCGAACCCGATCCGGCTCGACAACGCCGGCGCCCCGTTGCTCCTGCTGGCCGACCGCGCGCTGCTCGGCCAGGCGCTGTGGAACCTCCTCAACAACGCGTGCCGGCACGCCGGGACGGAGGCGACCCTCACCGTGTCCGCGAGCCGCGGCGAGGGCCAGGCCGTCCTCGCCGTGAGCGACGACGGCGCCGGCATGACCCCCGAGGAGCGCCAGGGGCTGTTCGTCCCCTTCGCGGGCAACGCCGAGATGGGCGGCGCCGGCCTCGGCATGATGATCACCGAGCGGATCATCGCCCAGCACGACGGGCACCTGCTGGTCGACACCATCCCCGGACGCGGGACGACGGTCTTCATCACCCTGCCGCTGGCCGAGCGGACGGAGCCCGACCATGACTGACCCCGCCCCCCGCGTGCTGGTCGTCGACGACGAGACCCAGATGGTCAGCATCGTGAGCTTCGCCCTGGAGACGCAGGGCTTCGTCCCCAGCGTCGCCCGCAACGCCGAGCAGGCGTGGCGAATGCTGTGCGACGAGCGGTTCGACCTCGTCGTCCTGGACGTTATGCTGCCCGGCGCCTCGGGCATCCAGCTCACCGAACGCATCCGGGCCACGTCCGACACCCCGGTCGTCCTGCTGACCGCGCGCGGCGAGGAGGAGGACCGCCTCCGTGGCCTGCTGGCCGGCGCGGACGACTACCTGACCAAGCCGTTCTCGCCGCGCGAGCTCGCCCTCCGCGCGGCCGCGATCATCCGGCGCACCCGGAGCCGGGCGCCCGAGCAGGACGTCCTCGTCAACGGCCCGCTGCGGATCGACCGGGGACGTCGGCAGGCCCAGCTGGACGGCGTCCCGCTGCGGCTGAGCGGCGTGGAGTACGAGCTGCTGGTCGCGCTGGCCGTCCGCGCCGGCGAGCCGGTCGAGTGGCGCCAACTCCTCAACGAGGTCTGGCACACCGCGGTGCTCGCCGGCGGCCGCGACATGGTCAAGACCGCCGCCTACCGGCTGCGCCACGCCATCGGCCCCACCGCCGACGACCTGATCGTCACCGTCCGTGGCGTCGGCTACCTGATGCCGCGGCTGGGCGCGGGCAGCGATCCGGACGCCCGTCCACCCCAGCCATGAGCGCGCTCGCGTCCCGCCGGTCAGCCCTGCCGCGCCGGCTGCTCGCCGCCGGGCTCTACGTGGCGATGCTCGCGTGGGGCGTGACCGCGCTGGCCAACACGTCCGGCCACCGCTCGATCTCGGTGCTGTGCTCCTCGATCGAGGACCTCTGCCGCAGTTGGGCGGACGGGTTCACCCGGCAGTCCGGCATCGACGTGGTGATGGTCCGGCTGTCCACCGGCGAGGCGCTCGCCCGGCTCAGCCGTCCCGAGGGCCGGCGCGAGTTCGACGTCTGGCACGGCGGGCCGGCGGACGCCTACGTGACCGCGGCCGAGCGGGGCCTGCTCGCGGCCTACCACTCGCCCGAGGCCGGCGCGGTCGCGCCCCGGTACAAGGACTCCGAGGGTCGCTGGACGGGCGTCTACGTCGGCGTCCTCGGCTTCTGCTCCAACCAGCTCGTCCTGGACCGCCTCGGCCTGGCCGCGCCGACCTCCTGGGACGACCTGCTGGCGCCAGAGCTCCGCCACCAGGTCTCGGTGCCGAACCCGCTGAGCTCGGGCACCGGCTACACGATGGTGTGGACGCAGCGCGCCCGCCTCGGCACGGACGCCCGTGCGCTCGACTACCTGAAACGCCTGGACGCCAACGTCCTCCAGTACACCAACTCGGGCCTGGCGCCGGCCGGCATCGTCGCCCGCGGCGAGGCCGCCGTGTCGGTGACGTTCAGCCAGCACTGCCTGCGCGCGATCGACCAGGGCACGAGCCAACTCGTCGTCACCTACCCCCGCGAGGGCACCGGCTTCGAGATCGGCTCGGTGGCGGTGCTGGCCGACGCGCGCGATCCCGAGGCCGCCCGCCGCTACGTGGACTACGCGATCTCGGCCGAGGGCCAACTCACCGGCGCGGGGGCCTGGGCCGCGCAGCTGCCGACCCGCAGCGGCATCGACCCCGACCCCCGGCTCGGGGCGCGGGCCGACATCCTCGACTACACCCCGCAGGACGCGGCCGCCGCGCGACAGCGACTCACCGACCTCGTGAGCAGTGAGCTCCGATGACGCCCCGGCTGATCCGTTGGTCGATCTGGGCGCTGCTGGCCGTCCCGGCGGTCGTCCTGGTGCTGGGGCTGCTCGGCACCCTCGCCACGCCCGCGGGCGTCCAGGCGCTCGGCTCGGTGCTCAACACCCAGTCGGGGCTGATCGGCAGCACCCTTGCCTACTGCCTGGCCACCGCGATCGCCGGCACCGGTCTGGGCTGGCTGCTCGCGCACGTCCTCGCGATGTACCGGACGCCCGGACGCCGGGTCCTGCACGCCCTGTGCCTGGCGCCGCTCGTGCTGCCGTCCTTCACCTTCGCGATGGCGCTGATCGTGCTGTTCGGCCACAGCGGGCTGGTCACCGGACGGCTGGCGCCCGGCTTCGAGGTCTACGGCTTCGGCGGGCTGGTCGTGGCCGGCACGATGGCCCGGTTCCCGCTGGCCTACCTGAACCTGTCGTGGGCCTATCGGCGCCTCGACACCGCCCTGCTCGAGGCCGCCGGCGAGCTGGGCGCCTCGCCGGGCCGGGTGACCCGTCGCCTGGTCGTGCCGCGGCTGGGGCCCCCGCTGCTGTCCAGCTTCCTGCTGCTCTTCGGCGACGCGATGGCGGACGTGGCGATCCCGCTGGTGATCGGCGGCGGCTACCCGACCCTGGCCACCCGGATGTACGAGGCGATCGCGTCCGAGGGCGACCTGACCGCGGCCACCGCCTACGCGCTGCTGCTGACCGTCCCGGCGGTCGTGCTGTGGCTGCTCGCCTCGCGCCTGGGACGCGAGCAGTCGAACCCGATCGGCACCGCCGCTCCGCGGCCCGCGCGGGCGCCGGCCGTCGCCGGCCGCCTCCTCCAGGTGCTCGCGTGGGCGTCCGCCGGGTTGGTGCTGGCCCTGCTGCTGGCCGTCCTGGCCGGCGCGCTCAGCGATCCGGACGGCGGGCTGTCGACCGCGCAGGTGTGGTCGCTGCTGCACGGGCCGGACACCCGTCCGTTCGCCATGAGCCTGGTGCTCGCCCTGGTCGCCGCCCCGCTGGCGATGGCCCTGGCGTTCGCCCTCACCCGGGCGGCCTCCGACGAGCTGGGACGCCTGCGGCGGGCGCGCCGCACGCTCCAGGCGCTCGCGGCGCTGCCGCCCACGGTGCTCGGCCTGGGGGCGTTCCTGGCGCTGTCCGCGACCGGGACGTGGCTGCGCGACGCCGGGCTGGAGCCCCGGATCGTCCCGTGGCTGGCGATCGGGGCGATCCTCGCCGTCCATCTGGTCCGGTTCACGCCTCGCGTCGCCCTGCCCGCGCTGCGCAGCGCCGACGCGCTGGTGCCGCTCCTGCGCGACCAGGCGGTGCTGCTCGGCGCCCGTCCCCGCGACCTCACCCGCAGCCTGGTCTGGCCCGGCGTCCGCACCGAGATCGCGGGCGGCGGGCTGGCCACCTTCGCCGACACCCTCACCGCGGTGTCGTCGGTCATCCTGCTGACGAACGCGCAGGTGCCGCTGCTGCCCGTGCGGATGCTCGCCGACATCGACGCCGGACGCCTGCCGGCCGCGTCCGCCGCGACCCTGGTGTTGAGTGGTGCCGTGCTCATCGTGACCGGGGTTCATCGCCTGTGGCGCAGCGACCTGGTGCGGCGCCGGCTGACGACGGTGGTGGCGCGGTGAGCGGGCAGTTGGACGTCCACGCCCTCAGCCGGGCGATCGACGGACGCACGGTGCTGGACGCGATCGACCTGGCCGCGGCGCCCGGCGAACTGGTGTGCGTGATCGGCCCGTCCGGCAGCGGCAAGACCACGCTGCTGCGCTGCATCGCCGGCCTGGAACCGGCTGACAGCGGACGGATCGAGGTGGACGGCGAGCCGGTGTCTGCCGGCGGCCCGCGGCGGACGGCGATGGTCTTCCAGCAGGACACGCTGTTCCCCGAACTCACCGTCGCCGAGAACGTCGGCTTCGGCCTGCGGGCCCGCGGACGCGCCGGAGCAGATGCGGACGCCGTCCCGGTCGCGCTGCTGCGGCTCGGCCTGAGCGGCATGGAGGACCGCTACCCCGACGAGCTCTCCGGTGGCCAGCGGCGCCGGGTGGCGCTGGCCCGGGCGCTGGTGCTGCACCCGTCCGTGCTGCTGCTGGACGAGCCGCTGGCCGGGCTGGACGAGGCGCTCGCCGAGGACGGCCTGCGACTGATCCGCAGCACCCAGCGGCGGCTCGGGTTGACCACGTTGCTGGTGATCCACGACCAGGCCGCGGCGCTCGGGGTCGCCGACCGGATCGTCGTGCTCGACCACGGGCGGGTGGCGCAGGCCGGTCGTCCGCGGGAGGTCTTCGAGCGTCCGGACTCGCTCTTCGTCGCGCAGTTCCTGGGACGTTCGGCCTTCCTGGAGGCCGAGGTGCAGCAGGTCGGCACCGACGGGCGACAGGGCCGCGCGCTGGTGCGCCTGCTGGGCGCCGACCGCTGGCTGCCGGCTCACGCTGAGGTCGTCGCCGGTGAGGTCTGCGCGGTGCTCGTCCGTCCGCACGCACTGGTCGCGGAGGCGGCGCCCGGGGTGGCCGGGGCCTGGGCCGAGCCCACCGGAGCGCAGGGGGTCGTGGAGGAGGCGCGCTACCGCGGCGACCGCATCGAGTACGCGGTCGAGACCGAACACGGCAGCGCCGTGGCCACCGGCAGCCTCGACGAGCCCGTCCTGGCCGTGAACCAGCTCGTCAGCCTCGCCCTGCGCGAGGAGCACGTCTGGGTGCTGCCCGCGCACTGACGGTCCCTGAGGAGCTTCCCGAGGGACGGAGGAAGCGTCACGAAAAGGCCGGGTGGTAGCCATTTCGCGACGCTTCACCGATGATGACGAAGCTGAGGGGAGGAGGACCGCAGGTGACCACAACGCCTCGTGCCCGGCTCATGGGCGTGCTCGGAGCGGCGTGCGCGCTGCCCTTTGTACTGCTGAACCTCACGGTCGTGTTCCGCATCGAGCCGCTGTTCTCCGCGATACGGCCCGGCGTGCACGCCGGGCCGTTGGAGTACCCGCTGCTGATCCTCGCCCTGCTGCTCCTGCCGGTCGGCGCTGCCGTCGCCCTTGCTCCCGTGTGGCACCGCGCCTGGCGCCGCGAAGGCGTCCGTCGGGCTCCGGTCGCGAACGTCGTGATCGCCCTCCTGCTCGTCGTCTCCCTCGCCGCGATCGCCGTCCCGCTGGGTTCGGACATCGTGCGGTGCGACGTCCTGAAGGTGCAGAACTGCGACTAGCTGCCAACGGCGGGTGGCCCTTCGTGACGCGTCCGGGCTCGTGCCTCGCCCGGGAGTTCCTCCGGGATCGTGAGTAGGTAACCGGGGCGTTACCGAGTGTCACCGTCCGGGCACGCCGGACGGTGTGCGCCGATGCTCGAATAGCCGTGGGGCCGATCTGCGTGGACGGCCGACTGCAAAGGAGCACGATGACCATCACCGAGGACCGGAACGAGACGGGAGCCCAGGCCGAACGGCCGCTCAAGCGCTCCTGGCTCTCCGCACCGCCCGCCGCCCCGCGGCTCCCCAAGGACCAGATCCCGCGTCGCTACGCGAGCCTGCGGTTCCAGGTGTTCATGGGGATCTTCGTCGGCTACGCCGGCTTCTACCTGATCCGCAACAACATCCCGCTGGTCGCCAAGATCATCCTCGACGGCGGTCACATCGACAAGGTCGGGATCGGCCTCATCGCGAACGCCGTCCTGATCTCGTACGGCTTCTCGAAGTTCCTGATGGCCACGATCTCCGACCGTTCGAACGCGCGGTACTTCATGCCGATCGGCCTGGCGCTGTCGGCGATCATCAACCTGTTCGTCGCTTTCGTGCCGGCGCTGACCGCCTCCGTCGGCATCTTCGCGCTGATGATGTTCATCAACGGCTGGGCGCAGGGCATGGGCTGGCCGCCCAGCGGACGCGTCCTCGTCCACTGGTTCTCCACCAACGAGCGCGGCATGAAGACCGCCGTGTGGAACACCGCGCACAACGTGGGCGCGGTCGGCCTGGGCGCCGCCGCCGCCGCGGGCCTGTCGTTCACCGGCGGCCAGTGGCAGAGCGCCTTCTGGTTCCCGGCGCTGATCGCGCTGCTCGTCGCCGCGTTCGCGTTCCTCACCATCCGCGACACCCCCGAGTCGGTCGGCCTGCCCCCGATCGAGGAGTACCGCAACGATCCGGCCAAGGTCGAGGCCGATCTCGGCGACAGCGCCGGGCTGAGCTACTGGCAGATCGTGGTCAAGTACGTGATCAAGAACCGCACCATGGTGCTGCTGGCCCTGGCCAACGTGTTCGTGTACGCGCTGCGCTACGGCGTGCTGTCGTGGACGCCGGTGTACCTCGCCGAGGTGCACAAGACGTCCGTGGCCGGCGGCATCGCCGGGTTCTCCCTGTTCGAGCTGGCCGGCATCTTCGGCACCCTCGCCTGCGGCTGGATCTCGGACAGGTTGTTCAAGGGCAACCGCACCTGGACCGGCATCGCGTTCATGATCGGCGTCGGCGTCTCCCTGTTGGCCTACTGGCTCGCCCCGGCCGGCACCCCGTTCTGGGTCCTGATGGTGTTCCTGTTCTTCAACGGCGCCTTCATCTACGGCCCGGTCATGCTGATCGGCCTCCAGGCCCTCGACATGTCGGCCCGCCAGGTCGCCGGCACGTCCGCCGGCTTCACCGGGCTGTTCGGCTACGTCATCGGCGCGACGCTGGCGTCCACCGGTGTCGGCTGGCTGGTGCAGACCTACGGGTGGGGCGTCACGTTCGGTGTCCTCACCGGCTGCGTGGTCGCCGCCATCGTCCTGCTCGCGATGATCGCGCCGGAGGAGAAGCGCCTGATCGCGTCCCACCGCGCGGCGTCGAAGGCCTAAGGAACGGATCCGGCCACCGCTTCCGGATACCCAGCGGAAGGGGACCGGCCCCCACCGGCCCCCTTCCGTCGATCCCCAGGACAGACGTCCCTCCCGAGTTCCGGCTCGGGAGGGACGTCTGCGTCTGCGGCCTGAGAGTGCACCGGACCGAATTGGGGACGGTTCCTAACTCGGTCCCGGACCGAGTTAGGAACCGTCCCCAATTCGGTCCGGTGGCCTACTCCTGGGCGGAGAGCCAGGCGTCGAACTCGGCGATCTTGGTGAACATGTCCTCGAACATCAGGCGGACGTCCAGCCGGGTGTACACGCGGACGGGGCGCCCGTCCAGGCTGGGACGGGCGGCGCCCGCGTCGTCGAGCCGTGGGCACGGACGGATCACGAAGTCGCTGCTGGACGGGTCGGGCTGGAAGAAGCTCTGCAGGACGGTCAGCAGCACCAGCGGCGAGTCGCCGAGGGCGTAGGTCTCCCCGAACCCGCCCACGTAGCCGGCGAACTCGACGCGGACGCGGTCGAGCGCGTCGTACAGGTGGCGTCCGAGCGCCCCGGTCGCCCGGACGCGGTGCCGCAGCTCGGCGTCGGAGACCAGGCACTGGCGGTACAGGTTGCGCGGCACCTGCCACAGCACCAGGTCGGAGTCGTTGAAGACCACCTGGCCGGCCACCACGTCGATCGCCAGGTTGTACTCGGTCTCGGCCGGGCCGGGCGGGGGCCAGCCGAGCGTCTCGTATTCAGGCCCGCCGATCCAGATCACGGTCATCCGCCGCGCGATCCGCGGCTCCATCAGCCAGGCGCTGGCCAGCTCGGTGAGCCCGCCGCCGAACACGGCGAACAGCGGCAGGTCGGTGTCCTCCCGCATCGCCTCGGCCACGATCGCCTCGGCCGCGGCGGACGGCTGCGGCTCGGTGCGGCTGGTCAGTGCACGGCTCGCACCCCGGACGACCTGCCCGTCGTCGGCCAGCCGCATCACGTCGAACAGCGTCCGGACGACCGACACGGCGCCCTCGGCGCTGTCGTCGTACTGGCAGAACGGGTCGCCCTCGCGCAGGTGCGAGCACACGACCAGCGGGATCTCCACCCCGGGGGAGAGCAGGTGGTGCACGACCTGGTAGAGGTCGTCGGGATCGCCGGCGAAGTCGTTGTCGATGATCACCCGGGCGCGCGGCGGACGCGGCTCGCGATCGATCCAGGGGAACTGGCCCAGTGACCACAACGGTGTGCTCATGATGCTCCTTGAATCACAATGCAGCGCTAGATATTTATGCAGGGTAGGTCACGCCAGCCACTCGGGCAAGGGGAGTCGAGTCCCGCGTCCCGCTCACCGGAATCGCTTGACGGCCCGCTGCAACCGCTCCTATGCTGTAAAACGAGTCAACCATGAATGGACATGCAGGCTCAACCCGGAAGCGCTCCGTTCATACGAGGAGGTATGGCAGTGAAATTTCGTAAGGTGCCCGCAATCCTGACTGCGGCCCTGTTGACCGTCACGCTCGGCGCGTGTTCGGCACCGACGTCGCCCGACCAGGCGCCGTCCACCGGTTCGTCGAGCGGTGCCGGCGAGATGACGGACGTGGGCACGCCCCGCAACCAGACCCTCATCGTCCAGTCGTTCGACGGCAAGGTCGACAGCCCCGACAACATGAACCCGCTGTCCGGCACCTACGCCCTCTGGCGCGGCTTCCGCGAACTCGGCTGGGGCTACCTGTGGGAGATGGACACCGCCACCGGCGAGTCGTACCCCGAGTTGGCCGCCGAGCTGCCCAAGGTCCTCGACTCCAGCTACACCAAGTTCCAGGTGAACCTGCGCCAGGGCGTGCTGTGGAGCGACGGCACCGAGTTCACCGCCGACGACGTCGTCTACACCCTCGACACCTACGCCAAGGGCAAGGGCAAGCTCACCTACTGGGGCGTGCCCACCATCGACGCGTACGTGAAGTCGTGGAAGAAGATCGACAACTACACCCTGGAGATCGACACCAACGCCCCCGCGTACGACTTCGCGACCGTGCTCGGCGTCTAAACGTGGGGCTCGGCGCTCAACATCGTCCCCAAGCACGTGTTCGAGAAGGCCGGCGACCTGGCGACCTTCAAGAACTCCGACCCGGTCACCATCGGCCCGTACAAGATGAAGCAGTTCGACCCGAACGGCCAGTGGCACCTGTGGGAGCTGCGCGACGACTGGGCCAAGTCGTCCTGGGGCAACCTGGGGCAGCCGGCCGCCAAGTACGTGCTGTACAAGAACTTCGGTGACGAGCAGACCCGTGCCTGTCGTTCATCAAGAACCAGTACGACGTCGACACCTTCATGAGCCCCGACTCCATCGCCGCGGCGCAGAAGCAGAACCAGGCCATCACCACGTTCTCCAAGACGCTGCCGTACAACGACATGGGCGACGCCTGCTCCTACGGCATCATCATGAACCTGCAGAAGGCGCCGTACGACAAGGCGGAGGTCCGCTGGGCGCTGGCCCTGTCGCTCGACCTGCAGAACGTCGCGATCAACTCGATGAGCGGCCAGATCAAGGCCGGCGCGCTCGCGCTGCCGGACACCCAGATCACCGAGAAGTCGTTCTACGGACCGCTGCTCCAGTGGATGAAGGACCTCAAGCTGAGCGACGGCTACCAGCCGTTCGACGCGAACTTCGCCAACGGCATGGTCGAGAAGCTCACCGCCATGGGGACGGACGCGAGCACGCTCCCGTCCGGGGACGCGGCGCTGTCCGCGTTCGGCCAGGGCTGGTGGAAGAACGACCCGGCCGAGGCCGAGAAGCTGCTCGGTTCGGTGGGCATCAAGAAGGGTTCGGACGGCTTCTACGCGCTGCCCGACGGCAAGACCTGGAACATCGAGTTCGTGATCCCGAGCGACTGGAACAAGGTCATGCAGCGGGTGGGCTTCTCGATCGCCGACAGCTGGACCAAGGCCGGCTTCAAGGTCAACACCCGCCAGGTCGACAACGGTGAGTTCACCAACGTCGGCAACACCAACTCCGCTCTCGACACGATGGTGAACTGGTCGTCGTCCTGCATCTTCAACGACAACTACCTGAACAGCTGGCGGAGCATCACGCCGGACAACGTCCTGCCGGCCGACTCCAACAAGCAGCTGAGCGGCAACCTCAACCGGATCACCGACCCGAAGATGTTCGAGCTGGTGAAGAAGGCGCAGACCCTGCCGCAGGACTCCCCGGAGTTCGCCCAGCTGGGTCAGGACGGCATGAAGATCCTCACCGAGAACATGTACTACATCAACATGATGAACATCTCGACGACGATCCCCACCAACACCGCCTACTGGACCAACTTCCCGAAGGCCGACAACGCCTACGCGGTCCCGTACACGTGGTGGAGCTCCTTCAAGAAGATCCTGGTCAACATCAAGCCGACCAAGTGATCGCTCCCGCTGAGGGGCGCACCCCGGTGCGTCCCTCAGCGGGCCCGACCCCGAAACGAGCGCACCCATGGGCTTCGTCCGCTATGTCGCCAAACGTCTGTTGAGTTTCGCGATCGTCCTGTTCACCGGCCTCACCATCACGTTCTTCCTCCCGCGCATGATGCCGGGCAACCCGATCGACAACTACATCGGCCAGATGCAGTCGCGCGCCGGCCAGACGCTGTCGCCGCAGGCGGTGCAGGAGCTCCGCGACTCGCTGGAGAAGCTGTACGGGCTCCAGGCTCCCTGTGGGAGCAGTACCTGAACTTCCTGAACCGGGTGCTGCTGCACTTCGACTTCGGCCCCTCGTTCACGTCCTACCCCAAGCCGGTCTCCGAGATCATCCTCGCCGCGATGCCGTGGACGATCGGCCTGCTGGTCACCTCGACGGTGATCGCCTGGCTGCTGGGCAACCTGGTCGGCATCATCGCCGGCTACTACAACAAGCGCCGCTTCGCCACCGCCCTCGAGGTGGTCGGCATCGTGCTCTACCCGATCCCGTACTACGTCCTCGCGCTCACCGTGGTGCTCGTCCTGGCCTACTACCTGGGCTGGTTCCCGATCACGTCGACCTTCTTGCCCGGTCCGCTCACCCCGCAACGGGTGATCTGGATCCTGTACAACTCCGCGCTGCCCGCGCTCACGCTGATCCTGGCCGGCTTCGGCTGGAACATCCTCAGCATGAAGTCGCTGGCCGTGGCCACCAAGGAGGAGGGCTACGTCCAGTTCGCCCGGCTCAAGGGCGTCCCGGACTGGCGCCGGATGAACCGCTACGTGTTCCGCAACGCGCTGCTGCCGCAGCTCACCGCGCTGGTGCTCTCGCTCGGCACGATCTTCAACGGCGCCCTGCTCACCGAGATGATCTTCGCCTACCCCGGCATCGGCCTGCTGATGCGGACGGCGGCGGGCGCCGGCGACTACAACCTGCTGTACGGCACCATCACGACGGCGATCATCGCCGTGGCCACCGCGGCGTTCATCCTCGACCTCATCTACCCGCTGTTCGATCCCCGGATCAGGCTGAAGGGCTGACCATGACACTCGCCACAGCTCCTGTCGTGGCCGCGGCGCCGGTGAAACCGCGCTGGCGCGTCCCGCGGCTGAACACCCGCCTGTACCTCGGTATCACCATCACCGGCGTGATCGCGCTGACCGCGTTCCTGCTGCCGCTGTTCTACAAGGGCGACCCGGCCGCCCAGGGCATGTTCCTCAAGAACCTGCCGGTCAGCGGGCAACACCTGCTCGGCACGAACGCGCTCGGCCAGGACATCTTCTGGTTCCTGGTCTTCGCGATCCGCAACTCGCTGCTGCTGGGCGTCGCGGTCAGCGCGGGCTGCACGCTGATCTCCACACTGGTCGGCATCAGCGCCGGCTACATCGGCGGCTGGTACGAACGCATCGCGATCATCCTGACCGACACGTTCATCACGATCCCGGTCTTCCCGATCCTGATCGTGCTCAGTGCCCTCGTCCGCGGGAACACGTCCTTCCTCACCGTCGGGCTGATCCTGATCGCGTTCGGCTGGGCGTGGAACGCCCGCACGATCCGGTCGATGGCGCTCACCATCCGGGAGCGCGAGTTCATCAACATGGCGCGGTTCTCCGGGGCCAGCACCTGGCACATCATCACCAGGCAGATCTTCCCGTACGTGTACGCCTACATGGTCGTCGGCTTCATCAACACGATCCTGTTCGCGATCAACACCGAGGCCTCGCTGGCCGTGATCGGGTTGTCGAACGTGGCCGTGCCGACGCTGGGCTCGATCATCTTCTGGGCCCTGAACTACAACGCGATGATGATCGGCCAGCAGCTGTGGATCATCGCCCCGATCGTCACGACGGTGCTGATGTTCCTCGGCCTGTTCCTGTTGTCGACCGGCTACAACGAGTACTTCGCCGAGCGCCGGGGTGTCGCATGATCCAGTTGAAGAACGTGGTGGCCGAGTACACCACCAAGCGCGGACGGATGAAGGCGGTCGACGGCGTCGACCTGGTGATCCCCGACGGCGTCATCGTCGGGATCGCGGGGGAGTCGGGCTGTGGCAAGTCGACCCTGATGAAGGTGCTGTACGGCGACCTGGGGTTCCCGCTCAGCCTGGCGTCCGGGTCGGTGGACTACGGGTTCACCAACGACAAAGGCCAGCCGGTCACGGACGCGAACGTGCAGCGGGAGTGGTTCCGGCACGTGTCGATCATCCCGCAGAGCTCGATGAGCTCCCTCAACCCGGTGATCCGGATCCGCGAGCAGTTCGTGGACTTCCCGGCCACCTCGAAGGACAAGAAAGCCACGCTGGCCAAGGTGCGGGAGTTCGTCCAGCGCATCGGGCTGCCACCGGAGTCGATCGACGCCTACCCCCACCAGCTGTCCGGCGGCATGCGGCAGCGCATCATGGTCGCGCTGGCGACGTTCCTGGAGCCGGAGGTGATCCTTGCCGACGAGCCCACCACCGCCCTGGACGTGGTGGTGCAGAAGGAGATCCTGCTGCTCCTGCTGGAGTTGCAGGAGAAGATGCGGAACACGATCATCTTCGTCTCCCACGACATGGGCGTGCACTACCAGCTGACCCACCAGATGCTGATCATGTACGCGGGCAAGGCCGTGGAGCACGGGCCGACCGAGGAGATCTTCCGGGCCCCGCTGCACCCCTACACCCTGCTGCTGACCTCGGCGTTGCCGACGATCGGCGACGACCGGGCACGGCAGGGCCTGCCGGGCAGCCCGCCCAGCCTGTGGGACCCGCCGAAGGGCTGCCGGTTCGCGCCGCGCTGCCCGCTCGCCACCGAGAAGTGCCGGACGGAGGAGCCGCCGCTGGTCGAGGTGCGGCCGGGGCACTCGTCCGCCTGCCACCACATCGACCGCATCCCGCAGCTCCAGGCCGACCTGGCCAAGGCCCCGTCCCTGGACGACCTGGACGAGGCGCGCCTGCTCGCCCAGGTGCAGGAGAACCTGCGGCGGGAACACGAGATCGACGCCACGGCGGACGCGGCGCCGCCGTCCGAGGTGGACCGGCCCGAGATCCCGTCCGAGGTCGCGGACACCGTCGCACCCGCGGGAGGGGAACGATGACCACCGTCCTGAAGGCCGAGGGCCTGCGCAAGACGTACAAGCTCGGCAGCTTCACCAGCCGGGTCACGATCAACGCCCTCGACGACATCAACCTTGACATCGTCAGCGACGACCCGGTGATCGTGAGCCTGGTCGGGGAGTCGGGCAGCGGCAAGACCACGCTGGCCAAGACGATCCTGCGCCTGGTCGAGCCCACGGCCGGGAAGGCGTGGGTGCACGACCAGGTCGTGACCGGGTCGGGCGGGATGGGCCGGCTCGACTTCATGCGGATGGTGCAGCCGATCTTCCAGAACCCGTTCGACGCGTTCAGCCGCTACCGCACGGTCGACACCTACCTGCACGAGACCGCGGCCCGCATCGCCGGCCTGAACGGCGCGAAGGGCCGTGACGCCGTCGACGAGGCGCTGTCGTCGGTGGGCCTGGACTACGCGGACGTGGTCGGCAAGTACCCCAACCAGTTCTCGGGCGGCGAGCTCCAGCGGGCCTCGATCGCCCGGGCGCTGATCCCGCACCCGCAGCTGATCGTGGCCGACGAGCCGGTGAGCATGATCGACGCCTCCCGGCGGATGATCGTGATCAACCTGTTCAAGGCGCTCAAGGAGCAGTACCGCACCAGCTTCCTGTACATCACCCACGACCTCGCGACCGCGTACTACATCAGCGACTACATCGCGGTGATGAGCAAGGGCCGCATCGTGGAGTTCGGCGCGGCGCGCGACGTCCTGTCGACGCCGCGGCACGACTACACGAAGCTGCTGCTGAGCTCGATCCCGACCCTCACGCACAAGTGGGACCGCACCCCCGCGCTCGCATCGACAGGAGCCTGAACCGGCATGACCCTGACCGCACAGTCCCCGATCGCCCACCTGCTGGCCAGCGAGGAGGGCCGGGCGCTCGCGTCCGAGTACCTCGCCGACGCGCTCGACCGTGACCGCGGCTTCCTCCAGGCCGGTCTGGTGCCGATCCGGATGGTGACGCGGTTCGAGCCCACCCTGGTGGCCGACCCGGCGCGCACCGAGGAGTTCCTGGGACGGCTGGGCGCGATCGAGGCGCCACAGCGTCCGGTCGAGCCGGTGGTCGCGACGCGCGACGACTACGAGGACGCCGTGCGGGCGTCCGCCCCGGCGCAGGTCACCACGGTGGCGCCGGCGGTGTGGCGTCCGGTCGAGGTGGTGCTGGACGGGCCGGGCCACGGCAACCCGTTCGTCGACGTCGAGCTGTCCGCGAGCCTCACCGGGCCGTCCGGCGAGGTCGAGGTCACCGGGTTCTACGACGGCGAGGGACGCCACGTGTTCCGGTTCCTGCCCGACGTGGCCGGGGCGTGGGCGTTCGTGACCCGCAGCAACGCGGCGTCGCTGGACGGCGTCCGCGGCAGCGTCGAGGTGGCGGACGCGCCGGCCGGTGCGCACGGGCCGGTGCGGGCGTCCGGCTTCGGCTTCCGCCACGCCGACGGCACCCGGCACGTCTCGGTCGGCACCACCGCCTACGCGTGGACGCACCAGACGCCCGAGCTCGAAGCGGCCACCCTCGCCACGCTGGCCGAGGCGCCGTTCACGAAGATGCGCATGTGCGTGTTCCCGAAGAGCTACCTGTTCAACAGCAACGAGCCGGCCGTCCACGCGTTCGAGACCGACGCCGACGGCGCGTTCGACACCCGGCGGATCGTCCCGGAGTTCTTCCGGCACCTCGAGCAGCGGGTCGCCGACCTCGACGCGCTGGGCATCGAGGCCGACCTGATCCTGTTCCACCCCTACGACCGCTGGGGGTACGCCGACCTGGGGCCGTCCGGTGACGACCGGTACCTGCGGTACGTGGTGGCGCGGCTGTCGGCGTTCCCGAACGTGTGGTGGTCGCTGGCCAACGAGTTCGACCTGCTGGGCAACAAGACGATGGACGACTGGGACCGGTTCGCCTCGGTCGTCCGCGCGCACGACCCGGTGGGCCACCTGATCGGCGTCCACAACTGCATCGAGCTGTTCGACAACTCCCGCGACTGGGTGACGCACGCGAGCATGCAGCGCGTGGACGTGTACCGCACCGCCGAGGAGGTGGACGGCTGGCGCCGCCGCTGGGGCAAGCCGGTGGTGGTGGACGAGTGTGCCTACGAGGGCGACATCGACCAGGGCTGGGGCAACATCACCGCCGAGGAGATGACCCGCCGGTTCTGGGAGGCGGCCGTCCGGGGCGGCTGGTGCGGCCACGGCGAGACCTACTGGGCGGCCGACGAGGTGCTGTGGTGGAGCAAGGGCGGGGTGCTGAAGGGCGAGAGCCCGGCCCGGATCGCGTTCCTGCGCAGCGTGCTGGAGGACGCTCCCGGCGACCTGGAGCCGTCCCCGCTCGACTGGGATGTGCCGAGCGCGGTGGCCGGCGACGGCTATCGGCTCACCTACTACTCGTTCATGCAGCCGCGGTACCGGACGCTGGCCCTGCCCCGGGGGAGCCGGTGGCGGGGCGAGGTGCTCGACACGTGGGCGATGACGGTGACGCCGATCGACGGCGAGCTCACCGACGGCGTCCGCGTCGAGCTGCCGGCGCGTCCGTACATCGCCCTTCGGCTGACCAGGGTGGCAGAGGAGGGCTGACGCGCCGGGCGTGTCCGCCGGTCGGTTGCATAGCTATGCAAGACTGGGCCGACGCAGCTCGGGAGGAAGGGATGGCCGTGCAGGGTGGTTCGGAGAGCCAGCAACGCTTGATGGTGCGGGTGGCGCGGATGTACTACGAGCACGGTGACCGGCAGCCACAGATCGCGGAGAAGCTGCACATCTCGCAGGCGAAGGTGTCGCGGCTGCTCAAGAGGGCCGAGGACCTGGGCATCGTCCGGGTGACGATCCACGAGCCGCTGGGCGGGCACTCCGACCTGGAGGAGGCGCTGGTCGCCCGGTACGGGCTGTCGGACGCGGTGGTCGCGCACGCGAACCTGGACGAGGAGTCGAGCCTGATCTCCTCGATCGGCGCGGCGGCGGCCAGCTACCTGGGTGAGGTGCTGCTGGGGCACGAGCGGATCGGGATCTCGTCGTGGAGCGCGACGCTGCTGGCGATGGTGAACGCGATGCCGAAGGCGCTGCGCGCGCAGGCCGACACGGTGGTGCAGGTGATCGGCGGCGTGGGCGAGCCGTCCGCGCAGGTGCAGGCGACCCGGCTGACCGAGCAGCTGGCACTGCTGACCGGTGCGACCCCGCAGTTCCTGACCGCGCCGGGCTTCGTGTCGTCCCCGGAGCTGCGGGCGGCGATCATGGCCGAGCCGTACGTGCGGGAGGCGAGCGAGGCGTGGTCGAAGCTGAGCATCCTGCTGGCGGGCATCGGCAGCCTGGAGCCGTCGCCCCTGCTGCGGCAGTCGGGCAACGCGCTCCCGGCCGACGACCAGCTGGAGCTGCGCGGTCTGGGCGCGGTCGGCGACGTCTGCCTGCGGTTCTTCGACGCCGACGGACGCGCGGTCGATTCGGGCATCGACAAGCGGGTCGTGGGGATCGCGCCGGACGTGTTGTTGCACGTGCCGCGCCGCATCGGTGTGGCCGGCGGGGTGCGCAAGCACTCGGCGATCCGCGCCGCCCTGCTCGGCGGCTGGGTGAACGTCCTGGTCACCGACACCGGCACCGCCGCCGCCCTCCTCGCCTAATCGGGGGACGGTTCTTCGATCCGCCAGATCTCGGCGGGAATCGGGGACGGTTCTTCTCCGCCGGATTCTGGCGGGAAACGGGGACGGTTCTTCTCCGCCCACCGCGGCTACGGGATGACGGCGGCAGGCGGCAGCCCTTCGTGACGCCGCCCGGCTCGTTCCTCGCCGGGCGGCTCCTCAGGGACCGTGGACCTTGACCCACCGGCCGCGCGTCACGAAGGCGCCCGCCCGGAACGCCCTTGACTACCGCGTTTCTCGGCTTTTCGGGGCCGGCGGCGACCGGCGCGAAAGTGATTGCCGCGTTACTCGGGTTATGGAGGCGAATCCGGGCTCCATAACCCGAGTTTCGCGGTGATCACCGCGATGGCTGCCGCGACTGGTCCTGAAAGCGCGAGTAACTCGGTAATCGCCGGTCGAGGCGGCCAGGAGAGTCAGCCGACGGTGATCTGGCCGTCGACCAGGCGGACGGGGAGCGGGTCGATGATCGTGCCGCCGAAGGCGCCGTCGGCGTCCTCGTTGACGAACGCGAGGAACTTCCACTCCCCGGTGTCACGCAGCTGGATGAGGCGGCCGACGTACAGCCCCGGAGGCGAGATCAGCGTCGCGCCGGCAATGTCGTAGGGTCCCACCGGCGTCTGCGCCCGCGCCGCCCAGGTGCCCCCGGGGGTGCCGGTGGCGCGGCGCGCGTCGGACGTGTCCGCCCCCAGGCAGCTGAACAGCAGGAACCGCTCGCCGTCGATCTCGACGTCGTTCATGACCTCGAGCTGGCCGAAGCCCTGACCGACCTCCGACAAGGGCGGACGCACCTCCCACGTGCGCAGGTCGGGGCTCCAGGCATGCCCGACGACACCCCGGTCGTCGACCGGACCGGTGTTGCCGCGCGCGGTCACCAGCATGTGCCAGCCGTCCCCGTCGGGGTCGGGCAGCACCCACGGGTCGCGGAACGCCCAGTCGTGCCAGCCGCCGTCCGGCTGCTCGTACCAGCGGTCGTCGGCCTCCGCGACGGCCCGGGTGCCGTTCTTCGTCCACGTGTGCAGGTCGGGCGAGGTGGCGTAGCCGACCCGCTGGAGGTTGCTGCCCGACTCCGACAACGTGGCGCCGGTGTAGAACATGAACCAGGTGCCGTCCGGGTGGCGCACCACGCAGCCCGTCCAGGTGGCGAGGTCGTCGAACGCCGGACGGTCGCCGTGCACCAGCGCGTCCGACACCTGCGTCCAGTTCGTCAGGTCGGACGACACCGCGTGGCCGATCCCGGCGCGGAAATGGCGTGCGTTCGGGTCCTTCAGGGCCTTGGACGCGAACAGGAAGAACAGGTGGTACTGCTCGCCGTCGTCGGCCAGCCAGAAGTCCCACACCCACGAGTTCGGCAGAGCGAACATCAGCCCTTCACCCCGCTCGAGGCCACCGAGTTGATGAACGCCTTCTGGAACGCGACGAACAGGGCGAGGACCGGCACGGTGATCATGCTGGCATAGGCCATGATCTGGCCCCACGAGACACCCGCGCCGCTGCCCATCTGCTTGAAGTAGTCGATGCCGACCATGACCGGACGCAGCTCCTCGCTCTGCACGACCATCAGCGGCCACAGGTAGGAGTTCCAGGCCGGCAGGAACGTGAGGATCGCGACCGTGGCGATCGCCGGGCCGGACAGCGGCATGACGATGCTGCGGTAGATCCGGAACCAGCCGGCGCCGTCGACCGTTGCGGCCTCGTCCAGCTCCTTGGGGATCGAGTCGAAGTACTGGTAGAAGAGGTAGATCGAGAACGCGTTGGCCAGGAACGGGATGATCTGGACGGCGTAGGTGTCCAGCCACCCTTGCGAGCCGTCGAAGTAGGGGATCGTGTTGACCCACCACAGCAGCGGCAGCGCCATGGTCTCGAACGGGACGATCAGGGTGGCCAGCACGATGCCGATCACGACCTTCTGCCCGCGGAACTCGATCCGCGACAGCGCGAACGCCGCCATCGAGTTCACCAGCAGGCCGAGCACGACGGTGCTGATCGAGATGAACACCGAGTTGATCATGAAGGTGGCGAACGGGACGCGTCCGAACACCCCGGTGTAGTTGTCCATGCTCAGGCTGCCGACCGGCAGGAAGGCCGCCCAGGAGTCCAGGTCGCCGAAGATCTGGGTGTCCGGCTTGAAGCTGGACACGATCATGAAGATCAGCGGCAGGCCGAACACGAAGCACAGGGCGATCCGCAGGATCATCACCAGCGTCGGACGCAGCCACGCGCGCCGCTCGCCGGCGGTGTGCGACTCGGGACGGACGGTGTCGGCGACGTGGCCGAGGTGGTCGCTCGTCACGGTGCTCATCGGGAGGACTCCTTGTCACGGGTGAGGTAGCGCTGGACGAGCGAGACGGCCAGCACCAGGGCGAAGAAGACCAGCGAGATCGCGGCGGCGTAGCCGGTCTGCTGCTGCTCGAACCCGGAGTGGACGGCCATGTAGACCAGCGTCGAGGTGGAGTTGAGGGGGCCGCCCTGGGTCATGATGTTGACCTGGCTGAACAGGGAGAACGCGGCGATCGTGATCGTGATCAGGATGAAGATGGACGTCTGCCGCAGCCCCGGCCAGGTGACGTGGACGAACTGCTGCCAGGTGCCGGCGCCGTCGATGGACGCGGCCTCGTAGAGCTCGCCGGGGATCGTCTGCAGACCGGACAGCCAGATGACCATGTGGAAGCCGACGGCCTGCCAGATCGACAGCACGATGATCGCGAACAGCGCGGTATTGGGGTCGCCCAGCCAGTCCGGGCCGGTGATGCCGATCTTGGCCAGGAGCGCGTTGATCAGACCGTCCGGCTGGTACATGAACAGCCACAGCATCGAGACCACCACGATCGAGGTGACCACCGGCAGGAAGTAGACCGTCCGGAAGAAGTTGGTGCCCCGGATCTTGGCGTTCACCAGCAGCGCCAGCCCGAGCGCGAGCCCGGACTGCACCGGGACGATGACGATGGTGAACACCACCGTGTTGAGCAGCGAGCGCCAGAACGTGTCGTTGCCGAACAGCCGGACGAAGTTGTCGAACCCGATGAACCGGGCCGGGACGGGGGAGATCAGGCGGGCGTTGGTGAACGCCAGCCCGAACGTCAGGAAGATCGGGATGATCAGGAAGACGACCATCAGCACCGCGGCGGGTGCGAGCATCGCCAGGGCCACCGAGGTGGACCTCTTGTTGCGCTTGTGACTGCCACCCCTGCTCAGGGTCTGGGCCGCCGGCGCAGCCGCGGTCTCGGCTGCCAGGACGTTACTCATCGTGTTCTCCTCTCCCTGCCTGCTCTGCTCTGCCCTGAACGGAAAGGGGACAGTCCCCTTTCCGTTCAGCTCGGGGCCGGTGGACCGAAAGGGGACAGTCCCCTTTCGGTCCACCCAGCCGTCACTGGAAGTAGTTGTTGGCCTTCTGGTTGTCGTCGATGTCCTTGACCGCCTGGTCCAGCGTGGTCTTCGGATCGGCACCGGCCAGGATGTCCTGGGCAGCCTTGGTGAAGGTCGTCGCGATGAACGGGTAGCCCGGGGTCTCCGGCCGCATCACGGTGTACTTCTTGGAGATCTGGCGGAACACGTCGCTCGTCCCACCGGGCTCGAAGCCGGGCACCATGGCGGCGGCCGCGTCCGTGGTCGGGATGTTGTTGGTGTCCTTGGCGACCTTCGCGACGTACTTGTCGGCGGAGGCGAACTTCAGGTAGTCGAGCGCGCCCTCCTTGCTGGCGCAGCCGGTGGAGTAGCCCCACGTCCAGGAGCCGCCGCCGACCGCGCCGCCGTTGCCGAAGTCGACCGGCGGGGCGAACACCACGTCGTCACCGAACTTCTCGCGCGCCGGCAGCGCCGTCCAGGAACCGTTCCAGAGCAGGGCCGACTTGCCGTTGTAGAAGTCGGCGGCCGGGTCGGCGCTGGACTTCTTCGGCATGTAGCCGTCCTTGGCCATGGACGCGAACCAGTTCGCCCACGCGATCGCCTTGTCGCCGTTGAGGACGCCGTCCGCGGTCTTGTAGTCGCTGCGGTTGATCAGGTCGCCACCGAAGGCCTGGAGCTGCGGGGAGTAGCCGTAGGGCCACCACTCACCGGTCCAGCCGGTGGCCATGTCGGCGGCGTACTTGAAGTCGCCGGAGTCCTTGATCTTCTTCAGCAGGGCCATGAACTCCTCGCCCGTCCACGGCTGGTCGACCGTGGGGACGCGGGCGCCGTACTTCTTCAGGATCGACTTGGTGGTCACCCAGGTCAGCGCGACGTCGTAGTAGCCGTAGGCGTAGGTGGTGCCGTTCCACTTGGCGACGGTGGACGGGAGGTACTTGGACAGGATGTCGTCCATGCCCTCGATCGGGGCGAGGTAACCGGCCCAGGCCCAGTTGGCCACGTTCGGCTGGTCGATGTCGAGGATGCAGGGGAGCTTCTTGGCCGCGGCGGCGGCGACGACCGACTGGTTGTAGGAGTCCTGCGGGAACGCCTGGACCTCCACCTTGTAGTTCGTCTGGCTGGCGTTGTACTCGTCCACCACCGACTGGATGGCGGCGAGTTCGCCCTTGTTGCCCGCGTTGTGCGTCCAGAGGCTGAGGGTCTGGGTGCCACCGGGGGTGGCTGCTTGGGTGCTGGTGGCCCCGCCCTTCGCGCATGCTGCGAGCGAGAAGGTGAGTGAAGCCGCGAGAGCTGTCGCGGCGACCAGCTTGGCTGTGCGCTTGAGCACGTTTCCTCCATTGGATCTCTGTGGCCCGCCGGGCCACTGTTGCCTGCCGTGCTAAATGGATTTAGCATGACGAAGGTAGCACTGCTGCTGACACGAGTGCAAGAGACAGCTAAAAGGATTCTGCAACCGGGCCCGCTAGCATGTGGTCCGACCCGCCCCGACGTGGAGGAGACCGATGGCGAAGCGCGCCACCCTGGCCGACGTGGCCCAGCTGGCCGGGCTGTCCCCGACAACGGTCAGCATGGTGCTGAACAACCGTCCGAACTCACGGCTGTCGGCGGACGCCGCCGAGCGCGTCCGGGCGGCCGCGGCCAAGCTCAACTACCGCCCGAACCCGGCCGCCCGCGGCCTGCGGCTGGGCAAGACCCGGACGGTCGGGTTCATCTCCGACGAGGTGACGATCACCCGCTACGCGTCCGCCATGATCCGGGGCCTGCTGGAGGAGGCCGAGGCGCAGGACCACACCGTGCTGATCTCGGAGTCGGGCCGCCATGTCGACCGCGTCGCCAGTGCCCTGGAGCTGATGCTCGACCGGCAGGCGGACGGCATCGTGTTCGGCCTGATGGGCGCCAAGCAGATCGAGGTGCCCACCGCGTCCATCGAGGTGCCGGTCGTGCTGACCAACGCCACGTCCACCAGCGGGCTGCCCTGCGTCCTGCCCGACGAGTTCCGGGCCGGCTACGACGCCGCGCACCACCTGGTCGAGCGCGGCCACCGCCGGATCGCGTTCATCGGACGCTCGGAGGCGCTGCTCGACCCGGCGCTGTCGGTCACGATCGGCAAGCGGTACGCGGGGCTGGACGCGGCGCTGGCCGAGGCGGGCCTGGCCTTCACCCACCAGGTCGACGGACGGTACTGGGAGCCCGACTTCGGCTACCGCGGAGCGAAGGAGATCTTCGACAACGCGGACGTGACCGCGATCGTCGCGGCGAACGACCGGGTGGCGTTCGGCGTCTACCAGGCTGCCCAGGAGCGCGGCCTGCGGATCCCCGAGGACCTGTCGGTGGTGTCCTTCGACGACGAGTACCTGGCGGCCTACCTGCGTCCGGCGCTCACCACGATGCAGATCCCCTACCTGGAGATGGGCCGGGCCGCGATGCAGTTGGTGCTCTCGGGCGACCCCTCGCCGGAGACGCTGGTGCCGATGCCGTTGCAGTCGCGCGGCTCGGTCCGGGACCTGCGGCACTAGGGTTCAGGGGCCGGTGCGCTGCCGGCCGGAGAGGGCTGATCGATGGTCTCGTTCGACGCGCTGACGTGGGTGGCGCTGGCTCTCGGGCTGGTGTTCGGCGCGATGATCCCCGTCCAGACCTCGATCAACTCCCGGCTCGCCCGGACGCTGGGCGCGATCCTGCCCGCGTCCCTGGTCTCGTTCACGGTCGGGACGCTCGGCCTCGGGCTCGCCGCGCTGGTCACGCGCACGAACGTCCCGTGGGTCGAGACGGCCACCACGCAGCCGTGGTGGATCTGGGTCGGTGGCGTCTGCGGGCTGGTGTTCCTGACCATGAACATCGTGCTGCTGCCCCGGATCGGGGCGTCGGCGACGGTCGTGCTGCCGCTGGTCGGGCAGGTGTTGGGCGGGCTGGTCATCGACCTCACCGGGGCCTTCGGCATGACCGTGCAGCCGCTGACCCCGCTGCGGGGGCTGGGCGCGACGCTGGTGGTGGTCGGGGCGACGATGGTGAACCTCGTCGGACGGGTGAACGCCCCGGGCGCGGGCCACCCGTCCCGGGCCGCCGCGCTGCTGTGGGTGGCCGCCATCCTCGTCGGGACGCTCGGCGCGGTGCAGATCGCGGTCAACGGCCGGCTCGGCCAGGTGATGGGGTCGGCGCTGGCGGCCGCGTTCGTGTCGTTCCTGGTGGGGGCGGTGGGTCTGCTGGTGGTGAACCTGGTCACGCGGCAGCGCGTCCGCCGTCCCGAACGGCTGCCGGCGTGGACGCTGACCGGCGGCCTGCTCGGCGCCGGCTTCGTGCTGGCGAACGCGTTCAACGCGCCGATCCTCGGCACGTCGGTCGCGATCAGCATCACGCTGCTCGGCCAGGTGATCGCCGGCCTCGTCCTCGACCACGGCGGCTACCTGGGCATCACCAAGCGCCCGGCGAGCCCGCTGCGCCTCCTCGGCGCCGCCCTCGTCGTCGCCGGCGTCGTCCTCGTCCGCTTCGGCTAGCGGGGACGGTTCTTCGATCCGCCACTTTCCGGCGGATATCGGGGACGGTTCCTCGATCCGCCACTTTCCGGCGGATATCGGGGACGGTTCCTCGATCCGCCACTTTCCGGCGCGGAAAGGGGACAGATCTCTCGCGTCCCCGGAGCACCGACGGACGGAGGTCCGTCCCCTTTGTCCGCCAAAATCTGGCGGGTTTGGAGAACCGTCCCCGTTTCCCGCCAGAATCTGGCGGATCGAAGAACCGTCCCCGGCTACTCGGCGGCGTCCTGGACGGCGGCGATGCGCTCGCGGAGGTTCCAGAGCTCCTGCTTCAGCGCCTCGGGGACCTTCGCGCCGAACTGGGCGAAGTACTCCTCGGTGAGGTCGGCCTCGGCCGACCACGCCTCCGGGTCGAGGGCGAAGAGCGCAGCCAGGTCGGCCTCGCTGATGTCGATGCCCTCGGTGTTCAGGTCGCCGGACGCCGGGATGCGTCCGGAGATCGCGTCCACCGCCCCGAGTTCGCCGGCCACCCGGCGCAGCGCCCACTCGATCGCCCGGGAGTTCTCCCCGAAGCCCGGCCACAACCAGCGTCCCGACTCATCCTTGCGGAACCAGTTGACCTGGAAGATGCGCGGGGCGGCGTCGCCCAGCACCTCGCCCATGTGCAGCCAGTGGCCCCAGTAGTCGGCCATGTTGTAGCCGCAGAACGGCAGCATCGCGAATGGGTCCCGGCGCAGCGCGCCGACCAGGCCCTCGGCCGCGGCGGTCTGCTCGCTCGACACGGTCGCGCCGACGAACACGCCGTGGCTCCAGTTGTACGACTCGCTGATCAGCGGGACGTTGTGCGCCCGCCGTCCCCCGAACAGGATCACGTCGATCGGCACGCCGGTCGGGTCCTCCCACTCGGCCGCGATCGACTCGGCCTGCTCGGCCTGGACGGTGAACCGCCCGTTCGGGTGCGACGCCGGACGCCCGCAGCCCGGCGTCCAGTCCAGCCCCTCCCAGTCGATCAGGTGCGCGGGCGGCTCGGGGGTGAGGCCCTCCCACCACACGTCGCCGTCGTCGGTGAGCGCGACGTTGGTGAAGATCGTGTCGTGCGCCAGCGCGTGCAGGCAGGTCGGGTTGGTCTGCTCCGAGGTGCCGGGGGCGACGCCGAAGAACCCGTACTCGGGGTTGATCGCGTACAGGCGCCCGTCCGCCCCGGGACGCATCCAGGCGATGTCGTCGCCGATCGTCTCGACCTTCCACCCCGGGATGGTCGGACGCAGCATCGCCAGGTTCGTCTTGCCGCACGCGGACGGGAACGCGGCCGTCAGGTGGAAGACCCGGCCGTCCGGGCCGGTGATCCGCAGGATCAGCATGTGTTCGGCCAGCCAGCCCTCCTCGCGGGCGAGGACGGAGGCGATCCGCAGCGCGTAGCACTTCTTGCCCAGCAGCGCGTTGCCGCCGTAGCCGGAACCGAACGACCAGATCTCGTGGGTCTCGGGGAAGTGCGTGATGTACTTCACCTCGTTGCACGGCCACGCGACGTCCGGACGGGGCTCGCCGTCGGCGTCCACCAGCGGGTAGCCCATCGAGTGCACGGCCGGCACCCAGACGGCCCCGGCGGCGATCGCGTCCAGCGCGGGCGTGCCCATGCGGGTGGTCATCCGCATGTTCACCACGACGTAGGGGCTGTCGCTGATCTCCACGCCGATGCGGCTGAGCTCGCTGCCCAGCGGGCCCATCGAGAACGGGATGACGTACATCGTGCGGCCACGCATGCTGCCGGCGAACAGGCTGGCCAGGGTGCGCTTCATCGCGGCCGGCTCGGCCCAGTTGTTGGTGGGGCCGGCGTCCTCCTCGCGCTCGGAGCAGATGTAGGTGCGGCCCTCGACCCGCGCCACGTCGGACGCGGCCGAGCGCGCCAGGTACGAGCCCGGGCGGAGTTCGGGGTTGAGGGCGACCAGCATGCCGGCGTCCACCATCTCGGCGTAGAGCCGGTCGCGCTCGGCCTCGGACCCGTCGCACCACTGGATGCGGTCGGGCTGGGTGAGCTCGGCGACTCCGGCCACCCACGCCACCAGGTCTTCCGGGGCGTTGGCGGGGGCGTTCGACGGGGCGGTGATGCTGTCCACAACCATGTGGTTTCCTCCGGGCTTCAGCGGCGGGCTGGTTCGTCCATCCTGCCCCCCGGTGCAAGGTCTGTGGCAGGACGATGGACATCCGTGCAATTACTCCCAGAACTCTTCCGCAAACCCCCGCGGGTATGTGAAACTTCAACGGTCTACGTACTCGATCGGGTGTATCGATTTGGCGTGCCCGGGTGTTCGTCCGGCCGCCACTGGGAGCCGATCGCTCTCCTCTTCCGGGCCGGTTGGACGCCCTGCGCCCGGGTCGAGTAGGGTTGAGGACGCTTTCCTGCGCCCGTGGCTCAACGGATAGAGCATCTGACTACGGATCAGAAGGTTGGGGGTTCGAGTCCCTCCGGGCGCGCAGATCGGACGTGAGGCTCCGCAGCTGTTTCGGCTGCGGGGCCTTCGCCGTTTCCCGGGTCGACAAGGCAGGCCGGTACGGCGATGGGGCGCAGGTTCGGCTTCGTCTGGCAACCTTGAGCCTGTGAGTCGCCACTTCGCCAATTCGTCCGAGCCCTGGTTCCGCCTCGGTCGCCTCGAGGTGAACTCCTCGACGCTCGTCGGGCTGATCGGGGTGCTGTCGGGGCTGGTCTGGGTGATCGTCCCGTCCGTCTACGGACTGCTCGCGTTCCACTGGGGGACCGTCCTCGCCGGCGGTGTCTGGCGCATCTTCACCTGGCCGCTGGCCAACACGATCTGGGTCGTCCTGAGCGCGCTGATGCTGTGGTACTTCGGCTCCGACCTCGAGCGGCTGGTCGGTCGGGTGCGCATGCTGTGGCTGCTGGTCGGCACCTGGGCGAGCCTGACCGCGGCGTCCGTGGCGGTCTCGATCCTGCCCGGCCTCAGCGGCACCGTGCTCGCCGGGCTCGGCCTGATCCAGTTCGCGGTGCTGCTGCTGTGGATCGCCGAGTACCCCGACCGTCCGTTCTTCTTCGGCATTCCGGCGTGGGTGTTCGGCGTGGCGTTCGTCGCGCTGCAGGCGCTCAGCATGGTCGCCGGACGCGACTTCGGCGGGCTGCTCAGCCTGATCCTGAGCCTGATGTTCGTCGCCGTGATGGCCCGCCGCTTCGGACTGCTCGGCGCGTACGACTGGATCCCGGGCAAGCCCAGCGTGGCGCGGGTCGCGGCTCCCCGCGTCCAGCGGATGACCAGGGACGAGGCGCGGCAGGAGGAGCGCCGTCGCAGCGACCGGGAGCAGCTCGACGCCCTGCTCGACCAGATCAACGACCAGGGCATCCAGAGCCTCACCGACGCCCAGCGGCGGGAACTGATGAAGTTGCGCGACCGGCTGCGCCGCGGCTGATCCTCAGATCCGCACCGAGCCCAGGTCGAGTTCGAGGATCGGCGGCACCGCCTCGTCCGGACGCACTGGGTCGGGCGGCGTCCCGTCCCCGAACGGACGCCCGCCGAGCGCCTCGCGTCCGTGGAGCCCGAGCCAGCCGACCAGGTCGGGGCCCTTGGGGACGATCCCGGTCGGATTGATGTCGTGGTGCACCACGTAGTAGTGGGTCTTGATCTGGCCGAAGTCGACGGTGTCGCCGAAGCCGGGCGTCTGGAACAGGTCGCGCGCGTACCCCCACAGCGCAGGCATCTCGACGAGCTTGTTGCGGTTGCACTTGAAGTGCCCGTGGTAGACCGCGTCGAAGCGCACGAGCGTGGTGAACAGCCGGACGTCCGCCTCGGTGATCTGGTCCCCGACCAGGTAGCGGCGTACGCTCAGCCGCTCCTCCAGCCGGTCGAGGGCGGCGAACAGGCGGTCGTACGCGCGGTCGTAGGCGTCCTGCCGGCCGGCGAAGCCGCACCGGTACACACCGTTGTTGACCTCGGTGTAGACCCACGAGTTCACCTCGTCGATCTGGTCGCGCAGGTGCTCGGGGTAGAGCTGCGGCGCGCCCTCGCGGTGCAGGTCGGTCCACTCGAGTTCGAGGTCGATGGTCATGGACGGGAAGTCGTTGGTCACCACCCCGCCGCTGGGGATGTCCACGATCGCCGGGACGGTGATGCCTTTCGGGTAGTCGGGGAAGCGGGCGAAGTACGCCTGCTCGAGCCGCTCGATGCCCAGCACCGGGTCGACGCCGCCGGGGTCGAGGTCGAACGTCCACGAGCGCTGGTCGTGGGTGGGGCCGCACAGGCCCATGCCGAGCGCGTCCTCCAGGCCGAGCAGCCGACGGACGATGACCACCCGGCTCGCCCACGGGCACGCCCGTGCCGCCACCAGCCGGTACCGTCCGGCCTCGACCGGCCAGCCGTCCCGCCCGTCCCTGGTGATGCGGTCGTCGATGTACTTCGTGTCGCGCGTGTACTCCGGCTCGATGTAGCCCTTGGTCATGGCAGCCTCCTCGCCCCCAGCTTTGCGCGCCGCGTCCGGAACGGAAAGGGGACTGTCCCCTTTCTGTTCCGGACGCGGGTGGGGGTGCGGGGTGGGGGCGAGGACGGGGCTCAGTGGAGGAGGGACGCGGCCGCGCCCGCGCGGACGGCGGCGGCGACCGCGTCCAGGCTGGGCGTGCGCAGCGACCACTGCTGCCAGTACAGCTGGACGTCGACCGGGACGAGCACCGACCCCGGGAGGGCGGACAGGTCGACGCCGTCCCAGGAACGGGTCTCCAGGTCGGGCAGCATGCCCCAGCCGTAGCCGAGCCCGACCGCCTCGGAGAACTGGGTGCTGGCCGGGACGGTGTGCACCGGCGCGGCGGTCGAGGGCACGCCCGCCGCGGCCAGCCCGTCGGCCTGCAGGCTGTCGCGGGTGTCGAACGCCACCACCGGGGCTGCGGCGAGGGCGGACGGGGTCACCCCGCCGGCGAACCAGCGCTCCGCGAACCCGGGCGCAGCCATGGGCCGGTACCGCATCGCGCCCAGCGCCTCGACGGTGCAGCCCTGGACGGCGGTCCGCTGGCTGGTGATCGCGGCCATCGCGGTGCCGTCGCGCAGCAGCTCGGTGGTGTGGCTCTCGTCCTCGCGCAGGAACGCCACCCGCACCCGGTCGGCCACCGGGGCCAGCGCCCGCAGCGTCCAGGTGGCGAGGGAGTCGGCGTTCACCGCGAGCCGCACCTGCGGCAGCGACGAGCCGGGCGTGGCGAGCGTCGCGTCCGCGTCCTGGGCGAGCACCTCGACCTGGCGGGCGAGCCGCAGGACCGCCCGTCCGGCCTCGGTGGGCACGGCCGGACGGCTGCGCTGCAGCAGCACCGCCCCGACCGAGCGCTCCAGTGCCTTCAGCCGCTGGCTCACCGCCGACGGTGTGACGTGCAGCGCGCCGGCCGCCGCCTCCAGCGTGCCGTGGTCGGCCACCGCGGCCAGTGCGCGCAACTGCGGCAGGTCCCAGTCCATGGCGCCATCTTAAGCGTTGCTAATGAAGCACGAGAAACTATCGTTGGACTACAGGAACGTCCGATCCTAGGCTCGACCCCGTGCTCCCCACCGCTCTCGCCGGACTCGGCTTCGGCTTCAGCCTGATCGTCGCGATCGGCGCCCAGAATGCGTTCGTCATGCGGCAGGGGCTGCGGCGCGAGCACATCGGCGTCGTGGTCGCGATCTGCGCCCTCAGCGACGTCCTGCTGATCTGCCTCGGCACGGGCGGGGTGGGCGCGTTGCTGACTGCCCATCGGACGGTCCTCACCGCGGTCACGGTGCTGGGCAGCGCCGTGCTGCTCTGGTACGCGTTCACCGCCGTCCGGCGCGCGATCCGTCCCGGCGTGCTGGTCGCCGAGGGGGGCGGCGAGCCCGGACGCCTGTGGCCGGTCGCGCTGACCGCCCTCGGCCTGACCTGGCTCAACCCGCACGTCTACCTCGACACCGTGGTGCTGCTCGGCTCGGTCGCGTCCGCCCAGTCGTCGCCGTGGGTGTTCGCCGGCGGGGCGATGGTGGCGAGCGCGGTCTGGTTCGCCGCGCTGGGGTTCGGCGCGCAGGCGCTGCGTCCGCTGTTCGCCCGGCCGGTCGCCTGGCGTGTCTTCGACCTGCTGGTCGCCGCGGTCATGCTGGCGGTCGCGATCGGGCTGCTCCTGGGTCTTCGCGCGGCCTGACGCTCAGCTCCCGCAGAGGGCGCCGAACGCGGCCAGCTCGGTCTGTACCTTCGCCAAGGGCGCAGCCAGGCCTGGGATCTTCGTCGGGTCGTTCACGGCCGCGGTCAGCGCGGTCACGAGCTCCTGGAACGCGGCGACGGTCTTGTCGGCCTGCTTGCGGACGGTGGGGTTGTCCACCTTCTTGGCCGCCTTCTCCAGGTCGGCCAGCACCGGCTGCAGCGTCGAGAGGGCCTTCTGCGGGTCGGTGGTCAGCTGCTCGAACACGGTGTTCAGGCTGGTGCCGGCGTCGTCGAACGCGTTGCGCAGCGCCGTGCAGGCCGCCGCCACCGCCTTGTCCGTCGGCGTCTTGCTGGGTGTGGGGAAGGACACGGTCACGGTGGGCGCCGTGCAGCCGCCCAGCAGCAGGACGGCGGCGAGGACGTCGGGCAGGACTCGGGGAACGGTGTGCACGGGCTTCCTCCTCCACTCACATGGTCTGCACCGAGCGTAGCCAGCACCCCGCGCCGCGGCAGGCGTGGCATGGCCTCGGGAACCCCGTCACCGAAATGAAAGGGGACTTGTCCCCTTTCATTTCGCTGGCGCGGGACGTCGCCCGCGTCACCGCGCGAGGGCCCGGACGGCGGCCACGGTGTCGGCCTCGGCGGCGCCCTTGTCCTCGCGGTAGCGGACGACCCGGGCGAACCGCAGCGCCATGCCGGCCGGGTACCGGGTGGAGCGCTGGACGCCGTCGAACGCGATCTGGACCACCTGCTCGGGCCGCACGACCACCACGTGGCCCTCCCGGTGCGTCTCCAGCGCCAGGAACCGTTCGGTCTGCCAGGTGAGCATCTGGTCGGTCATGCCCTTGAACGTCTTGCCCAGCATCACGAAGCCGCCGGTGTCGGGGTCACGCGCGCCGAGGTGGATGTTCGACAACCACCCGCGGCGCCGTCCGCTGCCCCACTCCACGGCCAGCACCACCAGGTCGAGGGTGTGCACCGGCTTCACCTTCACCCAGCCGGCGCCGCGCCGCCCGGCCGCGTAGCCGCCGTCGAGCGCCTTGATCACCACGCCCTCCTGCCCGGCGGCGAGCATGGTGCGCGAGAACTCCTCGGCCGTGGCGGGCTCGGCGGTGACCACCCGGTCGACCAGCAGTTCCGGCGGCGCCAGCCCCGCGAGCCGTTCCTGCCGGGCCGCGAACGGCTCGTCCACCAGGTCGAGGTCGTCCAGGTGCAGCAGGTCGAAGAAGAACGGACGCAGCTCCGCGCCGGCCGACGCGGTGTCCTGGAACAACAGCGGACGCCCGTCCGGGCGCAGAGCCAACGCCTCGCCGTCGAGCACCAGGCGCCGGGCGGGCAGCGCGGCGACCGCGGCGACCACCTGCGGCAGCCGCGCGGTGATGTCGTCGAGGCTGCGGCTGTACGCCCGCACCTCCTCGCCGTCGCGGTGCACCTGGATGCGGATGCCGTCGAGCTTGGCCTCGACCGCCACCGGGGTGCCGACGCCGAACCGCTCGAGCGCCTCGGCGACGCTCGGCGCGCTCGCGGCCAGCATCGGCAGCACCGGGCGTCCGACCTGCAGGGTGATCGCGGCCAGCGCCGGTTCGCCGCCGGCCCGGGCTGCCACCGCAACCACCGGAATCGAGCCGGCGAACATCGCCGCGCGCCGCACCGCGTCCACCCCCACCCCGAACGCCGCGGCGATCGCGGGCAGCAGCAGCCCCTCCAGCGCACCCTGCCGGGTCTCCCCGGTCAGCAGGCCCGACAGGTACGACTGCTCGGCAGCGGTGGCCCGAGCCATCAACTCGGCCAGCAGCTGCTGCCGGACGCCCTGCGACCCGGCGCCGGCCAGCAGCGCGAGCTCGGCGAACACCGCGTCCACCTCGGTCAGCGTGAGCCCCGGTGCCTCCGCCGGCTCGGGACGCGCCAGCAGCGACCGCCAGCCCACGCCGGTGCGACGCTGCCGCAACGACCCGGACAGGTAGTGCGCCAGGATCTCCAGCTCCACGCCGTCGGCGGACGCCAGCGTCTGCGCGAGCGCGGCCACTTTGGCCGTGCGCGAGCCCGTCGCCGCGACCCTGGCCGAGGTCTGGACCACCTCGTCGAACAGCATGCGGCCAGTCTCCCGCCCGCCACCGACAATCCCGGCCGCCCGCGACCTACGCCTGGGTGAGCCTCCCCTCGACCACCGGGTTCACCGGCGAGTTGGTGGTCACGTAGTCGACGGTCACCTCGAGCAGGTCGTCGCCCGGCTGGAGCACGTCGGTACCGCCGGCGAACATCGTGTAGCCGTCGCCACCGGTGAACATGAAGTCGTTCGTGACGATCCGGACGGTGTCGGTGTCACCGATCGGTGTCTGGGTGCCGCCGATCCCGTCCGGCGTCTTCCACATCCCGGTGACCTCCGGCGTCTTCCCGTTGCAGGTGAACGTCGCCCTCAGGCCGGAGACCTGCGGGAAGCGTCCGGTGGCAATGGCCGAGTCGCAGACCGGGGAGAAGCCGTTCAGGAACGCCTGTTCCAGCTGGGCGCCCGTGAGGGTCAGGATCACCGACCGGTTGCCGAACGGCAGGACGGCGAACATCTCCCCCCAGGTGATCTCGCACGCCTGCTCACCCGCGCTCGGCGGGCTGCACAGCAGGTCCGCGCGGAGGCCGCCGGAGTTGGTGTACGCGGCGTCGACGCCGGGGTACTTCGCCCGCATCGAGTCGGCGACCAGGTTGCCCATCGCCGACTCGTGCAGCCGGGTGGGGTCCTTGAGGATGTCGGCGACCTGGGTGCCGATCACCTTCTTGCGCAGCTCGTCGGTGGCCACGTTCGCCGCGTCGATGATCGCCTTCACGTCCTCCCTCGGCGCCACGCCGAGGGTCTTGGCGACCCGGGTCGCGCCGCCGGCCCACGCGACGTCCCCGCCCTTCACCATCAGCTGGAGCGTGGAGTAGCTGGCGCCGGCGTTGATGCCCTCGGTGATCAGGATCCGGCCCTGCATCAGGTTGGAGATGCGGTGGGTGTGGCCCACGATCATCGCGTCCACCGTGGTGTTCTGCAGCTGGTCGGCGATGGTCAGGATCGGGCCGTCCCACGGCACACTGGCGGTGTTGCCGGCCGCGTTGCTGCCGGTGGCCGTGCCCTGGTGGATCACCACCACCTGCACCTTGACACCCAGCTTGCGCAGCCGTTCGGACTCGGCCTTGATGCGGGTGGCCTCGTCGAGGAACGTCAGCCCGGCGGTCGCGCCGGCCGAGACCAGCTCGGGGGTCTCCTTCAGCTCGGCACCGATCACGCCGACCCGGACGCCGTTGACCCGGAACACCGTCGACGGCGTCACCCACGGCGGCGCGACCCCGGTGGCGGTCTCGACGATGTTGGTGGCCAGGAACGGGAAGTTCGCCCGCTCCTGCTGCGCCTGCAGCCGCGTCACGCCGTAGTCGAACTCATGGTTGCCGTAGGACGTGGCGTCCAGGCCCCACGCGTTCTCGACGTCGATCGCCGGCATGTCCTCCAGCAGCGAGGAGTTCGCCGGCGAAGCGCCGACGTTGTCGCCGGCCGCCAGGATGAGGTCGCGTCTAGGCATGTTCGCCTGCTCCTCGTCGAACATCGTCGCCAGGTAGGAGCCGCCGCCCACCCGGGCGTTGATGGCGTTGTCGTACGCCCTGGTGGTGGGGTCGAGCTGGCCGTGGAAGTCGTTCAGCCCGACGATGTTCACCGGCGTCCAGCTCTGGCCGCCCTTGACGATCGGACGCTTGACGATGCCCTGGCTGAACTGCGGCTCGGGCACGCCGAGCAGGAACGCCAGGGTCGGCGCGAGGTCGATCGAACGGGTCTTGACGGAGCCGCGGGCGATGCCGCGTCCGCCGGCGATGAAGGTGGCCCGCATGTTGGCGTTGCCGCGCAGGTCCTGCACGTCGGGCACGTAGCCGTGCTGCCCGAAGAAGTGGGACGGGGCGACGAGCGTCCCCGGCGTGGCCGCGTCGAACTGGTAGGGGATCGAGGCGAACACCACCAGGTCGCCGGTGCGGGTCGGGTGCGCCATGTCGGCGGTCGAGCCGGCGCCGTTGGGGATGTGGCGCGCCTCGGCCTTGGTGTAGGCGCGATCGATCACCTTCCAGCCCTCGGGGTTGCCGTCACCGCTCCAGTCGGTGCTGTCGCTGAGCGCGAGGAACGCGGCCTTGATGCTCGCCACGGTGGACGCCTCGTCGGCCGCGGCGACCTGGGTCAGCCCGCCGCCGGCCGGGTCGCGTCCGGCGAGGTTGAGGTAGATCTGGACGGTGCCGCCCGCCCAGCAGGCCTTCGCCTTGCCGATCGTCTCGCCGGCCGCCGGCCGGCAGTTCGAGGTCTGCGGCTTCGACAGCAGGCCCAGGTCGACCAGCACCTTGCTGGCGTCCACGGCCAGGAACTGCGGGGCGAACCCGTGGTCGGAGGCGACGAACGTGGTCGGGTCGCGGCCGATCAGCGCGCGGGCCAGCCGCAGGGTGTCGTCCGCGCCCTCGTAGGCCTGGCGCAGGTAGCGCTCGCGTGCGGCCAGCCGGCCGTCCGCCTTGTGGTCGAGGTTCGCGTCGTCGTAGGCGGGGTTGCGGTCGCCGCCCGGCAGCCGCTTGGTGACGAGCCCGAGGAACTGGTGGGAGAACTCGTCGGTCGTCGGGAAGCCGACCAGCAGCAGGTCGGGGGAGTACTTCTTCGCGATGTAGCGCAGGATCGGCCAGTGGGCGTTCGTCCAGGCCAGGCCCTGCTCGGCGTAGGTGTCCTCCGAGACGATGCCCGCCTCTGCCACCGCGAAGTCGGCGGCGGTGGAGGTCGGGAAGGTCGAAGCCACGAACTCGGCGAAATCGGTGTAGCCCGCGTCGCCGGCCCAGTGCGGCCAGCTGGCGATCGCCCGGGTCACCGAGGTGTGGAACAGCCGCACCTTGGACAGGTCCCGGCTGAGCGTCTCGACCTTCAGGTAGAAGCCGGCGGTCTTGCCGTCGAGGGTGCCGCCGTCGATCTTGACCTTCACGTCCGCCCACTGGCCCTGGCGCAGGGTCGCGACCGGGTGGGCGCCGGAGGTCTCCTTCGCGAACAGCACCTTGTCGTAGTTGGTGCGGCCGTCGTTGGTGCTGTCGTAGATGTAGGCGTTGAGCCCGTACTTGTCGGTGCCGCCGTCCAGCACGCGCAGGCGCATCTGTTTGGCGGGGCTGTAGGACGCGGGCACGTCGGTCCAGCCGGACGCGTCGGTCGGCGCGGCGCCGGCGAACGGGTCCTGGCCCGCGTAGCCGTCGGGATGGTCGAACTGGAGGCCGAGCGAGCTGATCAGGGTGGCGTCGTCGAACAGCTGGTCGCCGGAGGCACCGATGAAGTTGGTGGCCACGCCCCGGCCGGAGTGGAACGTCCGGTAGTCGACGGTGGGGCCGTTGATGCTGGCGTTGGCGCCGCCCGCCCACTCGACCTGGGCCACCTTCAGCCCGCCGCGCTCGGCCGACTGGGCGATCGTCTCGGCCTGGAGCGTGCCGGTGTCGAAGGCCGCCGTGCGGGAGCTGAAGGCGGAGCCGTTGACGTGGAAGGTGTTGTTCGTGGAGCCCGCGACGCCCGGCCAGGCGCCGGTGGCCAGCGTGTACCAGCCCGCGCCGGTGTTGGGCGGGGCCTGGGTGAGCAGGCCGTTGCCGGAGGCCTTCACCCCGGTGCGCAGCAGCGTCCGCATCGTCGGCATCCGGCCCTGCGACGCGTACTTCTCAACGAGGTCCTGGCGCATGCCGTCCGCGGCGAAGAAGACCGCCTTGCCGTTGGTCGGCGACGGCTTGGCCGCCGGGACCACTTCGGGGACCGTCGCCGCCGCGTCCGTCGGTGCCCCGACCAGGACGACCGCGAAGGTGAGCAGGGACACGGTGAGAGCGGCGGAACGATGAGCGGACACGTGACCTCCATGGGGTGAGGATCGAGTGATACGACGCCGAACGTCCCCAACTTGGTACGCCCACTTCGGGGACGGCAATGCTTACCTTCACTTAGCTGGCTCACAGGCTAGCTCTCGGCCGTCGATGGCGCGAGGGTGGTGGCGACGGGGGCCGGAGGGGCTACCTTTGCGGGCGTGGATGCAGCGGTGAGCCGGACCTGGCGCCCGGAATGGCCGTGCCCGGTGGCGCTCGTGTGGGGCTCGGCCAAGCGGGGCGTCGACGACCCGACCTACAAGGTCGTGGGCGGACGCCACTGGCGGGCGATGAACACGGCAGCAGGGCCGGCGACGCTGGTGGTGGCGCCGCTGGACTCGTCGGGCGTGATCCGGGCCGAGGCATGGGGGCCGGGCGCCGACTGCGTCCTCGACGGGCTGCCCGCGCTGCTGGGAGCCGAGGACGACCCGTCCGGGTTCCGGCCCGTGCATCCGCTGGTCGCCGAGCTGCACCGGCGGCGTCCGCACTGGCGGTTGGCGCGCACGGCGACCGTGTGGGACGCGATCGTGCCGGTGGTGATCGAGCAGAAGGTGACCGGGCAGGAGGCGACCATCGGCATCAGGGCGCTGCTGGCCCGGCACGGGTCGCCGGCGCCGGGGCCGGGGGCCGACCGGGGACTGCGGACGTTCCCGACGGCCGAGAAGCTGCGGCTGGTGCCGTCCTGGGACTGGCTGACGATGCACATCGACCCGGCGCGTTCGGCGACGCTGGTGACCGTGGCCCGGGTGGCCGACTCGCTGGAACGCGTGCTGTCCGCCGACCCGGCCGGGGCGGACGCCAAGCTGCGGAGCCTGCCCGGCATCGGGGTCTGGACGAGCGCCGAGGTGCGCGCCCGGGCCCTCGGCGACGCGGACGCGGTGAGCCTGGGCGACTACCACCTGGCCCGTGACCTGGGCTGGGTGCTGGCCGGCGAACTCCTCGACGACGACGGCGTGGTCGAACTGCTGGAGCCCTACCGTCCGCATCGCCTCCGGGTGCAGCGGCTGATCGGCATGGCCGGCCTCGGCGCTCCCCGCCACGGCCCCCGGATGCCGCCCCGCACCCACCTCCCCCGCTGACGGACCGAATTGGGGACGGTTCCTAACTCGGTCCCGGACCGAGTTAGGAACCGTCCCCAATTCGGTCCGTCCCCGTCCCCCTCCCCGAGCTCACAGCTTGTGGGTCATTCCAGGCCGAGGGCGAGCGGCAGGACCGACAGCGGCACCGAGCCGAGGTTCAGCGCGCGGGTGTGGAAGTCCTTGAGGCTGAACTCCTCACCGGCCGCCTCGGCCGCGGCCTTCGCCTGCGCCCGGTA
>Ga0102832_1000280_pt1 | contig 112703 bp, 85 predicted proteins | sample EBPBio282013_DNA_FD_88942 | JGI IMG/M metagenome (GOLD analysis project Ga0102832, IMG submission 88942) | Wastewater treatment Type I Accumulibacter community from EBPR Bioreactor in Madison, WI, USA - Reactor 2_5/28/2013_ DNA (Illumina Assembly) | ecosystem: Engineered > Bioreactor > EBPR >... | reverse complement strand
CGGCGATCTGCTGCGTGTCCGACATCCGCAGTACCCGGAGCTTCCCGTAGTCGGGGCTGGTCGCCTCGGCCACCACCGACAGGTAGGACGCCAGGTTCTGCCGGTTGTACGGCACGAAGACCGCCGTCTGGCTGAACACCGGGGTGCTGTCACCCGGCCACTTGATCGAGAGGTAGTACGGCGGCTCCGCGGCGGAGCTCTGCGTGGTCTCCGCCTGTCCCGGCATGGACGCGACCGGGTCGGCCGGCACCTGCCACAGGTCGGACTGCTGGTACCACGCGTTGGGGTCGGTCATGTGGTAGCGGGTCAGCACCTGCCGCTGCACGCGGAACAGGTCCTCGGGGTAGCGCAGGTGGGCGAGCAGGTCCGGCGTGATCTCCGAGCGGGGCTTCAGGATGTCCGGGAACGCCTTGCCGTACGCCTGCAGGATCGGGTCCTCCGGCTCCCACGCGTACAGGGCGACCGTGCCGTTGCTCGCGTCCACCACTGCCTTCACCGAGTTGCGCATGTAGTTCAGCGCCTGGTCCGCGCCCGGCCCCGGGTTGTTCTGCGCGTCGGTGATGGCCGAGCGCAGGGACACCAGCTGGCTGTTGGGGTAGTTGCGGCTGGTCGTGTAGCCGTCGACGATCCAGACCAGCCGGTGGTCCACGACCGCCGGGTAGATGTTGGAGTCGAGCGTCAGCCAGGGCGCCACCTGGGACACCCTCTCCTGGGGCGTGCGGTCGTACAGGATCCGGGACTGCGAGTTGACGCGGTCGGAGAGCAGGATGTTCAGGTCCATGAAGTGCGCCGCGTACAGCACCCGGGTGAACCAGTCACCCATCGGCACGCCGCCGGTGCCGGCATAGGTGTTGGTGGCCTGGTTCGCGTCCGGGGTGTCGAACTCGATCGGCGGCTCGCCGGGCTCGCGTCCGACGATCGCGAAGGCCGTGGTGTTCTCGCCGAAGTAGATGCGTCCCTCGTACTCGGGGAGGGCGCCCTCGGGCGGCAGGTTCTTCTCGATCCACACCGGGTCGCCGGAGGAGCTGCGCTGGTTGCCGTACGCGGCCACCAGCCCGTAGCCGTGCGTGTAGACGGTGTGGACGTTGTTCCAGTTCTGGTCGGGCAGCTTCGCGTAGTTGATCTCGCGGGCGGCCACCACGGCGTCGGTCTCGGTGCCGTCGATCACGTACCGGTCGACGTCCAGCATCTCGGGGAAGGTGTACCAGCCGCGCAGCTGCTGCTGGTTCTCGAAGGTCGGCGCCACCACCGCCGGGTCGATCAGGCGGATGCCGGGCAGGGTCTCCGCGTCCTGCTTCAGCTGGCCGGGACGCACCTGGGTGACCGCGGCGTACGGCTCGACCTCGGTCTTGTCGATGTCGTAGGCCGTCCGGGTCGCGGCGATGTGGTTCGAGATGTAGGGACCCTCCAGCACGGGCTCGTTGGGCTTGACCTGGAAGCTCTGGACGACCAGCGGGTAGATCAGTCCGAGGATCAGCCCGGAGACGACCATCAGCACCAGCGAGGTGGCGGCGACCGTCCAGCGCCGCAGGAACCCGTTGGCGAACAGGACCGCGGCCACGAGGAACGAGATCACGGCCATCACGAGCTTCGCGGTGAGCCGTGAGTGGTCGTCGGTGTACTGCATGCCGGTGAACAGCGTGCCCTGCTGGAGCAGGAAGCCGTACCGGTCGAGCAGGTTCTGCAGGCCGTAGCCCACCAGCAGCAGCCCGGCGAGGACGGACAGGTGCACGCGGGCGCCGTTGCCCCGGGCGGCCCGCCCGCGCCCTGAGGCGATCCCGCCGACGGCGAAATGCACGGCCGCGGCGGCGATGAGCGCGAAGAAGACCGCCCCGAGCAGGAAGGACAGCACGTCCTGCCAGACCGGGTACTCGAAGACGTAGAAGCTCGCGTCAAGCCCGAAGTAGGGGTCGGTGGTGCCGAACGGCACCCGGTTCCACCACGCCAGGTACTCCAGCGACTGCCCCACGGCGGACGCGCCGGCGACCAGGCCCAGGAACGCCGACGGCACCAGGATCGCCAGCCAGATGTTCGCCTCGAGCAGGTCACGGTAGCGGTCGAGGACGGCGCTCTGGCCGGTGCGCCGGGAGGCGGGTCGCAGGCGGTACGCCAGCCACATGTTCCCGCCCACGAGGACGGCCATGGCGAGCGCGAACGCGCTGAACAGCAGGACCTGGGCGAGGAGCTGGGTGCTGAAGACCTGCGGGAACGATACCGAGTCGAACCACAGCTTCGTGGTCCAGACCTCGGAGAAGATCACGAAGGCCGTGACCAGGGCGGCGAGCACCAGGATCGTCGGCACCAACGGTCCACGGCGCGTCACCTGCGACGACACGTTCACATCCACTCCTCACGGGCCGCGGCCGGTATGTGGCCTCGGGTCACTCCAATGTATGCGCCAGCGCGGCAGCCAGGGCGGGCACCAGGTCGGCACCGCCGAGCAGGTCACCGTCCTGGTCGCGCACGCGGGCCACGCCGTGGCTGTCGCCGTCGCGGGTCACGCCGACGACGACCCGCAGGTCGAGGCGTCGCGGGTGCGCGGCGACGGCGAGCGCCGCCTCCTCGGGGCTCTCGGGCAGGTCGGCCTCCGCGTCCGCGGGAAGGAAGGCCCGTTCCACCGCGAGCACGCAGCCGGCGACCGTCTGCGGCCAGGTGATGCGCGCGAGCGCCTCGCCGAGGTCGGTGCCGGCGTGGAACTCGTCCTGCTCGATGGAGCTGAAGCCGTCCGGAGAGGTCACCGACAGGTGCTCGGCCAGCGCCGGCTCCGCGGCGATCAGGTCGGCGGTGCGCACGAGGGCGAAGAGGCGGGCGGGCTGGTCCCAGCCGAGGCGGGCGACGTGGCGCTCGACCTCCACCAGCGCCGCGACGAGGGCGTCGTTCACTGGCACCCCACCACCGAGTCCGCGGTCTCGGGCTTGGTCAGCGCCGACAGCGACTGGATCGCTCCGCTGAGGGTGTCCACCGGCACCAGCCGCAGGCCGGGGGGCACCGCGCCGACGTCGACACAGTTGCGCTTGGGCAGCAGGAAGACCGTCGCGCCGTCGCGGGACGCGGCGGCGATCTTCTCCTGGACGCCGCCGATCGCGCCGACCGTGCCCTCCGCGTCGATGGTCCCGGTGCCCGCGATCACCCTGCCGTCAGCGATGTCGGCCTCGGTGAGCTTGTCCGTGATGGCGAGGGCGAACATCAGCCCCGCGCTGGACCCGCCGACGGCCGGGTCGATGGCGAAGGTGACCTTCGGCTTGTAGGTGTAGCCCGTGGTCAGCGTGATGCCGACGATCGGCCGGTCGGGGTTGGCCGCGGTCGCGCGGGTGGTCACCGTGAGCTGGAGGCGCTCGTTGTCGCGCAGCACGGTGAACAGCACGGCCTCGCCCACGTGGTGGGCGGCGACAGCCTCCTGGACGTCCGCGACGGTGGTGGTGGTGCCCTCGTCGACGGCCTGGATCAGGTCGCCGGGGACGAGGATGTTGTTCGACGGGCCGGACGTGGTGACCGAGCGCACCATGGGCCAGCTCGCCACCGGGACGCCGGCCTGCCGCAGGGCTGCCACCACGGCCTCCGACTGCGACCCGGCCATCAGCACGGACTCCTCGCGGTCGATGTCGCTGGAGGACTCCCCCGTCGGGTACACGGCGGTGCGCGGCAGCACCTCACGGGAGGGCAGCCAGTAGGCGAACAGCATCTCCGGGAGGCTCAGCGAGCCGCCCGGCGGCGTCACGCCCACGGTGGTCATGAGCAGCGACCCGGTCGTCGGGAAGGTCTTCGCACCGGAGATCTCGATCGCGCTGTTGTCCGCGGCGATCAGGTCGTGGGTCCCCCCGGGCGACCAGGTGACGAAGGGCACCGGGACGAGGGCGATCACCGCGGCCAGCACAACGAACAGCACGGCCGACACCGTCGCCGTCCACGTCTGCCTGGTCACGTCCCGCCCTTCCGGCCCGCATCAGGGGGCCACCCGTTCCGACCCCCGACCCTACCGTGCCGGCAGCACCGTGGCTTGGCAGGTGCGGGACAATGGAGACCACGCCAGCGTGAGGAGCCCGATGACCGACCCGTCGAACCCTGATCGTCCCGAGCCGGACGGCGAGGAGGAGGCACTGCTGCGGTTCCTCGCCCAGTTCGGCATCACGCCGGGGCCCGACGGGCGCCTCGACATCGAGTCCCTGCTGGGGCGCATGCAGGGACTGATGGGCGCCTTCACCAGCCAGATGGCCAGCTTCGGCAAGTCGGATGCGGAGTCCGGCATGAACTGGGGCTTCACCAGGGACATCGTCCGCCGGGCGACCGCTGCCGCTGGCGCCGACCCCGAGCCGACGGCGGCCCAGCAGGCACAGGTCCGCGACGCCGTAGCGCTCGCCGACCTCTGGCTCGACGAGGAGATCGCCTTCGACCGGCTCGGCGTCCCTGCCCGTGCCTGGACCCGTTCGGAGTGGGTCGAGCTGACCTACCCGACCTGGCAGCAGCTGGTGCGGCCGGTGGTCAGCCGCCTGTACGCCGCGCTGCGGGCCCTCATCGAGAGCCAGGGCCAGGTGCCCGCTGCCGAGCCGATGCTGCGGATGGCCCTGACCGGCATGTTCGCCGCCCAGATCGGGCAGTCGCTCGCCGGGCTCGCCACCACGTCGGTCAGCGCCGGTGACACCGGCCTGCCGCTGACCGGGCAGCCCCTGGTCGCGCTGCTGCCCACGAACATCGCCGCCTTCGCCGACGGGCTCGAGACCGACCCCTCGGACGTCCTGCTGTTCCTCGCCGTCCGCGAGTCCGCCCGCCAGCGGTTGTTCGCTTCCGTCGGCTGGCTGGGGCCGCAGCTGCTGGCCCTCGTCGAGCACTACGCCCGCGACATCGAGATCGACCCGGACGCCCTGGAGCAGGCGATCGAGGGCCAGCTGAACGCCGCCATGACCGCGGGCGAGATCGAGGAGGCCGGCCAGGCGCTGGCCGGTTCCCTCTTCGCACCGCAGCTCACGGCGGAGCAGAAGGAGGTGCTGGAGCGGCTGGAGACGCTGCTCGCCCTCGTCGAGGGCTGGGTGGACGAGGTGGTCGCGCAGGTCGCGGGAACACGGATGCCGGTGGCCGCAGCGCTCACCGAGACCCTGCGCCGCCGGCGCGCCAGCGGCGGTCCCGCCGAGGCGGCGCTGAAGACCCTTGTGGGGCTGGAACTCCGTCCCCGCCGGACCAGGGACGCCGCGAACCTGTGGGCTGCGACCCGCTCGGCGCGCGGGTCGGCCGCCAGGGACGCCGCGTGGGACCACCCGGACCTGCTGCCGACCTCTGCCGACCTGGCCGACCCGCTCGGTTATGCCGCCGAGGGCCACCAGCCTTCGGCGCCCGACGACCTCGACGCCGAGCTGGCCCGCCTGCTGGAGGAGGAGGGCCGCGCGGACGGCTGACCGCCCCCGCCACGCCCCTCCCATCGAGGGCCAGCCTAACCGTCGAGGGCTCGCCCGCCGGTGCTGGCCCTCGGCATCAACGCTGGCCCTCGACAAGGACGGCTGGCTCTCGACCTGCGCCGGTCGCGGCCGGTCGCGCCCGCTCGTTGGGAGTCGGTGGTCGCGCAGGTCGTCAGGAGTCGGTGGTCGCGCCGGCGTCGGGCTCGTCCCTGCCCAGGCACGGGCCACGGTCACCGGCGTCGACGGCGTGCTGGTAGCCCTGGAGGAACGCCTTCGCCCGCTCGACATGGGGGTAGCCCGCCAGCAGCCGGTGGAACTCCCGGGAGTGGTCCGGGACGAACAGGTGCACCAGCTCGTGCAGGATCACGTAGTCCGACACCCAGGCCGGCATCGTGCGGAGACGCGCGGACAGCCGGATGGTGCCGCTGTCGGGCGAGCACGAGCCCCAGCGCCGCTGCTGGTTGGTCACCCACCGCACGCTGAACGCCGGCAGCGGACGTCCGGTGCGGGCCGCGAGGTGCTTCTCGTACAGCGCCCCCGCGCGGGCCGCCAGTTCGTCCTCCCCCGCCGGCAGGACGCGGCCGGCCTCCCGTCGCAGGAACCGGTCGACCAGCGGTGGCAGCAGCGTGCGCTCCTGGGCGGCGGAGAGCCGTGCCGGAACCACTGCCACCAGCCGGCCCTGCTCGCGGAACACGGTGAGGGTGCGCCGGCGCCGCGCGCTGCGCCGCACCTCCACCTCCGGTTCTGCCATGCCGCACACGGTACGACACGCCGCAGACGGTCTCAGTTGACCCGCGCGCGGGCGGGCACTAACTTCAGGTGCGAGGCCTCCAGTGGCCGGTCCGCTCGCAGGGGAAGGCAAGCGGAATCCCGGCCCTGGAGGCCCTCGCACGCCGGGCCCGGTTGCTGCCGAAAGGCCGTACGCCGGGCATAGACTGACCGGCAGCCCGCTGCCGAGCCCCACCCGGGGGCGAAGCCGAATCATCAGGAGGAAAGACGTGGCCAAGGACACCTACAGCGGTTCGTTCTACTGCGTGAAGTGCAAGGACCACCGGGACGCAACCGGCGATGTCGTGGTCAACGAGAAGGGCACCCGGATCGCCAAGGCGAAGTGCCCCGTGTGCGGCACCAACCTCACCCGGTTCCTGCCGAAGGGCTGAACCCGCAACGTGCTGAACGCCGGCCTTCTGGCCGGCGTTCTGCTTTTCCGGCGGGTGTTGTCGATCCGGGCCCGGTGTTGCAGATGTCCCCCGCACCCTTGCCGGACGGCGTCGGGGGCGTGAGCCTTCGGGGGTGGCAACCGCTCACGGCACCCGGCTCCAGCTCGCCCGTCCCGCGCTCGCACTGTGGCGGGCGCCCGGCGTCCTCCAGGTCGGCCTCGACTCCCCCGCCGTCGTCCTCGAGCGGGTGCCCGACGGCATCGACGAGGCGATCCGCCTGCTGGCCCGTCCCCACTCCGCAGACGAGCTCGGCAGCCTGCTGCCCGGCCTGGAGGCGCACTGGTGGCCGTGGCTGCTGGAGCGTCTCTCCGCGTCCGGCCTGCTCGTCCCTGCGACGCCCCCGCCGCCCCCGTCCCTGGTCGTCGTCGGCGCCGGACGCCTCGCCGACGCCGTCGCCACCGCCCTCGCGTCCGCGGGGCCGGGGACGTCCCGTGTCGACCCGGTGGGCTTCGCCGGGCTGCCGGCGGCGACCGCGGCCCGGGAGGTGGTGGTGCTCGCCGGCCGGACCGCCGAGCCGGACCGGGCGATGACCGACTCGCTGTTCAGGGAGGGACGCACGCACCTGGTCGTCCGCCTCGAACCCGACCGTGCCGTCGTCGGGCCCTTCGTGCAGCCGGGCGCGTCCCCCTGCGTCCGCTGCCAGGACCTCGCCCGGGTGCGGCTGGACCCGGCCTGGCCGGCACTGCTGGCGCAACTGTGCCGGGAGCCGGTCGCCGCGGAGCCGTCCCTGCTGGCCTGGGCGGCCGCGACCGCAGCGGTGCAGGTGCGTGCCTGGGTGGCCGGCGGCACGCCGGAGACCCACGGCGCGTCCCTCGAGCTGGAACTGGCCGACTTCCGCCTGCACGGACGCCCGTGGCGCGCGCACCCGGGCTGCGGCTGCCTCCAGCCGCCGGGTTGAGGAGGGTGGGCACACTGGGCGCGTGACCACAGAACCCCAGGCCTCGGCCGACGACCGTGGCCGTGTGCTCCCGGAGTCGACCTTCGGACGCGGAGCCCGCCTGCTGAGCCTCCCCCTCGGTGCCGCGGCGCGCGCCGGGGTCGGCGTGGGCCGGCGCCTCCTCGGCGCACCGGCCGACGAGGTGGACGCCGACCTGCGCGACGCGGCGGCCGAGCAGCTGTTCCAGGTTCTCGGCGAGCTGAAGGGCGGCGCGATGAAATTCGGGCAGGCGCTCAGCCTGTTCGAGGCGATGCTGCCCGAGGACGTGGCCGGACCGTTCCGCGAACGCCTGCGCAAGCTGCAGGACGCGGCCCCGCCGATGCCGTCCTCGCGGGCCCAGGCCGTGCTCCGCGCAGAACTCGGCACCGACTGGCGGCGCGAGTTCGCCGAGGTCGACCTGCGACCGGCCGCGGCGGCGTCCATCGGGCAGGTGCACCGCGCACGGCTCGCCGACGGACGCCCGGTTGCGATCAAGGTGCAGTACCCCGGCGCGGACGCCGCCCTGGCCAGCGACCTGCGCCAGATCCAGCGGCTCGCCGCCGCCGTGTCCCCGCTGACCGGGGGGCTGGACGTGGTCGCGCTCACCCGCGAGCTCGCCGCCCGCGTGGGCGAGGAGGTGGACTATACCCGCGAGGGCGCGTCCCAGCAGCAGGTCGCCCTCGCCCTCGACGGCCACCCGCGCTTCGTCGTGCCGAAGGTGCACCGGGCCACCCGCCGGGTGCTCGTCAGCGACTGGGTCGACGGGGCGAAGCTGACCGAGCTGATCGGCCGGGACCCCGCCCAGCGCAACCGCAGCGCACTGGACTACGTGACCTTCCTGTTCGCCGGCCCGTCGCTGGCCGGCATCCTGCACGGCGACCCGCACCCCGGCAACTTCCTCGTGATGCCGGACGGTCGCCTGGCCGTCGTCGACTTCGGGCTGGTCTCGCGGCTGCCGAACGGGCTGCCGGCAGCGATGGGCCGGCTCATCCGGCACGCCGTGGAGGGCCGCGCGGACGACATGCTGGCCGGGCTGGCCGACGAGGGGTTCGTGGGCGACGGCATCAGCCCGCAGGACGCGCTGGACTACCTGGCGCCGTTCGTGGAGCCGGCCAGCGTCGAGGAGTTCGCGTTCAACAGGGAGTGGGCCCGCGGGCAGTTCGCGCGGGTGCACGGCAACATGCGGGCCGACGGCGTGGCCGCGCGCCTGAACATCCCGCCCGAGTACGGGCTGATCTACCGGGTCTGGATGGGCGGCATCGCCGTGCTGTCCCAGCTCGACGTGCGTGCGAACTTCGCGCAGGTCCTGCGCGACTGGCTGCCCGGGTTCGCCGGCAACGACTGAGCCGGCGGGCGCCCGTCCGGCTCAGGACGGCCGGATCGCCACCAGCGTGAAACTCGCCGGCAGCCGCTCGGGACGGACGGCCAGGCGGTACTCCCCTGTCGCCGGGTCCAGGGCCATCAGGCCGGCGAACGCGTCCCACGGGATGCTGTCGTGCTCGACCAGCGCTGTGAGGACCAGGCCCGCGTCGAGGACGGCAGTGACGATCTCGCCGAGGCCGTGGTTCCACTCGACCGACTCCGGCGAGCCGACCGTGCCGTCCCCGCCGTAGGTCTGCTCCTCGCGCCACACCAGTGCCTGCTCCTGCTCGAAGTAGGGCAACTCGAGGGCGAGCGTGGTCTCGCCGGCACCGCTGATCCAGGGCTGCTGCGCCCGGTCGTCGGGGTCGGTGGCGATGGCCTGCGGGACGAGGGCGTTGAGCACGGGGTGGCCGTCGCGGATGAAGAGTCGCCCGCCGGGACGCAGCAGCGCCGCCGCCGTCCGGGCCCAACGCGCGATGCTCGGGAGCCAGCAGATCGCCCCGATGCCGGTGTAGACGAGGTCGAAGGTACGGCCCCCGAGCGCCTCGGGCGCGGAGTAGACGTCCGCCTCGACGTAGTCGATGTCCGCGCCGGCCCGCGCGGCCAGCGCCCGCGCCCCGGCCAGCGACACCGGGGACAGGTCGACCCCGGTCATCCGCGCCCCGAGCCGGTGGAGGCTGAGGGTGTCGGTGCCGAGGTGGCACTGCAGGTGCACCCCGTCCAGGCCGTGCAGGTCACCCAGGCGGCCGGCGTCGAAGCGCACCACGTCGGAGAGCCGGTCGGGGTCGTCGGCCAGCGCGTCCAGGCCGTAGCCCGTGACGTGGATCTCGGCCCGGCTGTCCCAGTTGGCCCGGTTGATGCTCAGGTAGTCCACTCCGCGACCCTAGCGCCCGCGCGGGCGGTGCGTGCCGTGGTGGTGGCCGTCAGTCCGCCCCGTCCTCGCCGGCGAGCAGGGCGAGGATCGCCTCGCCGTACTGCTCGGCCTTCGTGCGGCCCACCCCCGGGATCGACAGGAGGGCCGGGGCGTCGGCGGGACGGTCCTCGGCGATCGCCATCAGGGTGGCGTCGGTGAAGATGACGTAGGCGGGCACGGATCGCTCCTTCGCCACGCCCAGCCGCCACGCGACCAGGCGGGCCCAGGTGTCCTCGTCGTAGGCGGCCGGGCAGTCCGCGTGGCGCCGCAGCTTGCGCTCGGCGCCACTGTGCAGGGGCTTGCCGCAGGCCCGGCAGGTGGCGCTCAGCGCCGACGTGGGCTTCTCCCGACGGGCCGCGCGTACCGGCGTCCGCTCAGGGCGGGGGGTGATCCCCTCGAGGAAGCGGGACGGGAACCGGTTGCCCCCGCCGCTGCGCCGGGCCCGCGCCCAGCAGATGAGGAGCCGGCTGCGGGCGCGGGTGATGCCGACGTAGAACAGCCGGGCCTCCTCCGCCACCTGCTCGGGGCCGGCCGCCAGCGACAGCGGCAGGGTCCCCTCCTGCACGCCCACCAGCGCGACGGCGGTCCACTCCAGCCCCTTGGCCGCGTGCAGGGTGGACAGCGTCACCCCGTCCGCGCTCAGCGGGTGCTCGGCCTGTGCCCTGGCGGTGAGCTCTGCGACGAACGCGGCCAGGTCGGCCGTGCCGTCCCCCGCCTCCGCCTGCGCGGACGCGACGTCCTCCGCGAGGGCGAGGACGGCGGCCAGTGACTCCCAGCGCTCCCGCACCCGGCCCTGCCCCGACGGCGGCTGCGGTGTCCAGCCCAGGCGCGCGAGGACGTCGCGGCAGGCGTCCACGCAGGGCAGCCCGGGATCGCGGCGGGCCCGCTCGGTCAGCGTCCCCATCACCTGGCGCACCTCCGGGCGGTCGTAGAAGCCCTCGCCGCCGCGCACCATGAACGGCACCCCGGCCTGGGCGAGCGCCGACTCGAACAGCGGCGACTGCGCATGGACGCGGTAGAGCACCGCCTGCTCGCGCCAGGGCACCCCGGCCTCGTGCTGCTCCACCAGCCACCGCGTGACCGCCTCGGCCTCGTCGTACTCGTTCGCGCACGGCAGGACCCGGGGCTCCGGGCCCGGGGGGCACTGCGACTCCAGGGTGACCGTGCCCAGGCGGGTGTTGCGGGCCACCCGGTTGGCCAGTCCGACGACCTGCGGGCTGGACCGGTAGTCGCGGACGAGCCGCACCACCCGGGCCTGCGGGAAGCGGTCGGCGAAGCCGGTCAGGTAGGCGGGGGTGGCACCGGCGAAGGAGTGGATCGTCTGGGCGGGATCGCCCACGACGCAGTGGTCGCCGCCCTCGCCCCACCACAGGTCCAGCAGGGTCTGCTGCACCGGGTTGACGTCCTGGTACTCGTCGACGACGAGGTGGCGGTAGGTGGCCCGGACCTCCTCGGCGATGTCGGCGTGCTCGGTGAGCATCGCCACCCCGCAGAGCAGGATGTCATCGAAGTCGATCACCTCCCGGGCGGCCTTCACCTGTTCGTACCGTCCCAGCACGCGCCCGACCTGGGCGGCATCGAGGCCGGCGACCTCGCGTCCGGAGGCCTCGGCGAGCTCGGCGTAGTCGGCGGGGAGGACGTTGCTCACCTTCGCCCACGACACCTCGGTGAGCAGGTCGCGCAGTGCACCGGCGTCCGGGCTGAGCCGCAGCGCCCGCGCCGCCTCCGCGACCATCGGCAGCCGGTCGTCGGTCACCGCGGGCAGCTGCGAGCCGTACGCCCGGGGCCAGAAGTACTGCGCCTGGCGCAGGGCCGCGGAGTGGAAGGTGCGGGCCTGCACGGTCGGGACGCCGAGCCCGCGCAGCCGCGACCGCAGCTCCCCCGCTGCCCGCGTGGTGAAGGTCACCGCGAGCACCGCAGCGGCCCGGTAGGCGCCGATGGCCGTGCCGTAGGCGATCCGGTGGGTGAGCGCCCTGGTCTTGCCCGTGCCGGCGCCCGCGATCACCACCACCGGCGCGCCGAAGCTCGTCGCCACCTGCTGCTGCTCCGGGTCGAGGCCGGCGAGCAGGGCGGCGGGTTCGGCGATCACGGGACCCCACTGTAGGCAGTGGATCGGACACCGACTGTCGGTGGCCGCCCTTAGGGTGGGACCACCATGCAGGTCCACCACTGCCGCACCGCGGAACACCTCGTCGAACGACTGGTGACGCTGTGGTCCGGGCCGCGGCAGGACCCTTTCGCGTTCGATCTCGCCGTGGTGCCCGGCCCGGGGTTCCAGCGGTGGCTGTCGCAGCAGCTCGCCACGGCGGGCGACGCGCCGGGCATCTGCGCGGGCGTGGAGTTCACCTCGTTCGACGCCCTGGAGCGACGGCTCGGCGGGGCGGACGACCCGTGGCGGCCCGGGCGCCTGGCCTGGCTGGTCCAGCAGGTCGCGCTGGCCTCGACCGGCCCGGAGCTGGAGGTGCTGCGGACCCACCTCGCCGCGTCCAGGGAGAGCTGGTCCGCCAGCCGCCGGATCGCCGTCCAGCTGGCCGGGTACGCGCGGCACCGGCCGGCCATGCTCGCGGCGTGGGCCGACGGTGCCGACACCGGCCCCGACGGCGAGCCGCTGGTCGAGAGCGCCTGGCAGCCCGCGTTGTACCGGCTGCTCCTTGCCGAACTCGGCGACAGCCCGCTCGACCGGCGCGACGCCGTGGCGGCCCGTCTCCGCGACGCGCCGGTGGAGGGCCTTCCGGCACGGGTCGCCGTCCCCGCGCCCGAGCGACTGTCCGGGGGACGCCTGGCTCTGCTGGAGGCGCTCGGCGCCCACCACCGCGTCGACCTGCTGCTGCTGGCCCCGTCCCTGCGCCGCCCCGAACCGGCGTCCGGAACACTGCGGCGCGCGGAGTTCGCGCGTCCGGCCGGGCACCCGCTGAACGAGGCCCTCGCCGCCGAGTCCGACGAGGCGGCGCTCCTCCTGGCGGCCCCCGCCGCCGGAGCACCGGCCCCGCACGCCGCCCCGCCCGGGGCGACCACCACCCTGCTCGGCGCTCTGCAGGCCGACCTTGCGGCAGACCGTCCGCCGGCGGGCACCATGGTGCTCGATCGCGCCGACGACTCGGTGCAGGTGCACCTCTCGCACGGACGCGACCGGCAGGCCGAGGTGCTCCGGGAGGTCCTCACCGGGCTCCTCGCCGCCGATCCCACCCTCGAACCGCGCGACATCGTGGTGCTCACCCCCGACGTCGACGCCTACGCTCCCCTGCTGGCCGCCGGCTTCGGGTCCTCCGGAGGAGGCCACCCGGCCCAGCGCTTCCGGGTGCAGGTGGCCGACCGGTCCGTCGCCCAGGTGAACCCGATGGTGAGCCTCCTGCTCGACGTCCTCCGCCTGCCCGACAGCCGCGTCGAGGCGTCCACCCTTCTCGAGCTGTGCGCACACCCCGCGGTCGCCCGGCGCTTCGGGTTCTCCGCTGACTCCCGCGAGCGCCTCGCAGAACTGGTCACCGACGCGGGCGTCCGCTGGGGGCTCTCCCCCGCCCACCGCGGCGCCTACGGCCTGGCCGGGTTCCGGCAGAACACGTGGTTCGCCGGCCTCCAGCGGATGCTGCTCGGCGTGGCGCTCGGCGAGACCGACCTCGTCAGCGCCGGCACCGTCCTGCCGCTCGACGACGTCGGCTCCTCCGACGTCGACCTCGTCGGCGGCCTCACCGAACTCGTCGGCAGGTTGTCCCGGCTGATGGCGGAGTTCGAGCGTCCGGGAACGCTCGCCGAGTGGGTCGAGCGCTGCCGTGGAGCGTTGTCGGTCCTGGCAGAGACCACGCACGGCGAGGAGTGGCAGCTGGGCGACGTGTGGGCCGCCTTGTCCCGGTTGGGTGAGAGGGCGGGCGGGTCGAACGCGGTGCTGCCCCGGCACGCCGCGCTGCGGGCGATCGAGTCCGAGTTCGCCGACACCGCCGCGCGCGGCGCCTTCGGCAACGGCTCCCTCGTGGTGTGCGGTCTTCGGTCGCTGCGGCACGTGCCGCACCGTGTCGTCGTCCTGCTGGGCTGGGATGCGGAGCGCTACCCCCGTCCGGCGCGAACCCACGGAGACGACCTGCTGGGCCTGGAGCCGCTGGTCGGTGACCCGTCGGCCGCCCTTGCCGACCGCCAGGCACTGCTGGACGCGATCCACGCCACCCGGGAGACCCTCGTCGTGGTCGCCCGCGGACGCAGTGAGGCCAGCAACGAGGACGTCCCGCCGGCTGCTCCCCTCGCGGCGCTCCTCGAGGCGCTGGACGCCACCGCGTCCACCGCGGACGGGCGCCCGGCGGGGGCTGCGGTCACCGTCCAGCACCCGCTGCAGCCGTTCGATCCCCGATACTTCGACCCGGCCTGCCGTGGGCTGTCGAGCGTGGACCGGCTCGCCTTCCGGGCCGCCACGGCGGCCCTCGCCGAGCCCGAGCAGCCCCGCGGGCGCTTCCACCTGGAGATGCTGCCCCCACCCGATCTGACCGCCGGCGTGACGCTGGCCGACCTGGTCAGCTTCTTCGGCCACCCGGCGCGGGCCCTGCTCAGGCAGCGTGCCGGGATCAGCCTGGGCGACAGCCCCGAGGCGGGCGACGCCATCCCGATCGAGCCCGACCACCTCGCCCGCTGGCACGTCGGCAACAGGGTGCTCCAGCGGCTCCGGGAGGGCAGGGACGCGACGGCGGTCGCGACCGCAGAACTGTTGCGGGGGGACGTCCCGCCGTTCCGGCTCGGCTACGACCTGCTCGACCAGGTGGTGGCCGGGGCCCGTCGTTCGGTGCGGGAGGTGCCGTCCGGGCTGCCGGCGCCCACCCTGCACGACCTCGCGCTGACGGTGGACGTCCCCGGCCACGGCGCCGTTCCGCTGGTCGGCCGGGTGTCCACCCACGGACGGGAACTGCTCCAGGCGGAGTTCTCCAGCCTCCAGGCCCGGCACCGGCTCACCAGCTGGCTGCGCCTGCTCGCCCTCGCCGCAGCCGAGGACGGGCCGTGGCGGGCCCGGGTGATCGGAAAGGGCCGCCGGGCGGTGTACGAGGCGCCTCCTCGCGAGGCCGCGTCCGCGCTGCTGGGACGCTACCTGGCGATCTACGCCCTGGGCCTGAGCCGGCCGCTGCCGGCCCTGCCGCGCCTGGGTGCCGAGTGGGTCTCCTACCGGCTCAGCCACCGGGACCCGCACGACCGCCTGGTCAGCCGCAAGAACTTCCAGCGGTGCTGGGACTACGACTCCGACGCCTCCTGGGAGTCCTTCTTCGAGTTCCCCGGCGTGCTGGACCTACCCCTCGACGGCCTCGACCTGCCGGGGGCGCACGGCGAGACCACGCTGGTCGGCGCCCTCGCCGCCAGCATCTGGACGCCGATCCTGGACAGCGAGGTGGCGCCGTGACCACCTGGGACCCGGCCGGCCCGCTGCCCACCGGCACCGCTGTGCTCGAGGCCAGCGCCGGCACCGGCAAGACCTACGCGATCGCTGCGCTCGCCGCCCGCTACCTCGCCGAGGGTGTCGTGTCGGCCGACCGGCTGGCGGTGATCAGCTTCAGCCGGATGGCCTCCGCCGAGCTGCGCTCCCGCGTGCGCGATCGGCTGCGCCGCAGCCTCGACGTCCTGACCGGCGCGCTGGCCGGCTCCCTCGACGCACCCCCGGATGCCACCGACGCGCTCTTGCTGGCCGCGCCGCGGGAGGAGGTCCAGTCGCGGATCATGCGCCTGCGCCGGGCGATCGCCGGGCTCGACGCGGCGAGCATCATGACCATCCACCAGTTCTGCCAGGCGATGCTCGATGAGCTGGGGGTGCTCGCCACCGCCGACCCGCAGGCGACCCTCACCGAGGACCTCTCCCTGTTGCTCGACCAGGTGGTCGACGACCTCTACCTCGCGCGCTACGCCCGGTCCGAGCAGGGCCCGCCGTTCGGGCTGGAGACCGCCCGCGCGCTCGCGCGGTCCGCGGTGGAGCTGCCGGTGGCGCCGCTGCGTCCCGAGGCTGCGGACGGACGGGCCGCCGAGCGTGTCGCGTTCGCCGCCGAGGCACGCGCGGAGCTCGACCGGCGCAAGCGGCGCCTGGGCCTGTACTCCTTCGACGACCAGCTCCTCCGGCTGCGCGACTCGCTGCGCGGCGTCTCGGGGCAGGCCGCCGCCGAGCGGCTGCGGCGCCGCTGCCAGGTGGTGCTCGTGGACGAGTTCCAGGACACCGACCCGGTGCAGTGGGACGTGCTGCGCGACACGTTCGACGGCCACGTGCCCCTGGTCCTCATCGGTGACCCGAAGCAGTCGATCTACGCGTTCCGTGGCGCGGACGTCATCGCCTACACCGACGCGGTCGCGGCGGCAACGACGTACTCGCTCACCGAGAACCACCGCGCTGACGCACCGGTCGTGGCGGCCGTCGGCGCGCTGTTCGCCGACGCCCTTCTCGGCGACGGGATCGCCGTGCCGCCGGTCACCGCCAGCCACCACGCAGCCCGGCTGCGGGCGCCGTCCGGTTCGCCGTGGGTCGCCCCGGCGCGACTGCGCTGCGTGGCCGCGGACCAGCCGCTGTTCGCCGGGGACGCCCGCGGCCGTGTCGTGGCCGACCTCACCGCCGAGCTGATCGACCTGCTCACCAGCGGCGTCGAGGTCGAGTCGGCGCAGGGCTGGCGTCCCCTTCGCGAGAACGACGTCGCGATCCTGGTGAGCCGCAACGCCTTCGGCCGCCAGGTGGCCGACGCCCTCACCGGCGCCGGGATCGCTGTCGCGTTCTCCGGGGCCGACTCGATCTTCGCCACCGACGCCGCGCGCGACTGGCTCACCCTGCTGCGGGCCCTGGACCAGCCGCGCCGCGCCGCCGTCCGTGCGGCCATCCTCACCGACTTCGTCGGTGGCGACCTCACCGGACTGGCCACCGCGGACGACGAGCAGCTGACCGCCTGGGCCGGCACCCTCCAGGGCTGGGCCCGGGTGCTGGCCGGCCAGGGCGTCGCCGCGCTCTTCGCCGCCGTCCAGGCCGAGGCAGGGCCGGACGGGCGCGGGCTGGCCGAGCGGGTCCTCCGCCGTCCCCGCGGGGAACGGGACCTCACCGACTACCGCCACCTCGCCGAGATCCTGCACGAGCAGCACAGCGACGGCCTCCGCGGGACCGCGCTGGTGGCCTGGCTCGCGGAGGCTGTGGAGCGGTCGGCCAGCACCTCCGATCGCGTCCGCCGGCTGGAGACCGACCGGCACGCCGTCCAGGTGATGACCGTGCACAAGGCCAAGGGGCTCCAGTTCCCGGTGGTCCTGCTGCCCGAGGCGGCCGACCTGTGGGTGCCCGACGAGGACAACGACGCGAGCCTCGCCTACCACGAGGGCACCCGCCGCGTGCTCGACGTGGGCGGCCGCGACGCCCCCGGGCGTGACGGACGCCGCCGCGCCTACGACACCGAGGAGGCGGAGGACCGGCTGCGCAGCCTGTACGTGGCGCTCACCCGGGCGCAGTCGCAGGTCACGCTGTGGTGGACGCGCACCCGGGCGAACACCGCGGCCTCGCCGCTGCACCGGTTGCTGTTCCGGCGGCGCGGGGTGGTGGCCGCCCCCGAGCCCGCCTACCCGGTGGACGAGCCTCCCGGCGACGGCCATCCGCGTGACCTGCCGTGGCTGGCCGCGGCCGGCTTCCGCGTCGAGGACGCCCCGCTCCGCGTCCCGGGACGGCTGCCCGCCGCCGGCGACCGGGGCCTGACGCTGCGGCCCGGACGGTTCGACCGCGGCATCGATGCGCTGTGGCGGCGGACCTCCTACTCCGGGCTCACCGAGGCCGTGCACGCCCGCCCGCCGGTGGCCCTGGCCGCGGAGCCGGTGCTCGACGACGAGCCGGACGCCGCGACGCCGGTCGCGGACGTCACCGCCGGCCCCCCTTCCCCGATGGCCGCCCTGCCCGGGGGCACAGCGTTCGGGAGCCTGGTGCACCACGTGCTGGAGAACCTGGACTGGTTCGCTCCGACCCCGGCGGACGAGCCTGCGCTGGCGGGGCGCCTGAGGGAGGCGACCACCGCGGCGGCGGAGCGCTTCGGCGTCCCCGGGGTGACCCCGGAAGCCCTGGCCGAGGCCATGCTGCCCAGCCTGCTGACCCCCCTCGGGCCGCTCACCGGAGGCCTGCCGCTCGCCGGTGTCCCGGTGCGTGACCGGCTGAGCGAGCTGTCCTTCGAGTTCCCGCTGGGCACGGCCGCCTCGACCACGACCCTGGGCGAGGTCGCCGATCTCCTCGACCGCTGGCTCCCCGCCACCGATCCACTGGCCGGCTACCCCGAGGAACTGCGCCACCCCGCCCTGGGTGGGCAGGTGCTGCGGGGGTTCCTCACCGGCAGCATCGACTCGGTCCTGCGAGTGCCCGGGGCGGACGGCCCCCGGTTCGTGGTGGTCGACTACAAGACCAACCGGCTCGGTCCCGCCGAACTCACGCTGGACCACTACGCGCAGCCGGCGATGGTCGCCGAGATGGTCCGCACCCACTACCCGCTGCAGGCGATCCTCTACTGCGTTGCGCTCCACCGCTTCCTCGGCCAGCGCCTGGTCGGCTACGACCCCGCCCGCCACCTGGGCGGGGCGGGCTACCTGTTCGTGCGTGGCATGGGTGGACGCCACGTGGTCCCGTCCGCGGACGGCATGCCCGGCGTGTTCGCCTGGTTCCCGCCCGCCGGGCTGGTGGCCGAACTGTCCGACCTGCTCGCCGACCGGGGGCCGCGATGACCGACCTCGCCACCAGCCTGGTTCCCGGCCTGCTCCGGGACGTCCACGCCACCGGCGCGCTCTCGTGGGCCGACGTGCACGTCGCCCAGAAGGTCTCCTTCCTCTATGGCGAGGACGACCAGCGTGCGCAGCTCGCGCTCGCCCTCGCCGTGCGGGCGCTGAGGGCCGGCTCGACGTGCGTCGAGGTGTCGCGGATCGGCGAGGACCGGTTCGACCTCGACGAGGAACTCGTGGGGGTCCCGTCCGAGCTGTGGCCCGACCCGGCCGACCTGCGGGCGGTGCTCGAACAGAGCCCGCTGGTCACGGTCGGCGCGCCGGGCGGGGGCGACCGGCCGCTCCGGCTGGTCGGCGACCTGCTGTACCTGGAGCGCTACTGGCAGGAGGAGACGGTGGTGGCGGACCAGCTCAACGCCCGCCGCGACCGACTCCCCGGGCAGGTGGACGCTGCGACGCTGCACGCGGCCCGGGCGGAGCTGCTCACCGGCGCCGACCTCGACCAGGCGGTCGCGGCGGTGATGCCCGCGCTGGCCGCGGTGACGGTCGTGGCCGGTGGCCCCGGGACAGGCAAGACCCACACCCTTGCCCGCCTGCTCGGCGTGCTCGTCCGGACGATGCCGGCGCCCCCGCTGGTGGCACTCGCTGCCCCCACGGGGAAGGCGGCCGTCCGCATGCAGGAGGCGCTCGCCGACGCGCTCGCCGGCCTGCCCGACGACCTGGCCGCCCGGCTCCGTCCGCTGCGGGCGAGCACGATCCACCGGCTGCTCGGCTGGGTGCCCGAATCCCGCAACCGGTTCCAGCACAACGCGGCGAACCCCCTGCCGCACGACGTCGTGGTGGTGGACGAGGCGTCGATGGTGAACGTGACGCTGATGGCACGGCTGCTGGAGGCGCTGCGTCCCCAGGCACGGCTGGTGCTGGTCGGCGACCCCGACCAGCTCGCCCCGGTGGAAGCGGGCGCCGTGCTGGCCGACATCGTTGCGGCGCCGGTCCCGGCCTCCGGGGTGCTCGACCGGGCGCTCGCCGGCCTCGACCTCCCGGCCTCCGGCCCCATCGTGCGGCTGCGCCACAACTACCGCTCGGTGCCGGGGATCGCCCGGCTCGCCGCCGCCGTCCTCGCCGGGGACGCCGAGGAGACCCTCGCGCTGGCCACCGCAGGGGTGGACGGCGTCCGCTTCGCGCCGCAGGCGGCCCACACCGACCTCGCCGAACGCGTGGTGCGCACGGGCGCGGTCATGCTGCGCGCTGCCCGCGCCGGCGACGAGCGTGCCGCCCTCGCCGCCCTCGACGAGCACCGGCTCCTCTGTGCGCACCGCCGCGGGCCGTACGGCGTCGCGCTGTGGTCGCGCCAGGTCGAGGAGTGGCTGGCCGCGGCGCTGGAGGACTTCGACCCGACGGCGGCGTGGTACCCGGGTCGTCCCGTCCTGGTCACCCAGAACGCGCCCGACCTCGGCGTCTACAACGGCGACACCGGAGTGGTCGTCGACGTGCGCGGCCAGCTCCAGGCCTGCTTCGCCCGTGGCGACGCCGTCCACCGGGTGTCCCCGTTCCTGCTGGACGGCGTCCAGACGATCCACGCGATGACCGTCCACAAGGCCCAGGGCAGCCAGTTCGACCGGGTGACCGTCGTGCTGCCCACGCCGGACTCGCCCCTGCTGACCCAGGAGCTGCTCTACACCGCGATCACCAGGGCGAAGACGCAGGTCACCCTGATCGGCTCCCCGGAGTCGCTGGCCCAGGCGGCACGGACGCGGGCGCGGCGGGCGTCCGGGCTCCGCGACAGGCTGTCGCCGGCCTGACCACCGCGGACCGGCGGACCGACGTCGTGGCGGCGCGGCGTCCGGAGCGGCGTCGTATTGTTCGATCAGGACCGTCGAGTGCCGTGGGAGGACGACATGGAGAAGCGCAGGCTGGGCCGGATCGGCCACCCGACGAGCGTGCTGGTCTACGGGGCGGCCGCCCTCGGCGAGGTCTCCCAACAGGTCGCGGACGAGTCCCTGGCACAGGCGCTGGCCGCCGGCATCAACCACCTCGACACGGCCGCGTCCTACGGCCACGCGGAGGAGCGGATGGGACCCACGGTGGCCCGCGTCCGCGAGCAGGTGTTCCTGGCCACGAAGTCGACCGAGCGTCGCGCGGAGGACGCCTGGCGTGAGCTCAACCGCTCCCTCGAACGGCTGCGCACCGACCACATCGACCTGTGGCAGGTGCACGCCGTCTGCGAACTCGCCGAGCTCGACGCCGTCTTCGCGCCCGGTGGAGCGATCGAGGCGTTCGTGCGCGCCAAGGAGGAGGGCATCGTGAGCTGGGTGGGCATCACCGGCCACACCGAACAGGCCCCGGTGGTGCACGCCGAGGCGCTGCGCCGCCACGACTTCGACTCCGTCCTGACCCCGGTGAACTACCAGCTCTACACCGCCGACGCCGTGTTCCGGGACCATTTCGACACGCTGTACGCCCTCGTGCAGGAGCGGGACGTGGCGCTGCGGACCATCAAGGCGATCGCGCGTAGGCCGTGGACGGGTGAGCACCGGCTCGCCACCTGGTACGAGCCGTTCACCGACGCGGCGGACATCAGCGCGGCGATCTCCTGGGTGCTCGGCACCTTCACCGGGATCGCCGGCCTGGCGACCGCGGGAGAGACGACCCTGCTGGGCAGGGCCATCGATGCCGAGGCACACCGGATGGACCCGTCGGAGGCTGCGGCACACCTGGCCCGGATCGAGGACTACCGGACGATCTTCGTGTAGTCGCGGCCGGGGGTGGCGCGCGCCGGGGGACGCGGCAATAGGTTGGACGCATGCGTGTACTCGTTGCTGACCAGTTCGAACAATCGGGGATCGACGGCCTGACCGCTGCGGGCTGCGAGGTGGTGTACGCGCCCACCCTGAAGGACCAGGCCCTGGTCGAGGCCGTCGCCGCCCAGGCCCCCGAGGTGCTGGTGGTGCGGAGCACCAAGGTCCCGGAGGAGGTGCTGGCCGCCGGACCGCTCGCCCTGGTCGTCCGCGCGGGCGCCGGCTACAACACCATCGACGTCGCGGCTGCCTCACGGCTCGGCATCTACGTGTCCAACTGCCCCGGCAAGAACTCCGTCGCGGTGGCCGAGCTCGCGTTCGGCCTCATCTGCGCGCTCGACCGCCGGATCGTCGACAACACCGTCGACCTGCGGGCGGGCACCTGGAACAAGGCCGAGTACGGCCGGGCGCGCGGCCTCCACGGCCGGACCCTTGGCCTGATCGGCCTGGGCGCGATCGGCCGGGAGATGATCCCCACGGCCCGGGGGTTCGGCATGCCGGTGGTGGCCTGGAGCCGCAGCCTGACCGAGGAGCGGGCCGCCGGCCTCGGGATCCGCCGGGCGGCGTCACCGGAGGAGGTCGCCACCCTCGCCGACGTGGTCAGCGTCCACGTCGCCCTGGACGCCACCACCCGTGGTCTTCTGGGCGCCTCCTTCTTCGCAGCCATGAAGGACGGCGCCACGTTCGTCAACACCTCCCGCGGCGAGATCGTGGACGAGCCTGCGCTGGTCGAGGCCATCCGGGCGAAGGGCCTGCGCGCCGGCCTCGACGTCTTCGCCAACGAGCCGTCCGCAGGCACCGGCGAATTCGTCACCGAGGTCGCCACCCTGCCCGGCGTGTACGGCACCCACCACATCGGGGCGTCCACCGATCAGGCGCAGGAGGCCATCGCTGCCGAGGCGGTGCGCATCGTGAAGGTGTTCGCGGAGACCGGGACCGTGCCGAACGTGGTGAACCTCGCGAAGAAGACCCCCGCGACCTCCTCGATCGTCGTGCGCCACATCGACCGGCCCGGCATCCTCGCCCACACCCTGGACGTCATCAGCACTGCCGGGATCAACGTCCAGGAGATGGAGAACATCGTGTTCGACGGCGCCCTGGCGGCGGTGGCCCGGATCAACGTCGAGGGTGTCGTCGAGGAGTCGCTGCTGGAGCGGATCCGGGCCTACGACGCCGTCATCGACGTCCACGTGATCGGGTTGTGAGCCGGCGGTACTCCGCCGACGTCCGCCACCGGGGTCAGGCGGGCAGGACCCCGTCCAGCCATGCCTCGATCATCCTGCGGGCGATCGACGTGAACGGCGGCAGCCCGACCTCGCCCACGGCCATCGCACGGCGCAGGTCCTCGCGGGTGAACCAGCGTGCGGCCTCGATCTCGCCCACGGCCGCGACGGGCTCGGCCCGGCCGGCCCGCGCGAGGAAGCCGACCATCAGCGAGCGCGGGAAGGGCCACGGCTGGGAACCGAGGTAGGTGACGCCGGTCAGCTCGAGGCCCACCTCCTCGGCCATCTCCCGGTGCACGGCCTGCTCCAGCGACTCGCCCATCTCCACGAAGCCGGCGAACACCGAGTGCCGTCCGGGGGCCCAGCTCGGCTGGCGACCCAGCAGGAGCCGGTCGTCGGGATCGACCATCGCGACGATGACCGCCGGGTCGGTGCGCGGGAACTGCTCGACGCCGCAGGTGGAGCACTGGCGGGCGAGGCCACCGCGCACCACCCGGGTGGCTCCCCCGCACGCCGGGCAGAACCGGCTGCCGGCGTGCCAGGTGGCGAGGCCGACGCCGGTGAACGCCACCTCGAGCATGACGGCCGGCAGGGCGTCCATCACGGTGCGCAGGGGAACGAGACCGTCCTCGCCGTGATCGGTGGTGACGAACCAGGGACGCTGGTCCAGGTGGCCGAGCAGGTAGTGTCGCTCGGCATCGAAGGCGCCCTCCACGGCCCGGGTGACCAGCAGCCCGTCCCGGTCGACCTCGATGCTGCCGATCCCGACCCGCACCGCCACCGCCTCCGGGTGCTCCCAGGCGGCCTCCAGCCAGCCCGGCGCCCCGCGCAGTTCCGCACCGCGGTCGACCGCGCTCCCGACCCTCCAGTCCATCACGTGGCAAGGCTAATCGAGCCGGGGACGGCGGCCATCAACGCTTCCAGCTGCGGGCGATCCGGCAGCCGTCCGGGACGCACCACCTCCGCGGTGTGCAGGTCGTAGAAGACCGCGTCCACCGCGTCGACGTCGAGCCCGTGCAGCTCCGCCCAGGCCAGCCGGTAGCACGCGAGCTGGAGCGGGTCGGCCCGGCGGGCGTCCCCGGTCTTCCAGTCGACCACCTGCGGACGGCCGTCCGGCGCGCCGAACACCGCGTCGATGCGCCCGCGCACCAGCCGTCCCCCGAGCACCAGCGTGAAGGGTGTCTCGACGGCCAGCGGCACGGCCGCGGCGTAGGGACCGGCCTCGAAGCCCGCCCGCAGCTGGTCGAAGTCCTGCCCCGCCAGCTCGGCCTCCACCTCACCGTCCAGCAGGGGTGACTGGGTGCGGAACCGGTGCTCGAGCCACTGGTGGAAGCCGATGCCCCAGCGCTGTGCGTCGCTGACCAGCCGGGGCATCGGGCGCCGCAGCTCCGCCGCATAGCCCGAAGGGTCCTTGGCCAGCCGCCCCAGGCCGGTCACGGAGAGGTGCTCGGGAAGGCGCGCGGTGGCCCGCTCCCGAGCCGCCTCGAGCTCGGCCTCGACCAGCGCGTCGGCCCGACGGCGCCACGCCGCCACCTGCGCCTCCTGGTCGAGGTCCAGTTCCGGGCCTGCCGGACGCCCGACGGCCCGTCCGCCGCGCGCCAGCGCCACCTCCTCCGCGGCCTCACGCCGCACCCGCCACGCCTCCGTGTCGCCGACGGCCGGCCAGGAGGCGACCGCGCCCTCCCCGAGCAGCGGGTTCTGCGCAGGCACCTCGTCGGCGAGCGACACCGACTGGGCGTGCTCGCACAGCACGGTGACGTAGTCCGAGGGCTGGCGCGGCTTCACCAGCCCCGGCCCCCAGACGTGCGTCGAGGCGATCAGCAGCTGCCGGGCACGCGTCACCGCGACGTAGGCCAGACGGTCCTCGCCCAGCCGCTGCTGCCCGGTGAGCGCTTCGCCGAAGGCCGCCATCGCCTGGTGGTCGACCGTGCCGAGGCGCGGCAGAGCGTCCGCGTCACCCCGCAGCGGGTACGGCAGCGTCGAGGCACTGCGCAGCCAGTTCCCGGTGACCCGGTCGGTGGGGAACACGTCCATCGCGAGGCCGGGGACGAACACCGCATCCCACTCCAGGCCCTTGGCTTTATGGACGGTGAGCACCTTCACCGAGTCGGACGCGGACACGACAGCCTGTTCCAGGCCGGTGCCGTACTCCCGCTCCGCGTCGAGGTAGGCCAGCAGTCCGGACAGCGACGCGTCGGCGTCGATGTCGGTGTAGTCGGCGACGGCCTGGACGAAGGTGTCCAGCGGGGCGCTTCCCCCGACGCTGATGGCCTCCAGCTCCACCGCGAGGCCCAGGACGGCGATCACCCGCTGCACCAGTTCGGTCACGGCGTCCCCCGCGTGCCGCCGCAACTGGCCCAGCTCGGCGGTGAAGGCGGCGAAGCGGTTCCGGGCGTCCCCGTGGTAGGCCAGCGGGCCAGGGTCGGCGAGCGCCTCGAGCAGGCTCGGTACCGAGGCCGGGTCGGTCCCCACCAGGGCGGCGTCGACGGCGGGCGCATCGGTGCCCGGTCCCCCGGCGCCACCGGCGGTTCCGCGGGCCGCGGCGAGCTCCCGCGCGCGCCGTCCGAGCAGCGCGAGGTCGGGGATGCCGATGGCCCACCGCGGCGAGGTGAGCAGCCGCAGCACCGCCGGATTGGCCGTCGCGTCGTCGAGCAGGGTGAGCGTGGCGACGACGTCTGCGATCGGCGGCAGTTCGAGCAGGCCACCCAGGCCCACGATCTCCGCGGGAATGTCGCGCGAGACCAGCTCTGCGTACACGTCGGCCACCTGCGTGTTGCGCCTGGCCAGCACGGCGACCTGCGACCAGGCCGGCACCGCTCCCGTGCCGTGGAGCTCTGCGATCCGGTCGGCGATCGCGGTCACCTCCTCCGGCCAGGTCGCGTGGCCGGTGACCTCCACCCGGCCCGGTGGCGTCCCGGGTGGCGCGACCAGGTCGAGGTCCAGGCCGTGCGCCACCAGCGCCGGTTCGGCGCGGGCCGGCCCGGCCAGCCGGTTGGCCGCGTCCAGCACCCGCTGCCCGCTGCGGCGGTTCACCGTCAGCGCGTAGCTGGTGGCCGGGGTCCCGCCCGTGGTCGGGAACTGGTGGGCGAAGTCCAGGATGTTGGACGCCGCCGCGCCCCGCCACCCGTAGATCGCCTGGCACGGGTCACCGACGGCCGTCACCGCGTGCCCGCGTCCCGACGCCACGTCCGGGCCGGAGAACAGGCCGCGCAGGAGGGTCGCCTGGGCCGCGGAGGTGTCCTGGTACTCGTCCAGCAGGACGACGCGGAACTCCCGCCGCAGTGCCTGGGGCACCGCGGGCACCTCGGTGGCCAGCCGCGCGGCCGCGGCCATCTGGTCGGCGAACTCCACGTAGCCCAGCTCTGCCTTCAGTTCCTCGTAGCGCACCACGAGCGTCGCCAGCTCGAGGCGCTCGGCCATGGCTGCGCGGGCGGTCTGGACGGCGGCGTACACCTGCCCCCGCGGGTTGCGGGGCGCGTGCTGGAGCGCCTGCTCGAACCGCAGCGCGTGCTCGGCAAGGTCGCCGGGCTCCACCAGGTGCGAGCGGAGCTCCGAGGACAGTTCGAGCAGCCGCTGCGTGACGGTGGCCGGACGCAGCCGGGCGAGCTCGCCCAACCCGGGGGTGTCCGCCACGACCCTCGCGGCGAGGCGGTAGCGCGCCGCACCGGTGATCATCCGGGCGTCGCCCTCGATGCCCAGCATCAGCCCGTGCTCGGCCACCAGCCGTCCCGCGAACGCGTCGTAGGTGAGGATCAGCTCCTCGCCGGCCTCCTGGTCGTCGCCGAGCACTCCGGCCCGCTGGAGCGCCCGCCGGACCCGCAGGCCCAGCTCGCCCGCGGCCTTGCGGGTGAAGGTCAGCCCCAGGACCTCCTCGGGCCGCACCTGGCCGGACCCGACAAGCCACACCACCCGGGCGGCCATCACCGTGGTCTTGCCCGAGCCGGCGCCGGCGATGATCACGGCCGGTTCCAGCGGCGCGGTGATCGCGGAGAGCTGCTGGTCGGAGAAGGGGATACCGAGCGCGTCGGCGAGCTGACCCGGGTCGGTGAGCCTCATCGCAGCACCTGCCCACCGCGCGGCGAGGCCGGGCAGCTCGTGGCGAAGGCGCAGCTGCGGCAGTGCCCGCCCGGCGTGGCGGGGAACGCCCCTTCGGCGACCACCCGCGCTGCGGTGGCGATGCGGTGGTGCACCCAGCTCGGGTACTCCTCCTCCCCAGGATCGGCCCCCAGGTACGGGGCGGTGGCCAGCGACGCCTGGCCGAACTCGCGCGGGAGGTCCTCGGGACGGTCGGGCAGCCGCAGGTACACCGCCGCCGCGCCGTCGGGACGGGTGTGGCCGGGCGCGACGTCGTCGAACCCGCCCGCGGCAACCGCGAGCTGGTAGATGCCGAGCTGCTCGAGCCCGGCGATCGACGCCTTGGTCGGCACCGTCCGCGAGGTCTTGAAGTCGACCACCCTCAGCCCCTCGCCGGTGGCCTCCAGCCAGTCGACCTTGCCGTCGAGCACCACCTCGAGGTCGTCGACCGACAGCCGCAGCGCGAACGGGACCTCCACCCCCACCAGGTCGGCCCGCCGCACCCGCCGCCAGGAAAGGAACCGGGCGAGGCCGAGCTCCACCTCCACACGCTCTGTGGCGGAAAGCCAGGCGGCCTCGAACCTCAGCCGGTGCCAGACGCGGTCGAGTTGGTCGCGCAGCTCGGCCAGGCCCCACTCCTCCTGCACGGCCCGCTGGACGAGCAGGTGGATCAGCGACCCCAGGGACGCCGCGAGTCCCGGCTCGCCCTCGCCCCGCGCCTCGCGGGAGAGGAAGTAGCGGCGCGGGCAGGTCAGCACGCCGGTCACCTGGCTGGGGCTCAGTCGCACCTGGGCCCCCGGCGCCAGGGGCCGGGGAGCGCAGCTCAGCTCCCGCACCCCCCACCAGCCGGACGGGTCTGCCGCGGGCACCAGCGGGCGCCCGGACCGGTCGGTGGCGTCGGCCAGCCGGGCCAGCTCGCCGGCCGCGGCGCGGCGCAGGCCGACCGGCGTGGCCGGGTCGGTGGCGTGGCGGCGCAGCTCGGCGGCCAGCGCGGGCAGCGTGAGCGGCGTGCGCCCGCGCTGCGGAGCGCGTGGCTCCACCCCCAGTTCGGCGAGGAACCGGGACGGGCTGTCGGCCTCGCCTTCTGTGCCCGCCGCGGCCGTGACCACCAGTCGCCGACGCGCTCGCGAGCAGGCGAGGTGGAACAGCCGGCGCTCCGCGGCCAGCAGGTCGCGGTGGTCGGTGACACCCTCCAGCCCGGCCGAGGTGAGGGACGCCGCGTCGAGCACGGTGCTCACCCGGCGTCCGGCCGGCCACACGCCCTCCTGCGCCCCGGCGACCACCACCAGCTCCCACTCGCGCCCCCGCGCCCGGTGGGCGGTGAGCACCTGGACCCCCCGGCGCCGCAGCCGGGCCTCGCGCTCATGGTCGGCCGGGATCTGCTGGCCCGCCAGCTCGGCGAGGAATGCCCGCACGCCGGCCACCCCGCCCCGGCGGTCGGCCTCCGCCGCGGTGTCGAAGAAGGCGCAGAGCGCGTCCAGGTCCGCGTCCGCCCTGCTGCCCAGCGCTCCGCCGGACGCGGACTCCCTGCGCAGCTGCGCCGGCCACCCGGTGCCCTGCCACAGCGTCCACGCCACGAGGTCGACCGGCGCCCCGGCTGCCACCCTCGCCGCGGCCTGGCCCAGCACGCCGCGCAGGGTGCGCAGCCGCTCGACGTCGGCACCGGGTTCCGCGTCGTCGAGCCAGCCCGGCTCGTTCAGCGCGGCGGCCAGCTGCTCTGCGAGGGTGACCGGCACGGGCTCCGGCCGCCCCTGCCGCCACTGGCGGGCCAGCCGTCGGAGCCCGAGCGCGTCGAAGCCCGCCAGCGGGGAGGTCAGCAGGCGCACAGCCTCGTCCGGCGCGACCCGGCCGGCGGCCGTGACCGACAGCGCCAGCAGCAGCGGGCGCACGGCCGGCGCCTGGGCCAGCGGGATCTCGTCCCCGGCGACCTCCACCGGGATGCCCGCCGCGGCCAGCGAGCGGACGATGGGACCGAGCTGCCGCCGCCCCGATCGCACCAGGACGGCCATCTCGCCGTAGGCGACCCCGTCGTCCAGGCGGGCACGCCGCAGTTCCGCGGCGATGGCCGCCGCCTGCTCGGCCTCCCCCGGGCAGGCCAGCACCACCACGTCGCCGTCCGGCCCGCCGGCCGCCGGCGGCACCGGTGTCGTCCCGGCCGGTCGGGGCAGCCGGGCGCGCACGCCCCCGACGGCTGCGGCGATCCCGCGTCCGAACCGGTGCCCGGTGGCGAGCTCGCGGCGCTGCGCCGGCGCGTCCGGACGGGAGAAGAAGCGCTCGAAGTCGGCCACCGCCCGGGGGCTCGCCCCGCGGAAGGTCGAACTCACGCTGTCGGGGTCCGCGACGGCCAGGACGGGCGCGCCCCCACCGGCGAGCGCGGCGACCAGCCCGATCTGCGCGGGGTCGAGCTCGGCGTAGTCGTCCACGAGGACGGCGCCGATGCCGTCGGTGACCGCGGCGTGAACCTCGACGTCGGTGAGCAGCAGGCGGACGCGGTGCACCAGCTCGGCGTAGTCGAGCACGCCCTCCGCGTCGAGCACGTCGAGGTACTCCCCGAAGAACCGGCCCAGCGCCGCCCACTCGGGGCGGCCCGCGCCCTCGCCGAACCCGACGAGGTCCTCCGGCTCGAGACCGAGCTGCCGGGCCCGCGCGAGCGCCCCGCGGACCTGCGCTGCGAAGCCTCGGGTGCCGAGCGCATGGCGCAGCCCGTCCGGCCAGGCCCGGGGGCCGGCGCCGGCGAGGAGTTCCCGCACCCGGTACTCCTGCTCGGGCGCGGCGAGGAGCCGGAGGTCGGGCCGGCCGGCGAAACGCTGCCACAGGCTGCGGCACAGCGCGTGCACGGTGGTGACCGCCGGCTGCCACGATCCCGGGCCCAGTGCCGCCGCCACGGTGTTGCGCAGAGCGCCGGCCGCCGTCCGGCTGCCGGCCAGCACCAACGGGTCGGCGCCGCCGGCCCGGTAGCGCTCCACGGCGGCGTGCGCGAGCAGCGTGGTCTTGCCGGTGCCGGGGCCCCCCAGCACCAGCAGCGGGCCGTCCCAGGCCCCGAGAACGGCGGCCTGTTCCGGGCTGAGGTCTGGCAGGACGGTCACGCGGACCATGCAACCACCTGCCGCCGACACCCGCGAGACGCCCTGCCCGTCAGGGTTGCCCCCGGCTGCCCCCGGAACGGTCGCGACGGGTGCGCCGACAGGCGCGCCGACGTCGGCCGTGACGGCTAGATTGGGGGCCAACGCCCACGACTCGAGAGGTCCGTCGATGACCACACCCGCGCAGCCGTCCAGCCAGGGCCAGGCGGTCCAGCTCGCGCCCCCGGAGATGCTCAACCTGACCCCGCCCGCGGCACCCGCGGTGGTGACCGCCACGCAGGCGCCCGCGATGGCGCCGCAGGTGCAGGAGGCACAGGTCCCGGTGCTGGACGCGAAGGTCGCCGAGTTCCTGACCGCGCTGAACTCCACCGAGGAGAACTCGCCCACCTTCTCCGCACAAGCCGATGCGGTGCGCAGCATGGGGGACGCCGACATCCGCAAGGCGGCGGAGACGTCCAACCGCCTGCTCCAGACCCCGGTGCGCGCCATCGAGGCCGGCGGGCTGGCCGACACCTCGAAGGTCGGCAAGACCCTCCTCGAACTGCGCCGCACCGTCGAGGACCTCGACCCCGCGCAGGCGCGGGGCAGCAAGGGCTTCCTGTCCAAGCTCGGCTGGGGCAAGGGCGTCACGGACTACTTCCGCAAGTACCAGAGCTCGCAGGACCACCTCAACGGCATCCTGCACGCGCTCCGCTCCGGCCAGGACGAGCTGACCAAGGACAACGTCGCGCTCAACATGGAGAAGCAGAACCTGTGGACCGTGATGGGCCGGCTCAACCAGTACGTGTACATCGCCGAGCGGCTGGACGCGAAGCTGTCGGCGCAGATCGCCGAGCTCGAACTGGCCGACCCGGAGAAGGCCAAGGCGATGAACCAGGACGTCCTGTTCTACGTCCGGCAGAAGCACCAGGACCTGCTCACCCAGCTCGCGGTGTCGATCCAGAGCTACCTCGCGATCGACATCATCATCAAGAACAACGTCGAGCTGATCAAGGGCGTCGACCGGGCGTCCACGACCACGGTCTCCGCGCTGCGCACGGCGGTGATCGTCGCCCAGGCGCTCGGCAACCAGAAGCTGGTTCTCGACCAGATCACGGCACTGAACACCACCACCTCGGAGATGATCCAGCGCACCTCGGAGATGCTCAAGGAGAACTCCGCGCAGATCCAGGAGCAGGCGGCGTCCTCGACGATCGGCATCGAGCAGCTCCAGGCGGCGTTCGCCAACATCTACGCGACGATGGACTCCATCGACCAGTTCAAGGTGAAGGCCCTGGACACCATGGCGGCCACCATCGGCACGCTCGAGACCGAGGTCGCCAAGAGCAAGGCCTACCTCGACCGGGTCGCGCAGCAGGACTCCCGCGCCTCGCAGCTGCCGTCGATCTCGATCGATCGCTGAGGGCGGTAGATGGGCTTCTGGGACAGGGTCCTCGGACGCGAGGAGCAGCCGGTCGCGCCACCCGAAGGCGCGACCGCGACGGCTCCGACCGCCACCGACATCGGCACCTCGCTCGACAACGTGGAGCGCCTCGTCGCCGACCCCGCGGTGCCGGGGGTCGTGCGCGCCCGCGCGCTGCGCGTGACCACCACGGTGCGCAAGACCCTGCCTCGGCTCGACCTGCTCGGGCTCGGGAGCTACGACTCCTACTCCGTGGTGGCCACGGCCACCGACTACCTGCCCGAGGCGATCGGCGCCTACCTCCGACTCCCCCGCGACTGGGCCGACTCCCGTCCTGTGGACGGGGGGAAGACCTCGCTGCTGCTGCTGGTCGACCAGCTCGACCTGCTCGCGGTGACGATGGACGCGATCTACGACGCCGCCAACACCACCGACGCCGCGGCCCTGGTGAGCCACGGGCGCTTCCTCCAGGAGCGCTTCGGCCACGCCCAGGCCCCGGAACTCAACCTGAACGTCCCCTCGCAGCAGCCGGTGCCGCCGGCCACGACCCCGGGAGAGGCATGACCACGCCGACGCTGTCCGACGCCCTGGCCGCCCTGTCCCGGGCTGCCGTCGCCGCAGGCCTGGACCCGCACGCGGCCGCCGAGGAGGGCCTCGTGCTCTCGGCCGCCGTGGCCGAGTCCAACCGCGGGGCGTTCCTGGACTGGTGCCGCGAGGTCGGCGTCGACAGCTCCGCGGAGGCGTTCATGGATGCCGCCGTGCGCGGGCGCCGCTTCCGGCGGGCCCCCACCCCACTGGCCAGCCAGGCGGCCGTCTCCTCCGGTCCCCACGCCGCCGGGTACGCGCGCGCCCTGGCCGACGTCTGCCACGCCGCCGCGACGCTGGGCGAGCCCGGCCCGTCCGCCCTGGGCGCGGCGAGCCTCGCCGCGGCCGCGCAACTCCCCGGCGTCCACCACGCCCCGACGCTGCCCTCCGCGCCCGACCAGGACGCCGCCCAGCGCGAGTTCGTGCGCCAGGCCCCGGCGATCCTCACCGACGTGCTGACGCGCCTGCGCACGAGCCAGGACAGCCTTCTCGACGTGACCCGCCTCGACCCGGCGGCCGGCGGCGCCTTCCCCGGCCTGGGCGGCGTGGCGTTCCCGACGCCGTCGCTCCCCGCCGTCCCGCCCCCGCCGGCCGGTGCCACGCCGCAGGCCGCCGACCCGGCAGCCACCACCACCGCGCCTCCCCCCGCGGCAGACGAGGCGGCAGAGCCGGCCTCGCCGCCAGAACCGGAGAAGACCGTCGAGGAATGGCTCGCCGAGCTCGACGAGCTCATCGGGCTCGCCAGGGTGAAGTCCGAGATCCGCCGCCAGACGGCCATCCTGAGGGTGGACGCGCTGCGCACCAAGGCGGGCCTGAAGAGCCCGACGATCACCCGTCACCTGATCTTCACCGGCAACCCGGGCACCGGGAAGACGACGGTCGCCCGCCTCGTGGCCGGCATCTACAAGTCGATCGGCCTGCTCAGCAAGGGCCAGCTGGTGGAGGTCGACCGGTCCGAGCTGGTGGCCGGCTACCTCGGCCAGACCGCCATCAAGACCGCGGAGGTGGCCGCGAAGGCCTACGGCGGCGTGCTGTTCATCGACGAGGCGTACTCGCTCAACGGCGACCAGTACGGCGAGGAGGCCATCAACACCCTGGTGAAGGAGATGGAGGACCACCGCGACGACCTGGTCGTGATCGTCGCCGGGTACCCGGTGCCGATGGAGGTCTTCATCTCGAACAACCCGGGGCTGGCGAGCCGCTTCCGCACGACGATCACCTTCGACGACTACACCGACGACGAGCTGCGGGACATCTTCGGCTCGATGTCCGCCAAGTCCGACTACGACCTGGGCGACGGGGTGCTGGACGAGTTCAGCAGGCAGCTCGCCGAGCAGGTGCGGGACGAGAACTTCGGCAACGGCCGCTACGCGCGCAACCTTCTCGAGGCGGCCATCGGGCGACACGCCTGGCGCCTGCGCGAGGTGGACGAGCCGACGCTGGAGGAGCTGCGGACCCTGCTGCCGGAAGACCTCGTCGACCCCGACCGGTCGTCGGTCACGCCGGCCACGCTGGTGCCGCCGGAGGACGCCGAACCGGTCGGGCCGGTCGAGTTCCCGGCGGCGCCCACGGAGTCGTCGTGACCACGTCCGCGCCGCCACGCACGTCGCTGCCGTCGGCCGGCGTCCCGACGCCGGCACCGAGCCGCTCGCCGCAACTGCTGCGCAGGCTCCAGCTCGTCGTCGCGCTGGCGCTCGTGCTGGCCGGTGGCCTTGCCGCGTGGATGATCCAGGACCTGCGGGCCGACCTCGCGACCACCCCGGAACTGGCGCAGCAGTACGCGCGTCTGGGCGACGTCCGCCACCAGCTCAACACCGCGGCGACCGAGGCCGCACGCGGAGCGCTGCTGAGCGAGCCCGCGACCGGCACGCACTCCGCGGCGGCCGGAGAGGCGGTGGCGACGGCGGCCGGCCTGCTCGTCGAGGCCGCCCAGGCGCGGCCGCAGGACGCCGACCTGCTCTCCGAGGCCGGCCAGGGCGTGGTGCGCTACGGCAAGGCCCTCGCCGCGGCCGCCGGCAACCCGCGCGCGAAGGCCGTCCCGCTGCTCGCCGCTGCCGACGTCCAGCTGGACACGGTGCTGGACGGGATCGGGACGCTCCAGCAGCGCCTCGGCGACGAGGCGACCGTGCGTCCGGCCGGCCTCAACGCCGTGCTCGCGTGGCTGCCCGGGCTCGCGCTCCTCGCGGTCGTCGTGTGGGCGAGCTGGCTGGTCGCCCGGCTGAGCCACCGGGTGCTCAACGTGGGCCTGGTCGGGTCCGGCATCGCCGTCGTGGTGGTGCTCGCCCTCGCGCTCGGTGCGCAGTCGGCGGCGGCCCAGGCGTCCGAGGTCGCGCGGGGGACGCAGTTCGGGCACATCGTGCAGGTGGCCACGGCCGTCGACGAGCTCGACCGTGCGCAGCGGGTCCTCACCACCGGCGTCCTGCGGCACGAGTGGACCGCCGACTCCCAGGCGGCGCTCGACGAGGCCACGTCCGCGGCCTCCGATGCCGCGACCAGCGAGGACCTCCCCAGCCTCAAGGCCTTCCGGACGGCCTCCACCACGATCGTCGGAGCGCTCCGCGACGGCGACTGGACGACGGCGACCGCGACGGTCACCGCCGGCGACGAGAAGTCGCTCGCCGGGGCGACGGAAGGGTTCCTCGACAGCGCGGCGAAGAAGACGGCGGCAGCGGTCCAGCGCGCCGCGGCCGCCCCCGAGTCCGCCGGCACCGAACTGGCGATCCAGCTCGTCGCGGCCGTCGCGGTCGCCCTCGCCGGGGCGTTCCTCGGCGTCCTCGGGCTGGGCCGACGCCTCCAGGAGTACCGATGAGCACCACGTCCCCCGCGGCCCCCGGACAGCTCGGAGTCGCGGCCCGCCCCAACGACCTGCTGGAGTACTTCGGGCGCCTCGAGACCTGGCTGTCGGTGCGCCGCGCAGAACTCGACGCCCTGGACGAGCAGATCGTCGGCTCCGGCCGCCAGGCGGAACTCACCGGCGACATGGCCCTGGCGCTGGCCCTGTGGCAGGCGGCCAAGACCCGGCAGAACCTCCTGCTCGCCACCTGGGACTCCGGGCGCGTCGGCCAGCAGGAGCTCGAGCGGCTCTCGGCCCTGATCTGGGGACGGCTGGACACCGCCGGCAGCCAGGTCGCCCAGCTCCAGTCGATGGCGGTGTCGCTGCCGGAGGCCGGACGCCTGTGCGACGCCCTCGTGGCACAGCTGCGCACGCGGCTGAACACCGACCCCAACGCCGAGCAGCAGCAGATCCGGCTGCGCGGCCTCCGTGCGCAGCTCGAGCGCATCCGCGACCAGGCGGCGCTCGAGCCGCCGGCCCTCGCCCCGGCCGCGCAGGCACGCCTCGCCGGGCTGGCCGCCCGCACCCAGGAACTGACGGACAAGCGCACCCGCGGCGGCGACATCGCTGGCTTGCTCGGCACCCTCGAGATCGACGCCGCGCGCCTGGAACGTGACCTCATCGTGGGCTCCGCCCAGCGCCGCGAGGCGCGCGACCTGCTGACCCGCGCCCGCGAGGAGCTGGCCGAGGTCACCGCGCGCGAGCAGGCGGTCCGCGCGCTGGCCGCCCAGGTCGCCGCGTCGGTGTGGCCGGCACCGCAGACCCCGCTGCCGAGCGCGGCCAGCCTGGGCCCCGTGCCCAACACCCGCACCGCCCTTGTCGGCTACGTGGAGGGGCTGGGACGCGTGGCGGCGCAGCTGGCAGAGATCCAGTCCGCCCTCGGCGGCGCCCTCGCCGGCCGCGACGCCGCCGCGTCGCTGCTGGGCGCGCTCCAGGCCAAGGCGGCCGCCCTGGGCGTGGCCGGGCATCCCGACCTCGCCGAACTGGGCGCGCTCGCCGGTCGTCGCCTCGCCGCCACCCCGGTCGTCCTGCCCGTGGTGCAGCAGGTGCTCGCCGCCTACTCCGCCCAGCTCGACCACCTGTCGCGGGGGCGGTCGTGAAGTGCCGCCAGCCGGGCTGCACCGGCACGATCGTCGACGGCTACTGCGACGTCTGCGGCATGCCGGGCTCGACCATGCCCGTCGGGATGGCCGTGCCGGGCGCGCGTCCGTCCAGCCGGCCCTCCGGCAACTGCCGCCAGCCGGGCTGCCCGGGCCACATCGTGGACGGCTACTGCGACGTCTGCGGCTCGCCCGACATCGACCCCACGCCGGTGCTGCCGCCCGCCGGCGCACGCTCGACCGTGACCCGCACCTCGATCCACCTCGGCTCCACCGCCCTGGGCTCGGCGCGGGCCACGTCGTTCGGCGGTCGTCCCACCCGGCACAGCAGCGCGGAGCGCCTCACCACCGGGCGTATCGGCGCCGGGCTGACGCGCGTGCCGCCGGCGCCGGCGATCGACCCGGCCAAGGCGGTCCTTGCCCGGGCGGAGGTGCCGCTGGACGCCCGGGTGTGCCCGCGCTGCGGCGCGAAGGTCGGCCAGGGCGGCGACAAGGTCGAGTCGCGCTCGGAGGGCTTCTGCCCGGCGTGCGGCGCCCCCTACTCGTTCACCGTGAAGCTCCGGGCCGGGGACGTCGTGGCCAACCAGTACGAGGTGGTGGGTGCGCTCGCACACGGCGGCATGGGCTGGATCTACCTGGCCAAGGACCGCAATGTGTCCGGGCGGTGGGTGGTGCTCAAGGGCCTGCTGAACACCGGTGACAAGGACGCCCTGGCGGCCGCCATCGGCGAGCAGCGTTTCCTCGCCCGGGTGGAGCACCCGCAGATCGTCGAGATCTACAACTTCGTCACCCACGACGACGCCGGCTACATCGTGATGGAGTACGTCGGCGGGCGGTCGCTGAAGCAGCTGCTCAAGCAACGCATGACCACCAACAGCGGCGTCGCCGACCCGCTGCCCGTCGACCAGGCCCTGGCGTTCCTGATCGAGATCCTCCCCGCGCTGGGCTACCTGCACGAGCTGGGCCTGCTGTACTGCGACTTCAAGCCCGAGAACGTCATCCAGGTCGGCGACTCCCTCAAGCTCATCGACCTCGGCGGCGTCCGCCACATCGGCGACGACGACTCGGCCATCTACGGCACGGTGGGCTTCCAGGCACCCGAGGTCGCCACGCTCGGCCCGTCCGTCGCCTCGGACATCTTCACCGTCGGGCGCACCCTGATGGTGCTCAGCGCGGAGGTTCCCGGCTACCAGGGCGAGTACGAGTTCCGGATCCCGCCGGCGGAGGAGCTCCCGGCCATCGCCGCGCACGACTCGCTGTACCGGCTGCTGCTGAAGTGCTGCGCGCCCGACCCGAACGACCGGTTCACCTCGGCCGAGGAACTGCGGCTCCAGATGTTGGGGGTCCTTCGCGAGGTGGTGGCTGCCGCGACGCCGGGGGTGGCCACGACGGCGTCCGCGTCGGTGCTGTTCGAGGCCCCGACGGTCGCTGGTGAGCGGAACCAGCGCCAGCTGCCACGCCTGCGGCCCGACCCGACCGACCCCCAGGCGGGCTGGCTGTCGCGGATCAGCGCGGACGACCCCGTCCAGCGGCTGGAGGCACTGGCGACCCCTCCGGCGGTCTCCGCTCAGGTGCTGCTGGCCCGTGGCGAGGCCGCGCTGGACGCCGGGAACGCCAAGCTGGTCGACGAGTGCGTCCACCGGTTGCTGACCAACGACCCGTGGGAGTGGCGCGCGGTCTGGCTGGCGGGCCTGCGGGCGCTCCAGGACCGGGACTACACGACAGCCCAGAGCTCGTTCAACGCGGTCTACGGGCAGGTGCCCGGGGAACTCGCCCCCAAGCTCGCGCTCGCCCTGGCCTGCGAGCTCGGCGGCGAGTACGACATCGCAGAGGACCTGTACCGGATCTGCGCGAACACCGACGCCAACTACGTGACGCCGGCGGCGTTCGGCCTGGCCCGCGTGCGGGCGGCCCGCAACGACCTGCCCGGCTCCCTCGCTGCCCTGGAGCTCGTGCCGAGCACCTCGCGGGGCTACCCCGAGTCGCAACGGCTGAAGGCACAGCACCTGGTGACCCTCGCCACCGACGCGTCCGGGCTGGACGAGGCGTTCTCGGCGATCACCCAGGCGCGTCTGGACCCGCTGGCGGAGGCGCAGTACCGCGCCCTGCTCTACGACCGGGCGATGGCGCTGGCGCAGAAGGGCCCGCTGCACCTGGGCAATCGCACCTTGACCCCACCGATGGTGCGTGACGAGCTGGTGGCCGCCTACCTGCAGCTCGGCCGGCTCACAGAGAGCCCGGAGCTGCGTGCGGGCTACGTCGACCTCGCCAACTCCCTGCGTCCCTGGAGCCTGCTGTGAGCGATCTCGAACCCGCCGACGGCCCGACCCCCGACCAGCCCGCCTGCCCCGCCTGCGGCCGCCCGATCGATCCTGCGGCGTGGTTCTGCGAGGCCTGCGGTTCCCCGCTGGTGCCGACGGCCCCGCCCCCGCCGCCTCCCGCGCCCGCCGCGGACGCCCCGTCCGCCCAGACCCGGCGCCTCGGCGTCCGCGCCAGCCAGGTGGCCAGCTGTGCGTCCTGCGGCGGGACGATCGGGGCGGACGGCTACTGCCAGACCTGCGGCGCGAAGGCGCCCAGCCCCCGCGACCACTACACCGACTCCCCCGCGGACTGGGTGGGCGGGGTCTGCGACCGCAGCCTTCAGCACCACCGCAACGAGGACGCGATGGCCCTGTGGGCCGGGGACGACCGCGCGGTGCTCGTGGTCTGCGACGGCGTGTCCACCAGCGTCGACTCCGACGTCGCCTCCCAGGCGGCGGCCGAGCGCGCCCGCGACGTCCTGGCAGCACTCGCCTCCGCCGGGGGCGTCCCGACCGGCGAGGACTGGGCCAGGGCGCTGGTCGAGGCCACCGAGAGCGCGAACCGCGCGGTGGTCGAGACCACGGCCCCCGACAGCACGAACGCCGCGTCGGCCACCCTGGCCGCGGCCGTGGTCGTCGGCGACACCGTCCACTTCGCCAACCTCGGCGACTCTCGGGTCTACCTGCTGGGGGCGGACGAGCGGGTCCTGCTCAGCGTGGACGACTCGATGGCCCAGGCATTCATCGCCGAGGGCATGCCCCGCGCGGAGGCGGAGGCCCTGCCCCGCGCCCACGCCATCACCAAATGGCTGGGACGGGACGCGCCCGACATCGTGCCGCGCACCGGCTCCCGTCGCGTGACCGCGCCGGGCTGGCTGCTGGTGTGCTCCGACGGGCTGTGGAACTACGCGTCCACCCCCGACGAGCTGGCCCGGCAGCTGGACGACGCGGCCGCCGGCGGCGGCGGGCTGGCGGCCGTCGCGCAGCGCCTCCTGGAGTGGGCGAACTCCCGGGGCGGCCAGGACAACGTGACCGTCGCGCTCGCCCGCGTCCCCGCACCGGCGGTTAGTCTGGGAGCGGCCCCCACCGAACCACAGAACGGAGCACACCGCGAGCATGGCTGAGTTCACCTCCGCGGTCTACCAGAACGAGTTCCTGCCCGACGGCGGGACCGACGTCAACGCGATCGTCACCATCCGCTGCAGCGGCGCCGGCTCCGCCGGCCGCACGGGCAGCGGAGACGCCGGCGAGATCATCGTGGTGGACACCTCCGGCTCGATGGGCGTCGCGAACATGAATGCCGCGAAGCAGGCGGCGATGGTCGCCCTCGACCACATCCTGGACGGCACGTTCTTCGCCGTCGTCGCGGGCAACCACAAGGCCTACCTCGCCTACCCGATGGTGCAGACCGGCGCCGGCATGGTCCGCATGGACGCCCGCACCCGCGCGGAGGCCCGGCGCCAGATCAGCTTCTTCCGCGCCGAGGGCGGCACGGCGATGGGCACCTGGCTGAACCTGTGCAAGGCACTGTTCGCGTCGATCGGCAACCTCGCCCAGAAGCACGTGATCCTGCTGACCGACGGCGAGAACCACAACGAGACCGCCCAGCAGCTCGACCAGGCGATCATCAACTGCGCGGGCGACTTCCAGGTGGACGCGCGCGGCGTCGGCGTCGACTGGAAGGTCGCCGAGATCCGCAAGATCGCCCAGGCGATGCTCGGCACCGTCGACATCATCGGCGACCCGTCCCAGATGGGGGCCGTCTTCGCCGAACTCATGCGCAACTCGATGGCACGCGGCGTGGCCAACGCCGACCTGCGCGTGTGGATCCCGCAGGGTGCGCAGGTGATGTTCATCCGCCAGGTCTCCCCCACCGTCGAGGACCTCACCCACCGCGGCACCCCGGTGAACCAGCTCACGATGAGCTACCCGACCGGTGCATGGGCGGACGAGGAGCGCGACTACCACATCGCCGTCCGGCTGGCCGCGAAGTCGGTCGGCCAGGAGCAGCTCGCCGCGCGCGTGCAGCTCGCCGTCGGCGCGGAACTGCTCACCCAGGGCCTGGTCAAGGCCAAGTGGTCCTCCGACACCAACCTGACCGCACAGATCAACCCGGAGGTCGCGCACTACACCGGGCAGGCCGAACTGGCGCAGGTGATCCAGGAGGGCCTGGCGGCGAAGGCCGTCGGCGACGAGGCGACCGCGACCACCAAACTGGGGCGCGCCGTCCAGCTGGCGACCGAGACCGGCAATGTCGAGGCGACCTCGAAACTCCGGAAGGTCGTGGACATCGCCGACGCCCGGACGGGTACGGTGAGGCTCAAGAAGGCTGTGGACAAGGCGGACGAGATGGCCCTGGACACGGCGTCCACGAAGACCACGCGAATCAGGGGCTGACATGCCGATCTGTCCGGCGGGGCACCAGACGGCCCAGACCGACTTCTGCGACACCTGCGGGCTGCCCGTGCCGGGCGGCCAGACCGGGATCCCGGCCGCGCCGCCGCCGATCTCCGCCGCGGTCCCCCCGCCGGTGATCTGCCCGCACTGCCAGACCCCGAACGTGGCGGACGCGCTGTTCTGCGAGGCCTGCGGCTACGACTTCACCACCGGGACGCTGCCCGCCCCCGCGATCGACCCCGTTCCCGTGGTCGCGCCCGTTCCCGCCCCGGCTCCCGTGCCGGATGCGGACGCCGCGACACCGCCGGGCGCACCGGAGGCCGAGCCGTCGGCGGAGCCCGACAACGCGACGGCCGACGTGGCGGCGGGAGAGCCAGGAACACCCGAGGTCGCGGTCGCGGAGGACCCGCGGCCCGAGCCGGTCGCCGAGGCCGCCCCCGCCGGCGTGGACGCCGAAACGCCGTCCACGCCGGTCCCGGCGCCGGCGGAGGGCCCGTCCGCCCCGGTGGCGGCCCCCGCGTACGCGCCGTCCACGCCGGTACCGGAACCCGTCCCCGCCCGTCCCCGGGTGGAGTGGGTGGCCGAGCTGTGGATCGACCCCGACTGGTACGCCGCGCAGGGATCCTCGGACCCGTTGCCGTCGCCCGGCCTGCCCGACATCGTCCCGCTGGTCAAGGAGGGCAACCTGATCGGCCGGGTGTCGCACAGCCGGGGCATCTTCCCGGACGTGGACTGCGAACTCGACACCGGGTGCAGCCGCCGCCACGCGATGCTGTCCACCGACGGCACCCGCTGGTGGATCGAGGACCTGAACTCGGCCAACGGCACCTTCGTCGGCTCGCCCGCGGGCCCGCTGCCGGCCATGCCGATCCCGCAGGGACGCGTCGAGCTCACACCGGGCCAGCGCATCTACGTCGGGGCCTGGACGCGGATCGTCGTCCGTCGTGCCACCCCCGACGAGCAGGAGGCCCTGGCCTGAGCGCGAGGGGTCCTCGACCCCGCGCCGGGATCGGTTTGCGCTCTGGGCGTACGGGCGTCCGCACGGTCGCCACCCGCTGGTAGCTTGGCGAGGCGTACCAGGAGGAGGAACCGTGGAGATCAAGATCGGCATTCAGCACGTGGCCCGCGAGCTCGCGGTGGACACCACGGCGACGGCGGCGGAGGTCGAGGCGGACCTGCGCAAGGCCCTCGCCGACGGCACCCTGATTGCGCTCACCGACGAGAAGGGCCGCAAGGTGCTCGTCCCCGCCGACAAGGTCGCCTACATCGACCTCGGCCAGGAGAAGGCCCGCCCGGTCGGCTTCGGCGCGGTCTGAGCCGCCCCGATCCCGCCTGATCCCGCCCGCGCCGTTGTCGCGGACCCGGCCACGCTGTTAGCGTTGTCGGAGCGCACCGCGCCCCGTCTCGGCTGAAGGGAGGTTCGACAGATGTCACCCACTGCTCGTGGGCTGTTCTCGAACGCCCCATCAACCGAGGCCCCCGTCGCCTGACCTTCGCACGGGTGCCTCCTCCCACAGGAGAAAACACCCTTGCCAGACGACCGTCGCGTCCCCGTCGAGTGGGACGACCTGACCTACCACGCGCTCTCCGAAGACCTGCGTGCCGACCAGCGCTGGTCGACGTGGGGCTCGGTGGAGCGCTCCAGCCGCGGCCCGGAACCCCGTCCGCCCTGGCTGGTGACCTCCGCCGCCGCCATCGACACCGACCTCGGGCTGCTGAAGACGGGGAAGGAGGCCGACGTCTTCCTCCTCGAGCGGGCCGTGCCCGGCGACGACGCGCAGTCCTGCCTGCTCGCGGCCAAGCGCTACCGGGACTCCGACCACCGCCTGTTCCACAGGGACACCGGCTACGTCGAGGGCCGGCGCGTCCGCAACAGCCGGGACACCCGGGCGATGGCCCGCAAGACCGGCTTCGGCCGGGCGGTGGCCGCGGGCCTGTGGGCCGCCGCGGAGTGGCGCGCCCTCAACCGTCTCTACGAGGCGGGAGTCCCCGTCCCCTACCCGGTCCAGCTCGACGGCACGGAGTTGCTGCTCGAGTTCGTGTCGAGCGGGGACGCGGCCGCCCCGCGCCTGCACCAGGTGCGCCCGTCCCCTGGCCAGCTGGAGGTGCTGTTCCACCAGGTTCGCGAGGCGATGCACCTGATGACCGCGCTGGGGGTCGTGCACGGCGACCTCAGCCCGTTCAACGTGCTCGTCGCGGACGCCGACGACCCCGAGCCACGGCTGGTGATCATCGACGTCCCGCAGCTGGTCGACCTGGTGGCCAACCCGAACGCCGTCGAGTTCCTGCACCGGGACTGCGCCAACGTGGCGCAGTGGTTCACCACACGCGGACGCCCCGTGGACGCCGACGAGTTGCTCGCCGACCTGCTCGCGCACGCCTGGTGACCCCCGCAGGCTCGCTCACCGCGCGGCTACGGCGCGGTGGGCGAGCACTTCGAGGGCGGCCAGCGTGACCCAGCGGCTGGGCTCGCCGGCGACCTCGACGGGCACGGCGAAGCGGTCGTTGAACGAGTCCTCCAGCAGCCAGCGGCCCGCGGGGTCCGCCTTCGACTCCACCAGGGCGAACGCCTCGTCCATGCGCGGGTCGTCGTAGCCCAGGCGGGTGAGCAGGAGCAGGATCTCCAGCACGTCGGTCTGGTACATCCGGGGGAACCCGAACCTCTTCCAGCCCGGCTTGGAGAGCCGGGCCAAGTTGTGGCTGCGCTTGTGCACGTGGTGTTTCAGCAGCCACTCCGCGCCCTCCGCCAGCGTCGCGCGCAACTCTGTGGACCGCTCGGGCCCCGGAATCTCGGCGAGCCCCTTCAGCGCCTTGACGATGCCCATCGAGCAGGTGTGCCGGCCCCAGCACATCTCCAGGTGGTCGTAGGGCCAGCCGGTGGGCGCTTCGCCCTCGGCGTCGTCGAACCGCTGGTAGGTGGTGATCCAGTCCACCGCCGCTCGCACCCGCGGGTCGTCGCCGTAGCCCAGCCGGAGCAGCGCGAACACCAGGTTCCCGGTGAGGCACGGGATCACCGAGGACGCGAGGCCGCCGCCGTCCCGCTTCGAGGTGCCGGTGCTGAACCCGCCGGACGCCGGGTGGCGACTGGCGGCGAGCACAGCCTCCGCGCCCCGGCGGACCCGCTCGTCATGTCCGTCCGCGCCGAGCTCGGCCAGGATCAGCAGGTTCCACACAGTGCCCTGGTACTTGGCGGTGTAGAAACGGCCCGGCGGTCCCCAGTGCCCGTCCGCACCCTGGCGGGACAGGATCTCCGCGATGGTGCCGGCAGCCATGGCCTGTTGCCGCAGGAGGCGGCACTCCGGCGAGGCGGCATCCTGCCCGAGGAGACGCGTTCGGACGGCGTGCTGCACCGCCGGCTCACCCTCGAGCAGCCAGTCGACGACGTCCACACCCACAGGCTAGAACCGTCGAGGTCGGGACGGCAGCAGGTCGGCTGAGGCATCGGGGAACGGGCACGCTAGACTGTGCACCGCCGCACCCCCACGTGCGTGCCCGCCTCGAGCGGCCGAGAGAGTGCCGCCGGCGGTTCCGTACGCCTGCGCCACCTCGGCCGCAGCAACAGATAAGGCAAGACCCTGACCGAAACGCCTGACCACCTGCCCAAGGCGGACGCGGAGCACACCTTCGCCGACCTGGGCGTCATTCCCGAGATCACCGAAGCCCTCGCCACCCTGGGCATCACCCACCCGTTCCCGATCCAGGCGCTCGCCATCCCGATCGCCATCGCCGGCACCGACATGATCGGCCAGGCGCGCACGGGCACCGGCAAGACCCTGGCGTTCGGCATCAGCCTGCTCCAGCGGATCACGGTCCCGACCGACCCCGGCTACGACGAGCTGGCCAAGCCCGGCGCGCCGCAGGCGCTGGTCATGTGCCCCACCCGTGAGCTCGCGCTCCAGGTGGCGCGCGACCTCGCCGACGCGTCCACCGTGCGCCACGCGCGCGTGCTCACCGTCTACGGCGGCGTCGGCTACGAGATCCAGCTCGACAACCTCTCCACCGGGGTCGATGTCGTGGTGGGCACGCCCGGTCGCCTGCTCGACCTGGTGAGCCGCCGCTCGCTCGACCTGTCCCAGGTGCGGGTTCTGGTGCTCGACGAGGCCGACGAGATGCTCGACCTGGGCTTCCTGCCCGACGTCGAGCGGCTGATCAGCCGGACGCCGAAGTCGCGGCAGACCCTGCTCTTCAGCGCCACCATGCCGGCCGCGGTCGTCGCGCTGGCCCGGATGCACCTGAACCAGCCGGTGAACGTGCGCGCCGAGACCCACGACTCGCAGCTGACGGTGCCCGACACCACCCAGTTCGTCTACCAGGCGCACGACCTCGACAAGCCCGAGATCGTGGGACGCATCCTGCAGTCCCCGTCCTGCACGCGGACGATGATCTTCACGCGCACCAAGCGCGCGGCGCAGCGGCTCTCCGACGAACTGGAGGACCGCGGCTTCAAGGCCACCTCGATCCACGGCGACCTCAACCAGGTGGCCCGCGAGAAGGCGCTCAAGAAGTTCCGTGACGGCAAGGTGTCGGTCCTGGTCGCCACCGACGTGGCGGCCCGCGGCATCGACATCAGCGACGTCAGCCACGTGATCAACTACGAGTGCCCGGACTCGGAGATGACCTACGTGCACCGCATCGGCCGCACCGGCCGCGCCGGCGCCAAGGGCATCGCGGTGACGCTCGTCGACTGGCAGGACGTGACGCGGTGGAAGGTCATCAACCGTGCGCTCGACCTGCACTTCCCGGAGCTCCTCGAGACCTACTCGACCTCCCCGCACCTGTTCGAGGACCTCGACATCCCCGAGGGCACCCGGGGACGCCTCGTCGACGCCGCCCCGCGTGAGCCGAAGGAGGACCGCCACCGCGACCGGCCGCGCGAGGAGCGCGCGCAGCGTCCCCCGCGCGATCGCAGCCGTCGCCGCCTGCGCAACGGCCAGCCGGTCGACGGCGAGGCCGCGTCCGGTGCCGCGACGCCCGGCGGAGATGTCGCCCCTGCCCCGGAGGTGGAGGGCACGGATGGCGCTGCAGGCTCTGCTCCCCGTCGCCGTCGCCGCCGCCGCTCCGGCGGCCAGCGCGAGGCTGCCCAGGGTGAGGGCGCCCAGCGCCAGGGTGAGCAGGTCGAGGTCGGCTGAGCCCGTCCGCGGACGCGCGGCGGCGTTCGGCCGTCGCGCGCACCACTGTCACACGTTGAGGCCCGTGCCGCGCGCGTTGTAGACCACCGCGTGCCCGCGGGCCACCCACTCCGCGTAGTCGCGGAACACCGCGAGCGCCTCGGGCAACCCGACCCCGCGGGTGACCTCGATGCCGCGGCGGGCGAACTGGCCGATCCAGTCCTCCACGACCGGGCCCTCGTCGAACCCGGTGATGCGCTCCATCTCCCCGGAGTCGTCCGGGATCACGATGTGGGAGACGCCCGCCCAGAGCGCAGCGCCGCAGCACTGCAGGCACGGTCGCCAGTTCACGACGAGCTCGGTCGCAGGGAACCCGCGCGCACCGAGGTCCCAGGTGCCGCGGCGTTGCTGGGCCAGGCTCAGCGCCACCACTTCTGCGTGCGCCACCGACAGGTTGGCGGCCAGCACCCGGTTCACCCCCGCAGAGAGGACGCGGCCACCGTCCCGCTCCACCACGAGCGCTGCGAACGGCCCGCCGCCACCGTCGCGGACATTGAGCCGGGCCAGCCGGTTGGCCAGGGCCATGCGCTCCTCGAGGCCGCCCAGGACCTCCCCGGCCGCGGACACCTCCGCCACGACCCAGGCCGGGATCTCGGCCTGGAAGCGGGTTCTCAACGCCGTGCTCATCACGCGCCCCCGATGGACACCTCCATCGTACGACCGGGCCAGGGAACGCGAGCCCCGCGGAGGCGGAAGCGGTCAGTCGGCTGGGCCCAGGTAGCGCAGGTAGATCCGGTCGTGGACGCCCGACCAGGTCAGGTCGAGCCGCCAGCACCCGCGGCGCGGGAGGTCGATCGTGGACGGTCCCGGGCCCTGGGGCAGCTCGCGCCGCACGATCGCCGTGTCCGACTGCCTGCGCGCCTCGATCAGCATGGGCCCGCCGGCGTACCGCTGCGCGACCCACAGCACCTTGTTGGCGCGACCTTCGGGCTGGCGCTCCCGGAGCGGCCAGCCGAACGGCACAGCCACCACCAACCCCTGCTCTGACACCAGGTGCGCCACCGGCTGGTCCGGCGGGCTGAAACCGGTCCGCGCCCACTCCGGCAGCGGCGCCGACGCCGGCTCCGGGCACGCGTACGGGGTGTCCGCGGCCGACGGCACGGACGTCGCAGCCTTCGGGACACCGGTGCACCCGGCGAGCGTGCCCGCGGCCACCAGCGCAGCAACCAGCGAACCTCCCCCACGCACGGGCGCACCTCCTCGCGGACCCCCCGATCCTGCGTCTCCTGCGCCGGAGGGTCAAGACCGGTGTGCGGGATGCCCCTTCCGGACACGACGCGGAGCGGGCAGGATCGAGGGGACGCCACCGGTGCGACGAGGAGGTGCGATGGGCCGGCATGACCCGCGGGTCGACGAGTACCTGGCCACGCTGCCCGGCTGGCAGCAGGACCTCGCGGCCGAGCTCCGCGAGGTCATCCACGAGGCGGATCCCGGCATCGAGGAGACGATCAAGCGCACCCGCCTGCCCTACTTCACCTGCGAGGGCAACGTCTGCGCGTTCCTCGGCGCACGCGACCACCTCAACCTGTTCGTCTACGACCCGATCGCGCCCGACCCCGACGGGCTCATCAACCAGGGGCAGGGCAACGCGACGGCACGGTCGATCCAGTTCCGCGAAGGGGAGGTGGTTCGTCGCGAGCCGTTGGCGACCCTGCTCAGGGCCGTCGTCGCGAACAACCGGGCGGGCGGGTGGCGCAGCCTCACTCGACGGCCTTGAGGCCCACCACTCCGCCGACGATCAGGGCGAGGAACACGACCCGCCACACCGACACCGACTCGGTGCCGGTGACCATCCCGTAGCCCACGGTGAGCGCGGCGCCGATGCCGACCCAGACGGCGTAGGCCGTGCCGGTCGGCAGGGAGCGCATGGCGTAGGCCAGCCCCGCCATGCTCAGCACGAGGGCGACGAGGAACACCGTCACCGGGCCCCAGCGGGTGAAGCCGTCGGTGCGGGCGAGGGCGATGGCCCACACCGCCTCCGCGATACCGGCAAGGACGAGAACGACCCAGGACATGACGACCTCTCAGGCCGTCTTGTCGCACACCGGGTACGGCTCCCTCGTCCGGGGTCCTCGCCGAGGACCTGGCCTCCACTGTCCCACACAGCCGTCCGGCGACCAAGCCGGCCAGTGTCGCGCGAGCGCCGTCGCGGCCCTCAGTAGTCCATGTTCATCGCCGCGCGCACCTCGGCGAGCGTCGCATCGCCCACCTCGTTGGCGACGGCGTTGCCGCGGCGGAGCACGTCCCACAGGTAACCGGGATCGGCGGCCAGCTCGACCCGACGGGCACGGATCGGGGCGAAGAACTCGTTGACGGCCTCGGTGACCAGCTTCTTCAGGCCGCCGCCGCCACCGTCGCCGATCTCCGCGGCGATCTCCGCCGGCTCACGGTGGGTGCACAGGGAGGCGAGCATCAGGAGGTTCGACACCTCGGGCCGGTTCTCCGGATCGTAGGTGATGTGGCGGTCAGAGTCGGTGACCGCCTTCTTGATCAGCCGGGCGGTGGTGTCGGCGTCCATGCCGATCTCGATCACGTTGCCCTTGGTCTTGCTCATCTTGGTGCCGTCGAGCCCGAGGACGGTGGACGCCTTCGACAGCAGCGCCTCCGCCTGGGGGAACACCGGACGTGCCGGATCGACGCGGCCGTAGCGCTCGTCGAACCGGCGGGCGACCACCCGCGTCTGCTCCAGGTGCGGCAGCTGGTCCTTCCCGACCGGGACCAGGTTGGCCTTGCAGAACAGGATGTCCGCCGCCTGGTGCACGGGGTAGGTCAGCAGCAGGCCCGACATCGGCCGGTCACCGGTGGCCTCCAGCTCGGCCTTCACCGTCGGGTTGCGGCGCAGCTCGGCGTCGGTGACCAGCGAGAGGAAGGGCAGCATCAGCTGGTTCAACGACGGCACGGCGGAGTGCGCGTAGATGACGGTCCTCGCCGGGTCGAGCCCGATCGCCAGGTAGTCGGCCAGCATCCCGAGCACGCGCTCCTTGATCGGGCCGGTGCCGTCGCGGTCGGTGATCACCTGGTAGTCCGCGATCAGGATGAAGGTCTCCACGCCCGCGTCCTGGATGCGCACCCGGTTGGCCAGCGAGCCGAAGTAGTGCCCCAGGTGCAGGTTCCCGGTGGGCCGGTCGCCGGTCATCACGCGGAAGCCGGAGGGGTCCTTCGCGATCTGCGCCTCGATCTCGGCGCTGCGCGCCTCCGTCCGCCGCAGCGATGCCTCCGAGGTGGAGGCGGCGAGCTGTTCCCCGGCGTCAAGGGGCTGGTCGGTCATGGGTGCACTGCCTTCGTGGAGGTCGTTCGGGAGCCGACTGGTGACTTTACACCGAAGCCGGGGGCTCCCCGACGAGCAGCCCGCCGCGTGCGGCCACCCGGGCGCCGATCTCGGCGAGCACCTCGGGGGCGGTCGTGTTGCAGGCCAGGTCGTGGTCCTTCTTGCCCGCGCCGTGGTAGTCCGAGGAGCCGGTCGTGAGCAACCCCAGCCCGGACGCGAGCGCGCGCAGCTCGGCACGGGTGGACGGGTCGTGGTCCTGGTGGTCGACCTCCACGCCGTCCAGCCGCCCGGACGCGGCCAGCCGGCCCAGCAGCGACGCCGGCAGCTCGTCGCGACTGACCCGTCCCCACGGGTGGGCGATCACCGCGACTCCCCCAGCCTCACGCACGAGGTCGAGCCCGCGCCCCAGCGGCGTGGCGTAGCGGCCGACGAAGATGGGGCCGCCGTCGGCGAGGTACCGGTCGAAAGCCTCCCTGCGGTCGCTCACGTAGCCGAGCTCGATCATCGCGTCGGCGAGGTGCGGGCGCCCGATCGAGGGGCTGTCGCCGACGTAGCGGTCCAGCACCTCGCGCGGCACCGGCATGCCGGCCCGGGAGAGGCGCTCGAGCATCGCCGGCACGCGGCCGCTGCGTCCCTGGCGGATCCGCGCGAGCTCGTCGGCCAGCGCGGGATCGTCGATCCGGCAGCCGTAGCCGAGCAGGTGCACCGACACCCCGTGGTGCTGTGCGGAGATCTCGATCCCGTGCAGCACCGACACCCCGAGGCGCTGCCCCGCGGCCACGGCCACCGCGAGGCCGTCGAACGTGTCGTGGTCGCACAGGGCGATCACGTCCACGCCTGCCCGGGCGGCCTCGGCGACGAGCGCCTCCGGCGCGTCCGTGCCGTCGGAGACCGAGCTGTGGGTGTGGAGGTCGATGCGCATCCCCGCATCCTGCCAGCACGACCCGTGCCGGGCGAGTGTCACAGGCCGGCCCGGCGCAGCCGCTCGGCGCCGTCGGACGCCAGCCGGCGGGCCACCGGGCCCGGCTGCCCGTGGAGGTACTCGAAGGCAGCGTTGTAGGACGCCACCGCCACCCCGGCCGCCCAGGCGAGTTCCCGCTCCACGTCGCTGAAGGGCCGGCGTTCCTCGTAGTGGTCGAGGAGCCGGCCGGTGACGGCGAGCGAGGCGATCGCCCCGGTTCCGGGCCGCTCGACGTGGTTCGCGGCGAGGATGCCTGCCAGCACGCATTCGGGACGCGCGGCGAGGGAGTCCCAGTCGTGCACGATCGGGGAGCCGTCCGGCCTCCAGCGCACGTTCAGCCCGTTGAGGTCGGAGTGGCCCACCACCGGCGGCGGCGTATCAGCCAGGAGGCGCTCGCGCGCCGCGGCGGCCAGCCGCACCAGCTCCGGGGGGACGACGCCCGCGCGGTGCGGGTCCCAGCGGTCGGACGCGGCGGGCGGCCAGGTCCGTCCCGCGACGTCGTGGTCGTACCACGCCCACGGCGGCGGCGGCGCGAACGCCTCCGGCTCCGCGTCGGCCAGCGTGACCACCAGGCGCCGCAGCAGTGCCGCGTACCGCTCGGGTGCCGCCGGAGGGAGCTCCGGCGACCCGTCCTCACGCCACTCCTCGACCGTGACCCACGTGCCGGGCGCGAGGCCGACCGGGCCCAGCAGAAGGGCCGGACAGTCGATGCCGGCGGTCGCCGCCGCGCGCTGCGCACGGGCGCAGGCCAGCACCCGTCCGGACGCCTCGCGTTCCTTGACGGCGATCCGGCGACCGTCCTCGAGGAGCACCCCGCGCACCCTGGACATCGACGACGCCTCGAAGAAGACGCGCGCGGCGCCGGAACCCAGGTGCTCACGGCACCACGCGGACAGGGCCGCGTCCCCCGAGGACGTCACGAGCCGGACCTGCCGCGCCTCAGGCGAGCATCTGGCGGACCTGGCTCAGGCCCACGTTCATGCGGGCGACGTCCGCCGTGCCGTCCGCGAGCTGGTGGATCGTCGCCACCCGGCTCCGCCGGGCCGGGTCGGAGGCCAGCCAGTCGGCGACGGCCCGATCCGCCGATGCGTCGGGGTCGCCGGCGACCAGCACCTGGGCGGTGAGCGCGGCGTGCGCCGCCAGCAGTTCGTCGCGCAGGGCGGCCCGCGCCATGGCGTCCCAGCGCACCTGCCGGGGCAGGCCGTCCACGCCGGCCACCAGCTCGTCGATCCCGGTGGCCTCGGCCAGCAGGTAGTGCACGGCCGCGACCCTGGGCGCGGGAACCTGGAGTCGCTGGGCGACGTCGACGACGCTGAGCAGCGTGTGCGCCTGTCCCGCGGTGGCGAGGTTGGCCGCCAGTTCCGGGGTCAGCCCGGCGTCGGTCCACCGCGTCCGTGCCAGCTCTGCCGCGGTGGCCTGCTGGCCGCGGAGCAGCCCGCCCAGCTCCGTCCGCAGCGCCGCCACCTCCGGCCCGTACCTCGCGACGGCGCCGGCCACGTCCAGCGGCCCGTGCTGGTGGTGCAGGAGCCAGCGGGTGGCCCGCTCGACCATCCGGCGCAGGCCCACCCGCAGCTCGGTGGCCACCGCGGCGTCGAGGCCCGTGCTGCGGCGCAGCCGCACCTCGTCCAGGCCGACCGCGAAGATCGCGCGCGAGGCCAGCTGGGCACGGATGATGTCGGCCACGCCCGCCCCGGTCTCGGTCGACAGGCGGTGGTAGCAGGTGATCCCCTGGCTGTTGACGAACCGGTTGACCGCCACCGTGGCGACGATCTCGCGGGCCAGCCGGTGGCCGGGCATCCGGTCGGCGTAGCGGGCGCGCAGCGGCTCGGGGAAGTACTGCACGAGCCGGTCGGCGAGGTACGGGTCGTCCGGGAGGTCGGAGGCCAGCACCCACCGGTCCAGCGCGATCTTGGTGTACGACAGCAGCACCGACAGCTCCGGACGGGTCAGCCCGTCGCCGGCGGCGATCCGCGCCGCCATCTCCTCGCTGGTCGGCAGCGCCTCGATGCCCCGGTCGAGAAGGCCGTCCGCCTCCAGCGTCCGCATCCAGGACTCGTGCTGGCCGGCCAGCACCACCCGACGCCACATCGAGTTGGCCAGGGCGAGGTTCTGGTCGTAATTGTGGGCCAGCACCAGCCGGGCGACCTCGTCGGTCATGGACGCCAGCAGCTCGCGACGCTCCGGCTCGCTCAGCCGCCCGGACGCCACCTCCGGCGCGAGCAGGATCTTGATGTTCACCTCGTGGTCGGAGGTGTCCACACCGGCGGAGTTGTCGATGAAGTCGGTGTTGATGTGGCCGCCGGCGCGGGCGTACTCGATGCGTCCGAGCTGGGTGAAGCCGAGGTTGCCGCCCTCGGCGACGCTGCGGGCCCGCAGCCGCCCTCCGTCCACCCGCACGGCGTCGTTCGCCTTGTCGCCGGCCTGCGCGTGGCTCTCGGTGGACGCCTTCACGAAGGTGCCGACGCCGCCGTTGAACAGCAGGTCGACCGGCGCGCACAGGATCGCGCTCACCAGTTCGTTCGGGGTGAGCCGGGTCACGTCCTCGGGGAGTCCGAGCGCCAGCCGTGCCTCCTGGCTGATGGGGACGGCCTTCGCGTCCCTGCGGAACACGCCGCCGCCCGGCGAGAGGAGGCTGCGGTCGTAGTCGGCCCAGGTCGAGCCGGGCAGCGCGAAGAGCCGCGCCCGCTCCGCGAAGGAGGACGCGGCGTCGGGAGCGGGGTCGAGGAAGATGTGCACGTGGTTGAACGCGGCCACCAGCCGCAGGTGGTCGGACAGCAGCATGCCGTTGCCGAACACGTCGCCGGCCATGTCGCCGATGCCGACGCAGGTGAACTCGTCGGTTTCCGGGTCGAGGCCCAGCTCGGCGAAGTGGCGGCGCACCGACTCCCAGGCCCCGCGTGCCGTGATCCCCATCGCCTTGTGGTCGTACCCGCTGGACCCGCCCGAGGCGAACGCGTCCCCCAGCCAGAACCCGCGGTCGAGGGAGACCTGGTTGGCCAGGTCGGAGAAGGTCGCCGTGCCCTTGTCCGCGGCGACCACCAGGTACGGGTCGTCGCCGTCGTAGCGCAGCACGCGCTCCGGCGCGACCACGACGCCGTCGACGATGTTGTCGGTGACGCTGAGCAGCGCGTCGACGAACACCCGGTAGCAGGCCTGGCCCTCGGCGAACCACGCCGCGCGGTCGGCGGTGCCCGGCAGCTGCTGGGGGACGAAGCCGCCCTTGGCGCCGCTGGGCACGATCACCGTGTTCTTGACCAGCTGGGCCTTGACCAGGCCGAGGATCTCGGTGCGGAAGTCCTCCCGGCGGTCCGACCAGCGCAGCCCGCCGCGCGCGACCGCGCCGAAGCGCAGGTGGACGCCCTGGACGCGCGGGGAGTACACGAACACCTCGAAGGCCGGACGGGGCTCGGGGAGCAGCGGCAGCAGGGAGGGCAGCAGTTTCAGGGCGATGGTGTCGGTGTCGGTGAACGCGTTGGTGCGCACGCACGCCTCGATCACCGCGTGGAAAGCCCGCAGGATGCGGTCGTGGTCGAGGCTGACCACCGCGTCCAGCTGCTCGCCCAGCCAGTCGGCCTGCCGCGCCTGCGACGCGTCCCGCTCCTCGCGGGTGAGCCGCGCGTCGGGGTCGAACCGGGTGGTGAACTCCCCCACCAGCCCCGCGGCGATGTCGGGGTAGGTGTTCAGGGCCGTCGCCAGGTAGGGCTGGCTGTAGGTCAGGCCCGCCTGCTGCAGGTAGCGGGAGATGGCGCGCAGCCAGGTGACCTGCCGCCAGCCGAGGCCGGCGGCGATCACCAGGCGGTTCAGCTCGTCGGCCTCGCAGCGACCGGTCCACGATGCGACGAAGACGTCCATCAGCCGCCGGCGGACGTCGGCCCGCGCGGCGGCGGCTGCCAGGTCGTCCGGCAGCTGCAGGCCGAAGTCGTACACGAGCACCCGCGTGCCCCGCAGGTCCCAGCTGTAGGGGCGCTCGTCGACCACCTCGACGCCGAGCACCGACAGGTGCGGCATCGCGTCGGTGAGGGACATCGACCGGCGGGTGATCACCTTCAGCCGGAGGTCGGACGGGTCGTCGGCCTCCAGCGGGCCCGTCAGGCTGAGCCGCAGGTCGTCGGGGCCGGAGAGCTGGTTGGCCAGCGTCAGGTCCGCCACAGCGACCGCCGGCGGGTAGTCGGCGGTGTAGGCCTCGCTGAACTCGACGCCGCGCTGCTCGCTGGGCAACTCGTCCACGAGCGCGACGAAGTCGTCCTCCCAGCTGCGCGTGGCCGCGGCGACCTCGGACGCGATCAGGTCGGCGTCGGGGGCCGCCGGGGCGTCCGGGGCGAGCCGGACGACGAAGAACAGCCGGGTCAGCACCGACTCGCTCACCAGCGTGGTGAAGTCGAGCTCCACTCCGCCGAGGCGGTCGAGCAGGATCTGCTGGATGCGCAACCGCGTCGCGGTGTTGTAGCGGTCGCGGGGCAGGTACACCATCGCGGTCGCGAAGCGCCCGTACCGCGCGCGGCGGAGGAAGACCCGGGTCTGCCGGCGCTCGCGCAGGGCGGCCACCGCGGCCACGATCGGGGCCAGCTCGTCGACGCGGGCCTCGAACAGCTCGTCGCGGGGGTAGGTCGCGATCACCTGGCGCACGGCGTTCCACCCGTGGGAGTGCTCCTCGAAGCCCGATTCGGCCAGCAACCGGCGGCTCTTCGCCGCGAGCACCGGGATGGTGGCGACCGACTCGGTGTACGCCGACGCGGACACCAGGCCGAGGAACCGGTGCTCGCGCACCAGCGTCCCGTCGCCGGCGAACTCGCGGACGGCGAGGTGCTGGAGGTAGGAGGGGCGGTGCACGGGCGAGCGGCGCGGGTCGCGCATCAGCACGAGCGGCTCCCGCTCCCCCGGCCGGGGCGCGGTCGTGGCGTCCGGCTCGTCGGCACCGGTGAGGATGCCCAGGCCGGAGCCGGCCACAGGAACCAGCCGGTCGCCGTCGGGGACGTAGTCGGCGCACCCGAGGAACACGAAGTGACCGTCGGCGAGCCAGTCGAGCAGCTCGACGGCGTCGGCCGCCTCCGCGTCGTACCGCTCCCGCAGGCGCACGGACGCCTCACGGGCACGGGCCAGCATCGGCTGCCAGTCGGTGACCACGACGGCCAGGACGCCCAGCACCTGCTGCACGCCGGCCTCCAGGGCACCGGCCAGGGCGTCGGCCGCCCGGCCGAGCGGCGGGTAGATCTCGAGCACCAGCCACGACTCCGGCGTGCCCTCGGGACCGCCGGCCAGGTCCTGCAACCGTCCGGACGGGTCGCGGTGCACGCGCAGTTGCGGGTGGTAGAGCCGTCGAAGGCTCCACTCCTGCCGCGTGAGCTCCATCGTGACCGTGTCCACGAGGAAGGGCCGGTCGTCGGTCACGACGAGCGCGACCGTGGAGCCGTCGGCCCCGAGCCCGGGCACCTCGCCGGGGGCGATGATCCGCACCAGGTGCCGGCCGGGCGCCCGCGTCCGTCCCAGCTCGAGGTGGACGGCAGCCGTCGCGGCCAGGGAGCCCGCGTCGATGCCGGCGAGGTCGGGCTCGGGCACCGGCTGGAGGTAGGCCGCCAGCAGGCCGCCGAGCTCCGGGTCGCCGGAGCCCTCGGCCATCGCCGCAGCCATGAGGGACTGGCGCACACCCGCCGACGTACCGGGGATCACACTGGACACACCTGCTCCTTCGCAGCGCTGAGGCCTCGACCAGCCTATACACGCCAGAATGGGCGGCATGCAGATACACGCCACCAACGATTTCGCCGCGCCGGTCGACGAGGTGTTCGTCATGCTCATCGACCGTGTCTTCCTGCGCGCGGTGTGCCTGGCGACCGATCCCCTGGAGCACCAGGTGGAGGTGGACGGGCTGCGCACGGCCACCCGCCGCGTGATGCCGACGCCGTCGGTGGTGGCCCGGCTCACCGGGCCGACGATGGCCGTGGTGGACGAGATCACCTGGGAGCCGTCCGTGGTCGAGGGCGGACGCCGCGGGGCGGCGCACATCACCGTCGAGGGGCTCCCGGCCGAGCTCGTCGGCGCGGTCACCCTGCTGCCGGGCGGCAGCGGGTCCGTGCTGACCTACGACGGCGAGCTGTCGGTGAAGGTGCCCCTGCTCGGCCCCGGGCTGGCCCGGCAGGCCGCACCGCTGCTGCTCGAGGCCCTCGAGATCCAGCAGCGGGTGGGCGCGGAGTACCTGGCCGGACGCGGCGCGCCGTAGCGGGTGCCGTTCAGGACGCGCGCTGCTCCGGCGCCCCGGCCAGCGGCGCCACCCGCGTCTGGACCTCGAGGCCGAGCGCAGCGAGGTCGCCGAGGAACACGTCGGGCTCGACCAGCTGTGCCTGCAGGTGCAGGCCGGGCCGGCGGATCGTGCCGTCCCGCAGGCGGCGCAGGCACGCGACGGCCGGCGCCGCCGTGAGCAGGTAGCCGTCGTCGCCGCTCACCCGCACCGTGGCCGCGGCCGGCACCCCGTCCTCGATGCCGAGCGCGGTCAGCTGGAGCACCAGCCGGTGGGGCGGCGGGTAGCTGGCGAACCGGCCCATCGACCAGCGCGTGAGCCGGATCGCCAGGGGCCGCAGGGACGGCGCCTTCGCCAGCACCATCAGCACCGGCAGGAACACGTAGTCCATCACCGGGCTGAACCCGCAGATGTAGAAGCCGCAGCGACGCAGGCTCGGATGCCTCCGGGGCAGCGCCTCCATCTCGGCCAGGGGCATCGGGACGCAGGTCTTCGCGCCGATGGGCGGCCCGAAGTCGACCTTGGGCCACTCCGACCAGCGCAGGGTGCGCGACTCCCCGTCCACCCAGGCCGCGAGGTCGAAGTCGGCGAACTCGTCGAGCATCTCCTCCACTGTCGAGTCCGACAGGGTGTCGGCCAGCCAGTCCAGCCGCATGCCGGCCATCACGTCGGCCTCCCGGATCTCCTCCAGGTGGCCGGCGGCCCACCGCACGAGGGCCGCGGGGACGCCGGGGTGGAAGCCGCCGTCGGTGACGAAGCAGCGTCCGTGGTGGCCGATCTCGCCCTGGAGTCCCCGGAGGGCGGCCAGCTTGGTGGGACTGGACAGGAGCGTGTCGAACCAGTCGGCCCCCGCCTCGAGGACGATCCGGCCCAGCGCTCCGACCAGGTCGGGACGGCTCACCGTCACCACGACGAGGTCCGCGCCGGCCACCACCGCGCGCACCGCGTCCGCGTCGGTGACGTCGAGGACCGCCTCGTCGGCCCGCACCGGTCCGGCGAGCAGCGCGTGGGTGGCGGCCAGCCGCCCGGGGTCGCGCCCGCACAGCACCAGGTGGTCGTCGGCGGAGAGCTCCCGCGCGAGCAGCACGCAGATCTGCCGCCCGGCGTTCCCGGACGCTCCCAGAACGACGATCCGCATCGCTGGCACCCGCTTCCCCCCACCAAGGTTCCCACGATCGGGCGTGGGCCGCGGGCCGTTGGGCGAAGCTCGCCACGACCCGTCCCGGCGTGGGGGGCCCCGGGTGCGGTCAGCCGGGGGCGAGGCGGTAGACGCCGTCCCCGGAGCCGTTGGAGGTGGTGAAGTACAGCGCCCCGTCCGGCCCCTGCTCGACGGTACGGATACGCCCGTGGTCGGTCACGATCTCCGCCACCCGGGACAGCTTCCGGGTGGAGCCGACGGAGAACAGGAGGATGCCCTGGCCCTTCAGCTCCGCCACCGCCAGCATCCCGTCCCAGTCTCCCCACTGGGCACCGCTGAGGAACGTGGCCCCGCTGGTGGCCACGGTCGGGTAGCCCGAGCGCCAGGCGGCCTTCTTCGCCTTCGGATAGCGACGGGTGTCGGTCATCGAGCGCTTCTCGTTGTAGCCCGGCGTCGGGCTCCACCCGTAGTTGGAGCCCTTGGTGACGTAGTTCACCTCGTCGTCACGGTTGGTGCCGTGCTCGACCGACCACAGCTCGTTCGTCGCTGTTCCCGGCCGCAGGGCCAGCCCCTGGACGTTGCGGTGGCCGTAGTTCCAGACGTACCGGGCGTTGCCCCCGCGCGCGTAGAACGGGTTGGTCCGGGGGATGGAGCCGTCCGCGGAGATCCGCAGGATCTTCCCGCCCAGGGACTTCAGGTTCTGCGGGTTCGTGCCCTTCGCCGCGTCCCCGGTGCCGATGTAGAGCATGCCGGCGGACCGGAACCGTAGGCGGCAGCCGTTGTGGCGCCCGTGCCCGATCGGGATGCCCTTGACCAGCACCTTCACCTTCTCGGCGGTGTTGTCGCTGGTCAGCCGCCACTTCCAGACCTGGACGTCCGACGCGGACCCGGACGCCTTCGCGACCGACATGCAGGTGTAGAAGTAGCCGTTCGTGGCCGCGTCCGGGTCGGCGACGAGCCCCAGGAGGCCGCCTTCGGAGTTCACGAACAGGGGCGGGAGCGGCAGGCTGACCCGCTGGGGGGGCGCGTCCGGGCGTTTCGACCACAGTCGACCCGCCCGCTCGTCGAACAACATCAGCTCGCCGGCCCACGTGAGGTCCCAGGGGATGCTCAGCCCGGTGACCACCGGCGTGACGACGGGGACCGGTTCGGCGGCGTCGGCGGTGTCGGCGACGCCCAGCGGGGCCATCAGGGAGACGATGAGGACGGACGCCGCGAGGCGGAGCCGGGAGGACGGGGACATCGGGTACCTCCGGGGGTGTGCGTGACGGCGACCAACGTAGGCGTGCGCGGCGCACGGCGCCAGAGCCGGAGGGTCAGCAGTTTTGGAGAAGCGGTGGCGCGGCCGGCTTCCTACGATGGCTTCCGACGACACCCACCGAGAGGACGGACCGATGGCGACCAAGCGCACCAGTGCCGAGGCGACGGGCTTCACCGCGGAGGAGCGGGCGGCGATGAAGGAGCATGCCGCCGAGCTCAAGGCCGCCAAGCGGCGCGCCGGCGCAGCGGACAAGGCCGAGCAGGAGGCCGCAGCGGTGGTGGAGAAGATCGCGGAGATGGACGAACCCGATCGCAGCCTCGCCCGGCGCGTTCACGACCTGGTGCTCGCGAGCGCCCCGGTGCTGGCGGCGAAGCTCTGGTACGGCATGCCCGCCTACACCAGGGACGGCAGGATCGTGTGCTTCTTCCAGCCGGCCTCGAAGTTCAAGGCCCGCTACGCGACGCTCGGCTTCAACGAGGACGCGCGCCTCGACGAGGGCACGATGTGGCCGACCTCGTGGGCGCTGACCGAGCTCACCCCCGACAGCGAGGCACGGATCGCCGAGCTGGTCCGGCGGGCCGTGGGCTAGCTGTCAGTGAAAGTCGCGGGAGGTGTGGACGACCATGATCGGCAGTGGCTCGAGGCGGTCCGCCACCACGTTCACCACGCCCTCCGGTGAGCGCTCCAGCGTGCCGCGGACGATGAGCGCAGGGGAGGAGCGGGCGACCCGGCGGTAGCGCTGCCACACCCCCACCGAGCAGACCACGTTCACCAGGCCGTACTCGTCCTCCAGGCTCAAGAAGGTGATCCCGGACGCGGTCGCCGGACGCTGCCGGTGGGTGACCAGCCCGCCCACCTCGACGCGGCGGTCGGGTTCGGCGGTGGCCAGCCGCGCGGTGCTCAGCACGCCGCGGGCGTCCAGGTCGGGACGCAGCTGTCCGATCGGGTGGTCGCCGGTGCTCACCCCGGTGGCCCACAGGTCGTCGGCGAGCACCTCCACCGGGGTCGGGTCGCCGAACAGCGGCGGCTGCGACTCCACCAGGGTTCCGGGGAGCGACCCCGGCTGGTCGAGCGCCGCGCTCCCCGCCCTCCACAGTGCCTGCCGGCGGGTCAGGCCCAGGCACTCCAGCGCCCCGGCGGCCGCCAGTGCCTCCAGGTGCTCCGCGGTGAGTGCCGTCCGACGGACCAGGTCCTCCATCGACCGGTAGGCACCGTGCGTCCTTCGCTCGGCCACGATCCGTTCGGCGACCTTCCCACCGATCCCCCGGACCGACGCCAGCCCCAGCCGCACGGCCGAGTGGCCGTCCCTGCGGTGCGCCGCGGTGGGGTCGGGGGTCGCCGGGTCGAACTCCCCCACCGGCGGCTGGTGGGAGTCCGCACACGAGTCCGGACCGGTGGGGACGCGCTCCGCGTCGTCGTCGAGGGGTTCCAGGCCGGCGTCCACCCCGGAGGCCGCGAGGTCGGGGCGCAGCACGACCACACCGTGGCGGCGGGCGTCGGAGACCAGGGTGGCCGGGGAGTAGAAGCCCATCGGCTGCGCGCGCAGCAGGCCGGCAAGGAAGGCCGCCGGGTAGTGCAGCTTCATCCAGGAGGACGCGTACACCAGCAGCGCGAAGCTCAGCGAGTGCGACTCGGCGAAGCCGAAGTTCGAGAACGCCTGGATCTGGGCGTAGAGGTGGTCGGCCTCCGCCCCCACCAGCCCGTTGCGGGCCATGCCCTCGTACAGCTTCTGCTTCAGGGACTCGATCCGCTCCAGCCCGCGCTTGGAGCCCATCGCGCGGCGCAGCAGGTCGGCGTCCTCCCCCGAGCAGTCGCCGACGGCCATCGCCATCTGCATCAGCTGCTCCTGGAACACCGGCACGCCGAGGGTCCGCGCCAGCACGGGCGCCAGCTTGGGGTGCGGGTAGGTGACCGGCTCCCTGCCGAGCTTGCGGCGGACGAACGGGTGCACCGCACCGCCCTGGATCGGCCCGGGACGGATCAGCGCGATCTGGATCACCAGGTCGTAGAAGCGCCGCGGCTGGAGCCGGGGCAGCAGGCCCATCTGCGCCCTGGACTCCACCTGGAACACCCCGATCGAATCTGCCCGGCACAGCATGTCGTAGACCCCGGGCTCCTCCTTGGGCAGGGTCGCCAGCTCCCAGGACTCGCCGGTCGCCTCCCGCACCAGGTCGAAGCAGTGCTGGAGCGCGGCCAGCATGCCCAGGCCGAGCAGGTCGAACTTCACAGCCCCATCCAGGCGGCGTCGTCCTTGTCCCACTGGATCACCGTGCGCGCGTCCATGCGGGCGTGCTCGATCGGCACCACCTCCCCCACCGGGCGCTCGGTGAGCACCATCCCCGCCGAGTGGATGCCCAGGTGTCGGGGCGCCTTCAGCAGCTGGGTGGTCAGCTCGGCGACGGCCGCCGGCAGCTCGGCTCCCCCGTCGGTGACCGACGACCCCCACCGTTCCACCTGCCGGGCGAACGCGTCGCCCTGGCCGGGGCTGTAGCCGAGGGCCCTGGCGATGTCGCGGACGGCGCTCTTGGGGCGGTACTGGATGACGTTGCAGACCTGCGCCGCGCGCTCGCGTCCGTAACGGTCGAAGACCCACTGGATGATCTCCTCCCTGCGGTCGGCGTCGAAGTCCACGTCGATGTCGGGCTCCTCGTCGCGCAGGGCGGAGAGGAACCGCTCGAACGGCAGGTCGTAGCGCAGGGAGTCCACGGCGGTGATGCCGAGCAGGTAGCAGACCGCGGAGTTGGCCGCGGAACCGCGTCCCTGGCAGAGGATGCCGCGGCGGCGCGCCTCGGCCACGATGTCGTGCACGATCAGGAAGTAGCCGGGGAAGTCCTTGGCCTCGATCACCGCCAGCTCGCGCTCGATGCGCCGGGCGTCCGCCTCGGACAGCTCCGGATAACGCACCGGCACCGCCTGCCACACCAGGTGCCGCAGCCAGGACATCGGGGTGTGGCCGGGAGGCACCTCCTGCTTCGGCAGGGCGGGCTTCGCCCGGCGCAGGGGGAACGCCAGGTCGTCGGCGAGCCCGACGGTGCGGGCCACGGCCCCCGGGTGGCGGGCGAAGCGCGCGGCCATCTCCGCCCCCGACCGCAGGAAGGCGGTGCCGGCGGCGGGCAGCCAGCCGTCGAGGGCGTCCATGCTCCGGTTGGCGCGGACGGCGGCCACGGCCTGGGCGAGCGGGTGCTGGGCAGGCGTGGCGTAGTGCACGTTCCCGGTGGCGATCGTCGGCAGCCCGCGGGCGGCGGCCAGGGCGGCCAGGGCATCGTTGTGGTCGGAGTCCAGCGGCGCGCTGTGGTCGGTCAGCTCGACGAACACCCGGTCGGGCCCGAACCGGTGCACCAGCTCGTCCAGTTCCCTGCCCGCGCCCGACGTCCCCTGCGTCCTCAGCGCCTGGCGCACGGCACCCTTGCGGCAGCCGGTGAGCACCACCCAGTGTCCGTCCGCACGCTCGGCCAGGTCGTCGAGGTCGTAGGAGGGGCGCCCCTTCTCGCCACCGGAGAGCTGGCCGTGCGTGATCGCGGCGGCGAGCCGGTGGTAGCCCTCCTCCCCGGCGGCCAGCACCAGCAGGTGGGAGCCGACCGGGTCGGGCAGGCCCGCCTGCGGTGCCGGCAGCTCCAGGGAGAGCTCGGCGCCGAACACCGTCCGCAGGTTCATCGACTCGGCCGCCTCGGCGAACCGGACGATGCCGTACAGCCCGTCGTGGTCGGTGAGGGCGAGGGCGTGCAGGCCGAGCCGCTCGGCCTCCTCAGCCAGCTCCGCCGGTCCGGACGCACCGTCCAGGAACGAGAAGGACGAGTGGACGTGCAGTTCGGCGTAGGGCACCACGTCCACCGGTCGCTCGATGGGCGGCGGGACATAGGGCCCCCGGCGCCAGGAGACCGGGACGTCCTGCGCGGGCACCTTCCCCCCGACCGGAGTGCTGAGGGTGCGTTCCAGGTCGTGCCAGCGCATCGGGGGGTTGTTGAAGCCCATCAGTCGTACCTGCCCTCCGCCCACCACCGGGCTCCCTGCAGCACCAGCAGCCACGCCGTGCCCGCGTCGTCGACCACCTGGAAGCGGTGCGCCCGCCGGTGCCGGGACGGGTCCCAGGTGCGCTCGTCGATCGGCCACGGGCCTGCCCAGCCCCGCACCCGCCGCCGGGTGTCCCCGTCGACCAGCACCGCCGGGGCCCCGCTGAGCTGTCCCCGCTCGCCCACGCCCACCGTCCCTCCGTCCGCGGTGAGCACCTGGACGGGCCGCGGCTCACCGAACACCGCCGACGGGAGCGGGTCGGGCACCCGTCCCGGCCAGGGGCGGTCAACCGGTGCCGGCCCGGCACCCCCCGGCACGGCGCCGCCGCCGGCCTCCTGGACGGTCGCGGGACGATCGCCCCACGGCACCAGCACCTGCCTCTCCGCGAGCCAGCGGCCGCCGCCGATGCGCGGGGTGACCACCCCGTCGTGCCCGAGCATGGCCTGCACCCGGGACAGCACGTGGTGCACCCGCTCGTCCGTGCCCGAGCCGAACAGTCCCGGGGCGTGGTGGGCGAGGGCGTCCACCACGACCGGTTCCAGCCGCAGGCTGGTGACGGCGCTGTGCAGGCCGGTTCCGGCGGCCGCCTGCAACTGCCAGCGGATCCGGTCGACCACCGCCGCCGCCTCGAACACACCGGGCGTGAGCCAGGTGCGGACGACCAGTTCGTCCTGCTCGCCGGTGACCTCGACGCGCAGTTCGGTGCACGCGAGACCGGCGGCGGTCAGCGCGGTGATGAACTCCTCCGCCATCCCCCGCACGGTGAAGGCGACCTGGTCGACCAGGGCCAACGGGGGCTCGAAGTGCTGCTCGCGGGTGAGTTCCGGGGGCGGGACGCGGGGCCGCACCAGCCGGGGGTCGCGTCCGGAGGCGAGCAGGTGCAGCCGGTGGCCGTGCTCGCCGAACCGGTCGCGCACCGCCGGAGCGCCCAGGGCGGCGAACTCGCCGAGGGTGTGCACCCCCAGCCGCGGCAGCAGCCCGGCCAGCGTCTCGTCTCCCAGCCGCGAGACCGGCAGCGGGGCGAGGAAGGCCGCGGCACCGCCCGGGGGGACGATCCGTACCGGGTCGCCGGCGTAGGCCGCCTGCAGGGCGGTGAACAGCCCGTCCGCGATCCCCGCGCGCGCGGTCGTGACGCCCAGCCCGGTCACCACCGCCTCCAGCAGCACCTCCGCCGCCTCCGCCTCACTGCCCACGTACCCGGAGAACCCCCGGGAACGCAGCGCGCACACCCCCGGGCGCACCACCTGCACGCCCGGCGCGAGGCGTTCCACGCACTCGACCACGGCGGAGAACTCACGGTTGTCCCTGGCCTCGTCCGCGGGCAGGACGATGAGGTCGGCGCAGCGCGACTGGGCCTCCCGGCGGCGCTGGCCGGTCGCCACCCCCTCCGCCGACGCCTCCGGCGAGCAGGCGACCACGCGATTCGCCGCGACCACAGCCACCGGGAACGCCGCGTCCACGCCCTCGGCCAGCGCCCAGGCGGTCACGGCCCATCCCGGGAACCACAGCACGAGGCACCGGTCGCCGTCCCCCGGGAGGGCGGGTGAGCGTGCTCCCCTGCCCACCGCCCGGGACGCGGCCGCGGCTGGCGTCCTCCGGCCGCGGAGCGCGTCGACGGCCGGCTCCGGGCTCTTCATCAGCCGACCGCCCTGAGCCCTGCGGCCTGCTCGACGGGAGCGGGCACGGCGGCAGCAAGCAGGCCCTCGGGCGTGGGCAGAACGAGCCGGACGCTGCGGGGCACCGGCCTGCTGCGGGTGACCACCGTCACGGTCACCTCCCTGCGGGAGAGGTGGCCGTACCCGTCGCCCACCCCCGCCCAGCGCACGTCGCCGAGCGACAGCCGCGCCTCGGCCCGCGGCCACGGCCCATGGACGAGGAGGACGCCACCCCGGTCGCGCAGCCGCGACATCAGCCGGACGGCGTCCGACTCCCGCACCCGTCCGGAAGGACGGACGGCGATGACCGGGACGGCCTCGGCCAGGGCAGCGGTGGAGGCCAGCCACTGGTCCCCCGGATCGGGAACCAGTGCCAGCCGCTCCAGCGACACCCCGGCGTTCCCCGCTGCCTCGGCCCCGAACTCCGGCATGCCCACCACGCCGCACCAGTGGCCTTCCTGCGACGGTCCGGCGAGCAGCGCCAGCAGCAGTGCCCCGCCCACCTCCAGCGAGTAGGCGGCCCCGGCCTTCAGCCCCCCGTCCGGAAGCAGCACGGTGAGCGGTGGCGGAACCGGGAACGGGCACGGCCGGATGCGTGCCTCCGAGCGGGCCACCTGGGCGCGCAGCCGCTCCAGCAGTTCCCCCCGGGGAACCGTGATCTCGGGAGCGCGCTTCACCCATCGATCATCGAACACCTGTTCTATTTCGTCAAGCCATCCCCCACCCCCCGTCCGCGCCCCCGCTCGCAACTCCTGCTACCGAAATTCCGGCAGCAGGAGTTGCGTTCGGCAGCAAGCCGAACGGGTGTGACAGGGGGGACGGCGACTCTCCCCGCTGGAGCGGCAGAGGCGGACGTGAGGACGATCCGGAAGCTCGGATGGTGGAGGCGGCGACGCCCTTCGCCGTCACCAGCACGGGCGCGCCCACCGCCAGGAGGCGCGGTCGCCCCCATAGCGTCCCCCGCACGTACCGGCGCCGGCTCCAGCCAGCAACGCGCGGTCGCGCCCCGCCACCCCCGCTCCGGCCACCGAAGGCAACCCTCGCTACCGGAATTCCGGTAGCGAGGGTTGCACTCGGGGGCAAGCGCGACAGGTGGGACGAGCGGGGCGGGCGCGAGCGCCCGCCATCGCGAGGCTAGGGGCTGGCGACGCGACCCCCGTCCCCCTCAGTTCCCGCTACCGAAGGCAACTCCCGCTACCGGAATTCCGGTAGCGGGAGTTGCGCTCGGGGGCAAGCGCGACAGGTGGGACGAGCGGGACGGGCGCGGGAAACGCTGACCCGGATCAGGCCTCGGGGAGCATGTGCGGGTAGTCGATCGCCGTCGGCGGGAGCAGGTTCTCCTTGATCGAGCGCGGGCTGACCCAGCGCATCAGGTTCCACAGCGAGCCGGCCTTGTCGTTGGTGCCCGAGGCCCGGCTTCCGCCGAACGGCTGCTGGCCCACGACCGCCCCGGTGGGCTTGTCGTTGACGTAGAAGTTGCCGGCTGCGTGCCGCAACTCCCTGGACGCCAGCTCCACCGCGGACCGCTCGGTCGCGAAGACCGCGCCGGTCAGCGCGTAGGACGACGTCTCGTCGACCATCCGTAGTACTTCGTCGTACTTCTCGTCCTCGTAGACGAAGATGCCCAGGAGCGGGCCGAAGTACTCGGTGGAGAGCACGTCGTGGCGCGGGTTGTCGGTGGTGACGAGCGTGGGCCGCACGTACCATCCCTCGCTGCGGTCACAGGTCCCGCCCGCGATCACCTCGGCATCGGCGGACGCCCGCGCGTGGTCGATCGCGGCGGACAGCTTGGTGAAGGCGCGCTCGTCGATCACCGAGGAGGTGAAGTTCGCAAAGTCGCGGACGTCGCCGACAGCGAGCGCCTCCGTACGCGCGATGAGGTCGTCGCGGATCCGGTTCCACAGCCCCCGCGGGAGGTACGTGCGAGATGCCGCCGAGCACTTCTGTCCCGAGTACTCGAACGCACCACGGACGAGGGCCGCCACGACCGCGTCCGGGTCGGCGGACGGATGGGCCACCACGAAGTCCTTGCCGCCGGTCTCCCCCACCAGTCGCGGGTAGGCGCCGTAGCCGGCCAGGTTCGCCCCCACCTGCGCCCAGAGCCCCTGGAACACCCGGGTGGAGCCGGTGAAGTGGATGCCGGCCAGGGCCGGGTGCGACAGCGCCACGTCGGACACCTCCGCGCCGTGGCCCGGCAGCATGTTGATGACGCCCTCGGGCAGGCCGGCCTCGAGCAGCAGCTCCATCCAGAAGTGGGCGGAGAAGCTCTGCGTGAGGGCGGGCTTCCAGATCACCGTGTTGCCCATCAGCGCGGGCGCGGTGGGCAGGTTGCCGGCGATCGAGGTGAAGTTGAACGGGGTGATCGCGTAGACGAACCCGTCCAGCGGACGGTAGTCCATGCGGTTCCACATGCCCGCGGACGAGATCGGCTGGTTGGCGTGCAGCTCGCGCGCGAAGGCGACGTTGAAGCGGAGGAAGTCGATGAGCTCGCACGCGGCGTCGATCTCGGCCTGCTGCGGCGTCTTGCCCTGGCCGAGCATCGTGGAGGCGTTCAGCCGGTCGCGCCACGGGCCGGCGAGCAGCTCGGCGGCGCGCAGGAAGATCGCGGCCCGCTCGTCGAAGGGCATCAGCGACCAGTCGCGGGACGCCGCCTGCGCCGCGTCGATCGCGGCGGTGGCGTCCTCTGCCGAGGACTGGCGCACCCGGGCCAGCAACGTCGAGTGGTCGGACGGCATCCGGACCTCGTGCGCCGCCTCGCCCCCGCGCGCGCGGTTGCCGATGACCGGCGCCACGTCAACCGGTGTCGCGGCGAGCTCGTCGAGCGTGCGCCTCAGTGAGGCCCTCTCCGGAGTGCCGGGGGCATAGCTTCTGACCGGCTCGTTGACCGGCCTCGGTACCTGGGTGATCGCGTCCACGCGCCGACTCTACGCCCCGCGCGACCCCCCTCGTTCCTCAGCTGGCCGCAGCCTCCGCGCGGCGTGCCTTGGCCGCCTCGACCGAGGCGCGAAGGGCCGCGACGAGGTCGACCACCTGCGCCTCCTTGCGCGCTTCGCCGGTGGGCGCGGGCAGCTCGACGCCCTCCAGCCGGGCGTCGATCACCTTCTCCAGCGCCTCCCGGTAGTCGTCGCTGAACTGGGACGGGTCGAAGTCGCCGGACAACTGCTCGATGAACGACCGCGCCATGCCGACCTCGGCCTCGCTGACCTTCACGTCCCCCTCCGGCGCGGCGAAGGAGCCGTCCCTGAGCTCGTCGGGCCACAGCATGGTGTGCATCCGCAGCACGTCGCCCACCGGGCGGATGAGGGCGAGGGTCTCCCGGGAGCGCAGGGCGACCTTCACCACGGCAGCCTTGCCGGTCTCTGCGAGCGCCTCCCTGAGCAGGACGTAGGGCTTGGTGCCGACCTTCTCCGCCTCGAGGAAGTAGGTGCGGTCGAAGTAGCTGGGGTCGATCTCGTCGACGTCCACGAACTGCACCACGTCGACACTCTTGCCGTCCGCGGCGGGCAGTTCCGCGAAGTCCTCGGCGGACAGGATGGCCATCCGGCCGTCGGCGGCCTCGTAGCCCTTGGCGATCTCGGCGTAGGGCACCTCCTCGCCGCAGACCTCGCAGACGCGCTTGTAGCGGATCCGGCCGCCGTCCGCGGCGTGGACCTGCCGGAAGCTGATGTCCTTCTCCTCCGTGGCCCCGTAGATCTTCACCGGGATCGTGACCAGCCCGAAGGACACCGCGCCCTTCCAGATGGACCTCGGCATGTTCGTCCTCCCCTCGTGCGGGCGGTCGTGCGCCCTCTCCGGCTCAACCCTTACCCAGACTGTCCCATTCCCCCGGCCCGTGCCAGAGCAGGTCTGCCCCCTCGAGCAACGCGACCACCGCGGGCGCGTCCCAGGCCTGTGCCAGGTCCTCCGCCGGCGCCTGCGCCGCGGCCGCCACGAGCGTCGCCGCGCCCGGCTCGTCGGCGAACAGGCTCTGGACGGCCGAGAACGGCAGGTCCCGCACGTCCACCTCGCCGAAGTCGGCGTCCCCGGCGGGTACGAGCGGGACGCCGGTCCCTGCTACGGCCACCAGCCTGGCGCCGTGGGCGCGCAGCCCGGCGACCGAGGCGACCAGCAGGGCGATGTGCTCGGCCTCCTCCTCGTCGTCGGGGACGAACGCCGCCCGCAGGCCGGGGGTCACCGCGTGGGCCCGCACCGCGCCCGGAAGGACGCCGCCACGCGCCCAGTCCGCGAGGGCGGACGGGCTGACCGGGACGAAGACGAGGGCCATCACACCTCCGCCCGCAGCGCACCCAGTTCGGCGCCCACGTCACGGGCCCAGCGCCGCAGCGGGGCCACCGCCGTCGCGCCCAGCGTCACGCGGCCGCGGAAGCTGGTGATCGAGACATTGACCAGTTCGTCGTCCGTCGTGGCGGTGAGGGCATACACCTGGCGCAGCCTCGCGCGACCCAGGTAGCGGTCCCCGTCCGGGCCGGGCACGTTGGCCACGCTCACCGTGTGCGGACGCCCCGCGGCCACCGTCCCCGCTGCCACGGCGTGCAGCGTCGGCGGGGCGAACCCGGCGAGGTCGACCAGGTCGCGGGCGGGCACGCTGAGCCCGGTGTCGAGCCGCGCGCGCGTGAGCGTTGCGACGGTCCGCAGCCGCTCGGCCGCCGTCACCGGCGTGACCGGCAACCCGAGCCACGACGGGGCGATCCGGCACCCGATCGCCGACTCCAGCACCGCGGGCTCCTGGACGGCCAGCGGGACGAGCGCGACCGGGTCCTCCAGGGCACGGCCGTGGTCGAGCAGCCACCCGCGGACGCCCGCGCCGGCCAGGGCCAGCAGCATGTCGTGGGTGGTGCAGCCGAACGCTGTCCGGACCTCCGCGAGCACGTCGAGGTCGACCTCCACCCCCGCGACGTGGTGCTCCCGGGGGCTGGCCGAGACCGTGCGCACCGCGTTCTCGACCATGCCGAGCAGGCCCGTCGCGGCACCGGCGACGGCCTTCAGCGGGTCGTTCAGGGCACCGACGAGGTCTCCCAGCCCGGGCGCGCGGGTGTCGGACGGCTGCCACTCGCCGGCGGTCGCTTCGACCGGTCCCGGCTCGGTGTCGAAGAGCTCCTGCAGGAGGTGGACGTTGTCGTACCCGTCGACAAGGGCCGGGTGGGCGCGCACCACCAGCGCCTGCGTCCCCGGCGCCAGCCCCTGCACGAGGGTGGCCTCCCACAACGGGTGCACCCGCTCGAGGGGACGGGCGAGCCGGTCGGCCAGCCAGTCCTCCAGGCGTTGCCCGGGCGCCAGCGCCTCCTCGTGGACGTGCCCGGCGACGCTGAAGTGCGGGTCGTCCACCCAGGCAGGGACCGGCCAGCCGTCCACCAGCCGGCGGAAGCGGGGCGAGTACTCGATCCGCTCGCGCACGCGATTGATCAGGTCGGCCCGGTCCAGCGGGCCGGACAGCACCGCCACGACGGCCTGCTGCCAGGGTTGCGACTCCTGGTCGCGGGCCAGCAGGGCGGCTTCGGTCACCGTCACCGGGTCACTCACGGCACAACCCTACCCACCGGTCCTCACTCCACCAGATACCCGCGGTCTGGCGGGCGTTGCTGACGGTCGTTAGGGTGGGCGGCGCCCGGACCAGGAGGACGCATGCGCAAGACCATCGGATCGCTGCTCGCGGCGCTGCTGCTCGTCGGCTGCGCCACCACGCAGGAAGCCGCGCCGTCTTCGACGGTGGCCCCCCCGGCCATGGCGACGTCCCCGGCCACGTCTGCCACGCCCGCCGAGCCTGCCCGCACCGTCATCCGGATCACCCTCGCCGACGGCAAGGTCGAACCCAACGGCCAGCGTGTCGAACTCGCCAGGGGCAGCGTCCTGGAACTGGTGATCACCTCCGACCGCGAGGACGCGGTGCACGTGCACGGCTTCGACCTGGAGATCCCGGTGACGCCGGGGGCGAGCGTCACGAAGGACATCACGCTCGACCGCGTCGGGCGCTTCGAGATCGAGTCGCACGAGCCGGTCTTCACCATCCTGCAACTCGTCGTCTCGTGAACCCCCTGCTGGTCCCGCTGCACGGCCTCGGCTCCCGGCAGGACCTGCCGCTGCCGCTCCCGCTGGCGGTCACCGGCGCCGCGCTCGTCCTGGTGCTGTCGTTCGCCGTCCTGGCCCTGGCCTGGCGCGAACCCCGCTGGGACGGCGTCCCGGGCGGGCGGGTCCTGCCCGGCCTGACCCGGGTCGTCGACGCCCGGTGGACGCGGATCGCCCTGGCGGCGATCGGCCTGTTCGCCTTCGCCTGGGTCGGGATGGCCCTGTGGGCGGGCCAGGACCGGGTGACGAACCCGGTGTTCGGGTTCGCGTACGTGTGGATGTGGGTCGGGCTGGTGCCCCTGTCGCTGCTGCTCGGCCCGATCTGGCGGACGGCGAACCCGCTGCGCACCCTGGTGCTCCTCGCCCGTCGCGCCGGCCTGCCCCGGGACGGCGTGCTGCCGCTGACTCCCCCGGTGTGGCGGCGGATCGGACGGTACCCGGCCGCGGTGGGCCTGGCCGCCTTCACCTGGCTGGAACTCGTGCAGCCGGACAACAACACCCTCGCCGTGCTCCGCTGGTGGTGGCTGGCCTGGGTGGTGGTCGTCGCCGGCGGCGGCGTCCTGTTCGGCCCACGCTGGGTGCGGTCGGCCGACCCCTTCGAGGCGTACGCGGTGCTGGTCTCGCGCGCCTCTCCCTGGCAGCGCGTGGACGGGCGCGTCGCCCTGGTCAACCCGCTGCGGCACCTGTCCACGTCACGGTCGCCGTCCGGGACCTGGGCCGTCGTCGCCGTCCTCCTCGGCGGCACGGCGTTCGACGGCTTCACCGGGACGTCGTGGTGGGTGCGCACCGTCCAGTCCTCCGACCTGCCCCGGGTGCTGTGGAGCACGTCCGGCCAGCTCGCCATGGTGGCCCTGGTGGGACTGACGTTCGCCCTCGGCGTGCGCGGCCTCGGCCGGCTGCGCCAGGGGGCGCTGCTCGACCTGCTCGCGGCCAGCGTGATCCCGATCGTGATCGGCTATGCGATCGCTCACTACCTGAGCCTGCTGGTCCTGGAGGGACAGCGGACGATGATCAACCTCTCCGACCCCCTCGGGTGGGGCTGGAACGCCTTCGGCACCGCGGAACTCGGAATCAACCAGCTCTGGCTCGACGCGCCCCAGGCAACAGCCCTCATCCAGCTGTTCGCCATCGTCGGCGGGCACCTGCTCGGCGTGCTGGTCGCCCACGAGCTCAGTCTCCGGGTTCTGCCGGCCGGGCGGCGCGTCCTCGGCCAGGTACCGCTGCTGGTGGTGATGGTGGGCTACACCTGCGGTGGCCTGCTCCTGCTCTTCTCGCCCTGAGTTGTCCACAGATCGCGCCGCACCCGTGGCGCCGGGCGGCGGCACGGCAGCACCCTGACCTCCTCACCACGAAGGAGGCACCGTGCACCCCGCCACGGCCACCTGTCGCCCCGCACCGGCCTCGCGGCCCGCGTCCGCGCTGCTGCTGGAGCCGCCCGGCACGCCCCGTCCCGACCAGCCCGCGCTGCCCTGGACAGTGGTCACCGAGGCGGCAGCACCCCCGTCCGCGCTCGACCCGGACCTGCGCCAGCTCGCGACCGCGCTGACCGCGGCGCTGGTGGAGGTGATCACCGGCCAGCGGTCGGCCCTCCAGCTCGAGCTGTGGGCGGAGCCGGACCTGCTCAACCTCCTCGAGCACCTTCGCCGGGCGCGCGTCGGGGACGGGTTGCGGCTGCGCTCGGTACGCGTCCAGGCGCCCCACGAGGAGGCCCTGGAGGTCTCGGCGCACCTGCGCCAGGGCGCAGTGTCCCGGGCGGCAGCGGTGCGGCTCAGCCGCCGTCGCGGCCGGTGGGTCGCCACCCACCTGGTGATCGCCCTCGACCCCGGGGTCGTGCACCGGGCGGGCTGGATCAACCCGCTGCCGAGGTGACCACCACGTCGCGGTCGTCGCCGAGCCGCAGGTCCGACAACACGACCGTGGCCGTCTGCCCCGGAGCGCCGAGGGTGAGGACGCGACCCCACACGCCCTCCTCGCTGTTGCCCTGGGCCACGACGACAGGGGTGTCCGCGGAGCCGCCGTCCCGGCGCAGGGCACCGACCGCCGAGCCCACCACGGCGCCCTCCACCGGGTCGCCCAGCCCCGTGGCCCGGTCGTAGACCTGCCGCGCCTGGCAGCCGTTCGCCAGCGGCAGCAGCCAGGCCGAGCCTGCCTGGGGCCGGGAGCCGATCGCCTCCCCCGGCGCCCCGACGAGCACGCCCGGGACCCCGGGGCACACGCGCAGGACGGCCAGCGACCACCCGAAGGCGTCGCCGGGCTCCGGCCGGCCCGGGACCACGCCGTCGCCCTGCACCATCGACGGCAGGGGCGACAGTTCCGCCCCGACGATCCGGAAGGGCTGCACGCGACCGCCGACAGCACTCGCGTCATGGTCATTGGGCACGCCGACGACGACATGTCCGTCACCAGCCGCGACGGACGCGCCGAAGCGGTCGCCCGCCTGCGGTGTCCCCGGGATCCCGGGGGACTCCTGGGTGTAGGTGTGCTCGTCATAGGTGCCGCCGGCGAGGAAGCGCAGCACCGTCACCGCCCCGGCGGCGCGCGCACCGGCCACGGCCCGGCCGGGGGCGCCGATCACCAGCACCGGGCCGCTCGCGGCCAGGGCCTCGCCGAACCCGTCGGACGGCCCGGAACCCAGCGTCCGGGGCTCGCCGAGGGGCAGCCCGTCCGCCCCGAGCCCGAACAGCCGGACGACGCCGCCGGTGGCGTCGTAGCCCGACACGGCGAGGATCCGCTCCGGCGTGGTCACCAGGGCCAGCGCCCCTCGGACGGCCAGCCCGGTGGTGACCACCCGGGTCGCGGTGCCCACCTCCAGCCCGGAGGGCGACCCGCGCAGCACGAACAGCGCCTGCGGCTGGCCGAACGACTCGTCGGCGTCGGCGACCACCAGGTCGGCGTAGCCGTCGCCGTCGAGGTCGCCGGCCAGGAGCGACTGCCCGAAGCCGTAGGAGGAGGCACCGTCCAGTCCGGGGCGGGTGAGGTCCTGCGTGCGTCCGGCGCCGTAGCGGACGTGGACCCTCGCCACCGGCTCGCCCACGCCGACGGCGAGGTCCGGGAGGCCGTCGCCGTCGAAGTCGGGGCTCGCCGCCGACCGGACGGTGGCGGGCGAGGAGGCCGGGCTGGTCGCGGTGACCGAGGGCTGGGCGGGGCCGGTCGCGGGTGGCGACGGCACCGGCGTGCAGGCGGCCAGCGCCAGGATCGCGGCGACGACGGTGGTGGTGCGGGCGAGCATCGGTGTCTCCTTCGACCGTCCCACGCTAGGCCGCAGGGGCCGCGGGCTCCACCACGGTGGACGCCGAAGTCGTACGAACACCTCCCCCGCGAACCGTCCCGTTCAGCCGATGGCCGCGAGGCTGATGCCGAAGGGCGTCGGGAGGCCGGTGAACGGTTCCTCCGCGGCATCGGCCCCTGGCGCCAGCACGTACACGGTGCCGCCCCCGGAGCCGGCGTCCCCCGGCGCCGCGACGACCAGCGTGTCCGCCGCCCCGGCATCGGTGCCGCGCAGGGCAGCGACGGCCGACCCGATGCGCTTCCCCGTCTTCTCCGCCGCGCCGAGGGCGTGGCCGCCGTAGAGCTTGCGCGCCGGGCACCCGGTCGCCGCGGTGAACGGCACCACCCACGCCGCGCCCGCCCGGGACGCCTTCTGGATGTCCTCCCCTGGCGCCCCCACGAGCGCGCCCACCACGCCCGGGCACGGGCGGACGACCGCCACGGCCGTGCCGAAGGCGTCGCCGGCCTCGTCCGCTCCCGGCAACCCCCGGCTGTCCTGGGTGATCGGGGCCAGCGGGACGAGCGTGTCGCCCTCCACCCGGAACGGCTGGACGGCGCCCGCATCAGTGCGCCGGCCGTGGTCTTGGCCGGGAATCCCCACCACCGCGTAGCCGTCGCCGATGCCGACCGACACCCCGAACAGGTCGCCGCTGGTCGCGGTGCCGGGCACGCCCGGCGTCCGCTTGGTCAGGCCGGTGCCGCGGAAGCCGGTGCCGTCCCAGGTGAGCACGTTCACCGCGCCCGCCTCGGGCACAGGGCCGGCGTTCTCCAGCGGTGCACCGACCAGAAGGAGTCTCCCGTCGGAGGCGAGGCTGGCCCCGAACCAGTCGCCGCGTTCCGCCTTCCCCGGCACCCCGGCGGTTCCCTGGGTCACCACCCGGACGTCGAAGGAGGGCAGTCCGTCCGCCCCGAGGGGGTAGACCACGATGGCGCCCCCCACGTAGCCGTCCTCGACCTCGCCGGGGGCCCCGACCACCAGCGCGCGGCGGGGGCTCTCCAGCAGGGCGAGCGCCGAACCGAAGCGACCCACGCGGGGTGGCGCGTCGTAGCGGTGGGCCGCGGCCGGCCGCAGTCCGTCCGCCGACCCGGGCACGAGGAACAGCGCCTGTCCGGACGCGTCGTCCCCGCGGTCGCCGACCACCAGGTCGGCGAAGCCGTCGGCGTCCAGGTCGCGCACCAGCACGGAGGCGCCGAAGCGTGACGCGGCGTCCGTCCCGTCGAGGTCCGCCCGGACGATGCTCTGCACCCGGCCGGTCGCGTACCTCACCTGGACGGAGGCCGGGCTCCCGGTTCCCCCCACCACCAGGTCCGGTTCACCGTCGCCGTCGAGGTCGCCGGTCGTCGCCGCCGGGCGGGCAGCCGTCGGCGCGGTGGTGGGACGCGGTACGGGCGGGGGTTCGGGCGTGCACGCCGACACCGCGCCCAGCAGCGCGAGGGCGGCCGCCAGCCGTGCTGCGGCGAGGACCCCCGACCGCATCGACCTCGCCTCCTCGGCTCAGGCGGCCCGTCCGTGACACATCTTGAACTTCTTGCCCGACCCGCAGGGGCACGGCGCGTTGCGTCCCACGCCCGCGTACGGGTCGTCGGTGGCGGTCTTCGTGCCCGACTTCGTCGCCTCGCCGGTCTCGCTCGGTGCGGAGTAGGCCATCGGACGGGCGGCCTTCGGCTCCAGCCCCTTCGCCTTCAGCGCGGGGCGCCGGGTGAGCGCCGGCTCCTCCGGCATCGGCACGCGGTGCTGCTCGACCCCGGGGCTGCCGAGATCGGGGACGTCGTCGTCGGGTCCGGAGGCCACGAGGTCACCAGCGGTCACCGGACGACCGTTGGGCCCGGCCACCAGGCCCACCTGCGGGGCCGCGGGCTCCACGTGCACCTGGAGGTTGAACAGGTAGCCGACGACCTCCTCCATGAACGCTTCCATCATGGCGTTGAACATGTCGCCGCCCTCGCGCTGGTACTCCACCAGCGGGTCGCGCTGCGCCATGGCGCGCAGGCCGATGCCCTCGCGCAGGTAGTCCATCTCGTAGAGGTGCTCGCGCCACTTGCGGTCCAGGACGGTGAGCAGCACCTGCCGCTCGAACTCCCGCATGGTCTCCTCGCCGAGCGCCTCCGTGCGCGCGTCGTAGGCGGCCTGGGCGTCGGCCTGGAAGTCGGCCACCAGCTCCTCGACGGTCAGGTCACCGCGTCCGGCGTAGTCGGCGAGGTCCAGCGTCACCGGGAACAGGGTGCGCAGCTGCGTCCACAGCGCGTCCAGGTCCCAGTCCTCGACGAAGCCCTCGGTGAGGCCGCGCACGTACTGCTCGACCACGGTGTTCACTGTGCCGCGCAGCTGCTCCTCGACGTCGGCACCCTCGAGCACCCGGCGCCGGTCGCCGTAGATCGCGTGGCGCTGGCGGTTCATCACGTCGTCGTACTTGAGCACGTTCTTGCGCATCTCGAAGTTCATCGCCTCGACCTGCTCCTGCGCCTGCTGCACGGACTTGCTCACGCGCTTGTTCTCGATCGGCATGTCGTCGGGGACGCGCAGCGTCTGCAGCACCCAGTCGATGATGTCGGACTTGAACAGCCGCATCAGGTCGTCCTGGAGCGACAGGTAGAAGCGGCTCTCGCCCGGGTCGCCCTGGCGGCCCGAGCGCCCGCGGAGCTGGTTGTCGATGCGCCGCGACTCGTGCCGCTCCGAACCGATCACGTACAGGCCGCCGAGCGCGACGACCTCCTCGTGCTCGTCCGCGACCTGCTGCTCGATGGCCGACAGGGTCTCCGGCCAGGCGGCCTCGTACTCGTCGGCGTGCTCGACGGGATCGAGACCGCGGTCGCGCAGCCGGGCATCGGCCAGGAACTCGGCGTTGCCGCCGAGGATGATGTCGGTACCACGGCCGGCCATGTTGGTGGCGACGGTGACCGCACCCTTGCGTCCGGCGAGGGCGATGATCGCGGCCTCACGCGCGTGGTTCTTCGCGTTCAGCACCTCGTGCTTCACCCCGGCCCGCTTCAGCGCGCGGCTCAGCACCTCGGACTTGGCGACGCTGGCGGTGCCGATCAGGATCGGCTGGCCCAACGCGTGGCGCTCGACGACATCGGCGACGACGGCGTCGAACTTCGCCTCCTCCGTGCGGTAGATGAGGTCGGCCTGGTCCTTGCGGACCATCGGCTTATTGGTGTCGATCGGCAGGACGCCGAGGCCGTAGATCTTCTGGAACTCCGACTCCTCGGTCTTCGCGGTGCCGGTCATGCCCGCGAGCTTGGAGTACATGCGGAAGTAGTTCTGGAGCGTGATCGTGGCGAGCGTCTGGTACTCGTCCTTGATCTCCACGCCCTCCTTCGCCTCGAGCGCCTGGTGCAGGCCCTCGTTGTAGCGGCGGCCGATCAGCGTGCGTCCGGTGTGCTCGTCGACGATGAGCACCTCACCGTCGAGGATCACGTAGTCCTTGTCGCGCTTGAACAGCTCCTTGGCCTTGATGGCGTTGTTCAGGTAGGAGATCAGCGGGGTGTTCGCGGACTCGTAGAGGTTCTCGATGCCGAGGCGGTCCTCCACAGCGGTGATGCCGGGCTCGAGCACGGACACCGTCCGCTTCTTCTCGTCCACCTCGTAGTGCACGTCCTTCTTCAGCGAACGGACGAGCTTGGCGAACTCGGGGTACCACGACGAGTTGTCCTCCGACGGGCCGGAGATGATCAGCGGCGTGCGGGCCTCGTCGACCAGGATGGAGTCGACCTCGTCCACGATGGCGTAGTGGTGGCCGCGCTGGACGCAGTCGTCGATGCTCAGCGCCATGTTGTCGCGCAGGTAGTCGAAGCCGAACTCGTTGTTGGTGCCGTAGGTGATGTCGCAGGCGTACGCCTCGCGCCGCTCGGCCGGGGTCATGTGCGACAGGATCACGCCCACCTTCAGCCCGAGGAAGTGGTGGATGCGACCCATCTGCTCGGACTGGAACTGCGCCAGGTAGTCGTTCACCGTGACCACGTGCACGCCCTTGCCCGACAGCGCGTTGAGGTAGGACGCGAGCACCGCGACGAGGGTCTTGCCCTCACCGGTCTTCATCTCGGCGATGTTGCACCAGTGCAGGGCGGCGGCGCCCTCGAGCTGGACGTCGAAGTGGCGCTTGCCCAGCACCCGCCGGGACGCCTCGCGGACGGTCGCGAAGGCCTCCGGCATCAGGGCGTCCAGCGACTCCCCGTCCGCCAGGCGCTGACGGAAGGCCTCGGTCTGTCCACGGAGCTCGTCGTCGGACATCGCCACGAAGTCCGGCTCGATCGAGTTCACCTGAGCGGAGATGACCTTCAGCTTCTTCAGCTGCCGGCCCTCGCCCATGTGCAGCATCTTGTCCAGTAGACCCACGGTGTTCGCTTCCTGATCGCGGCGCAGCGTCCGCGCCGATCAGCGCGGCGGCCTCCCCATACTAGACGAGCCTGCCCCCGCGCCGTGGAGCGGCAGGGGCAGGCCCGGTGGTCGACAGGGGTCGCGCGGCGGCCCGTGGCGGGCGGTCAGTCGGGCTCGGTCTCCCCCAGCTCGGAATCCTCGATGTGGGTCGGGTCGAGCACCCGCTTGAGGAAGACCTGCGTCCGCTTCTCCTGCGGTGCGCTGATCAGGTCGATCGAGGGTCCCTCCTCGACGATCACGCCGCCGTCCATGAAGATCGTGCGGTCCGACACGTCGCGGGCGAAGGACATCTCGTGGGTGACCACCATCATGGTCATGCCCGCCTCGGCGAGGTCGCGCATGACGGCGAGCACGTCGCCGACCAGCTCGGGGTCGAGCGCGGCGGTCGGCTCGTCGAAGAGCATCACCTTCGGGTCCATCGACAGCGCCCGGGCGATCGCCACCCGCTGCTGCTGGCCGCCGGACAGCTTGGCCGGGTTGTAGTCCATCCGGTCCGACAGCCCGACCAGCTCGAGGTTCCTCGTCGCGATCTCCAGCGCCTCCGCCTTCGAGCGCTTCAGCACCTGGCGCTGGGCGATCATGCAGTTGCCGAGGGCGGTCATGTTGGGGAAGAGGTTGAACGACTGGAACACCATGCCCACGTGCGTGCGGACCTGGTTCAGCTCGACGTCCGGGTCCGTCATCTCCGCGCCGAGGAGCCGGACGGAGCCCGCCGTCGGCTTCTCGAGCAGGTTCACGCAGCGCAGAAGCGTCGACTTGCCGGAGCCGGACGGCCCGATCACGCAGACCACCTCGCCCTGTTCGACGGTGAGGTCGATGCCCTTGAGCACCTCGTTGTCGCCGAAGCTCTTGTGCAGGCCGGTGATCACGACCGGGGGCGCGCTGGACTCCAGGTCCGGGGTCAGGGTGCTCATCGCTTGGGGTCCAATCGCTTCTCCAGCCTGCCCACCAGCCACGTCAGCGGCAGGGTCACCAGGAGGTACAGCAGGGCGGCCATCATCAGGGGCGTCGCGTTCGCGGTCTGGCTCAGCGAGTCGCGCGCGAACGTCGTGAGCTCCTTGGACTGCACGGTCGCGCCCGCGATGAACAGCAGCGAGCTGTCCTTGAGCAGCATGACGAACTCGTTGGTCATGGGCGGGATCACGATCCGCAGGCCCTGGGGCAGGATGATCCAGAACATCGTCTGGCCCGAGGTCATGCCGAGCGACCGCGCCGCCTCGCGCTGGCCGGGTGACACCGCCTCGATCCCGGAGCGGATGATCTCGGCGGTGTACGCCCCGGTGACGACGGTGAGGCCGAGGATGCCGGCCCCCACAGCCCCGCCGGGCACCTGGACGTTGAACGCGATCGGCACGACGAACGCGAAGGCGAAGATCGTGAGCAGGGCCGGGATGCCCCGGAAGAGCTCGATGAACCCGATCGCGAACCAGCCCAGCGGGCCGCCGGCCACCTTGAGCACCGCGAGCAGGATGCCCAGCAGCGAGCCGAGGATGAAGCTCGCGATGGTGTAGAGCAGTGTGTTGCGCAGGGCGATGGTGACGATGCCGGGCCACATCTTCGCCGCGACCTCGGGGTTCGCGAACTGCTTGGCGATCGTCGGCCAGTCGGCCACGACGATCACGAGGACGATGAAAATGATGCCGACGAGGTACGAGGACAGGCGACCGACGCGCTGCCTCGCCGTCGGCTTCAGTGATGAGAGCAGAGCCACCATCTCTCCCTAGTCTGGGACGGGGGCCGGACCCGCGGGTTCGACCGGACGCCGGTGGGGCCGGGCCGGAGCCCGACCCCCACCGGCAGGGGTCAGCCGAAGTACTTCTTGTAGATGGTGTCGTAGCTGCCGTCGGCGCGCATGGCCTTCAGCTGGTCGTTCACGGCCTTCAGCAGTTCGGGCTTCTTGTCCTTCGCGAAGGCGAAGCCGTACTGCTCGTCGGTGGAGTAGGTCTCCACGATCTTGTAGGCGGCGTCGGCGACCTCGTGGGTGTGGTTGACCGGCTGGTCCTGGAGGATCGCGTCGATCTGGCCGGCCTGGATCGCGGGCCAGAGCTCGCCGTCGGACGGGAACTCGATCAGCTGCGCGTCCTTCGGGGCGTTCTCCTCGGCGTAGGTCTTGCCGGTGGTGCCCTTCTGCACGCCGATCTTCTTGCCCGACAGCCCGGCCAGGTTGGTGATGCCGGAGTCGGTCTTCACGAGCAGCGACTGCAGCGAGTCGTAGTAGGGATCGGAGAAGTCGATGTTCTTCTTCCGCTCCTCGGTGATGGTCATGGCCGAGGCGCCGATGTCGCACTGGTTGGCCACGAGGACGGTGCCCGACTGCAGGGCGTCGAACTCGACGTCCATCACCTTGAGGGTGAGGCCGAGCTTCTTGGCGAGGGCGTCCATGACGTCCACGTCGAAGCCGCTGTAGCCGGTCGCGGTGCTGGCGTCCTCGATCTCGAACGGCGGGTACGGGACGTCCGCACAGACGGTCAGGGTGCCGGCCTCGACGAGCTTCAGGTCGACGGCGGGCGCCGAGGAGGCGTTGCTGGCGGGGGCCGACGCGGTCGGGGCTGCGCCGGCGCAGCCCGTGAGGGCGAGGGCGAGGGCGGCCACAGATGCCGCCAGGGTCAGTGTCTTCTTGACGAGCATGACGCGGGACTTCTTTCTCGAATGCGGTCTTCCCCCTGGGGGTGCGGAGCAGTTGAACGCTAGCCACCCCATGTGAAGGTGGCGTTACAGTACCCGCCCCGCGAGCGGGCCGGGCAGGGGTATCACGTCACACTTTGTTCACGATGCGGGCGGCCCGTCTCAGACGACGGAGCGCAGCGACGCCGCCAGGGTGCCGTGGTCGCTCACCACGACGTCGGCCAGCTGCAGCCACTCCGCCATCCTCCCCAGCTCGGCGGCCAGACGGGCGGCCGTCTCGGCCTCGGGCGCATCCTCCTCCAGCCACGACGACTGGACGAGCAGCGCGGACGCCCGGCGGTCGGCCTTCAGGTCGACCCGGGCGGCGATGCGGTCGCCGGAGAGGAAGAGGTACACGTAGTAGCCGTGCACCCGCTCGGCCCTGGGGGTGTAGAGCCCGATCCGGTAGTGCGTCCCGAACACCTGGAGCAACCGCGCCCGGTCGAAGACGAGGCTGTCGAACGGGGCCACCAGGGCGTCACCCTCGATCCGGCGCGGACGGGCCGCGTCGCTCCAGAGGTAGGCCGGGTCCTTCCAGCCCTTCACGACCACGGGCTCGACCTCTCCGGAGGCCACGAGCCGGTCGAGAGCGGCGGTGGTGCGCGCACGGTCGGTGTAGAAGTACTCGGCCAGCCAGGCCGGGGTGAACACGCCGAGCGCCGCCGCGGCCCGCCGGGCGAGCAGGAGCCGTGCCTCCTCCTCGGTCGGGGTCGGCGCGGCGATGATCCTCGCCGGCAGCACGCGCGAGGGCAGGTCGTAGCGCCGCTCGAACTGGGTGTTGCGGCCGGCGCTGGTGAGCTCGCCGATGTAGAACAGCCACTCCAGTGCGGACTTCACGTCCGACCAGTTCCACCACCCGCCGGGGGTGCGCTCCTGCTCGTGCTCCACCTCGCGCGCGGTGAGCGGCCCCCGCTCCGCCACCTGGGCCATCACCTTGTCGAGGAGGCCGGGCTGTTCGCGCCGGATGCGGTCCATCGCCTGCCAGGGACGGTGCGCGTGCTCGGCCATGCGGAAGCGCAGCGCGGGCTGGAGGTCCACGTCGATCAGCGAGGCCGCGTGCCCCCAGAACTCGAAGACCCGGCGCGGCGCGGCATTGCCCGCGCGATCGAGCAGGCCCCGGTCGTACGGGCCCAGGCGGGCGAACAGCGGCACGTAGTGGGCCCGAACGCACACGTTCACGGAGTCGATCTGGAACTGCGCGGTCCGGTCCAGCACGCGTTGCAGCTGCCGCATGGTGGGTGCTGCCGAAGCTCGTCGGCCGAAGCCCTGTGCGGCCAGGGCCACGCGGCGGGCCTGCGCCTGGGTGAGGTGTGCGGTCATGTCCCGGGCAGCGTAGCGGCACCCACCGACAGCCGTCCCCGGCCCCCTCCACCGCGGCGCCCGCCATTTGAGAAAGCTTGACCTTTCCTATTTGAGTAAGGTTAGCCTTACCTCATGACGATCCCCGCTCCCGCAGGCCTCAGTGGCAGGGACCTCACCCTCGGCTACGGCGGCGACCCGGTGCTCGCCGGGGTGGGCGTCCGCCTGCCCGCCGGGCGCGTGACCGTGCTCATCGGGCCGAACGGCAGTGGCAAGTCGACCCTGCTGCGCGGGCTGTCGAGACTCCTCCCGCTCCGGACCGGCGAGGTCGAGGTGGGGGACGCGCCGCTGCGCGCTCTCTCCCCCCGCCAGCTCGCCCGGCGGCTGGCCGTCCTCACCCAGGGCCGGCCGGCAATGTCCGGCCTGACCGTGCGCGAGGTGGCGGAGCTCGGCCGGCACCCGCACCGTGGACGCTGGCGCCGCGCGGACCCCGCCGGGGCTGCCGCCGTGGACCGTGCCCTGGAGCTCACCGGCCTCACCCACCTCGCCGCGCAGGACGTGGGCGCGCTGTCCGGCGGGCAGCTCCAGCGGGCGTGGCTCGCCTCCTGCCTGGCCCAGGACACCGCCGTCCTGCTGCTCGACGAGCCGACCACCTACCTCGACCTGCGCCACCAGGTCGAGCTCCTCGACCTCCTCCGCGACCTCGCTGAGGTGCACGGCGTCACCGTCGGCGTGGTCCTGCACGACCTGAACCAGGCGGCGGCGATCGCCGACCGGGTGGTCCTGCTCCGTGAGGGCCGGGTCGTCGCGGAGGGGACGCCCGCCGAGGTGTTCGACGCCGCCCTGCTCAGCGAGGTGTACGAGATCGGCGTCGACGTGATCGTCGACCCCACGACCGCCGTGCCCACCGTCCTCCCCCGTCCCCGGCGCCGCCGGGAACGTCACACCACCGACAAGGAAGCCAACGAATGCGCCGCCGCCTCCTGACCACCGTCCTCACCGTCCCGCTCCTCGCCCTCGCCGGCTGCGGTACCACCGACGCCCCCCGGGCCGTCGACACCGCTGCCGCGGGCCCGACGGCATCATCGTCCGGGCCGATCACGGTCACGGACGGGCGCGGCGCGCAGGTCACCCTCGACGCCCCGGCCACCCGCGTGGTGTCGCTGGAGTGGAACACCACCGAGGACGTGATCACCCTCGGCGTGCAGCCGGTCGGCGTGGCCGACGTGAAGGGCTACGGCTCCTGGGTCACCGCGTCCCCGATCACCGGGACCCCCGTGGACGTCGGGACGCGCACCGAGCCGAGCCTGGAGTCGGTGGCCGAGGCCGAGCCGGACCTCATCATCGGGATCGTGGGCTCGGTGCCGGAGTCCGCGATGGCACAGATGGAGAAGATCGCGCCGGTCGTCCTGCTCACCGGCGCGGACGCCTCCCGCCCGCTCGAGCTGATGAGGGAGAACTTCACCACGACCGCCACGCTGCTGGGCAAGGAGGCCGAGGCGGCGGCCGTGCTGGCCGACCTGGACGCGGCGATCGCCGCCGGTACCGCCGCGATCAGCGAGGCCGGGCGTGCGGGCACGCCCTTCTCCCTGTCCTACATCTACGCCGAGGGCAACTCTTTCTCGCTCCGCATGCACGGGCCCGGGTCTTCAGCGATCGCGCTCGCCTCCCGGCTCGGCCTCCAGCCCGCGTGGAGCGAGGCGGGGGACGAGGCGTGGGGACTGTCGACCCTCGACCTGGAGGGACTCACCCGGCTGCCGGCCGACACCGAGTTCGGCTACTGGGGCAACTCCGACACCGAGGACCCGCTCGCCGACCTGGCCGGCAATAAGCTGTGGCGCTCGCTGCCGTTCGTCGAGGCCGACCGGGTGCACCGCATGGGCGTCGGCATCTGGATCTACGGCGGCCCGGCCTCGGCGAAGCAGTGGATCACCGACGTGGTGACCGCCGTCACCTCGTGACCGCCACCGGCGGGCGTGGACGGGGCGTCCCCGCTGCCGTCGCCCTGGTGGCCGCGCTGTCGCTCGTGCTGGCCGGGCTGGCCGCCGTCCACCTCACCCAGGGGACGGCAGCCGTCGACGCCGGCGACCTGCTGGGCCTTCTCCTGGGCCGGGGCACCGACGCGGACGCGCTCGTCGTCATCGACTCCCGGTGGCCCCGGCTCGCGGCAGCGCTCGCGGTCGGTGCGGCGCTCGGGGCGGCCGGCTCGATCCTCCAGGGGATGGCGCGCAACCCGCTCGCCTCCCCCCGACACGCTCGCCGTCGAGGCCGGCGCCCACCTGGCCCTGGTGCTCGTCGCGCTCCTGCCGGTGGCGCTGCCGCTCCCCGGCGGGGTGGCCGTCGCCTTCCTCGGTGGAGTCCTCGCCGCAGCCCTCCTGCTCGGCCTCACCCGCGGCGCGGGATCACCGCTGCGCCTCGTGCTCGCCGGCACGGTGCTGGCGCTCGCGCTGTCGAGCCTGACCTCCTCGCTGATGATCCTCAACACGCAGGAGACCCGCGGACTGTTCGCCTGGGGGGCGGGCTCGCTGAACCAGCGGGGGCTGGACGGCGTGCTCCAGGTGCTGCCGGTGATCGCCGCGGGACTGGCCGTCGCCCTGTTTCTCTCGCGCAACCTCGATCTGCTCGCCCTCGGCGAGGACGTGGCCCGCGGGCTCGGCGTCCGGGTGGGGACGAACCGGCTGGCGCTGGCGGGCGCGGCCGTCCTGCTGACCGCGGCTGCGGTGACGATCGCCGGCCCCATCGGCTTCGTCGGCCTCTGCGCCCCAGCGCTCGTCGCGCTCGCCGCGCGACGGGTCCCGCCGCTGGCCCGGCACGCCTGGCGCATCCCGGTCAGCGCGCTGGTCGGCATCCTGGTCGTGCTGTCCGCCGACGTCGGCCTGCGGCTGGCGTTCGGACCGCTGGAGGGCGTCGAGGTGCCCACGGGCGTGGTCACCACCGTCTTCGGTGGCGTCTTCCTCGCCGTCGCCGCCCACCGCCTCGGCCTCGGCGGCCCCGCCCCGCAGGAGGTCCTCCGGCTCGGAGCCGGCTGGACGCGGCGCCACCCCGCGGCGTTGCTGGCCGCCGCCGGCGTCGCGGTCGTGGCCGGCGTGGCTGGGGCGCTGCTGCTCGGCGACTCGCCGCTCCTGTTGGGCGACGTCGCGCACTGGCTGTCCGACACCGCCTCGAAGCGGATCACCCTCATCCTGGACGCGCGCGCCCCCCGCGTGGCCAGCGCGCTGCTCGCCGGGGCCGCGCTGGCGGTGGCGGGCGCGCTGGTGCAGGCGGTCACGCGCAACCCGCTCGCGGACCCCGGCATCCTCGGCGTGTCCTCCGGCGCGGGGCTGGGGGCCGTGCTGGCTCTCGTCGCCCTGCCCGGGGCCGCCTGGCCGGTCGTGACGGGCGGGGCCGCGGCCGGCGCCTTCGCCGCGGCGGCAGCCCTGTTCGCGCTCAGCCTGCGCGGCGGCCTCCACGAGACGCGCGTGGTGCTGGTGGGCATCGGGCTGGCCGCGGCCGCCAGCGCGGTCACCTCCGCGATCCTCGTCCGGACCGACCCGTGGAACCAGGCGAAGGCGATCACCTGGCTGGGCGGGTCCACCTACGGGACCGGCGCCGCCCAGCTCGTGCCGCTCGCCGTCGTGCTCGTGGCGTCGCTGCTGGTCCTGCGCGGGACGTCCGCCGACCTCGACGTGCTCCAGGTGGACGACGCGACGCCCCGGCTGCTCGGCCTCGACCCGGCGCGCTCGCGCATGGTCGCGCTCGGCCTGGCCGTGCTCCTCACCGGCGCCGCCACGGCGAGCATCGGCGTCCTGGCCTTCGTCGGGCTGGTCGCACCGCACGCCGCGCGGCTGCTGGTCGGCCGCCGCCACCGGTGGCTGCTCCCCCTGAGCGCGCTGCTGGGTGGCCTGCTGGTGGTGGCCGCCGACACTGTGGGACGCACGGTGATCGCGCCCGCCCAGCTGCCCGCGGGGCTGGTGACCTCGCTGGTGGGCGCACCGTACTTCCTCGGCCTGCTCGCCCGGGTGCGGACGCGATGAGCTACCGCCCCTTCGCCGTGACCGTCGTGGCGGCCACCACGGTGTCGGCGAGCTTCCGGCGCCTGAGGCTGGCCGGCGCCGGGCTCTCCGAGCTCGAGTGGGCGGGGGTCGACCAGCGGGTGAAGCTGATCCTCGCCGGGGCGGACCTCATGGAGGCCCTCACCACGGAGCCCGGTGACGGCTGGTACGCCACGTGGTGCGCGCTGCCCGAGGGCGTCCGTCCACCGATGCGCACCTACACGATCGCCGCGCACCGTCCCGATCAGTGCGAGGTCGACATCGACGTCGCCGTGCACGGCGAGGCGGGACCGCTGAGCCGTTTTGCGCTGGGCGCCCGTCCCGGCGACCGGCTCCTGCTCGTCGCCCCCGGCCGGGGCGGCGCGGCAGCCGGTGGCCTCGCCTGGCGGCCGGGCGGGGCCCGGCACGTCCTGTGTGTCGGCGACGAGACCGCCCTGCCGGCGATCCGCAACATCGTGGCGACGCTCGACGCCGGCCAGGCCTGCCGGGTCGTCCTGGAGGTGCCCCACGACGACGACCGGCTCCCCCTGCCCTCCCCCGCGCGCGTCCGCGTCGACTGGGCGGTGCGCTCGCCGGGAGCGCCGGTGGGTACCGCGGCGGACCGCGTCCTGTTCGGCGGGCCGGGCAGTCCGGCCTCCCCCGGCGAGCCGGACCCCGACCTGTGGCAGGAGGCCTCCGGGAACGACCACGACCGCTACGCCTGGGTGGCCGGCGAGGTCGGCTGGGTGAACCGCCTGCGCAAGCGGCTCGCCGCCGCCGGCTACGACGGACGCAACGCCGCCTTCATGGGCTACTGGCGCGCCGGCCACCCGTCCCGCGGCTGAGCCGCCCCGGTCCCCCTTCTCACCCCCGAAGACGCCCACGCCCCCGATCGCAACTCCCGCCACCGGAATTCCGGCAGCAGGAGTTGCGATCGGGGGCGAGAAGCGGGTGGCGTCAGGCGGAGGCCTCCTCCACGCCCTCGACACTGAGGTGGATCACGCCGTAGTCGTAGGCCCTGCGGCGGTAGACAGCGCTCGGCGCGCCGGTCTCGGCGTCCACGTAGAGGAAGAAGTCGTGGCCGACGAGCTCCATCTCGTCCAGGGCCTGGGCAAGGGTGAGCGGGACGGCCGGGAAGTACTTCTCGCGCACCACGAGCGGGCCATCACCCTGGATCTCCAGACCGGCGATCTTGCGGATCTCGGGACGGACGTCCTCCGCGGCCGGGGCCGCCCCGGCCACGAGCTCGCCGTCGGCCAGGCTGACGTTCTCACGGAGCCCGCGGTGGGTCTTGCGACGGTCGGACGCGCGCCGCAGCTGCGACTTGAGCCGGTCCAGCGCGTGGTCGAAGGCGACGGTCTTGTCGTCCGCGGAGGCCTCCGCGCGCACCACCGGACCCCGGCTGCGCAGCGTGATCTCGACGCGGGTGGACTGGTCGGGCTGGCGCTTGTACCCGTAGGCAGACACCTGCACCTCAACGCGGATCACCCGGTCCTTGAGCTTCTCGATCGAGGCGATCTTCTCCTCGACCCGCGCCCGGAACTCATCGGGGATCTGGCAGTGCCGGCCAGTCACCAGGACGTCCATGTCTACCTCCTTGGTCAGTGCGCGAAACCGCGAGCGGCTAGCGCAGATGGCGAAGGCACCCGCCCGGCTCCCAGCCCGGGGGGACTGGGTACTGGCCTTGGTGCCATACCCCCAACGTAGTCCCGGCCGACAACCTTTGCCAGCAGTTCTGGCATGTGTTGCGGCTGTGCGAAGGCTGAGCGCGCAACCCACCTGTAACACGGCCTAACCGGCCCGTAACACCGGGTGCACGAGTGCGTAACAGCCCTTCGCCACCCTTTTGCTCATGATGTTGGAAATCAGCGCAGGCGACACCGCCTGGGTCCTCACCAGCGCCGCACTCGTGCTGCTGATGACCCCCGGTCTCGCCTTCTTCTACGGCGGCATGGTCAGGGCGAAGGGTGTCCTGAACATGATGATGATGAGCTTCATCAGTATGGGCACCATCGGTGTGCTCTGGGTGCTGTTCGGTTACAGCATGGCGTTCGGCAACTCCTTCGGCTTCGAGGTCGGCCCGACCAAGCCAGACGGTGTCACCTTCTTCGGGCTTCTCGGCAACCCCCTCGACTTCGCCGGCCTCAAGGGCCTGATGAGCGGGGACGCGGCGGTCTTCACGATCCCCGCACTGGCGTTCGTCGCCTTCCAGGCCTGCTTCGCGATCATCGCGGTCGCCCTGGTCTCCGGCGCGATCGCCGACCGCGCCTCCTTCGGCGGGTGGACGCTGTTCACCATCCTGTGGGGCGTGCTGGTCTACTTCCCGGTCGCCGGCTGGGTGTTCTCGTTCGACGGCGCGACCGGCACCGACTTCCACGGTGGCTGGATCGCCAACTGGCTGGGAGCACTCGACTTCGCCGGTGGTACGGCGATCCACATCAACGCCGGCATCTCGGCACTGGCCCTCGCGCTGGTGCTCGGTCCGCGGATCGGCTTCGGCACCAAGCCGATGCGCCCGCACAACATGACCCTCACGATGCTCGGCGCCGGCCTGCTGTGGTTCGGCTGGTTCGGCTTCAACGCGGGCTCCGCGCTGGGCGCCGGCACGCTGGCCTCCGTGGCCTGGGTGAACACCCTCGCCGCCACCGCCGCCGCCATGATCGGCTGGCTCCTGGTGGAGAAGCTGCGTGACGGCCACCCGACCTCGCTGGGCGCCGCGTCCGGTGTCGTCGCCGGCCTGGTCGCGATCACCCCGGCCGCCGGCTCGGTCAACCCGGTCGGTGCGATCATCATCGGCGTCCTCGCCGGTGCGGTCTGCGCCTTCGCCGTAGGCCTGAAGTACAAGTTCGGCTACGACGACTCGCTCGACGTGGTCGGCGTCCACTTCGTCGGTGGCATGCTCGGCACCCTGATGATCGGCTTCCTCGCCGATCCCGAGGCCCCGGGCGCGTTCGGTGCGGCCGGCCTGTTCTACGGCGGCGGCTTCGACCAGCTCTGGCGGCAGGCCGTGGGCGCCATCGCGGTCACGATCTACGCCTTCGTGGTGAGCTACGCCATCGCGCTGCTGATCAAGAAGACCATCGGTTGGCGGGTCAGCCCGGCGGACGAGCTCAGCGGCATCGACCTCGCCGAGCACTCCGAGGCCGGCTATGACCTGAGCCCGGTGTACTACACCAACAAGGTCCAGCGCACGCTCGTCCTCACCAAGGACGACCTGGCCGAGACCGAGAAGATGGGAGCTTCCAAGTGAAACTGGTCACCGCGATCATCCAGCCCGAACAGCTGGAGACGGTTCAGAAGGCGCTGGTGCGCCACGGTGTCGGCGGCATGACCATCAGCGAGGTGTCCGGCTACGGACGCCAGCGGGGTCACGTCGAGGTCTACCGGGGTGAGGAGTACACCATCGACTTCATCACCAAGGTGCGCCTGGAGGTCCTGGTCGAGGACGAGGACGCCGAGGCACTCACCGGGGTCATCGTCCAGTCGGCCCGCACCGGCCAGGTCGGGGACGGGAAGGTGTGGATCGTCCCGGTCGACACCGTCGTCCGCGTCCGCACCGGCGAGAGCGGCGCGACAGCGATCTGACCCACAACCCGTCGTAGAAGCACCCCAGGGGGCGTCCGGTTCACCGGGCGCCCCCTCTCAACGGTGTGGCGGCCACCACCGCCGCCGCGCCGGGAACCCAGCCGGCCACCGAGCCGGCACGTACCGCTTCGGCCAGCGTGGCCCCGGTGGTGACGATGTCGTCGACGACGACCGGCACCCCGTCGGGTGGACGGGCCACGCCGCGCAGGGCACCGGCGAGGTTGGCCAGTCGCTCCCCCCGTCCCAGCTCGGACTGGTCGCGCGGCGCCCGCACCAGGCGGAGCCCACGCCACCGGGACGCGGCCGCGCCCGCCGCCCGCAACCGGGCGGCCGCAGCCCCGGCCAGTGCCCAGGGCAGGTCGAGACCGCGCGCGGCGACCCCGGCCCGCGAGGACGGGACCGGGACCAGCACGACCGGTCCGCCGTGCCCCGTGGCCAGCAACCACGCCGCCGCCGCGGCAGCCACCCGCCCCCCGAGGAGTCCGACGACGCCGAGGGCTTCGCGCTCCTTCGCCGCGAGCACCAGCTGCCGTAGTTCACCGTCGTACCAGCCTCCGGCGAGGACCGGCGGCAGGCCCGAGGGCAGCCCCGGCACCGGGAACGGCCGGACGGCGACCACCCCTGCCACGCACTGCTCGCAGGCCCCCGGCGCCGGCCGGCCGCATCCCGGGCAGCGCGCACCGAGCACGAGGTCGGCCAGGCCCGTCACGAGGTCGCGTGGTCGCACGACGACATCCTCCGGGCGCGCGGTGCGGACGGCGTCAGCCGTCCACAGGCTCAACCGGAGTAGGCCACCGCTTGCACACCCGTGAGCACGAGGTTCCAGTTGAACTCGCCCCCGAACCGGTACACGTCACCGTTGGCGCCGAGGGCCACCGCGGGCCCACCGGGGGCCACGGCAAGGCGACTCAACTCCGCGTCCTCGCTGGGGCCGATGTCGGTCGCGACCGACCCGTCCTGGGCGAGCTGGACGACACCGGTCTGGCTGTCGCTCGTGCGCAGCACCCCGAGCTGGGTCGGTGAGCTCCACCCGATGTCGAGCGAGGTGGCCGCACTGCCCGGGTTGAGCGCCAGGTCGATGCTCTGCCAGCCGGTGATCGCGATCGCGCCGTCGGTCCGTTCCACCCGCACCAGGCCGACGGAGGACACGTCCCCCTGCATGAGGATCAGGGCGGCGCGACTGCCGTCCGGCGACAGGGCGAAGGCCCGGACGCGCTGCGCGGGCACGCCGTCGACCACAACCTTGAGCTTCTGCTCGCCCTTGTACACCTCCAGGGCGGACGCCCCCGACGCCGCCGGCGACCAGAGTTCGCCATTGCGGGCGAACACCGGCCGCAGCAGGCCGGTGCCGGTGCGCACCACGCGCGCCTTGTCTGTCCCCGCCTGCCCGGCCTCCAGCCGCGTGGCGCCCTGCGTCGTCGCCGCCACCTGCGTGAGGTCAGGGCTGACCGCCACCTGTTCGGGACGGCTCAGGCCGGTGTCGACCGGCGTCGGGTCGCCCCACGTGGTGGTGTCCCGGATGCGGGCCAGCTTGTGCTCACGCACCAGGTAGAGCACCCGGGAGGGACTTCCCGACGGGGACAGCGCGGAGAACGCCTGCGGCCGCACGACGGCCTGGCCGGAGTCGTCGCGCCACACCTGGCCCGCGGCCGACACCTGCACGGCGCTCACCTGGGTGAACCCGGTGAGGGTGTAGGTGAGCTCCGCCAGAACGTCCCGCCGCGCCTCGGCGTCCAGGCTGCTCGCCGCGCCGTCGAGCACGACGACAGCCGTGCCCTCGTCGTCCACGGTGACGCTCGCCACCCCGACACCCGCCAGGTCCAGGCTGCGGACGGCAGGGGCCAGCCAGGCCGACGGGCCGGCGAGCTGCGCGCGTGCCGCCTCCTCCAGCGCCTGGTCACCGGTGGCGAAGTAGCGCGGGTCCGGCACGAGGGTGGTCCCGCTCCGGTCGAGGAAGTGCAGGGAGACCGCGGCGAAGCCGGTGGTGAAGACGTACCGGGAGACGAGCAGCCCCTCGGGCGGGTTGGAGATGCGCCACTGTGCGCCATCGTCCTTGACCAGCTGGAAGTTGTGGGTGCGGACGGTGCCCGGCCCCGGCCGGTAGACGCCGTCGGCGTCGATCGTGCCGGTCATGGGGGCCGAGAGCCCGTACTCGGCGGGAGGGACGCCGTCGGCGTACACCTGCACGCCCGACTCCGGGTGCCAGGCCGCACTCGCCGACGGCGTCAGGTACTGCCGCGCGACCGCGTAGTCGGGCTGGTAGACGCTCATCGCGTGCAGGAAGCCCTCCACGACCAGCAGCGGGCTGGCCCCGTCCGCGGGCGGCAGGGGGTCGATCCGGACGCCGGAGTTCACCCCGGTGGCCTGCGGCGTGTGCCGGTCGACCGGCCCGGAGGTCGGCACCGTGGCGCAGCCGGCCAGCAGCGCGACCGCCACTAGCGCGCCGATGGTCCTAGCCGAGCGGAACATGGGTCACCTCCCGGACATCGGGTGGCACCAACGGCCACGGCGAGGACTCCAGCGGCTCCCCGGCACGCCGCGGGAGCGTCAGCCGGAACTGTGCACCGAGGCCCGGCCGGCCCCAGGCGTTCAGCCAGCCGCCGTGCAGCCGCGCGTCCTCGAGCGAGATCGACAGGCCCAGGCCGGTGCCGCCGACCCGCCGGCCACGGGACGGGTCTGCGCGCCAGAACCGGTTGAACACCTGCCCCGCCTCGGCGGCGGAGAAGCCGACGCCGTGGTCGCGGACGGCGATCGCGACCGCGTGGTCGTCACCGCGGACGTAGACGGTGATGGGTCGGCCCTCCCCGTGCTCGATGGCGTTGGTGATCAGGTTGCGAAGGATGCGGCGGATCCGGCGGCTGTCGATCTCTGCGACGCAGCGGGTCTCCGCGTCCAGGGTCATCACGCTGCCGGCGCCCTCGGCCAGCCGCTGCAGCGCGTGCAGTTCCTCTGCGACGAGCCCGACCAGGTCGACGTCATCGAGCGCCAGTTCCGCCGCGCCGGCGTCGAACCGGGAGATCTCCAGCAGGTCGGTCAGCAACTCCTCGAAGCGGTCGAGCTCGGCGGCCAGCAGTTCCGTGGAACGTCCGGACGCGGCGTCGAAGCTCGCCCGGTGCGCGTGCAGCACCTCCGCGGCCATGCGGATGGTGGTCAGGGGCGTCCGCAGTTCGTGGGAGACGTCCGAGACGAAGCGCTGCTGCACCAGCGACAGGTTCTGGAGCTGGGTGATCTTCTTGTCCAGTTCCTCGGCCATGTGGTTCATCGACCGCGCCAGCCCCGCGAGGTCCTCGGTGCCGACCACGGCCATCCGGTCCTCGAGGTGACCTGCGGCCAGGCTCTCCGCGGCCAGGCGGGCAGCGCGCACCGGGCGCAGCACCTGCAGGGCGATCAGGTACACGGTCGCCGTCAGGCCGGCGAGCAGGAACAGTCCGGTGGCCAGGGTGGCCTGCTGGACGACCGCCAGCGTCTCCTGCTCGCGGGCGGTGGAGAACAGGAAGAAGATCGGGTACGGCGACTGGCCCGGCGCGGACAGGGTGGTCGCCACGACCAGGCCCGGCTCCTCCGGACGGGAATCGGTGAAGCGGATCAAGGTCGGGGTGCTCCACAAGCCGTCCTCGCCGAGCGCAGCCCGGATCCGTGCCGGGATGCTCTCCGGTGCCAGGCCGGCGGTCCCGATCTCGGAGATCGGCGTCTCGACGAGCACGAAGTACTGGTTGCCCACCTGCCCTCGGCTGGCGGCTTCCCTGGCCAGGCGGCTGATCCGCTCGCTGACCGAGGTCGTGCGCAGGTCGGTGGTGGACAGGTCGCGCTGCATGCTGGCCACCACGGCCGACGCCTCGGCGACACTGGTCTGGGTCTTGCCCGCCATGATGCCCCGGCTCGACTGGTCCATCAGGAACCAGCCGGTGGCCACCAGGATCACGATCGCCGCCGCCAGCGTGCTCACCACGACGCGGAAGGGCAGCGACCTGGCCCAGAGCCGGAACGGGGCGAAGCGGGCGAGGCCTCTCATCAGGCCGGCTTGGGCTCCCCGGCCCGGTAGCCGACACCACGGACGGTGACGATGATCTCGGGTCGCTCGGGGTCCTTCTCGATCTTCGAGCGCAGCCGCTGGACGTGGACGTTGACCAGCCGCGTGTCACTCGCGTGCCGGTAGCCCCACACCTCCTCCAGCAGGACCTCGCGCGTGAACGCCTGGCGCGGGCGCCGGGCGAGGGCGAGCAGCAGGTCGAACTCGAGGGGGGTGAGCACGATCTCGCTGTCCCCGCGGCGGACGGTGTGCTCGTTCACGCGGATCACGAGGTCGCCGATGCGCAGGTTGTCGACGTCGGCGTCGGGCGTCACGTGGCGCCGCAGCCGGGTCTTGATGCGGGCGATCAGCTCCTGGGTCTTGAAGGGCTTGGCCACGTAGTCGTCCGCGCCGGCGGACAACCCGTCCACCACGTCGATCGTGTCGCTCTTCGCGGTGAGCATCACCACGGGGACGCCGGACTCCGCGCGGATGTCGCGGCAGACGTCCACACCGTCGCGACCGGGCAGCATCAGGTCCAGCAGCACGAGATCGGGCCGGTAGTCCCGGAAGGCGTCCAGCGCCGTGTCGCCGTGGTGGCACAGGCGCGCGTCGAAACCCTCAGAGCCGAGCACGATGTGAAGCATCTCGGCGAGTGCCTCGTCGTCGTCGACCACCAGGATCCGCGGGGCGGAACTCCGGGGAGCCTCTGACACCTTCTTCCCTCCTTGGTAGCCGGTGCATCGATACTAGCCATCCCAGCCGTGCGCCGAGTGCCACGCCCAGCCGGACGGGCCCGTGCTCAGTTGGCCTCTGTCTCGGAGGTCCACGTCGAGAGCAGGCCGAGCTCGCCGCCCTGGCGCCGCAGCACCCGCCGCCACAGGGTGCGGGGCTCCGGGTCGAAGACGTCGCCGGCCAGCGCCGGCAGCACGTGCCACATCCCGAACTCCAGTTCGCTCTCCAGCTGCCCGGCGTCCCAGCCGGCGTAGCCGGCGAAGATGCGCAGGTTGCGGTAGGTGCCCTCGGCGATCTCCACGGGGGTGTCGAGGTTCAGCAATCCCACCCGGTCGAACACGGGACGCCACCCGGGCGGCTCCTCCGTGGCCGACCACGGCTCGGCGAGGCACACCGCGCCCTGCTGCGAGACCGGCCCGCCGTCGAAGAGCGCCTGCGGCTCACTGACCAGGGACGACCAGGCCGGCAACGCCCCGGACAGCTCGATCTCCGTGGTCCGGTTCAGCACCACACCCAGCGTCCCCGACTCGTCGGCGTCCAGCAGCAGCACGACCGCGCCGTCGAACACCCCGTCCGAGATCGAGATCCCGGCCACCAGCAGGTCCCCCACCTGGTAACTCTGCATGACACCTCCCGGAGCCCAGTCTGGCACCTGTGGCGGACGTCCCGGCCGGCATACGGTCGCGTGGCTGCCGCAGCGGGACGACGGTGGCCAGCCGCTCGGGCACCGCGGACACCTCGGCCCCGGCGGCCGCCGACGCGGCCGGGAAGTCCAGTGTGAACACGGAGCCGGTGCCGACGGTGCTCCGCACGCTGACCTGGGCGCCCTGGAGTTCGGCGAGGCGGCGGGTGATCGCCAGCCCCAGGCCGGTCCCGGCGTGGTGGCGCGACAGCGGCGAGTCGAGTTGCTCGAACGGCTCGAAGACGCGGTCGAGGTGCTCGGCGGCGATGCCGACGCCGGTGTCCCACACGTCGAGGACGACACGGTCGCCCTCGCTGTGCACGCCGACGCCCACCTGCCCGCCCGGCGCGGTGAACTTCACCGCGTTGGAGAGCAGGTTGAGCAGCATCTGCCGCACGCGCACCGCGTCGCCGAGCAGCGGCGGCACGGCCGCGGGCACGTCGACGAGCACGGCGATGCCGCGCTCCCGGGCTTGTTCGCCGATCATGCCCACCGCGTCGTCCACGACCTCGACGACGGCCAGCTCGGCGATGTCGGTGCTGAGCCTGTCGGCGTCCGCCTTGGCGTAGTCGAGGATGTCCGTGACCAGCGCGAGCAGGTGCCGCCCGCTGGCCTCGATCTGGGCCACGTACTCGGCCTGCTTGTCGGTGAGCGGCCCGTGCAACTGGCGGGCGAGGACGGCCGAGAGTCCGATGACGGCGTTGAGCGGTGTCCTGAGTTCGTGGCCCACGGCCGCGAGCTGTGCGGTGATCGAGCGGGCTCCCGGCTGCTCGGTCTGCACAGAAGTGATGGCGGTCACTTTCGGTGTGCCTTTCCTGCCTGCTTCGTCGGATGTCATGCCTGGGCGTGTCGCCCCGGTGCCCCGCGACGACACCTGGACAGTAACAACGAAAGGGCCGCCGACAGGAGCGAATGATGAACTTTCATCGGGCTGGTGGCCGGGCGCGTTGATTGCGGTTAATCACGCATCGCCCCTTGTCACCCGCACAGGTAGTCACCCGGACGGGGACATTGTCACCCATTCGAGGACGTCCTTACCGACGCCCGTTGCGGGCAATTGGAGCATTTCACCACAGCTCCCCGCTCCGGCCGTTACCGGCGGGATTGCCCCCTCGGCCGGGGTCAGCGCGGGGACGCCGGCTCGAGGGCTTCGCCCATCACCCGGGCGAGTTCGTCGAGTTCGAGGGGCTTGGGCAGGACCTCCGTGCCGAGCGCCGCAGCCCTGGCCAGCACGTCGGGATTCCGCGAAGAGGTCACGAAGACGATCCGCAGGCCCGCCAGCCCCTCGATCGAGGGCAGGCGACGGGCGACCTCCAGCCCGTCGATGCCGGGCATCATCACGTCGAGGAACAACAGGGCCGGTTGCACGGCCCCGCACTTGACCAGGCCCTCCCAGCCGCCGAGCGCCCCCTCGACCGTGACGGAGGCGTCGACGTCGGTGGCCGCGGCGCGCACGAGCTCCACGGTCACCGGGTCGTCGTCGATCACCAACACGACGAGCCCCTGGCGGATCCGCAGCGAACCGGCCAGCTCCTCCAGAGCCTCCCGGTGCACGGGCTTCGCCTCGCTCCGGCCGCGCTCCCACGCGTTCACGGTGGGGAACGACACGCCGAGGCGGCGCGCGAGGCCTTCCTGGGTGTCGCCGTTGGCGGCGCGGATCCGCGCGACGAGCTCGGGCGTGGACAACCTCAGCGCGCTCATGCCGTGGCCGCCCCTCCGGGCACCTGCCGACCGGCACAACGAAGAAGTCTCCGGAAGCGGTCGTCCCCGGCGGCGATGTCCGGGCCGCTCCCGGTCAGGTACACGTGCGTTCTCATGCGGCCCCCCAGGCGTGATGGCCTCGTCGGGCCACCATGAAGCTTATATCTCTTTATAATGAAGTGTCCAGCGGAGGGCCTCTGGGAAACGACAGCGCCCCCGTCCATCGGACGGAGGCGCTGTCGTTCTCATCGCAGGGGTGGAGGTGGCGGGAGTCGAACCCGCGTCCTCAAGAGGTGAACCAGGACTTCTCCGGGCGCAGCCGGCTAGGCGTTTTCTCGGCTCTCACCCTCGCACCGGCACGTGGTGAACAAGCCCAGCCCTATGAGTTCTCCCGGACCGACCCTAGGACGAGGTCAGTTCGGTAAGCCTTCTGAATGAGGCCAGGAACCGGACGGAAGGCGCATCCGGGCTGACCCTTCGGTCACTGCTCAGGCAGCGAGAGCGAAGTCAGTGCGCTGTGTGTTGGCACTTATTGGTTTCCGGGAGTCGTTAACGAGATGTCCCCGGATCCTCGGCCCGCTTCTCCTGGGACGACCGTCCCAAGTCGAAACCAGTCACCCCCTGTTGAGTTGTCACCGGACGGGATCACTCCCGACCAGCACTCCAGTATACGTGCGGTCGACCCGGGGGGCGAATCCGGCCGCGGGGCGGGGTGCGGGACCGGGCGAGGGCGGGCCGGCGAGCCCTCGCGCGGGCGGTAGGGTGCCGGGCATGGAAAAGCCATTCGTCGACCCGCCCGAGGGCGCAGCTCCCGCCGACCTGGAGATCACCGACCTCGAGGAGGGCATCGGCCCCGAGGCCGTCCCCGGCAAGACCGTCGCCGTGCACTACGTGGGGGTGGCGTTCTCCTCCGGCGAGGAGTTCGACTCCAGCTACGACCGCGGCCAGCCGCTGGTGTTCCCCCTCGGCGCGCGCCGCGTCATCACCGGCTGGGACGACGGCCTGGTCGGCATGAAGGTCGGTGGACGCCGCCGCCTGGTGATCCCGCCGCACCTCGCGTACGGCGACCGCGGAGCCGGCGGCGTGATCGCCCCCGGAGAGACGCTGATCTTCGTCTGCGACCTCGTCGGAGTGAAGTAGCCGCACCCCTGCGGGCGGCGGTCGCCTACCAGCTGCCGCCGCCCCCGCCGCCTCCACCGCCGCCGGAGAAGCCACCGCCACCGCTGGAGAAGCCGCCGCTGTCGAACGCGGAGCCGCTGCTGCCGAAGCCCGACTCGCTGAAGGTGGGCGCGGGCGTGGCGATCGACGAGCCCACGGAGGAGTCGAGGTCGTCGAACTGCCGGCCCAGCGTGCCGAAGTCCCAGGTCGACCCGTAGTACCAGACGGGCGCGGTGGCGGGCAGTCGCCCGAGCTCGACCAGCCGCTGGCACACCCTGGTCCAGCGGTCGGTGAGGTCGAACGCCACGGCCCAGGGCAGGTACTTGCTGAAGATGTCCTCGCCCTCCTCGAACTGCAGTTGCTCGGCCTCTGCTGTCGCGAGGTAGGTGCGGAACCCCTCGACCTGGTCGGTGAGCGCGCGCCCGACCGCGCTGCGCTGCCCCCGCTTCAGCTTCGAGCGCGCCACCAGCGCGGTGATCACGACCGCGAGCAGCACCGGCAGGACGATCAGCAGCAGCGGGCCGAGGAACACCACCCCGACGATCCCGCCGACGAGGACAGGGAAGAACAGCCCACCCAGACCGGCCAGGGCCGAACCGGCCCCCGGCGCGCGCACGAACCAGCCCTCCGCACGGGAGCGCTCCTGCACGGCCTGCGTGACCTTGCGGTGCCCCTCGGACAGCGTTCCCGGCTCGCCGAGGTCGACCTGCGCACCCTGGTCGGTGCCCTTGGGGAACAAGCTGCGCAGCAGCAGCTTCGCCGTACGGTCCGGAGCGCGGGAGGCGTCGACGAGGCGGACCTGCCGGGTGGCGTCACTGCGCAGCTGGACGGCCCCCGACACCGCGAGCTGCACGAGGGTCGCGGTGGTGTCGCGCACGTCCGACTGCCCGTCCAGCAGCAGCCCCGCCTCGGCGACCGGCACCGACGGTGGCGCGAAGGACACCGGGATCTCCATGCGCGGGTCGGACGGCACTTCCCGGGCCGCCACGCCGGGTGGCGGGAAGGTGCCCGGGGGCATGCCCTCGAAGCGCAGGTCACGGCTGCGCCGCCGCACGTACCACCACCCGACGAACGGGACGAGCGCGGCCGCACCCAGGGAACCGCCGAGGAGCCAGCTGCCCAGCCGGGCGCTCTCGGTGTCCGCGTTCTCCACGCGGATCGGGGTGTTGCCGGTGATGAGGCCTGGGCCGATCTTCACCGAGACCGTCATCACCTCGCCCGGCGTGATGATGGTGGCCGCGAACCGGCCGGAGCCCGCCGTCACCGCCGCCGAATCGCAGTCGCCGCGCTCGCCGGGCATCGCCACGGAACAGAACACCGCCTGTGCCCCGCCGGGCACGTCGATGCGCACCGAGGCCTCCGCGATGGTCGGCATCGAGGCGCCCGTGACGTCCCAGTAGAGCTCGTCGTAGCTGCCGGAGGTGCGCAGCAGCCCGGCCACCCGGTAGGACAGGACGTAGGTGGCCGTCGGCGCACTGATCGTCCGGTCGGCCGACCCCACCCGGATGCGCAGGTAGGTGTTGCGCCCACTCCCCTGCTCGCTGGTGTCGAGCTCTGTCGAGACCGGGTCGGGGCTGGTCACCGACACCTGGTCGATCCGGTAGACCACGTCGTTCTCGTCGCCGTCGGGCTCCCTGGTGATCAGGGTGCGCTCGAGGCCGTGGCGTCCGGACGAGGGGCCGAAGCGAAGGACGATCGTCTCCGTGACGTTCACGAAGCCCTGGCTGTCGACCGTGGCAACCACGTCGAAGCGGTCGAAGACGTCACCGGACGCCGCGTACGCGACGGCTGCGGACCCCAGTGAGATCCAGCCGGTGAGCAGGAGGACGGCGAGCGCAGCCAGCCAGCGGCCGGGCGCCCGCACGCTCACCGTTCGCCCCGGTTGCGGGCGGAGAGCTCGCGCTGGGCCTCCCTGTCGGCGTCCCGGGCGGCGATGGTCTGGCGCTTGTCCCAGTCGCGCTTGCCGGTCGCGATGGCGAGCTCCACCTTGGCGTAGCCGTCGGAGAAGTAGATCGCCAGCGGGACGATCGTGCGGCCGCTCGACGCCGTCTCGCGGTCGAGCTTGGCGATCTCCTTGCGGTGGAGCAGGAGCTTGCGGTTGCGCCGGGTGGCGTGGTTCTTCCAGGTGCCGAACGCGTACTCGGGGATGTGCGCGTTGCGCAGCCACACCTCTCCGTCGTCGACGGTGGCGAAGGCGTCGACCAGCGAGGCCCGCCCCGCCCGCAGCGACTTGACCTCGGTGCCGGTCAGCACCATGCCCGCCTCGAAGCGCTCGTGCAGGTGGTAGTCGTGGTGGGCCTTGCGGTTCTGGGCCACCAGCACCCTGCCCTGTGGTCGCGGCATCGTGGCTCCTCCCCCTCGCGTCCGTCCGCCAACCCTACCAAGCGGGCCGGACAGCGGCCCTCCCCAACTAACAGCCCAGCCCGTCGCCGGGGGGACGACGGGCCGGGCTGGGGGTGTCGCGGCTGAGGGGTCGGGAGCCGCGAGATCCTTGGTGCAAGCGTTCGCGACGAGGATGCTACAGGTAGCGCATCGGATTCACGCGCACGCCGTTGCGGTAGATCTGCAGATGCAGGTGGCACCCGGTGCTGAGGCCGGTCGTGCCGACGTAGCCGACGACCTGGCCCTGCTTCACCTTCTGGCCCGCGTGCACCAGCACCTTCGACTGATGGGCGTAGCCGCTGGCCAGCTGCGCGCCGAACATCCGCCCGTAGCTGATGATCGTGTAGTTGCCGAAGCCGTAGGTCGTCCAGCCGGCGGAGATCACCTTGCCGTCGGCCATCGCGCGGATCGGTGCCCCGCAGGCGGCACCGAAGTCGGTACCCCAGTGCATCCGCCAGTAGTGCAGGATCGGGTGGTAGCGCATGCCGAACGGCGAGCCGTTCGGGGCGTTGACGGGACGGATGAAGCCACCCGTGTTCACGATGTCGTAGCTGTCGCCGCGCAGCCTGGCGGTGATCCGCGCCTCCTCCTTCTCCAGCGCCTGGTACTGCTTCCGGCTGGACTCCAGCTCGTCCTGGGCCTTCGCCTTGAGTGCCCGGTTCGCCGCCACCAGCTTCGCGAGGTCGGCCTTGCGCCTGGCCGCCTCCGCCGCGAGCTCCTTCACCTCCGCCACGTGCGCGGCGCTCGCCCGGCGCCGCTCGCCGAGGGCGGATTCGGCTTTCGCCCGTCCGGCGCGGGCGGACTCGAGGCCGGCCTGCAGTTCCTTGAGCCGGTCGAGCTGGCCGGTGGTGCTGTCGAACAGCGTCGTCGACCACTGCACCCGCTGCGCCAGTTCGGTCGCCGACTCGGCGCCGAGCACGAGCCCGAGGCCCTGCAGGTCGGTGCGCTGCTGGTAGGTCGTGCGGACGACCTGCCCGACGAGCGCACGCTGGTCGTCCACCCGGGCCTGGGCGGCCAGCACGGCGGCGGACGCCTCGTCGAACGCCTCCTCCGCCGCGGCGAGGTCGGCGGCGATGGCGGCGTCCTGCTTCTTCGCCGCCGCGAGCTTCCTGGTGACGTACGCGAGCTCGGAGCGGGCCTTGTCCAGCGAGGACTCGGACGCCGACAGCCGGTCCTCCGCCGACGCGACGGCCTCCTTGTCCGAGGCCACGTCCTTCTTCGCCTGCACGAGCGCCTTGCGGACCTTGTCGCGCGCGTCGGTCAGGCCACCCGCGGAGGCGGCCGGACTGGCACTGACGACGAGCCCCAGCAGCAACGCAGGCACAAGCACGGCTCTGGCCACATGCACGAACGGGCCGAGGCGGCTACCCCGGGTTCCGCGTGCGGTGGGGGAAGACACCAGCACGAGTTGCCCCAATCGGTTTTCCTGCTCAGACCCGGAGGAACCTCCGGGTCGCGATCAATGTAGGAATGATAGAGAGCGCGACGGCAACGACGGCGAGGCTCGCCATCACCCACCCGACATTGCCCCAGTCGACCCAGCGGACGGTCGGGATCTCCACGGCGGCCCGACCGACGATCACGAACTGCTCGACGGCCGCCAGCGTGGCGCAGGCCAGCAGCGCGCCGCCGACCGCGGCGATCAGCGACTCCAGCAGGAACGGCAGCATGATGTACCAGTTCGAGGCGCCGACCAGCCGCATGATGCCGATCTCCCTGCGCCGCGAGTAGGCCGCCAGCCGGATCGTGTTGCCGATCTGCAGCGCCGCCGCCAGCAGCAGCAGCCCGCTGAGGCCGACGGTCGCCCAGCGGGCGAGGTTGAGCCAGGCGAACATCGGGTCGAGGAACTTCCGAAGGTCCTGCACCTGCTGGACGCCGGGCAGGCCGCTGACGGCGGAGATGACGCCCTGGTACTCCTGCGGGTTCTTCAGCTTCACCCGGAAGGAGTCCTGCATCATGTCGACGGTCGTCGACTTCAGGATCGGGTCGTTGTTCGCGTAGTACTCACGGAACTGCTGGTAGGCCTGCTCACGGGTCTCGTAGAAGACCTCGGCGACCTCGGGGTTGCTGCGGAGGGTCTCCTCGACGGTGGCGCGCTGGGCGTCCGTGGCGGGCTCGCCGGGGACGCAGTTGCCGCCCCGGGAGTCGGCGACGCAGAGGAAGACGCTGATCTCCACCTTGTCGTACCAGTCGTCCTTCAGCCGCTCCACCTGCTGCGCCACGAGGAGCCCCGCGCCGAACAGGGTCAGGGACACCCACATGGTGACCACCACGGCCAGGGTCATGGACGCGTTGCGGCGCAGGCCGGACCAGGTCTCGCTGAGCGTGTGCCTCATCGGACGGCCTTCCGTGCCGGACGCGGATCACTGGTAGCCATACACACCCTTGCTCTGGTCACGCACGACCTCCCCGTTGGCCAGTTCGATGACCCGCTTGCGCATCTGGTCGACGATGTTCGCGTCGTGGGTGGCCATGATCACGGTCGTGTCGGACTTGTTGATCCGGTCGAGCAGCTTCATGATCCCGATGCTGGTGTTCGGGTCGAGGTTGCCGGTGGGTTCGTCCGCGATCAGGATCGCCGGACGGTTGACGAACGCGCGGGCGATGGCCACGCGCTGCTGCTCTCCGCCGGACAGCTCCTCGGGGAGCCGGTCGCCCTTGCCCTCCAGCCCGACGAGTTCGAGGGTCTCCGGGACGACCGTGCGGATGAGGGAGGCGGGCTTGCCGATCACCTGCATCGCGAAGCCGACGTTCTCGTTCACGGTCTTGCCCGGGAGCAGCCGGAAGTCCTGGAAGACGGTGCCGATCTGGCGGCGCAGCGCGGGCACCTTCCAGCTGTGCAGCCGGCTGAGGTCCTTGCCGGCCACGTGGATGTGGCCGCTGGTGGGCAGGTACTCGCGCAGGATGAGCCGCAGGAAGGTCGACTTGCCCGAGCCGGACTGGCCGACGAGGAAGGCGAACTCTCCCTTGGCGATCTCCACGGTCACGCTACGGAGGGCCGGGCGCGTCTGGCCGTCGTAGGTCTTGGTGACGTCTTCGAATCTGATCACGAGGTTGCTCGACCGGGTAGGCGATGGGGACGTTCCCTCGAGGTGAGGCGAGGCCGGCCACCGGGCAGTGTATGCGACGACCCCACGACGCCCGTCAGGGTTGCCCGCATGGTCAGCGTTCGCCCTGCTGACGGCGCCAGCGGACGCCCGCGTCCAGGAAGCCGTCGATGTCGCCGTCGAAGACCGCGTCGGGGTTGCCCACCTCGAAGTCGGTGCGCAGGTCCTTCACCATCTGGTAGGGGTGCAGGACGTAGGACCGCATCTGCGACCCCCAGGAGTTGCCGCCCTCCCCCTTGAGCTCGCGCATCTCGGCCTCCTTCTCGGCACGGGCGCGTTCCAGCAGCCGCGACTGGAGGACGCGCAGCGCGGCGGCCTTGTTCTGCAGCTGGGACTTCTCGTTCTGGCAGGACACCACCAGACCGGTCGGCAGGTGGGTGATCCGGACGGCCGAGTCGGTGGTGTTCACGCTCTGGCCGCCGGGGCCGGACGAGCGGAACACGTCCACCCGGATGTCGGCCTCCGGGATGTCGATGTGGTCGGTCTCCTCGGTGACCGGGAGCACGTCGACGCCGGCGAAGGACGTCTGGCGGCGTCCCTGGTTGTCGAAGGGGCTGATGCGGACCAGCCGGTGCGTCCCCTGCTCGACGGAGAGCATGCCGTAGGCGAAGGGCTCCTTGACCGTGAAGGTGGCCGACTTGATGCCGGCCTCCTCCGCGTAGGAGGTGTCGTACACCTCCGTGGCGTAGCCGTGCCGTTCGGCCCAGCGCAGGTACATCCGCAACAGCATGGCCGCGAAGTCGGCCGCGTCCACCCCGCCGGCCTCCGAGCGGATCGTGACCAGGGCGTCCCGCTGGTCGTACTCCCCGGACAGCAACGTGCGGACCTCGAGGGCCTCGATGTCGGCGGCCAGCGCCTTGTACTCCCGCTGCGCCTCGGCCAGCGTCGCCGGGTCGTCCTCCTCGACGGAGAGCTCGATCAGCACGCCGAGGTCGTCCACGCGCCCGCGGAGCGCGACCACACGGTCCACCTCGGCCTGGAGCCGGGAGAGCGAGGAGGTCACCCGCTGTGCGTTCTCCTGGTCGTCCCACAGGTCGGGGGCGGCAACCTGCTCCTGGAGGTCGGCGATCTGCGCACGCTTGGCGGTGGGGTCGATCACCGCCTCGATCGAGGTCAACGTGCGGTCGAGGACGGCCAGGTCGGCCTGGAGGTCAGCGGCAGTCACGAGGAGCCACTCTACGCCACCACCCCCGCCCCCGGCGCGGGCGCTGTCACCTGACCGGGTGACATTTCGGGGCATTTCACGGCTGCATTTCCGGAAAATGTCCCCTCCACGGGTGACCGGCCTTTGATCCTGCTGCCGTGACTAGGGGTTGTCCCCTTTCCGGGGGACCGGAAAAATGTCGCCGGAAATCTTTGGGAACCGCTTGCAATTGCAGCGGCGGGCTGCGGTAAAGTTCAGGTCGTGGCGAGCGGTTCCCCCCGAGCCCCCGCCTTACAGATCCGGTTCCCCCCGAGCCGGACTGGCTGCCCCCCGGCAGTGCCCGCAGAACTCCGGTTCGTGGCGGGCTCCTTCCCTTTTCGGGCCCCCACTAGGCATGTCACCGTCGGCACTGCGGGTCCGTCCACGCCCGGACGATGAATTCCGGGAGCCGACCGCGGTGCTCTCGCCGGTCCTGGACCGCCGTGGGTGCGCAGCGAGGGCGGGCGTCGGTGCGCCGTCCCTGAATTACATCGTTGTGAGCTTGCGCCACTGAATTGCCACAGCGCCGTGGAAACGCATCCGGGGCGTCGCCATAATCGTGGGATGGAGCTGCACGAACACCGCGACGCGCTGCTGGCCCGCTGCCGCAGGACGCCCGGAGTGACCAGCCTGGTCGTGTTCGGCTCGTCCGCGGGCGGCGGGGACGGGCGTCGCGACGGGTGGTCGGACCTCGACTTCAACCTGTTCGTCGCCGAGCCGGCCGGAGCACTCGCCCGGGACTGGCCGTTCCTGCCGTTCCGCGAGCACCTGGTGATGGCCGCGCACGAGGGAGAGAACGGTGGCGTGGCGCTGTATGACGACGGCGTGCTCTACGAGTTCGGCGCCGGCCGCCCGTGGACGATCCGCGACCCGCAGCGGCAAGTGCTGCTCGACGGCGGCGACCTCCGCTTCGCCGACCCCGACCCTCTGCCCGATCCTGCCGACCAGGTCGCGCTGTTCCTCGCCAAGCTCTACATCGGCGTCGGGAGGGTGCGCCGGGGTGAGCGGGTGTCCGGGAACGCCCACGTCCGCGCCCACGCGCTGACCTGCCTGGCGGAGGCACTGCGCCAACGGCTCGCGCCGCAGGCGCCGCGCAGTCCGTTCGATCCCCTGCGGCGCCTGGAGCAGGCCCTTCCGGATGTCGCGGCGCGCCTGGCAGACGCCCTGGACGCCGACGTCGAGACGTGCGCGCGGAGTCTGTTCCGCCTGGCCCGCGAGCTGCTCGAGCCGGGGTGGTCGCAGTTCCCGGGGACGGCGGCGGACGTGGTGGCGGCCCGCCTGGGCTGGCCGGGGTAGGCCCCCGCCGGCCCAGGTGGCCGCCCCTCCCCCTCCCGTGGTCTCAGGCGAGCTTCTGCAGGTCGAGGTACAGGACCATCGGATCCCACGACTGCGTGAGCACCGTGCCGGGGTGGAGTCCGAAGACCCTCGCCGTGCCCTGTGTCCACGCACCGTCAGCCCACGACGTCCGCCAGCCAGCCTTGCTCGCCCTGACCTTGACCTGGCGGCCGCCCCAGGCGCCGATGCCTCCGATGCGGTAGGCGCCGGTGACGTCGGACACCGCCGACCTCAACGCCTTGCCGGTGACGGCGTCGACGACGGTGACGGTCGCACCGTCGAGCGGGTCGAAGTTGCCCAGGACCTGTCCCTGCACGACCGCCTCCCTGGCGATCTCGAGGTAGAGCGAGGGCAGGCCCGAACCGGTCTGCTCCAGCACGTCACCGGGCCCCAGCGGGAACACCGTCGCGGTCGCCATGGTGCGCTGGACGTCGGAGTCGGCCCAGTTGGTGATGTAGCCGTCCTTGAGCGCCCGCACCTTCACCTGCAGCGACCAGCCGGTCCACAGGCCCTCGACGCGGTAGCGCCCGTCGGCGTCGGTCGTGACCGACCGGAGCGCCGCGCCCGTACCGGCGTCGAACACCGTCACCCTGGCCGACTCGACCGGGGCCCCCGCGCTGACCACCTGGCCGATGATCGTGGCGGGCCGGAAGATCGCGACCACGCCCACGTCGGTCGCCTCACCGAACAGAACCGGATGGACGGTGTAGACCTCGGCCTCGGCAGACGTCCGCCTGCCCGGTGCCCAGCTCGTCAGGAACGTCGGCGCAGTCACCTTGAGCCTGACGGTCGTGTGCGGCAGGCCGGCGATCCGGAAGTCGCCGTAGTGGTCGACCTCCGCGGACGTCGTGGCCGAACCGAGGACCTTCCCGGTCGTGGCGTCCACGGCCACGACCTTCGCGCCGGGGACCGGGTCGTCGTAGCCGGCGCCGAACCCCATGACGTTCCCGGTGATCACCCCTTCGAGCTCCAGCGGGAGGACGATGCACCCGCGCGCCCACTCCGGCCCGAGAACCTGCCCGGGAAGGAGCGTGAAGGTGCCCGACCACCGGGGCAGGAAGCCGTCCGCGACGGCGCGGACCCGGTAACTGCCGGGACGGAGGTCACCGAGCCGCGTCGCCACACCGCCGGCAGCGGTCTGCACGGTGCGGACCACCTTGTTGGTGGAGGTGTCGAGCAGGGTGAGCGTGGCCGTCCCCGGAATCGGGTCCGTGTTCCACAGCACGTCGACGTAGACGGTCGCCGGCTCGTACAGCGTCACCGTCCCGACGTCCGTCGGGGTTCCCGGGCGGACGTCGAAGACCTTCGCGTCCACGCGTCGCCCCACATCCGGCGCCCAGGCGGTCAGCCATCCCGGCGCCACGGCCTTCACCTGCACCCTGCCCTCGGGGAGCCCGCCGATCCGGAACGCGCCGCTGATGTCCTGGGTGACCCCGGAGGCGAGGGTGGCCCCCGTGTCCGCGGAGACGACTGTGACCTTCACTCCGCCCTGCGGCACGCACGGGCTGACCACCCCCAGGTCGTCGATGAACTCCACGCTGCACACCGACCCGGTGACCACCCCTGCCGGTGTCAGGTCGAGGACGACGCCCGTCTCCACCCCCGGCCCCAGCGGGTAGGGGCCGGACGATCCGGCGAGGTAGCCGTCCGCTGTGGCCTTCAGCCGGACGGTCACGGGCGGCAGGTTGTCGACCCGGAAGCCGCCGCCACTGTCGGTGACCAGCGACCGGAGGACCTTGCCGGTGGCGGCGTCGAGCACCTTCACCTGGGCGGTGCCGGCGATCGGTCCGGCGCCGGAGCGGACCTCACCGAGGATCACCGCGGGCGCATAGAGGCGCAGGAGCCCGATCCCGGTGGTCGCCCCGGCCATCAGCGGGAAGGTCTGGGCCTCGCCGAACGGGTTGTTGGGAGCCAGCGCCGTGAGGTACCCGGCGGCAGAGGCCCTCACCCGGACGAGGCCGGAGGGAAGCATGCCCACCCGGAAGCCGCCGGTGGCGTCCGTCACGGCGTGGCCGAGGCCGCGTCCGTCCTCGGACAGCACCGTGACGCTCGCCCCGGCGACCGGGGTCCCGGTTCCGGGCAGTGGCACGTCACGGACGCCGAGCACGGTCCCGGTGACCACCGCCTCCGGCGCGAGGTCGAGCGAGAGCACAGGGGGGTCCCAGGACTGCTCGAGGACCTGTCCCGGTGACAGGGTGTAGATGCGGGCGGTGGCCCGGCTGGGGGCGTTGTCGGCCCAGCTGGTCAGGTAGCCGGTCTTCGTCGCCCGCACCTGGACGCGTCCTGCGGGCAGGCCGGTGACGAGGTAGTTGCCGCCGACGTCGGCGACGACGGACTTCAGCGCGGTCCCGGTGTCGGCGTTGAACACCGTGACCCTCGCGAAACCGAGCGGGTCCATGAAGGACAGGACCACGCCCTTGATGGCGGCCGTCGGATCGGCCGCGGCGGCGGGCAACGAGGCGCCCGTCATGGTGAACAGAGTGGCCAGGGCCGCGATGAACGCAAGCCTCAGGCGCGCGGTACGCATCGCACACCGTCTTCCCCCGAACCCGGCACGCCGGCCCTCGGCGCGCAGGCCGATACCTTTCCGAAGGGTCGGTGAGGGTCCAGCGAAGGGGCGAGGACCACCGCCCGCGGGTGGGCGCAGAGGGACTCGAACCCCCGACCACCTCCTTGTAAGGGAGGTGCTCTAACCAACTGAGCTATGCGCCCGCGTTCGCACATCTTAGGGCGCACCTGCTGACCTCCTCGCCACGCCTCCCCTAGGCTGGCAACACCCCAGGGCATAGGGAGTGGCGAATGGTGGGCTTCCCGACGATCGGCGACCAGATCGGCGCATACCGCGTCGAGGCCGAGATCGGCCGGGGCGGCATGGGCATCGTCTACCGGGCGACGCAACTCGGGCTCAACCGACCCGTCGCGCTGAAGATCCTCGATCCCCGGCTCGCGTCGGAGGAGACGTTCGCCGGCCGCTTCTCGCGGGAGGCGGCGATCCTGGCCAGCCTCGACTCGCCGCACATCATCCAGATCTTCGACTACGGCGACCTCAACGGCTACCTGTACCTCGCGATGCAGTACGTCGCCGGCGGGGACGTGAGCCAGCTGGTCGGCCGCACCGGTGCACTGCCGCCGGCCGCAGCCATCCAGATCTTCACCCAGGTGCTGGAGGCGCTCGGGGACGCGCACGCGCAGGGCATCGTCCACAGGGACGTGAAGCCCAGCAACGTCCTCCTGCGTCCCGGAGGCACCGAGCCGTTCGCGTACCTGTGCGACTTCGGCATCGCCCAGACCGCGGACGGCGGCCTCACCCAGCCCGGCCTGGTCGCGGGCAGCTGGGCGTTCATGAGCCCCGAGCGCCACGCGGGTCGTCCCGCCACGCAGCGCAGCGACCTGTACTCGGCGGCCTGCGTCCTGTGGGCGATGCTGACCAGCCGCAACGTCTACTCCGGCACCGACGTGCAGGTGGCGATGGCGCACCTGAACGCGCCCGTCCCCCAGCTGCCGGGCTCCGACCCGCTGGTCGTCGAGCTCAACCGGCTCTTCTGGGCCTGCCTGGCCAAGAACCCCGACGAGCGGCCGGAGAGCGCGGCGGAGGTGCTGTCGATGGCCCGCGGCCCGCAGGCGCTCGCCGCGGGCGTCGCGCCGCTGTCGATCTCCAAGCCCGACTCCGGCATCTTCCGGCCGGCCCCGCGACCACCCGCGCCACCGCCCTCCCCGCAGGCCGTCGACCCCGACGCCACCCGCCCCGTGGGCGCGGTGTTCGTGCCGCCCGTCCCGGCACCTCCCCCGGTGCCCGTGCCGTCCCCGGCCGTCGCGCCGCCATCCTCCCCGGGGCCGGATCCCGCCGCGGCGCTGCCGGGACCCGGCCAGCCGTCACCTGCGGCTCCGGCAGCGTTCGTCCCGGCCGCACCCCCCACGCCCGCGCGTCGCAGGTCGCCGCTGGTGTGGCTCGCGGGGGTCGCCGTGCTGCTGGTCGTGGCGCTCGTCGCCTGGGCGGTGACGGGCTTCTCCGGGCTCCGGCTGCCGTTCGCCGCCGGACCCGCCACCAGCCCGGTGTCCACGCCGTCACCGACCACCACCGCCTCACCGGTCGCCGTCGTCGTCCAGTGCTGGAACGCCGCCCCGGTCACCGACCTGGCCGAGTGCCCGGCCCCCAGCGGCGAGGAAGGGCTGCGCTACGTCTACCTGTCGCTGGACGAGCAGTGGGACGACTGCACCTACGTGCCGTATCGCGACACCACCGACACCTTCGACTGCACGATCGGCGACCAGGGGCTCATCCGCTACCGCTTCTGGCAGGACGCAGACGAGGCGACCGACCACTACACGACGAAGTACTCCGACGCCGCGAAGAGCCCGATGATGCTCGACGGCGAGCAGGTCGGCACGCTGTACCGCCTCAACACTGCCTCGAAGAAGGTGTACGTGATGTCGGGCCACTGGTTCGACGGGCACTTCAGCTTCAGCGTGGAGGCACCGACCATCGCCGCACGCGAGGCGCTGCTGGAACTGGTCAGGATCCGTGCACGGGCACAGTTGGCCGGCCACGAGGCCGGCGCCCCCGACCTGCCCGGCGTCCTGGGCTGACGGGAGCCGTCACCGGCGCTCAGCCGGCCAGGCGCGCGCGCAGTGCGGCGATGGTGGCCTTCGACAGCCCCAGCCCGTCGGACAGGTAGGAGTCGATGTCGCCGTAGCGGCGGTCCAGTTCGTCGAGCCCGGCGGCGAGGTAGCTCGCGTCCACCGTGAGGAGCGCCTGGGTGGTCAGCGCCTCCTGCGTGCCGCCGGCCCTGCGCGCCGAGCGGACGGCGCTGTCGATCTCGTCCGCCCGGTAGGTGTTCGACCTGAGGTACTCCTCCATGACCGTGTCGCGGTCGGCACCGGCAGCGAGCTGCAGCACGGCGGAGACCCAGCCCGTCCGGTCCTTGCCCTCCGTGCAGTGGATCACCACCGGCCCGTCCGCACGGGCGATCAGCCGGAGCGCGTCGGCGATCCGCGAGCGCTGGCCGGCGTCCGCGACGAAGCCGACGTTGAGGCTGCGCATGTACGCCTTGGCCGCCGCAGGCGTTCTCGAGGCCAGCCGGGGTGAGCGCGGCGTGCCGTAGATGTTCACCAGCTCGTACCGCGCACCGGCGATGGACGGGTCCGGCGCGTTGCGCACCACGGCGGTCGTGCGGAGGTCGATCACCAGCGACAGCCCCGCCTTGGCCAGGCGGCGCCGGTCCGCCGCGGAGAGGGTGGAGAGCTTCGCCGATCGGTAGACGACGCCGGTGGCCATGGTGCCCCCGTCGCCCAGGGGGAGACCCGCGCCCGCGACGTCCCGGAAGTTGCTCACCGACCCGATCCGCAGCGCCGGAGCGTTGGTCGCTCGCGGCGACGGCGTGGAGGCGGTCGCGACAGCGGACGGGGTGGCCGAGGGGCTGGACGCCGAAACCGATGGGGTCACCGGCGCCACCGCGGCCGGCGAGGCCACCGGAGCGACGGGCCCGGCCGTGCAGCCGGCGCTCAGGCCCGCGACGAGCGCGGCGGCGATGACCGCCGCGCGGGTCCGCCCGGTGGCGGTGTTAACGACGACCGCCCTTGGGGCGGACCAGCTTGTGGGCCTCCCAGCCGCGGGACACCGAGGCGGTGTTCGCCAGCGCGAGGCCCGCGGTGAGCGCGGCCTCGGACAGGTCGGCGGCGTCGACGTGGCCGTCCTTGCCGATGCGCGGGGTCAGCAGCCAGATGTGGCCCTTGGCCGTGAGGTCGGTGAGGGCGTCGACCAGGCCGTCGCCGAGGTCGCCGTCCTCGTCGCGCCACCACAGCAGCACGACGTCGACGGCCTCGATGGCCTCGTAGACGAAATCCTCGCCGAGGACGTCGAGCACGGCGGACCGCAGTCCTTCGTCGACATCCTCATCCCAACCGAGTTCCTGGACCGCAAGACCGGGGGTGATGCCCAGTGCGGCCACGACCGAGGAGCCGGCCGTCGATCCGGGCGCGGTACTCACGCGCTCCTCCCCACTTCCTCGAGACGCTGGTCAGAGGCATTCAGCCTGCCAGAAAGCGCCCGCGGATCAAAGCGGTGCGCGCTCAGGCGTCGCCCCCCGCGGAACCGGACGCGCCCGCGGACACGTCGTCGATCCGGTACTGCTCGGCGGCGCGCGCCGGCCAGCTCGGGTCGACCTGCCCGGAGGCGGCCAGCTGCTGCAGCGTCCGCACCACGATCGACGGCCCGTCGATGTGGAAGAACCGCCGCGCCGCCGCGCGCGTGTCGGAGAAGCCGAAGCCGTCCGCGCCGAGCGAGGCGAACTCCCCCGGCACCCAGTTCAGGATCTGGTCCTGCACCTGGCGCATGTAGTCCGACACCGCGATGACCGGGCCGGGACGCCCATGCAGCTTCTGCGTGACCCACGGGACGGGGTTGTCCTCGCCCGGGTGCAGGAACCGCTGCTCGTCGCAGGCCAGGCCGTCGCGCCGCAGCTCGTTCCAGCTGGTCACGCTCCACACGTCGGCCACCACACCGAAGTCGCGCTTGAGCAGCTCCTGCGCCTCCAGGGCCCAGGCCACGCCCACGCCGGAGGCCAGCAGCTGCGCGCGACGCGCGTCCTCACCGACCCCCTCGAAGCTGCCCTCCTTCAGCAGGTACATGCCGCGGACGATGCCCTCGGCGTCCACGTTCTCCGGCTCCGCGGGCTGCGGCATCGGCTCGTTGTAGACGGTGAGGTAGTAGATGAGGTCCTCGGGCTTCTCGCCGTACATCCGGCGAAGCCCGTCCTCCACGATGTGGGCGATCTCGTACCCGTAGGCCGGGTCGTAGGCCACCACGGCCGGGTTCGTGGCAGCGATCATGTGGCTGTGGCCGTCCATGTGCTGGGTGCCCTCGCCGGTCAGCGTGGTGCGTCCGGCGGTCGCGCCGATCAGGAACCCGCGGGCCAGCTGGTCCGCCGCCGCCCAGATCGCGTCCGCCGTGCGCTGGAACCCGAACATCGAGTAGAACACGTAGATCGGAACCATCGGCAGGCCGTGCGTCGCGTAGGAGGACCCGACCGCCTGGAAGGCCGCCGTGGAGCCCGCCTCGTTGATGCCGGTGTGGATGATCTGGCCGAGCGGCGACTCCCGGTAGGCCAGCATCAGCTCGTGGTCGACCGGGGTGTAGTTCTGGCCGTGCGGGGAGTAGATCTTGATCGTCGGGAAGAACGAGTC